>Ga0247765_1000106_pt1 | contig 64085 bp, 54 predicted proteins | sample UWRJL106311C6_FD_179949 | JGI IMG/M metagenome (GOLD analysis project Ga0247765, IMG submission 179949) | Plant litter microbial communities from Arlington Agricultural Research Station in Wisconsin, United States - UWRJ-L106-311C-6 | ecosystem: Environmental > Terrestrial > Plant litter >... | reverse complement strand
TCGGTAAGATCTGTTTACCAGTCAAGACAAGACGATAACCGCCCGCATCTACCACCCACCACCACCCACTAACAACGGCACCCCGGCACTGTGACATTGGGGAACAGCTGCCTTGATTGCGCAAGGTGACTCTCGCCAGCCGGTTTCCTACTGATCCGATGCATCCGTACCAGATGGGACGGGCAGTCGGAATCGGCAAGTAGGCGACACGGCAAGAGCAGGGTCCTCTCTCATCGGTTTGCTTTGACAATGACGAAAAATGACTAGGACATGAATGTTTGGACGATCACATCAGGTAAACTTCCCGGCATTGGATGTTTGGAGACCATTTTAAGCTCCGGCTATGTTCGTTTTGCATCAAGTCTCCGAAAAACCCACGTGCTCGGAAGTTTTTTGTTCGGGACTTTGTATTCAGGCGGACTCGGTAGACGACGACTGGAGGGGGAAGACAGTTGAGGCAGATCATGCAGCCGAGACTCTGGGCATAGGTTACCGAACGAGCGAGTTGAGCAACATGGAGAAGGCGTTGCAGTGTCTGGTCTCTAGGATATCTATCTTTCTACCCGAAATGTCCTCGAGTGAACTGGATAATATCGCACATGGGCCGGTCCTGGGTCCGGTTACCTACCATGGCCCCGGATAGAAGTGTGTGCAAGGGCCAGACTAGGAAGGGAGGGGGACATTGCTTTTTGTGATGGGGTTCATCAGTTATTGTTCGGTTCCCGTCATTACTGCTACATTGCCCTGTCCGCATATTTGGCCCTGGGTAAGGTCTGGTAAGTCGGGTCTGTCCGGGTTTCAATACCAAGAACCGTGGCTTTGGGTTGAACTCCCCTACGTCCGAGGAGATGCGCGAAGCGGGCGGGGGAGGGGGGCGGACTGGAACGAGATTTAAACACCTGCCCCGCCAGTGATTGGATTTCGAGTGATTCTTGGGGTTTTGGTATTGTTGTACTGACTCCTTGTTTGGACCTAGCGCATACTGGGTCCGCTCGCCCGTAGTGCTGTTTCGATGCTAGATAGAGCCAGATGCCTAGTCCATACGCGCGAATACGGACTGTGGACCATTTATCAACTCGTCTCCATGATTCTACGTCCAATCCACAGCGGCAAGCTTGTCAGTATGTAATTGGCGTCACGGATTATCATCTCAACTCAGTCCAAGCGCTTTTGAGTGAGGTTCTCCAGTCTGACATCAAATTGCGTTCGCGTCACCCAGCTGCTACCAGGCCATGCAGTGTTACCGCTAGAAACCCACAGGCGTGGAACAGGTTTACATCTCTCGCGTTGCACACATCACATCTTGACGAAGTACAAGGACAGGTGCATTGTTCCCCACATTGTTCGTACCGCACTTACCGCAAACGCCGCACCACGATAATGGAGACAATCGGATTCATCATGTGGCATGTGACATCTGGCATCTGGCATCTGGCATCTGGCATATAGCAAGAAAAGTGTCATATTTGCTACCTGGTCCACCTCAGGGAGTTATAGTTGTGGGCCCTAAGCGCCCGCTCCGTATCCGTTATGCTTGAGAAATAACTTGTAAGAGAGAGAAAATAAACGGGGGCCCAGTTCTCCAGTCCCCCGGTTCGTCCCAGTTCCCCAGATTAAGCTGAGCTCCACCAAAACGCTCCATGTGATCTCCATGACCATCGGGGAATCATGAGGTAGCCTTGCCTTGTCCTGGAACCCCCGCCTGGCTCGTAACTCGCAATGGATGAAAAGGCGTGACCTGTTATCTGCATAGGTAGGTAGGTAGGTACCTAACTTGGTGGGTGCCCTCTCTAGTCATGGTTTCAAGGAAATACCTAGCCCTAATATAGAATTAACAACCACTTACCTAGATAGCCGCCCAACTGCCCCAGCCTAGTCCCCGTTGCCAGTTTGGACGGTCTGTCTGGGCATTCTGGACAGTGACTGAGAGTCACACAATCTTTCGTTAAGCAGGTAGCTACCAGTCAGCTGGCCAGCGGCTCAGTGCGTCATGACTTGACTGGATCCCAAGGATTCTTATCATGAAGTAGGACTACAAACTTGACATGATGACGCACGTATGGGATCTCTAGAGTATTTTATTCGGGCTTTGCCTACAGAATGCTGGCCCGTCGTGTCGTCTCGCGAATATTCCAGTCCGTTTCGTTGATGTTAGTGCTTCCGTTCCGCCGCACCGACCGGGATGTTATCGGTCAGTCAAACTGTTTGAGAATCTGGGAGAAAGAGTGGCAGAGACATTAATGGGGAGTTGGCCCAGTTCAGCTCGAGCTGCACTGGTCAACGGCTGCGTGCAGGGCAGGTTCGGTTCATGTGACGTGGATGTGAGTTATGTGTTGAGTATGAGATGGCACCACCGAACTTGACGTGCCATAATGCCCAGTCATCTCAACTTGCATCTTGGCCTGCCTGCCTACCTACCTACCTACCCACACACACACACACACAGGTAGGGTAGTTGAGGCCCTCAATGCAGTTCAGGTCAAGGGTTTGTAGCTCGCCTCTCCTGGCACGTTGCAAACTTTGCATCTTTGATCGGAACCACCAGCCAATTCAGACAGTTCCCAGACAGACAGACAGACAGACAGGCACGTGTGAGGGTCGCAGTTGAGACTGAAGCACTAGCTCTTTAAAGCACACGCTGACCGAGAACACCCCAAGATGTACTGTACTGTACTGTCATGTCGTGTTCTGACTGACGGGATCCAACCAATACTATTCTAGATATCTGTACCTACTTTGATATGTTTAAAGCAAGGGGTTCAAGTATTTTATGGTCGTTTTGACCACGGTCAGTAATCTACCTACCCTACCTAGGGAGGGTACCTTTACTCAACCTACTTCATGTAGGCTAGGCTCCTTCTCGTAGACCGTGACGAACACAGGTCATGGAGGAGAGAATCAGCGTCCCTAACAATTAACTCTACCGAGATGCATCAAGGCTACCTGAAGTACCTACCTACATAACCCAGTCATTCACGAGCCTCCAAGTTTGAAACTTCACGGGATGCTTGTCCTCAGGCAGACACAGACTGGGCGTTTCACCCCACCAACTCTTTACAGCTTGAACTGTCCTCAGACAGATCCCTGAAGCTGGGTAACACCGCACGTCAAGCACTTCCGAACAACACAATTCTTTTCCTGTATACTCCAGAGACATCTGTTTTTTATTCCTCCGAGTTTCATTTACTGCCACTCTTCGCAATGAGATCCTTGAGAAACTTGATATCCTGCCGCAAACTCACACAAAACCCACCCTGCGGGTCCGCAAAAGCTTCTGAGTACTTGAGCGACAGCTCAGCATACTTGAGAGCATTTTTGTGATCGCCAAAGTTGTAATAGAAGCGGATCAACGCCTGGAAGTACTCTCCAAAACGCGTCTCGAGATGCTCTGCGTAAACAAGCTCGAGGAACTTGTCCGTCAGCTTGAGAAGCTGATCGTGTGAAATGGTCGGTTCCTTCATAGCGAAGTACAGATCTGCCAACTTCTCGCGACGTCGATCTGAAGCTTGCCGCACTTCAAGTGGCGCCGTGCACAGCGAGCATGTGCAGTTGAATCCCCAGTTTTCAAGGTTGGCAGCTCGATGCCGACTCGGCATTCCCAGAGGTAAATCTGAGTAATTTAAGCGCCATCCTCAAGATCCAGGGGGTTTCTTACAGCTAATGGTGATCTCTTCTCCCGGTTTGATGTCTCTGGTGGCAACCGCTGTCATGGACATGTCTCGCGACTTGTACTGAGGAAAGGCACTGGTCCAGGTTAGTTCAGATGCATAAGCCCAGCACTCATTTTGAAGACTTACTTTGGATCACAGCCGTGGTTGAGTCTCTGTGACACAGAAAAATCAGAACACATGCCTTCAATCGCAAAAGACCAGTGACCTTACCGCAATCTCGGGATACAACCCCTTTAGCTCTCTATCCAGAATTGTGAGACCAAAAGCGTTTGTTCGACACACATCCTCAACAATATGCACGTCATCTCCCCTACTCGTGGCCAATTTGACAAAGCGGTTTTTATCAGATAGTTGGTGCAACGCCCGCTGGAACACCCTCCAGCTCTCAACAGGTGCCTCGTCCTCCTGCCTAGGGAGGAACTCGTTGTCCACAAACATGGCCGGAAAGCTGACCATGATGGGCTCAAGTTGGGCAATGTCCCGTGTGGCAATGACACCCTTCCCCTTCCCAGGCATCGAGACAATCTTGTACGAAAGTGGCGCCTGCTGCTCGGCAGTGAGCTCACCCCCGCGAGCTAGATGATTTGTGCTATGCCATGCCGGTATTGGGTTGGAAACAGCGTCGGCGAGGCTGGCGGCGGCCTCGGGCGTTGTGACAATGCTGACGCCCGCATTGTCGTTGAAGACAGAGGAGCTGTAAACGCAGAACTTTTGCTTGGAACCGACGGACCGAGGATAGACGCAATATGGTCTTTCGGTCCAGGGGCCATAATTCGGGCCCTTTTCGCCCTCTGCCTCAGTCAAGTCATCAATCGGGGGAAGACAGGTTTTGTTCAGCCTGAGAAAGGGAGAGAGAAGTGGCTCAACGCTGCACTGGCGCTGTACTGCCTGTGTTGGGTTGAGGTGCGCCAGGAGCAAGACGAGATAATGACGCAAGGATGGAGCCATGCCGCTGAATAAGTGACATGCGACTTCGGAAAGGGATCACGGCATGTTCAGTCTGTCGTGTGGCCGGAATACGATAACCGAGTACGCGGTGACAGTAAAGGACACGTCCCGCATTCTGTATGACAAGACCATCTCTTGATTGGCTCCGCAGTGAGTCTCTTGACATGTCTGGGCGTATGCGACATATTCTGAAGCCATTATAGCCGGTGGTTGAAGTGGTCGGCAATATGCTTGACTTTGGAATGAATGTTAGCGGGGGACCTGCTTCCAAGGCCAAGCTCTAGAGCACCCTCCAACGGGCCATCGTCTTCAACCGCCCGCGCCGATGCAACCCCATTTTAGTCTTGCCCTAGCAATTTTTCAAGCCTTGGGCTGCAAGGTGGTGATCACAGGTGGAATTGATGCTTGAGCTCTGCTCACCGCAATATTTTGAACCCTGCTGAAAATTTGAAGCTGACTCGCTTGGAATCCTCAGGGGCCTAGTCCAAAGTCAGCATCATCATTTCCAATCTTCGCTGGGGTCTTGCAGCGAGGTTCTTCTCGTGGGATTCGGGATCGTATCCTCCTCGCATGCCTCGCAAATGTCCAGTGGTCCACTTACTTCATTGTCTCGGCACGCATACTTGCCGTGCAGGGGGCACACGGGAGACCAATAGGACGACCAGAAGCCAGCGCAAGAAACCGATTTGCCGTCGCATTCAGAAGTCCCATGCCGAACTGGCTCCAGTAGCGCGCCATGATTGCTTGACATGTCGCATTTTTGGGACGCACGGGGAGGAATTTGGATTTTTCTAGCGACGAAATCGGACAAAAGTTCCAAAAGTTCCCCAAAGACCTTGCCACTGGATGTTGCGACCCTGAAACACCTGACGCCCCTCCTTTTTTTTGGGCGAACACCCATTTAATTCCCATCTCCCCGCATTGTGTAATGGTTACTTCCCGACGCTGCTCAGAATCGAACATTTGCGCTCCTTGAACGTCCCTTCCTGCTTTTCGTGCAAGTTTTGGCGAGCTTCTGTGCAGCCAAACGCGCCAAGACCACCGGCGCCTCTCGCCTGATCGGGTACAATCTGCTGTGGGCGTCTCGGCAATCGACCTTCCACGACCGATCTCAGATCTCGCGATCCGTGATTTTCCAACCTCCAGAAGACGGCAATGCTTCAGGAAGCAGGGCGGCCCGCCATCCTGGGCCCCGTTTTGCTGCTTGTTAGCTACGTCCTGTACCGACTCCTCTTCGCAGGGCCCAAGCTCCCCAAGCTTCCCATTGTCGGCGCGCGAAAGGGTGATTGGTTCCCGAGGCTGCAGGCATCATGGAGGAATGTCGTGGATTTCAAGCGCGCCGTCGTCGAAGCCGAGCGGGCGTATCCAAACCAAACGACCCTTGTTCCCGTTGCAGGGACCGGTGACGTGGTGCTTCTACCACGGTCCGAGATCCAATTCGTTGTCGAGCAACCCGATTCGGTGCTTGACATGCACACACAGGTGGTGGACTCGATGCAATTCCGCTACACTTCAGCAAACGCCGAGATCATCGATAATCCCATCCACCACAGGGTCATCACCACGACCCTCACCAACCAGATCGGCAACCTGGTCCCTGAGGTCGCAGAAGAAACGGCCTACAGCATCGACGATGAGCTGGGCCTAGACACCGAGTACCATGAAGTGTGCGTGGGGACGGCCATGTTCCGCTGCATTGGCAGTGTAACCAACCGCGTGATTGTTGGACAGCCCAAATGCCGGGACCCGGAACTGCTGCGCATTAACGGCGTGTACGCGAAATGGGTGACTGTTATTGGGTGGGCTCTGCGCAACACGTGGAAGCCGGTGCGTCCACTGGTGGCATTCTTCCTCACGATTCCAATCCACCACTACACGCGAAAATGGAACAACTGTCTGCGTGACGAAATCGATTCTAGGGCGGACGATTACGATGCGCGACAGCGGGACCCTGAGGCCAAGGCACTCAAGTCTGAACCCAACGATTTCCTTCAGTGGTGCCTCAAACAAGCCAAGGAGATTGGTGATCCATACTTGTGGGATTACCGGACACTGGGGAACCGTATGCTTCTTGTCAATTTCGCGGCCCTGCACACGTCGTCTATGGCCCTGACAAACGTCATTCTGGATCTGGTCTCGTCAAAACAGGAGTACATTGACGAGCTGCGCCGGGAGATCGAGACGGTGCTCGCTGACTACGGCGGTGAATGGAACAAGCGGGCGTTGGCGCGCATGGAAAAGCTTGACAGCCTGTTCCGCGAGTCAGCGCGCCTCAACTCGTTTGTCACTGTTGGCTTGAACCGTCGTGTCATGGCCAAGGAAGGTATCACGACACCATCGGGAATCCATATCCCCTGCGGTGCCACAGTCGGCGTACCGAGCTACACTGTCCTCTTTGACGACTCGGTCTACCCTGACGCCCACGAGTTCAAGCCGTTCCGCTTCTCAGTGCAGCGCGAGGACGATGAAGTTGAGTACGTCAAGCGCGCCAACAAGTCGTTTGCCACGACAGGCAAAGATTACCTTGCGTTTGGTCACGGGCGGAATGCCTGCCCCGGGCGGTTCTTCGCCGCCAACGAGCTAAAGTTGATGCTTGCCTACCTAATAATGAATTACGACATGGAAGTGACGGGCCCAGGGACCCGTCCTCGGAATAAGTGGTACGGCTTGACTCGGATACCCTCGATGGAAGCGACAGTACGTATGAGGAGAAGGGCGAGAACATAGATGACATTTCCTCAAGTAACATGATGAATAAACGACATGATGTTTTTTGCTTTTGCAAGTGCCGACATGTTAGGATGCAAGAGCAATTTCCGTGATTTCTTGGATTTTTTTCTGAACAGGGACAGGGGTTGTAAATTTGTGAGGAGGTGAGTGGTTTTGAGTCTTGGAATCTAACAGGCTGGGTAAAAGTGATAGGGATGCAAGGATAGGGACACACATTGCTCACCGGAAAACCAGGTCAGCTTCACCAGGGGTTCTTGACACGGGCGGGAAGAGAGAAATCTACGTTGTAGTTTATGATTTCTCTTTCAAGAATCGAGCAAGAAAGCGCCAAATCACCTATAAAACCAACTGAGCTGGTAGAAGTAGAAAAATAAAAACTCCTGTCACCGTCTTTTCCAGAGTATACAAAGTTTGGAGAAAGACGAAAAAGTCAAAAAAGTCCAGATAACTGGACTCCAGCAGAGAGAGAGAGAGTGGAAGAAGGGATGAAAGAAGAGACAAGAAAATGAATATCTACAATCCACCCACCCACCACCAAGAAATATACAATCGAGTCTTTCCCAGCCCGTCCAAACACGCATGCCTACCTAGCTACCTACCTACCTACCTAGATACCCACCTAGCTAGCCTCGCTCTCGCTCCCTAAACAAAACAACAGATCTCCTGCCGAGGTATCTAGGTAGGTACCTAGGCAGGCACCCTACCTTACCCTGTCCAACCCAGCCCACAAACCAGCACTTTGATCCACAGGTGCCTATGTGTTGATGGCGAGAAAGGTTCAAGCATAGAACCTCACCGGCAACGGCAGGTGCACACGCGCCGCCCGCCTCACGACAGGTGGTTTCCGACCTGCCACGCCATTTGCCGAAAACGTCCCGTTGGCAAACGGGACTGTACCGGCTGCACTGGTATTCGTAGCGCGGTTCTGAATGCGCGGAAGGGTCGTGTTCTGGTATGGAGCTTGAGCTTGAGGTGGAACAGCACCACGGGGGAGCACAACGCGGCCGTGGGCACGACTGGTAGCGGTGACGGTGGTATTAAGACCACGGGCATGGATTTGCGAAGAAGTAGTGTTGGAAGAAGAAGTGCCGTTGGTAAAAGGGTAGTATGGTGTCGTCGTAAGCGCAGCGCGGCGCTGGATGGGAACCCGAGCATGGGAAGCATAAGTGGTGTTCTCAGCCCGAATCGTCACTGGAGTTCCACTTTCCGAACTGCGAGCCTTGAGAGTCGGCCCCGTGCCGTTGGCGAAAACACCCCGGGAAAAAGTACCGTTGATGTATCGGGGTACAAAGGCAGCGGTGGTTCGCCGCGTCCGGACCGTGCGACGATGTAGTTCCATGGAAGGGGCCGTGAGGTTACAGAGGCGAGCGACGGCAGCGAGAGGAGCCGGCTCGGGGGCTTGCGGCTCGGGTTTCACGGCTTTGAGGGCAGAAGCGGCGCAGCTTGTTGGCTTGGCGGTGCCTTGTTGTTCGTGGCAGCGGGGGAGTCCTGGGATGGGCTCACGTTAGGTGGTCGAAGCTGATGGGATGGGATGGAAGGAAGTGGCCTACCAAGCACCGAATACGGTTGGCAAAAGTACCGACATCCCGAGACAGTGGCACTGCTGGCACGCACAAAAGTGCCGTCGTAGAGCTTCAACCAGGGACTGTGGTTCCCCTACTCGTCAGCCCGTCTGGTCCCGGTCTCCGGTCTGGTGTTTTACCTGGTTCTGGTTCTGGTTCTGGTTCTGGGATGGAACTTACTCGTCATCGGTGCTGCAGTCAGCGCGGCAAGCCGCGTGGAGACTGACTCCGGCGGAAACCGTGTCATAGGCCGGGCATGAATCGGCCTCACAAAGCCTCTTGGTGAGCGTGGGGGCGATGACGGTGCAGTTGAGCGAGGCCGTGACCTGTCCGGCAGCCGACAGCAAGGCGATGGTCAAGGCTGACGACTTCATTGTGGTTTCTCGGGAGGGAGGAAGGGGTGTCGATCCTTGGTCGATCAGTTCGGCTACAACAAGCTGGTACCTTGGCTAGCCCGAGCTCGGTGTGTATGTGTGTACAACACGCACGACGGAACGCCTCTCTCTCAACAACTCGTTGGATCTTGCCCAGTAACAGCCAGTTTCAGATTCACAACGACGAATCCCGGTTTTTGACCATTCAGCTTCCCGTCTCTCCTATTTGTACTCCCTCACCAAGAGCATAATGGTGCTGCTCATTTCTTTTTCTTTTTCCACTTTCCTCTCTTTTCTAATCTCTTCCCTTCTCTTTTCTTCCGTAAACTAACCCGCCGTGCGTGCGCTTGTGCATGTGGCCCATATGCCATATGGTGAACAAGCGTGGTGCTTTCTTGGCCATCAAACCACTTTGTGTGTACATGTATGTGTGCACCTATTCAGTTTGTCTCTGATAACATTCAATTTTGAGTGCCACCCCCCCTTTAGCAGAGCCGCGGCTTGTTTATTAACAAGACCCCGCAATATGCAGGTAACACCAAGGTCTGGCGTGCAGCGTGCAGCGTGCCGTATTAAATCCATGTTCGGCCGAAGTGGTGAACCATCTTGGTAGGGGCGGGTAAAACGCATGCCTAAATTGTTTTTTTCGAGTGAACAAACGGCACGATTTCAGGAACCCAGTCTTGGTATACACTATGGGGAAGGTGGAGAAGGAGTCAATTCTCCGATTATAATGTGTAAGATATCCGACGCCGCCGTCAAACCATGCATGTGTGCTGTCTTCCTCCTCCTCCTCCTCACTCATCCTTCCTTCACCGGCAAGGTCGGCAACCTCCCACCACAAAACCCCTGGCTGGCCAAGCTTGATAAATACATGGCTGAGAGCCCTTGACGCCCTGTCGCTGTCCGGCACATGGGAATTCCGACTAGAATAATCAAAAACCTCGCGCGATAAGGCCCCATCATGACTCCGACTCTGAGCCGCGGTGACGCTGTGACACTGTGACGCCTTCAAGTCATTGTCCCTCCCCGGCACTGCATCGCCAAGCCGAGTGGTGATCACCGCAAAAGGTGAATAGATACCTTAATCTCTCGGAACACGAACATGGTCCTTTCAGCGATTAGCTAGATTGCATTTCCTTATCCAAGATCACATATCACAGCTTTCCTCGTGCCGTTTGCTGCCGTGGCCTCCAGTCCTGGTAATGTTCCACCACATCCGAGAATCACATCCGAGCCAGGCACGACTGACCTGGGGGTATAAGGCCACGGAAAAATATCACAGTTTTCTCCGAGGACCGCGGTGTAGTAACCCCAATTGTGACATCCCGGTTCGGCAGTTGCCAGCGTGCCTTTTCCCCTGACGATCCCGGCTATCAAAGTGGCGTTTTCTGACGCCATTACAGTTATGGGTTGGGGGAAGAAGATTAATTGCTTGGTCTCCCCCCATCTGCCCCAGCCAGCGCCAGCTTCCGACAGTTCCGTGTTTACCGTCTTTGCTCACCTGGCAGATACCTATCTAGGATTGGATGGTGGGATGGTGAGATGAGTCGGTTCCAGTCCGTGTTGAAACAACCCGGAGAAAAAAAAAAAGAGGGAAAAAAAACCACAGCATGGCCACCAACATGCATTTGCATCATCGCCGTACCAAAAGTACATGTATGATACGCCGCAACTATGCGCAATCCCAAATCCAGGTTATTGTTCCTGCTCAACTCCTCCAAGCACTACGCTCAGTGCTGTGAAATGTGGTATCCCTTGTCCCAGGAGCAGAGCAGCGTCCGGGGGGGCTAGTCCCATGCAACCCTACCTTACCTATCTGTACATGTACCACGCCTAGAAAAAAAAAAAACTCACACATTTCATAACCCCAACAGGTAGTGTTACCCGACAGAAGCACTTGCACGGTCGAGCCAATCACACCGGTTTGTCTCGCCTCCCGCCGGCGAATAAGGCGGTCAGTGCCCCGGCCTCATTGGTGAAAAACCCTCAGTCAGCTATCGCAACGCCTCCAAGACGCATTTGCTAGGGGGACTAGTGAGAACCGCACAGTCAGCTACCTGCTCTCTTTTTGCTGCACAAGGTCATCCTGAGTCGCACATGAAAATTAGGAAGAGGTATAAAAACCGGGGGAAGGGTTTTGCTGCAATGTTACAATTCCCGCCCACCGACTCGGAAGCTTTCCCAAAGGAAAAAAAAAAAAAAGTTACATTGGTAGCACATCACAGCACAGCACCGAACAGCGCCGTACAGCACGATACAGAGCACATACACAACCATGCTCAGAGTAATTGTCAAACTTGCCGCCGCATTCGCCGTTGCGACATCGGCTCTGGGCGTGCAAGATGTTCTCGACGCTCTAAAGAACGCGGATCCCTCGTTCAAGTCGCCGGGTCTGACCTATCTTTACAATGCCAACATTACGGGAACGGGAATGATTTTTCTGGGACAAGGTCCTCGGGGCACGAGGATTGTGGCACCGATTACGGGGGGAGCTTTTGTGGGGCCTAGGTTGAAGGGTATGTTTTTTTCTCTCTACTCTCTTTCAATCTCAATATTCTGTGTATTGGCGTTTCTGGTACCAACGATTGACATTGTTTTTTTCGGCTAGGCAAATTCCTCCCCATTGGCGCGGACTGGGCCCTCGCCGATGCCAACGATCCCACCGGCTCCATTGCCATTGAGGCGCGACATACCTTGGAAACCGACGATGGCGCGGTTATCCAGGTGTTTGAGAGGGGAAGCACCCAGCCTGATGGAACGGGTTTGGTGAGCTTGAGCTATGAGACGTGAGTTCTTTTCACATGGTACATTCCTACATTCCCGAGACATGACAGCTGACAATTTTGATATGAAAAATCAGTGGTCACCCCGATTATTATTGGGTCAACTCCATTGTCGGCATCGGCATTATGCGGTCAACGGGCGCCAACTCGGCGATACAGCATACCTGGCATGTGAGTAGTTCGAGTGATTTGTTCTGTTGTGACTCAAATTGGAGAGAGATAAGCTGACCAGTGGGTGCACGATAGTTGACCATTGAGCCGTCAACACCGCCGGAGAAGACGGAGCTGTAATTTGTCAGAGAAGCAAAATAATTGGGTTCCCGTCATGTCTCGAGTTGGTCTAGAAATGCATTACTATCAAATGACATAGACAATTAGAAATGGGATTGTTGTGTAATTGTCGCATCCATGTCGGCTGTCCCTAATCAAGTTGTTACTCTCTTATTTAACTCAATCCGCCATCAAAGCGGCGTGAACTCCCCTCCCCCCACGCTCCACGCAAGATTTGCTGTATAACCTGACTGACTGACTGCTTTCGTGAATGAAAATATACCACGGCCAGTGCCGCTCGGCAAACCGCCGATCACCTCGTCAACTTCCCGGTAAAGTAAAGAAAAAAGAAAAAATCTCCTCCCGAGCCCAAGCCTGAGCCCGAGCCGTGCCCCACTTGACTTGACAGTACCTATCTTCCACTACCGGTGATGTCGATCTGGTCTGGCCCAGTCCAGTCGCGGCATTGATGGGGCGGGCGTTCGGAACCGAGAGCCGCATTTTTCGGCTAACGCCCGGTACCGTTAGTGATCCCCCCCATTACGAAAAGAAGCGATATTCAGAGTGGAGGGTGGGTGACATGGCGAGTAGCGAGCGGCAGAGGCGAGAGGCGAGAGGCAAGGCACAAGGTGGGACATTTATCCGGACCAGACCAGACAGATCCCATGTCAAATTTCAGCGGCAGCGGGGAAACGCATTGTCTGTCTTTTTTCCTTGGAATTCGCTACGTAGGTATTGAAAGGATGTTACTGCTGAAGGTTAGGTACCTAGCTTTTGTGTGATATCAAGAGCCTGACTTGGCTTGAATCTTCGATACGCAACTTAACAAACAATAATAGACTCTATTGAGGTATATGTGGTCATTGGCTTTCATCTTGTCTAGAGGCCCTCTTTGATGCCTGACTATCGCTCAGCAGAAGAAATACATAACCCAGTCATCAAACGCTGTGAGTATATGTAGCAAATTGCAAAAGTTCCACGTACTGTTAGTGTGCCGCTCTATTCTCACCAGTTTGATGTTGCATGCCTCACGCAGAATTCTTTAGCACGTTCTTTGATGAGAGTTTCTTGGTGTCCTTTTCGATGAACAAATCATGCTTCACTCGAGTCGAGCAGACTTGGAGCTGAGCAAACAGAGGTCCAAAGCAGTTCGATGACGCTCAACTCTCGGCAACCATAGAGATCTCACTCACACAGGCCCGCCAAACCATCCATCTCGCAAACTGCCTCTGACCTAGTCTCTACGTTTAACCTTCGGGAAAGCCGAAAACACAACAGAAAGGCCTGGGTTAAAGAGCAGGATCTGTCAATGGTTCATGGGACGCATGTAGTCCATACAGTCCAAGTACTCCACGGTTTGGCGGCGGCCTACGGGTCAGCTGGGGCCAAGCATCCCTCGTATTTTCCGGTGCTTGATAATGTAAATTAAGGGCTTTAGTAAAAAATTTGAAGTCTCGATAAGAAGGTCAAAGGTCTCAATTATTAAAATTGAGGCCTTAATATTTCAATTAATCCCCTCGCAAATTTCGCAGTTGTTAAAGGATTGCAGAAACCTCTGCTAAATGCCTACAAAGTCCCGCACTCACACATCAATCTTCTGGGGGTTGGATTACGCGTGCCTGGCTGGTTTGATCGGGCACCCCGAGAGTCATGGGATCACATAGATTGTGACGACACAAGAACTTATCGAACCGGTGGGCTTAGCTCCAACGATCGTCGAAAACCTGCGGCATTTGACATGGGGCATGCGGCCTTTAATCCCTTCAGTGAGATCAGCCTTGCCCGAGCTGCTTACACTTGTCATGTTTGTACCTACCTTGTCACAATGGCTCGAATCGCCAGGCGCTAAGTGCGAGATAGGTTGAGTATTCTTGAACCTAGAAAAAACCTCGTTTTGTGAGCTGATCACCGCCCAGGGCCATTCCCGCATCCCGTGGTTGTGAGAGTCTCAGTCTCTCTTGGTGGTCAAGACCACGAAGGCCACGCCAACCCAATCTTTCTGCTTGCAGTTGCGATTTGTGATTTGCAAGGTTGATGCACGACAGGCCCATCGGGCCTCCTCATTTGAGCAGCTGCGTGGGATATCCGCTACATGGAAGGCAGGATGAGCTCGACAAAGAACACTGATGACGACATTACAACGACGGGATGAACCCCGCAGTTTGCCATCGCTTCCTGTCCTGATAATGTGTAACGCTGGAAGAAAGAAGACGATGCATTACCCAATCTCAATCCCAATCCATCTTCATTACGTTAGACAAGGCAGGCGCGGCCCCGCACTGCCGTGGCTTCGGTAACTGCCCTTCGGCAATGACCTCACTTCGGCGTCCACTCGGGTGGCATCGGCCAATACCGGCCGGATGAGCCGATCAACGGAAAATTGCGGAATTCTCTTCATTTTAGCCAAGACATGTCGATAGCCATCATTCTTCCACTGAATGTGTAACCCCTCATCGCCTGCGCGCAGGGGGAAAGGGAACTGAAAAGAGTAAATCGAGACAAGTTGAAGTTTTACCATCTTCCCGCGATGCGCGCTTGCCAACATCAAGTAAATTAGTGGGTCTTGCGGGGTCCAGTGCACCGATCAAAGAGGGGCTCCTTCCGATCATTAGGCCTGTGGATGCAGAACCAGTCAGCATCTCGTTGTTTCCGAACGCCAAGAGTTCTGATCGGGCAAGCTCCTGACCACAGCAAAAGCAACCAGTGCACACCGTTTACTGTACAAATCCCGCATTGGCAGCAAAGATTTCTCCCTTGCAAATTTTTGTTGGAATTGCCTCGATTTACTCCTTCATCTAACTCATCTTGTCCTCTACCTCTCCAGACCTCGCATCGTCCTGATTGACAGCGCAACCCCGCCGTCCCCAGCTCCTCAGATTACCCCGCCCCCACTATCACCGCGTTCTCAGTCGTCACCATGGGTCTTCTCGATGTATGTGCGATCCGATGGGCTCGATCGCGTGCCTATCTCAGGGCTGAAGCTCCCTCCATCATCACTGCCGTGCCACACCAAAAGTGCGCTGACTTTTGTGATCCAAACAGGAGCTCCAGCTTCCCGTTGGCGTCATCTACGGTACGGCAAACCCCGCTACCCCCCATTCCGATATCCCAGGACCACAATGTTGACGGCGATACAGGCGAGGATGTCCTCAAGCTATTCACCTACGCCCGCGAGAAGGGGTACGAAGTCAGCCACCGGTTTCTCCGCACACAGCACTGACGAGAAGCAGATTCGCCATCCCCGCTTGCAACGTGACCTCGAGCAGCACCGTTGTCGCCGCTGTAGGCCGTTCCCTCCCTGCATCTGCTCCATGTGCACTACTGACTCGTTCTGTACACAGCTCGAAGCTGCCCGCGATTCCAAGGCTCCCATCATGTACGATACTTGACCCCGCGCAACTCCCAAGTCGATGGTGGTTGAAAGAAAGCTAACACACCACGAGCCTGCAAACATCTCAGGGAGGCGCCGCTTACTTCGCAGGCAAGGGAATTAAGAACAGTGCTGAGAAGCAGGAGGCCTCTGTCATCGGTTCCATCGCTGCTGCCCACTACATTCGTGCTGTCGCTCCGGCCTATGGCATCCCTGTCGTCCTCCACACCGACCACTGTATGTTGTTCCAGAGAGCAGATTAGGCCTGCGGAAAGATTTTGGATATGATACTGACTCTCCGCTCTAGGCGCGAAGAAGCTTCTTCCATGGGTACGCGTACTGCCGCACTTGATTGCTCGCCACTCTACTGACCCCCCCTAAGCTCGATGGCATGCTCGACGCGGATGAGAAGTTCTTCAAGCAGAACGGTATCCCGCTTTTCAGCTCCCACATGATTGACCTTGTATGGTGCCCCCTCTCCGAGACTTCTCTATTCAAGATCAAGCTAACAAATAACAGTCCGGTACGTCGAACAGACCCTTTGCAACTCCTCCCGTGGCACAGATTACACCAACCCCTTCTCACTAAGCGCCCCCGGAGTCGAGCCGCACTAATCCCACTATTAGAGGAGTCGGTCGATGAGAACATCAGCACTTGCGTTGCCTACCTCAAGAGAATGGCCCCGATGAAGCAGTGGCTCGAGATGGAGATTGGAATCACTGTATGTAACACCACGCAACAGACTTTGGCATTGGAAGAATCATAATAACTGACACGGCCCACAGGGTGGTGAGGAGGACGGCGTTGACAACACTGGTGTCGACAACTCTGCTCTCTACACCCAGTAGGTTCAGAGCCTTACGAACACCATCTTTCCCTGCTAACCGTTTCTAGGCCCGAGGACATCTGGCAAATGTTGGTTTCCCATCCGAAGCATAACCTTGTCGCGTCTAACCACCCTCAATAGCGAGCAGGCTTTCCGTCCCATCTCCCCGTATTTCTCGATCGCCGCAGGTTTCGGGTATGAGCCTTATTTTCCCCGACCCGCGTCGCAAGCTGACTGTTCACAGTAACGTTCACGGCGTCTATGCTCCTGGCAATGTCCGCCTCCACCCCGAACTCCTCGGCAAGCACCAGGCCTACGTCTCGGAGAAGCTTGGCGGCAGCGACAAGAAGCCTGGTTCGTTGTCTCGTACAGAAAGCCCGTCCTTGGCTAACTCTCGGCAGTTTTCTTCGTCTTCCATGGCGGCTCTGGCTCCAGCAAGGAGGAGTACCGCGAGGCCATCAGCGTGCGTTCCTTGATCCCGGTGGCCAGATTAGACACGAGGCTAACGTGATGCAGCACGGTGTGGTCAAGGTGAACGTCGACACTGATCTGCAGTGGGCCTACCTCACTGGCATCCGCGATTACGTCACCAAGAACATCGACTACCTCAAGACTCAGGTCGGAAACCCGGAGGGTCCCAACAAGCCCAACGTAAGTCTCTCTTGAACTTGTTTCTCACTAGTTTCATTGACCAAATTTTCCCCTGTGCAGAAAAAGAAGTACGACCCCCGCGTCTGGGTAAGAGAAGGCGAGAAGACCATGAGCAAACGCGTGGCAGGTAAGTTGGGACAGCGATGCTCCGAATGAGGTAGACGGGACTAACATCAGAATAGAGTCTCTCCAGGATTTCAATGCCACTGGCACTATCTAATCTCGCCTGAGTGTTAAATTGTTGGTTGAGCTGCTAGTAATCGTCGAGCTTGTGCGCAATGGAGCTCCTGCAAGCACCAAGACTCCAGATTGAGATCGTGTCTCGTTCTGACAAACCCATATGAACTTGTCATTATGCATAGGCAATAGATGTTACGCTTGAGAGCAGATTCACAGTGACTTTTTTTCGGTGCAAAACTCTGACTCGGCTCTAACCCTTGAGGTTGTCCACCATTCCTGCCGCCTGATCTTTCATCCGGTCCCACGAGAAGGAGGGGGATTTCTTGTCGTTGCCCTCAAGCATGTCGATCTCGCGACGTAGAACATCAACCTGGAATTTTCGGAACGCTTCCTCGATTCTTTGGCGACTCTCTGGATCCTGGGCGATGGTCCGTGAGGCGGATGCGGTGCCGGTCAGGAGGCCGAGTTCACCTCCGAGAAGAACACCGCCAAGGCCGAAAGCGGTGTAAGTGGCGGCATCTGCCCAACCAGTGGGTCGGATAAATGGCTCCAAATCTGGAAGCGGCTCTGAATGACGCCAGTCAGGACAAGGCAATGTGCTTTAATTCGCGGTAACAATTACGTACCCCTCCGGCCGTTTGCAAAAACCAACTCGGTCGGTCTGCTAACCAGCTTGAAGGCTTGGTGCAGGGCCATGCGGTTGCTGCGAATGCGCCAGGCCAGTGCAGCACTCAGTCCCAGACCGATCAGTGAACCGATGGATACGTGGGTTGACACCTTGCTTGCTGCGCGCTTGAGGCGTGCCCGGTCTGACGAGGAGAGATCGGATTGGAGATGGGCCTCGCCGATGCGGGCCAAGTCTTGGTCGGGGTAGTTGCGGAATATGGCCAGCATGTTGGGTGTCACGGACGTTGTGGTATGAGGCGTAATTGGTAGTTTCTCTTCTGATGGAAGGGTAAGTTGTCTTGTCCAAAGTCAAGACAGTCAGGCCATGGTGTCGTCATGAACAAGAGCACAGTGGGCTGCATACCATCCCCAGTGTTCTGATGTCATTATGGCATAAGCTTTACGACGGTAAGGTAGGTATACCTCCTGATGAACGGGATCTGATCAACCAGCCAGCATAAATTAAATGGGGATGGTATCTAATAAGGATGGTATCTAAAAAATGTCTAGATTCTAGGTGTACCTAGGTAGGTATCACACTGGTTGCGCCTCTGCCACCCTTCTCCAACTTTCCGCAATAGCATCCCAATACCTTTCCGGATATTTCCGCATATGCCCAACATGGGGCGTCCCCTCAAAGATCTCCGAGTCCACAACAAACCCCTGCTTCGCCGCGTCCTTCGCATGCCACTCGATATCCTCATAGTGAATAATATCGTCCTCCTTGGAGTACAGATATAACCTGCGCGTGGTCACATCCGCAATCGCAGAATTGTTGACGGCACCCACGCTGAACTCGGCAGCGCCCACCCGTCCCACCATCCACCCCGCGAAATGCATCGCCCCGAGAAACCCCGCGGCCACGGCCTGAGCCGCCAGAAATGGTATGGGTAGCGTGCTCGTTGCACCGATGGCCATGGCACGCGACCAGCGGCCGACATTAGGGAAGAAATCGGAACTTCCAGGGGTAGAGTCGAGGACTACGAGATCGTGGCGGAGGACCGAGCCGTGTCGTTGGACGTGCGCGTTGAGCATGGCGGCGTAGTTGATGCCGCCCGTGTTGGACATGACGTGGGCAAGGATTTTTTGTCTCGGTTTCGCTTCCTCCACCTTCTCGTTTTCTGGACCGGATTCGAATTCAGATTCGGGTCGACTTTTAGATGTAGGAAATACGGCTTCCACCACGGGCGCCATATTGCTTGTTCGCGCCTCGAGGCCCGCGAGGAGGGCGCGTAGGATGGGCGAAAAGACGAGGACGATGCGCGCGTGGGGAAAGAGGCGCTTGTAGCCCTCGACGTACTTGGATACGTGTCGCGGGCGCGCATCGCCCCAGCCAAAGATCATGACCGTGTCGGGGTGCGAAGGGTCGCGCGTCGTGCCGGCTTCGGCATCGCCCGGATCGACGAGGTTTTGGATGAAAATTTGGTCTGTCACCGCCGTGAAGCCGGGGAGGGGTGATTCCGTACCCGAGCCGGAACTGGAACGGGCGCCGGTGGACGAAACGGTCATGTCGTCGGCAGCAGCGGCTAGACTCTCGCGACGGGCGGCGGCGAGGAGAGCATGGTGCAGCTTGTCGAGTCCTTCGACGGCTGCCATTGTGCCTGCCCTACCCTCTTCCCTCGTGTGTGGGTTTCTTCGTTTGCGATCCTTGTGTAGGTAGCTGACTCGGACGCGGTGGATCTTGCGGATCTTGTTCTCAAAATCTCATGTTGGGATTCGCGGAGGAGGGCAGGATCGTCTGGGAAGGACCCTGGGGCCGGATACGTAGTGTAGTAATATTTGCTGCTGCCGCTGCTGGTAAGTAGCTTTATCAGTTAAGTATTTAACTTAGAAGCGGCATATTCCGGACCCAACTTCTTCTCTCTCTCTCTCTCTCAACACCTTGGGTCGTTGGTCGTTGGGGCGGAGACCTTCAGTAATCAGCAAGTGATACATCTTCGCTCCCCCCACGCGGACAGCATCCTCCTTTCGGTAGGGTGTGGGTGTGGTTCGGGGGTTTCGCCCAGCGGGAGCATCCGAGAGGGCTGCATCCATTTTTAGAAATTTGGCACTGTTGGCAAAGGTGGGTTTGACATTTTTGACATGTGATGGGCTGCGAGCGCAGCGCAGTGCGGCGCGCAAAGCAAATGAAGAGCAGAGCGCGACGCTCAGCGGGCAGCGATAACATTGGATTTGGCCAAGAGGTGAAGTTTGCTTGGCGGGGTGAAGTTGCCGAGGTAAGTGGGGCAGCGCAGTTCAGCGGGGAGTTCAGCAGAAATGCCGGGGAGGAGATTTCACCGGGCTCCGATCTTTTCTGTTGAGTTAAGAAAATTTCCCAATTAAGGGGTTTCCTTCTAGAAAGATAAAGGAATCTTGCGGAGCAGCAGTGAACAATCATGGCTTTGAAGTCTGAGCTTGATCAGGGCTATTGGTCTAGGGGTATGATTTTCGCTTCGCATCTTGCTTACTAAAATGCGCTATTGTGAAAGGTCACCGGTTCAAATCCGGTATAGTCCATCAGAAACCTCAGGCTTCAAGCTAAGCTTTTTCTTTTTGTCTTTTTCTCTACCATTTCTGCTTAGCTATGGCGTGCAAGTGTCACTTTGTGCGTGATCTGCGGTTGTATGACTGGAACGTTGTTGGCTGTGCTCAACACACCAGAGTGAACCTTGCAAGGCTGGAGAACTCGCTTTCGGTAAACGTCGGCCGAGGTCATCCATCGTCTCCACGTCCAGATGGATTACTGAGCAGCAACACATGGGAAACCAACAACACTTGAAATACCTTGAAGTTTAGTATTGTGTACAGAGGCATCTGTGTATTCGAGAGCGATCAGATACTATCGCGATAAGATGGCTGGCCAAAAGTACAACAGGTTGATCCCATTCTCCGAGGCCAGCAAAGTCACTCTACTCGGTGAGGACAAGTACCTGGTCAACCTCCATGCAAGCTACAATGTTGGGTCCGGTATGCATCAATCCTTATCAACACTTACCCGTCTCAACAAACCTCAAAAAACTCACCGCTTACCTGTCTTGCAGTACCCAACGGCGGATATGTAGCGTCCTGCCTCATCCGCGCCGCAAGCCTACACCTCGGGCCCCGCGACCAACCGCACGCGCTGACCTCGCACTTCTCATTCCTCAGCCGGACCAATGTCGGGCCCGCCGTCATTGCCATCGATGTGGTCAAAAACGGCCGATCACTCTCAACTCTGCATGTCACGCTGTACCAAGGCGGCCTTTTGACGGCACCGCCTTTTATCACCCCGGGCACCAGCCAGAAGCTCGTAGTCGGATACATCACCATGGCGGACGTTCACGCCGAACGGGGCGTGACAATTCCGTTCCAGCTCCCGCTGTACCGGCCCCCGCCACCGCAGCCGGACTTCGCGGCGCTGATTGCTGGACGTGATGCCGAGTGGGGGCCCTTCGTTGCGGGGCCGGGTTGTCCACACCTGCTTATCACCAGCCTGCGCAACGTACAGGTGTTTACTCCGCGAGGAGAGCGCATGGACAAGAACGTAGGGGATTTCTGGGTGCGCTTCGCAGCGGGAGAGGGATTCACGACGGAGGCGCTGGCGTTTGTCATGGACTGTCTGCCTCCACACATTGTTGAAGGGAACCGGCCGGCTGTGGGTCAGAGTGAACCTTTTGAGCACGACGCGGTGTTCTGGTACCCAACGGTGGTCATGAACATTGAGCTGAAAAAGGCGTTTCCTAACCCCGGGGGTGTCGAGTGGCTGCGACTGCGCTTGCAGTCGAAGCAGGTTCGTAATGGACGGCTGGACTTTGAAGTGCATGCCTTTGATGCCAACGAGGATCTGGTCGCCATAGCGAACAATGTTACCATGATCATGAGCATGGCACGCAATCAGAAGGGGCGCATCTGATGGGCTCGGCCTCCAAGTAATCTCAAAGACAAGCAATGCCATGTTCTGCCTAATACGAGAAGGATGGCGATTGCAAGTGCTGACAAAGGCTCCCGTCACGGCCTTTGCAACAGTGATAGAGAGTCGCCCTAGAGCGAGACTCGGTGCTCCCGAGCTTGGGCATCAGCTTTGGACCTCGCAAAGCCCAGCTGCCAATGCTAGCTCCGTGACAACTGAGCTATCATCTCCGCCAATGTAGAGGTGCCCAATATGGGAAGACTTGGGATCAACTCGTGAGTGGTGTTGTGTTCTTCCGTCGCCGAGGACATGTGTCGACGTGCCAAGACAATGTGCTGTGGTCGAGTTCACGAGTCTGTTGTCTCGAGCAGATGGCTTACAGCTCAACTCGAACTGAGCACTGACCGCCGGGGATTTAACAACACAACAAGCTCCGTCGAGTCATGAAACAAGGATCCACTGTTGACTTTGCTGGCGTTGGTGCCCGTGACGCAGGAACCAAGTTGGAGGCGACCAATTGGAGGTTGCCGCGCGTGCAGCTGCGAGCCAAACAAGCGGTCTCCAGAAACAGACTAAGCCAGTCAGGCGAGCCACCACAGAACCCGATGACAACCGCCCAACGACTTGTCAGCTCCGCTTGTGCCTGGACAGTGTTCTGCTCAGCTGGGCGAACTGCAGTCGACAGGGCGACAACCATGCCAGCGCTTGCCAGCCGTCTTCCCCGGCTTTGCAGACACGTCACGGCCCACGGCGCTCCACGCTGGATGGCGGTCACGCTGATGGCCCCATGTTGGCCCCATTTGGGCAGACCTTGGGCGCCCAAGTCGGGCTCCAAACTAAGAACAGCGCCGCCCTGTCTGGTCCGCCTGTCCTCCCAATTTTCTGTAGCAAACAATTGGGCCAGAGCCCTCGCTGCACCCCTGTCATTCGTCTCGGCGCCGTGTTGCAACACCCTTTGGTTCCGTTCCGAGATCCCGGGACCCACCGAGACTTCGTGGACTTCGTGGACTTCATGGCTTTGGGCATGAACATGCCAGCCGCCTGGACTGGCCCTCATGAAGATAAATAAGACCAGATTTGTCGTCTTTGTCGTCTCGTTCTTTCCCCAGACAACACAATCACAACCATCACTCCAACTTCAGCACCGGCGCTCATAGCCTCAAAGACACACTTCGCCCCATACCAAACGCCCTCAACTCACCAATCTCAACCACCGACATGGATGCCCAGGAGATTGTAAGTCGCGCCGTTTCTCATTCTGTCAGCATGGCCGCTAATATTGTCATGCAATAGCGCAGACGCTGGTCGGACAAGCCCGCCACTGTCCTCGGCCAGAAGGACTTCCACGACGAGTATGTCTACGGCCCCTCGGACCGGGAGCTCGACGTCGATTTCGAGAACTGCCAGAGCATCGTTTTCATGGACGGCGAGGGCCGTCGCGGCGGTCTGGACTTGCTCATGATGGCCAAGGGATCCGGCCACGTCGTCCTTCCCAAGGGCGTTCAGGTCCGCGTCGTCTCGGGCAAGGTCAAGGTCGCCATCGACGAGGCATCGGGCAGCTCGGCCGGATCCATCGTGGGCTCCTCGTACGGCGGCTACCGCGCCCCGCCTCCGACCCGCGCCTCGTCCTATGCCGGCTCTTCGGTGAGCTCGGCCTATAGCAGTGCCCGCGTCAGCCAGGCCTCGGCCAGCACCTACCGCCCTAGCCCGCCCCGCACCGCCGCTGACGCCAGCCGCGCCGGCAGCCACGTCGGCACCCTCGCCAACGCCCGCCGCGTCCCGCTGCCCCCCAGCGTCGCCAACAACGACGCTGACGACTGGGAGATCCAGGAGGAGCTCGAGGGCGCCTGGGACCTGGACACCCGCAGCGTCCACCCCAACGACAGCGTCAGCTCTGTCGGCACTCGCGGCAGGTATTAGACATCGCGACAAGTTGTGAGAGAAGTACCCAGAGTTGAAGAAGGTTGGAATCGCGTTTGACGGGACCCCGACGAGGTTGAGCCGACATCAGACCTTTCCATCCCTTCCTAAGCTCTAGATATTCCTCGCTCGATCGACTCTTGTGGGTGGTTGTTCTTGCATTGCATTGGACTAGGATTTTTTTTTGGCATGGATATCGCATCGGATGGAACGAACACGCATTTGGTCTCTGATTTCGTCTCTGCACACACTATTGGGATCATTTGGGATTAGGATATTGCATTGCATATATATATAGGTTATAGGTAACACCAGACGTTTGCTTACCCTGGAAACGGGGGAGAAACGGCAGCATCGCATTGGGAATTAGAGGTCAGAAATGACATTTTCATGTCTCCATCTTCTGTTTTTTTCGCAAGCGTTCGCATCGTGAAGTTGACATTGCTGGTCCGGGTCGGACGGAATGACGCATCTGGAAATTCATTCCAGTCTGTAACGTGTGGCCAGTGACACAAGGAAAAAGAAAAAAAAAAAGTTCTGCGACGCGGCGTGTTGGGGCAGTGCCTAGATGGCGCCGGCGATGCAGACGAACATTACGCCGTGCCGTTGGAGAAAATTTGGAGAAGCATCATCGCATCTTCTGTCGGAAAGATGGCGGGGTAATGTGAAAGTTGGAGAAGCCAATCAAGATCCCGGAATGACCATCTAAATGTGGGTCGCGGTCGAACTTTGAGGGGTGGACCCCAGTCGATGGTGGGGTTCGGTTCACTGAACCCCTCATATCGGGCTTGAATCTCTCCGCCGGCGCAGGTTCATCACCACAGACAAAAAGAATTTCCCCAGCTTCTCTAAATGCGGTAAAGTGACGCGGCGTCTTTTTGTAGGTATAAATGTGGGCGATGCCCTCGGTAGTTAGTTGTTGGCGACGTAGAATCATCATCATCAAATCTCATCAGCCTCTTGATCAAGCAGCACACACCATCACAACTTACCGGCTAGCTTAATAAGAAACATCCCAGCAATCACAAACCCACCTTCACATCACCACCACAACCCACCAAATCCACAATGACCTCATCTCCAAAGACTATCTTCTTCCTTGGCGCAACCGGTGGCTGCGCCTTCGCAACGCTCACCCAAGCCCTCGCCGCCGGCCACACCTGCATTGCCCTCTGCCGCGACCCCTCCAAGCTCTCTGCCAAGCTATCTCCCGAGCAGCAAGCCCAAATCCAGCTCCGCCAGGGTAACGGGCACGATGCCGAAGCGGTCCGCTCAAGTCTCGTGCACCCCTCGGACCCGACCCGGTTAGTCGACCACATCGTTTCGGGCATCGGCAACCCCGTTACCTGGGATGGCGTCCTTCACCCGGACCTAGACGTGTGCCGCAAAGCCATGGCCGTGCTGCTCGAGGCCATCGTCTCCCTGCGCCAAGAAGGCTTGACGGGCCGCCCGCGTATCACGGCCATTAGCTCGACGGGTATCAGCGACGTGGCACGCGACCTCCCCATTGCCATGATCCCACTGTACAAGGTCGTCCTGGCGCCGGCGCATCGCGACAAGCGTAACATGGAGGCGGCGCTGTTCGCGAGCGATGAGGACTGGACGATTGTTCGGGCCAGCGCGCTCACCAGCGGCGAGGGCGGGAAGCGGGCCATTCGCGCCGGGCTGGAGGACCCAGTCGCGCGAAAGGTCGAGTCTACGGCGATTGGTTACACCATTTCAAGGGAGGATGTTGGGCGGTGGATTTTTGACAATGTTGTTGAGGGAGAGAAGAAGGAAGATGGAGCCAAGTGGGTGAAGCGGGTTGCGACGATCACATACTGATGATTCCTTCTGTTTTTTCCTGCTCTGGTTTTTCCTTTCTGGTCTCCTCTCCGCACCATTTCTTTAGTAGGATACCCACGATTCCCCATAGACTTCTCGATGATAGAATGAATACCAGGCTCCTCCGCTTTGTCTTGGATTCCTTTTCGGATGCTCCTTCGTTATTAGTGTGGGGGATCCTCGCTTGGCAGATCCCAGCCAGAGCACCCAGATCGAGCTGTTTCCCATTCGTCCGCTGATCTCAACGGTGAAAGATGCACTGCATCTGATGCAGTGAGCGATTAGGCCGATCTCCGTTTCCAAAAGTCCAGCCAAGACAATTGGGACCTTGGGGTTTTTGGTTCGACGCAGCTTGCTCCCACCCTGCACGGTGCAACCAGACCTGCGCTGTCGAGCACAAACAACTTGATTTGGAGAGGGAGGGTTGCACTGCAATTCGGCACTTTTGGTACAAGGGGTGGGGGAAGCCCAGCGCTGGATGCAGCCAGCGGTGTGCCCAGGGCTCGGGGCATGCTCGCATCCTGCATCCCCAGCGTCGGGTTAACATCTTCGCTCCTCGCGTCACGCCAGCTCGGACAAGAGACATGAGTCTAGCGCGTTGAATCCTGCCAAAAAAACCCAATCGATGTAAAAACTCGGTCTGCGTCCGAGACACCCGAGCCTCACGCTCTCCAATTGATCACCATTCTCGTCAATCATCATGTTGGCGCCTCTTTTGTCGGCTGCCCTCGTGGCGCTGGCCTTCTACTTGTATACCCAGCTTCGTCGCCTGCGATTCGAGAAGTTCAGAGGGGCTCCGCAGTTGGAGACTTCCCTGGTATGGGGTCATATGAAGGTGTTCAATGACTTCTTGACGAGCTCCAGGCCTGGTGCCCATCCAGGTGAGTTTTCACTTCGTCCACTTACCCCTCTACAATCCAACCCCTGAAAGATGTTGGCGTGGGACTTGGTGAGTGTCCAGTAGGGGGTTGTGCAATACATGAACAGCCGGGAAGCTGTTTTGCGAGGGGTCAAGCCAGAATATTAGGCCTGAATTCTAACATCCAGGGCCTTGAAATTTATCCCTTAAGGCCTCAAATTTCCATCATTAATCCTCAAAAACACCAAAGAATGCCGGCAGCCAACCGTGAAGTCCCGCGCGAACAATCTTTCAGGGGTTGGACTGTATGGCTCAGATCTGATGCTGACCGTTCTCAGATGAGGCTATGACGGCCATGTATGAGAAGCTGGGTAGTCCACCCATTGTATTGGTGGATCTTTGGCCGGCCTCATGGCCAGTAGTGCTCGTTGCGAACCACGAAGCCGCTGAACGGGTAACCAAGGCGACCAAGCTGTTCCCTTGGAGCACACCCAAGTCGGCGACGATGGGCCCACTTGTATACCTGACCGGAACTCGCTCTCTAATATGTCAAGAGGTAAGGCGGCTTCCCCCCTAAAATAGCAACTGCTGTTCTCATTCGTCTTTGTAGGGTCAAGAATGGAAGCACCTTCGCAAAATGTTCAACCCTGGGTTCGCTCCCACCCATCTTCTGGGCACGCTCCCCGCCATTCTGGAGAAGACATGGGTCTTCTTGGATCGCCTGGAGAAATTTGCTGAGACGGGTGAGGAGGTCCCTCTGCTGAACTCGCTAATCAACCTTACTTTCGACATCATCGGCGCCGTGGTGATGGATGCCGACCTCAACGCCCAGAAGACCAATGACAAGGACAAAGGAGAGCTGATCCGCGTATATAACGAGCTCGCCGGCACTTACACGGATGACCTGGGCAGCTACCCCTGGTGGTTCACGCCGAGAGTCAGATTTCGCCGCCAACGACTCGCTCGTGAGATAGATTCGCTGATCAAGCCCATGATTCAGGCGGAGCACGCGAAGCTTCGGTCTGGCCAATCCAAGCTATCTCGCAGTGTCCTAAGCCTCAGCTTGCAAGGAATCGATGAACTTACCGAGGACCAAGTCAGTGACATTCGCGACCAGCTCAAGACCTTCCTGTTTGCGGGTCACGACACCACGAGCATACTCCTGTCGTGGATCTTCTATGAGCTTTCTCGTACCCCACGAGCACTGAAGGCGGTTCGTGATGAACTCGATCAAGTCTTTGGACCGGATCCGAACCCGGCCAGCGTGCGCGATAAGCTCCTGGCGCCAGGCGGCGAAGAGCTGGTGAGCCGCATGACATACATCTCAGCCGTGATCAAGGAGGCACTGCGTTTGCACCCGCCGGCATCGTCCGCTCGCATGGCCCCTCCAGGATCCGGTTTCACGCTACCCACGGGAACCGGAGAGGAGGTCTGTGTCGACGGCTGCGTCATCTATGTATGTGCCAGCATCATCCAACGAGACCGAAATGTCTATGGGGACACGGCGGACGATTTCATGCCCGAGAGATGGATCGGAGACACGGATACATCAGAGGGGACGAACATGGATGCGGCGGACGATAAAGGCGACCGCAAGATTCCCATATCCGCGTGGAGGCCATTTGAACGCGGACCTCGCAATTGCATTGGCCAGGAGTTGGCAAACATCGAGGCGCGGGTTATCCTAGCCGTCCTCGCCAGGAGCTATGACTTTGTCAAGGTGGGAGTCGGCGAGTTTGACCTCGACAGTGACGGCAAGCCCATGCTCAGCGAGAAGGGCCAATACAAGGTTAAATCAGAGTTATACAGCGTGAGTTTCGCAGCGTTGTAATGCGATTCGAATAAGGTGCTGACGGTATAACAGGCGATTCAGGTTACGGCAAAGCCGGTTGATGGGATGAGAATGAAAGTCAAGAGGGCTTCGATGGGGTCCGCTTAACGGGATTCTACTCCAAGGGACTCGCGTGCGAGGTGGGGTAGCTTTTGCCTGGGAATAATAGCTAGGGAATTCCGAGCGGATATGCGCTGGCTCGTGACTGGTCACTTCACACTGGAAAACTAATAAAATATATCTTGCTCGACTAGTTAGTTCCAGCCTCTCTTCCCGTTGCTGCGTGTGCGGTCTGAAATGGCTAGTCTGTGGTGCAATGTTGGCAACCGATGAGCCCAAATTTCGCCCAGCTTGCTGCTCTGGGTTGGGGGGGGGGGGGGCTAGTGACGATGACATCACAGTGAAGGTCCCCGGACTATTGGCTGGTCGCACTTCAGCTTCGTGTCCGACTCGCTGGAAATGCGTCTGCAGACTCTGCACCTCCCTTTACTAGAGCGCCTCGGCGCGTAGAAATGCGACTCTTAGATCCTTTTGACCTATACTTGGTCGCCCACCATATTACTGTCCCGGGTTTTCGGCACCCCGTCCTCTAAATCGCATCCTTCAAGACCGGCTAGTCGATCCTGTTCTAAAAGGCCACCATTGTCGACGCAGCGTACCTATCAAATGTGTATGGACTTGACGGGCAAGAATCTTCCGAGACATCCATAATGCTGGCGGACGAGGTCATCTCAGTCGAGGCCAACCTGGCCGATGCAGACAGCGGTCTCACCAAGACAACCCTGGACCCTGCGCTTGGTGTTCCCACGCCTCTGGTCGTGATAGTTACTGAGCTCTCGACCCCTTCGGTTTTCCCACCTGTAGTCGACAAAACGCCCGGAACCTTCCACTACTTTCCCTACCTGCCTACCGAACTCCGCCTCAAAATCTGGCGGTTTTCGGCGTTATGCCCGCGCGTTGTCGAGCTTCACGCCCGCCGTACCCACTATGCTGACGAGGACCGCGACGGCGACCCTCTGTGGCAGTCGCTGTCGCGCAATTCCGGGGTTTTGTCCGCCAATGCTGAGGCCCGCGCCGTCGCTCTCAAGTTCTATACCGTCACCCTGCGGCTTTGCGATCCCATTGAACTCCCTCTACGACGATGCGACCGGCTCCTCTATATCAACCTGGAAGAAGACACGGTTGTGCTGCTTGGAGATTTGGCCTTCGCCAGGCTGAACAGGCTGCTCAATTGGTTCCGGGAACAGGATATCGCGTATTGTAATGGTCGGGCAAGCCGGGCGGTGACGAATCAGGGCAAAGGGCTGCGCCGGCTAGCAATGAGTTGTGCGCAGTGGGATAGTGCGATTGCAGCCAGGACACTGCAGGCTCTTGCACGGAATGTCTTTGCCGACATTGAGGAGCTCGTCCTCTTCATTTACGAGGACGGACTTCCACCCAAGACATGGACCGGTGGGCGATGTATCCTCGAAAATGCACGCCCCGAAGGCGAGTCCTACCGCCGATTCGCAGCGGTCTGGGGCCAGGCGTTCCGGAATGGCGACAGCTGGATAAAAGTCGGCAAGCGCCCGCTGAAGGTCGCTGACATATCTTTTGAGAACTGGTAGGGTCCTAGGGACTGTGGGGATGGCAAGACGGTTTCTGGATCCGAGTACCTAGTGGCCCTGCTCACTTAGATAACCGACTCTAATGGAAGAAAGCCGTATCTGCCCAACTCCTGTCTCGCATGTAAGCAATGCACCACACAACATCCAACTGAGATTTTCCAAGGGTCGTGTGGGAAATGCCCGGTTTTTGTATTGTACATGTTATACAGCGGCGACTCGCCATCATTACAAACATTGTTACCTCAGCCTGTCCAGTATTCTTTCCCGGGAGACTCGCTGGGCAACCGCAGCGCCGTGCTGGAGTGCTATGGCACCAATAATCGCATAGAGGCAGGTGTTCATGACAACCGTAATTCCAGAACCCTCGAGGTTTTCGGGCTTAACGTCAAACGCACAAGGGTTAGCGGCCATCCAGGCTCCGGCGTCCACGCCACATGTTATTGGGACTTACCAGCCTGGGTCTCCATCTCATCACATTCATCAGCCCAACCTCTTTCGCCAAAGACGCAATCCTGTCCTGGTGCATGATATCTTGTGGTTGTCGGTAGTTCAGCTTATCGACATTGTCGAGAGCGCTGTTTTGGTACGGCTCACGTCCGTAAGGATCTTGGATACGTTGCTTGCCGGCCGGAGGGGATACAAGGATGCTTCGCATAGTTTCGAGAGCGAGAACTTGCCGGCCTGGTGTGGCAATGTCATGTCAGTCTTTGGGTAGATGGCAGATCGGCAATGCCGGAGACGCACCGAAATAAGCCAGCCTCGTGTTGAACCCTCTCCTGCCATTGTCGAAACTCTTGTGTGTGAGAGCCAGCCATTTAATCTCCTCTGGGAGCATCTTGTCACCCCTGTTTCCTAGCAAGCGATGGTACATCTCGTCGACCAGTGCAGGATCCTCGTTGCATTTCCACTCTGACCGTCGTGGGTCTTTTGCAGGTATCAACTTGAAGGGGGCCTTCATCTGCTCCGGGGTGTACGACCATCGAGGCCGCTCATTCTCAGCTTCGCATGAACGCGGCGACGTTGACAATTGGCGTGCGGAAGTAGCCACTTGTCGCGCCAACGACTGGGTCGATCGCCTGCATTGCCGCAATGTCGTGCAGGCTGACGAGAAGGCTGTCCTCGACGGTGTGGTCGCCATTAGGTCGTCGGGTTGAGTGGTGAGCGGCCGCCGGGATCTTTAACTGCAAGACTTCACGTTTCCGGGAATTTTTTTTTTCGCGATCCAGCTCTGCATCGAGCTTGGAGTCTGGGCCAGCGCGCACGGGCCCCGCCCCAAATTGACGGCGCTTCCCGGCACCGCTGGACCCACACCACTGTAGCATGTCGTGTGCTCAATGCTCGACCAACTTTGCTATCTAACTCAATGGCTGCTTCTGGTGATGGGCTTGGTTTTGTTGAAGTCCAGGGCGGAAATTTTCTCGACGCGGAAAACAAAGTCCCCCTACAGGTCCTTCGGAGGCCATATACAGATGGCGGCTGGAAGCCCCTACAATAATCAGAATCGCTGAGCTCCTGCGCCATGAACTCGACAGTTAGTGCATCTGTCTTCAATTTCTGAATCAGTCAGGGCTTCCACAACTAAAAAGAAAAATGTATATGACATCATTAGGCATTAGGACAACTATTGTATCTAAACTTTTGCCATTGTATTTGGAAGTCAATTCTTGCATTGTATATTCACGGAAGAGAAGACGCCATTGTTGCAAGAGAGTTTGGTGTCAATGGAAGTCACCCAGGGCACTGCCAAGGCTCAGAAGTGGAGCCTGACGCATAAGCTTGGGCCACATAACCCCTGCACTAGCGCACCGCGATGGTCCCTCTCATGAGTCTGCGACTCGAGCTGAAGCTCAGATGGGAGGGTTTAAGAGCGCTCTGAAGTTCAACAGAACGTACATTTCGCAATTCCACGGCCAATGTAGCCTCAATTATACATCATGTCTTCTTCCGCTGCGGCCTCGAAACGCGATGCTAAGCCTGTCGCGGCAGATCCCACACTCCTCGAAACACTCGCCGCGGTCCTTCCTCAAGCCTACAAATTCGGTATTTACCACCTCTCGACGCCTCCAACAAAGACCGAAGCCCTATGTTCTGCACCGCCAGGGGAGCGAGCAGATAAGACATACCGCGAACACCACTTTCTTGCCGTAACGGTTGATTCGCGAAAGGGCGCCCTTAAGAGGGCTTCTCCAGGCGCAGATGAAGGCAAAGAAGAAGAGCCTCGGAAAGCCGTGCCAGTCCTGGCTTTTGCAATTGAGATCTTCATCTTTACTACAGCATACCAAACCACCTTCTTCGTGTCCAAAGCAGACTCCACCGGCTACCTGCAGCTCCTCGGGTTACCCAAAGGCGCACCATCTCCGATTCGCGAAGTCACCTCGACATTCCTCGCATACCTCCTCCAGCATCGCCGACGAAATAATATACAATGTGTTGTCAATCTCTTCGCTCGGGCTCAGGCACAATACCTGTTTCCAGGCAGTTCTAAGAATAAAGGGAAACATGTTTTGGATGACTGGGGTCTTGTCCGGTGGTGGTGTAGGGTCCTCAATCCGCTGATGGAAGACCCGAAGGCTTCCAAAAGCTGGGGAGCCGTCCAGGGATACCTTATTGTGCCGGGACTGGAAGAGACGGAGATGCGGGCTCTGACTCCCCGAACCGCAGCAAGCGCCGCGAATTGGACCATCGGCCACCCCATGAATAGAATCTCCCACTACACAGACGAGTTTGACTGGGTCCCGCCGCGGTGCCTCATCCCCAAGTATCCTGATGACCCCAAGTCGCGATTTCGTGACGAGCTAGACGAAGAGGCATCCAAATGGCAGCAGGATATGGGTTCATGGAAAAGCGTCAAGTCCCTTGCCCAATTTTGGGACTTGATGGCATTCCGCCAAGAGTGCTCCAGTGGCCGATTGACGGGCTTCGTCTGGCTGGTTTTCGACCCAAAATCTCGGCCCACGGCCACTTCGCTACCTCAGCTTACCACCCCAAACGTTTCATTCGAGGCGCCTCTATCATCAGGGACTCCGGCGACGCCACCACGGCGCAAGGTTGATCTCTTGGCCCGCACCCCCCAGTCAAGCCCACTCAAGCTCACTCTCGTTCCGACGCCGCCACAAGCGGCTGCAGAGAAATCTGCAAAGAAGAAAGCGAAAAAGATACTCAAGGGCCCCGTCATCCCCCGCCGGCCCAAGATCAAAACCCAGCAGCGCAACTACGTGGATGATCGTCCTACGAGCACTGCATATTACTATTGGCCAACTGAAGGCCGGGGTGATAAGATTGTTGATGAGTCGGATTACAAGCGAATTGTTGAACTTTTGCTTCATCTTGACTTTTCAACTCTCGAAAAGGCGACGGGCAGCACCAGACGATGGCTGAGCGAGGCGGCCATGGGATCAAGATGGGGACATGATGTCACTGGGAAGCGTGTGCCGTCACTCATTTTCGGCGGGCTCACTCCCATCCGACGAAAAGCAGATTATGGTCCAGGTGGAGAAGATGCCGACGTCTTTGGAGGAAACAAGGCGTCGACGAACAACAATACCGGAGGCGTAGCTGCCGGGGTAAATGTGCTTAGCACCAACCTCGTGCGTAAAAAGGCGAAAACAGACGTGGCGGCGACATCTGAAGGTTCTGGGCCTGCCGTAGTGCCTGGAGAGAATGGCACCGGCGTAAATGTTCTTGGGGCTGGACTGGTGAGGAAGAAGCCAAAAAGTGGGTGATTCACAGCGTTTAACATTTTGGGGACAGGCGTCATCGGTGGTTGGTAAAGGCGTTGGGATAATGTATGGGAGCGTGGCAAGGAATAGCGAACGAAACCGCCCCCGCATCGCGACTAGGTAAACAGGACAGACATATCATGACACTATATGGTGGTTTTCTAGCATCGCAATACCACATATTCAAGACTTTGAGCTACGTCTTACAATCCAACCCCCTGGAAGATTGGTAGCGTGCTACTTGGTGAGCATGGAGGAGTTTGCAGAGCTCATGAACAGCTGGGAAGGAGCTAGAAGTTTTACTTCTTAAGACCTTGAACCTCCTCGTCAAGGCTTCAAGTTTCCATTAGCAACCTCTCAAAAATAGAAAAGAATGCCGGGTAAGGTTGGCCCATAGGCTGTAGCCAAGCTGTGAAGTAGTGTACCGCGCGAACAATCTTTCAGGGGTTGTATTCATGTGCGCCTTCGCTTCGCAGACGGCGCATCTTCGTATCCCTGTCTCTCTCGACTATCTCGTGGCCGACTGGATGACTCGGCGTGTATCGTCTCCAGTTCCCGTCTCACCCATGCCTGCGCTTCCCTCAATAGTCGCTTCTCGCCAGTCCGCACGCACACAGCCAAGTGCCTTCGGCCCGTTAGCTCCAAAGACCCGACCTGTTGTTCGTCATCCTCCAGCTTGGTAGGGTATTGGGCTTCCCGGTCAACAAGCGCACCGAGCACGCTCTCTAGGTAGATTTCTTTTCTTACGGTCTTGTCGGAAAGGCTTTCTCCGACACTGGCGTTGGCACCGCCGCTGGTGGCTTTCTTGACTGCCTTGAGGAAGGCCTTGACACGCTCACCCAGCTCCTCGGGCAGACCCGTAAACACGGCCTCGCCTTGGAACTTCCCAGTGGCGTCGGGCTCCCCGCTCTCTCGCTCCAGCACAAAAGACTCTTCTTCTCCCTCCTCGTCTTCTTCTTCTTCTTCTTCCTTCTCTTCGGCAAACAGCTTCGCGGCTTTGCTCCACTCCGCATCGGACAACTGGCCGCCGCTCAGCCTTGTACGCAACCTCGCCTCAACTAGACTCCACGGCAACTCCACCACATCATACCGGGAATGGCGCTCCGTTACGTAGCCATACCGACGTAGAAGCTCCCCGTTAGATAATGGCCCATAGTAGTTGAAGATCTCCTCCCCAGCCTGGATTAGCCGCAGCGCCACCGCCGTGAGGTTCCCCTCCCCATGGTTAATGTGGGCGTTAAACTCGGCATCCGCATTCAGCATATCCGCCATGGGCACCATCCCCAACGCCGATCGCCCCTCCCGGTCCTCCACCCACCCATCCTCTTCTTCGTCGTCGCTGTCATTATCTTCCTTGTCCAGATCAAACGCATACGCCATGATCGCACTTCCCATCCTGTGCGCCAACGCCAACAGCTCCTCGTCATCCAACCGCGCTGTCCCGTCTTTAGGGAAGAAAACCCCCTCGTTCGCACGAACCACGCTCACCACCTTGTTGCGGAGCATAGCATCTGCTTTGGCCCGACCGATTTTGCTGACCACGCTGCTGGCCTGTAACTCCGCCACGTCTTGTTCGTTCCAGAACATGGGCGTGTTAAATTCCCGAGGGAGGACGTCCAAGTAGGCTTTCCAAGGGGAGGAATTCCCGCGGAGGTATTCGCGGATAAGCATGAGTATTAAAAGCGTCCAGGGGTCTTGCTCTTGTTCATCGCCATGCTGGTGGTGGCGTCCATCCTGGGCAAAAAGTGAAGGGATCTCTTTTACCAGTGGTGACGTTGCCGCGCAGAGAATGGCTTCACGCGGAATAGTAAAGAGTATTGTGTCGGCGGGAATGTCGGCGGTGGCGACTACACCTTTTTGTTAGGTACTGCTACCAAAAAGGAGGTAATTTATGAAGGGGAATTGGAGTTGAGGTGAAAAGTGAAGAAGAGAAGGGAAGAAAAGGGGGGGAAACGCAACTGATGCCTCGACCTCCCCCACTTTCTCGCAAATCAGTGAGTCGAATATTTGGATGAAACGTGGCGCCGGGAAGGGCGCAGAACCAGGAGAGGGAGTTTTGCGTTTGTTGGGCAAATTCGAGGTCGGGGCCGCTGTCGATTTCCATTTTCTCTCTTTCTATCTGTATGTGTATATATGTGTGTGTGTTCCCTACGACCTTTTTGCTGAACAAGGTTAAGGGGAGGTCTGAACTCGTTGGTGAGTGAACGAGTGGGTGAGTGAGTGAGTGAACAAGTGAGATGCTCACCAGACCACAGATCAGAGAATTGCAAAATTTCGTTTTCTGTGTGCTAACCCTAACCCCCACCCACATAGACAGACACCTCACATCGACAGGTGCAGACTTGCAATATTTGTGATTGCATTTTATTGTGAGCCTCTCACTTCCATCGACATTATAGTGATTTCGAGATAATAAATCCCCCTCACTGGTGACCCTCCCCCACCGCCTCCCCCGACAGAATAATCGGCCGTTTGTCGCTAAACTGCGCCATATCCTCCATAATCTTATCAATATCAACATCTCCACCCATTCCCGGGACAGATTCGGGTTTATCCCAAGAGAGAGTCGCGGCGAGGGCGTAGACAGGTGGGTTCCCTTCGGGGCTCGGTGTGAATTTGGTCACGTTCCATGAGGTGAGTCCCGACGAGCGCCACCGGGATTGCATCATGGGCATGTGCTTGTCCACGAGGTAATCAATGTCATAGTTGGCGAGGCTATCGTTGGGGTAAATGAGTGTGAGGCTGTCGGACATGTTTTTTTCTTTGTTCCGAAACTAAAAAGTCGAGTTTTGGCCAAAGTTTGTCGGTGGATGTCTTGGCAGGTTGTTTGTCCTCTTCAGAAGAAAACGAGATGATGCTGACTTGGGAAGAATCCGTCTTGGGAAAACCAGGATGTTGATATACGAAGCTGAAGCTCTTACATCAACGTGACGTACCGGTTCATAGTCGTCCCAACTCCGAATAACCATGACATCAGACTGAAGGCTGCTCTAAGCAGTATTATATTCCTGCATGGTCCACACCATTACTGGCACGGCTAGACCTCATTGCATTGGAGATACCGCGGCAGCCCAAAAGTGAGCAAGCTGGCAAGCAACCCGAACACCATGCCGTCACAATACAACACTGCAAGGCATGAGACCACTGAAAGTAGTACGTATTACATATGATTGCTAGACTGTTGTGTCAAGGGTTGCTGAGCTATTTCAAAGAATCAACGCGAAAACTCCATCCCCTGAACCAGGCCCCTAGGCCAGGCCATCATCACATACATGCAGGATAGGGAGTGTTAAACCATGTCGTCACCCCGAACCACCGGTTGCGGGTGCGCATGGGAGTGCAAAACACCACTCGGCGCCGCCGTACCTCCAGCAACAGGCTTGCGACCAAAGCCATGGCCATGGCCGTTACTTGCCGCATTGCGCACAGCCTGGATGCCCCAACCGGCACGCCTTGTAAACGTGGCCATACCCAACTCAGGCTCGCCCGTGAAGGCAAACGGAGTAAGTCGGTTGAGAGGAATATGGTTCCACCGCCAATCCCAAATCGAGGCATAAGTCATGCGGTAGGCACTGAAGGCCATGACGGTGCCAATGATAGCGCCAGCGACAAGATCATACCAGTTGTGGAACTCGTCAATAGTCAGGGCGCCAGCAATCAGGCAAGCCCCGAGCACCGGCGCATACACCGCAGCCAGTTTCCACATGGCTGGGTGATAGTTCGAGAAGACCTTGAGCTTGCCGTTGAGGTACAGCGACAGGAATATGAAGCCGGCAAAAGCTGCTGTGGCGTGACCGCTGGGCATGCTCTCAAGAGAGTCGTCGATCTCATTGGGGTCGCCCGTGCAAATCTCGCGTGTGTAGTAAATACTTGTGAAGCCTTTCCCGTTGAGACCGGCACCAACAACCCCGGGGTCATTGGACACGCGTGATAGATCTGGCTGGCAAACGGCCAGGAAATGCGGTCGCAGGCCACCAATGAGCCACTTGATAAAGACTTGGAAGACAGCCGCCGTGATGAGACTGTAGAGGAGACCGATGACGGCGTTGTTGACATCCCAAAAAGAGCGGACCCGCACCTGCATGAGCAGGATGACGACGATGGGAATGATGGAAGCCAGGAAAGCGGCGAGCCAGATGGGGATGATCTCCTTGCGCATCGGATAGCCAAAGTCGGGATAAACAATCTCGCCATCCGAGAAGGTGACGGGAAAAGACCGCGTCGGTGCGGGATGCGCTTCGTAAACCTGCAAACAACCTGAGATTTAGTCAAAAGTCCGAGGAGCAAACGCTGGGTCACTTACACCAAGACCAACGGCGCCAAGGACCACCATGGTCAAGAGGTCAAGCCAAGTTACCTTCAGCCATTGGCCAAAGGTGGGACGAGTCGCCATGCTGTAGGGCTCCATCTGGCGACGCGATCGTTTGCGCTTTTCCACCGCCGGCGCGGTGCCGTTTTTCGAGCGTGGAGTGAAGAACGCCATTGAGAAGGAGCGCTGGGGTTGATGCTGCAGCCAAGACGGTGATGGAGGGACGGATCGGGAGCTGTGCCAAGGGTGGCAAAGAGTTCAAATTTGGGATTTGGTAAAACACTTGCCAAGAGGACTTGGAGGTTTAAGAACAAATTTTCGTGTCTTCGGATGGCTTGCGAGAAGAAGCCGGTTTGCAAGGTGCTGTTGTGTGACGTCATTGACCCTGCCGCTGGAAGTTGGAAGGTCCAACACCCGCCTCCAATTCCCCACGCGATGTCCAGCGAGCTCCCGATCTGAACGAATTGACTTTTGAGCTCGAGCCAATGGATGACATCACGGGTCCAAGCTAAAACGGGCAAGCAGACAGGAGGTGTATTGGCCTACAACCCGAATTTCCTTTACCGTCAGCGAGTGCGCTGGTCGTTTGTTAGCAGGGGTGGAAGGTTTGAGTAGCCCAGGCCCTTCAATGACAGCAATCCGCCAGGGACCTTTGTGTCATGACAGAAATCCAATTTGGCCACCAACTTCAGTTTTGCACCAGCCAGGACACTTGATGACGTGCGTTTCATGTGGACCGCACCTTCTACTCCCCGCGTTCACAAACATAGGTACTTTTACTCTTGACAATGCATGATACTTTTGCGTGGCACCAACTCCGGAAGTCAGTTCGCGTTTCATCCCAAGCAATTTAGCCTCGATCACTCCCGTCACCTCCGCCGCTTTATCCCGGGGATGGAGCCGCAGTTTGACAGACGGAGAGCCCCACCACAACTCAACTCGCTTGCGTCATTTTCAGGGTTCAACCACCCCTCTCAACACTAACTTTCTGCCATTGTAACAACTAGTGCGGTCCATGTTCTCGCCTGTGTGCTACTTGACGGAAAAAGACATCATCGACACGATGGGTCCGGCGCTACGGATTGGTTACGTGCCCGAGCACTTCTCAACGCCTCTGTACTTTGCCAAAAAACACTTTGGTCTCGATGCCGAGTTAATTCCGTTCCCTTCCGGCACCGGCCACATGGTCACTGCCCTGCGCGCCGGCGACATTGATGTTGGTATCGGCCTGACAGAAGGATGGATCGCGGGCCTGGGCAAGACGGAAGAGGGAGACGGGGGTTATCGTCTTGTTGGCACCTACGTTGAGACGCCACTCTGTGGGTTTGATATCCTCCAAAGACGTAGGGTATCCAGGCTAACCACTACACCAGGTTGGGCTATATCAACTGGCAAGAACCGACGTGAGATTCACTCGGTTGATTCCCTCAAGGGCGGTAAGATTGGCGTGTCGCGCATTGGGTCTGGTAGCTACGTCATGGGCTACGTTCTGGCCGACGAGCGTGACTGGCTCTTACCCACAGTGCCGGTTGGTCCCAACACGGACTCAGCACCTCCCTTCTCAGATTTTGTCGTGCTCAACACGTTTGAGAACCTGAGAAATGCCGTCAACTCGGGCGAGGCCGACTTCTTCATGTGGGAGCACTTCACCTCCAAACGCTACTACGACTCAGGCGAGATCCGCCGTGTTGGCGAGATCTACACACCATGGAGCAGCTGGAAGATTGTCGCTTCGACCACGCTATTTGGCCAAGACGGTGCCCTGGATCCCCGGGTCGAGGACCTGTTTGAAGAGCTGAACAAGGGAATCAAGCATTTCAACGAGAACCAGGACGAAGCTGTCGAGTACATCAGCACCGCACTCGACTACTCGGCCGAAGATGCCCGCGAATGGCTGAAGACAGTCAGGTTTCCGGACCGTACCCAGGGTGTCGACCAGAGTGTCGTTGATAAGACTGTCTCCGTCCTACGCAAGGCTGGCGTCTTGTCTCAATTCAAGGGGATCCAACCCGAAGCCATGGTAGCGAAACGTCGGTAGCGCTGAGATAGCATCACTAAATTCACACCATGTCCTCAATCTCCTCAGCCTGAACATCCAGCTTTGCAAAGTTCCATGCCAACTGTATCGAGGGCAGTTCTGCGACGAGGTCTCGTCACGATGAAGCAAAGCTTTTCCCTATAATACATTTGGCCTTAACAGGTACGTCTACATCATTTCTCGAGGGCGGCTCGTAATGGTAACTTTCTTCTGTCCCTTCTTCTCTTCAAAGCATTCGTCCTGCTAGCTGGACGCCACCAAGTTCTTTTCACTCCCATCAAGGCTATGCGGTCCCTTTACCAGTCTGTCCTCTACGTCTGTGTCGACGCAGGACACAGCATGTCCGATGGGTGCGCTATTCATCTCAAGCGACTGATCCACGTGGATCGGCTGCAACGGGTTGCTCTGGCTGCGACTCTGGTTCCCGCTGGCATGTGATGAGCCTGTCGTCTCACCTCCTTTACTCCATCCCTTGCCGCTGTTGCTGCCGTAGGTTCCCCTTGTGCGTGCATAGAGATCAGAGAGCAACAGCTTGGGGAAGATTTTGACCACAAGTGGCTTGATGGCGGGGGCGGAAGCGTAAACGATCGCCATGTTGATCTCGATGCATGACCAGATGGCGATGCTGACACCTTGGACTGGGGGTTTGTTAGGACAGTATCCATGGAACTAGGGGTGGGAGAGAAGACATACTCGATTGTCCCGCCATGGGGGCGGTGGCGATCTTGTACAGGGCATGCAGGCCGGTAATACTCATGGCCGTGGCGAACGTTTCCGTCCCAAAAAGACATATGAGAATGATGCGCTGTCTACGGGGGATCTACAGCCGCCAGAGAAGTGGCGCGGGTACGACGATGAGGACAAGATCGGTGGCAATGTTGACGCCAGCATTGGAGAAAGTTAGAGCGCCCTTGTCCATACACGCGCCTTGAACGCCCCTAACAGCAAGCCGGTAATACTCGACAGGCCAGCAGGTGAATATGGAGCTGAAGAACGCCCACAGTCCGTAAATGATGAGGATGACAAATTAGACGCGGAAGAAATGCTGCATCTCGGGGGTTCGCAAAACCCGGTAGCATTGCATGGTGATGGACAACTTGAATAGAACAAGAGCGAGGTTGCACCACGGGGATGGTGGCCCAAAGGGTGTGTAGGAATGCTGGAAATTCTCGGAAGAGGACTTGTCTCCCGAGGCTGGCCTTGATCTCTGCTAATTGCTTAGTAGTGGAACAGCGTTAAAACAAGGTTGAGGCTTAAGGAGCATCTCTACGGCCAGGAAGCCGATCGAGGAGATCTACTTCCCGGTTCAATTAGAACTAAACTTCCCGGATCGGATCCGGAACGACGATCTCTTCCTCTTGCAGACAGACGCAAATCCGGGGAAGGGACAGAGCAGCAGTTGAGGATGGAACCCACCATAGACAGGGCAATGAGGCCATCATCTACCCCGCCATTCTTGGGCATGAACACACGGGCACAGAACACGCATGGAACCGATGATAAAGGCCAAGCTAGTGAAGACGCAACAGGCTATGACGGCCGGCATGGCCGGCTCTGCGATCTGCATGATGTAGATGACGCTGTGTTGCCTGCAACGGCGATGTTATAGGGGAGAGAAGGAAGGATAAAGGAGTCGGGAGGACGTGGGGAGAGAGTGTGTGATGAGGTATCGATCCGAGCCGGCTGCCAGTTGAGATAAAACGAAATCTCCAGTACCAATACCAGTTGTCACATTCACCAAGACCAAGACCGAGGCCAGAACTGATGCAGAAGCGGTACCAGAGCCAGAACTAGACCCAAACCCAGAACCGGACCCAATTCGATACCGGAATCAATCGGTATCACAACCAGCGGCGGCCCTAGACCTGGACCTGGACGAGCTTCACTTGGCAGGAGAAGGGGAGATGCGGTACCAGGATCCGGCTACTCTGAGTCACTCAACGCCCCTCAGTCATCAACCACAGCGCACTGAGCGCAGTGTGGAATCCCCCAGCCATCATTTGATACAGTCAGGGAAAAAGTAAAAATGCGTGAAATCCGTTGTTTACGTGCGGTTCATGTGGGAAGGAAGCCATGAACCCCACCCTCGGTCGTACGGTGCCGCACGTGTATGCTTTAATGTTGACTTCCGGGCATCCATGATGCGAGTTAGGTAGGCAAACTTTGCTGTCATGGTCAAAATCGACGGTTTAGCTGCTATGAAGAACCTCAAAAGATTGGGGACATGGAGGATAGCGGCCGTACCTTCGACGCAAGTCATCTTTGGCTTCAGTAACCAAAGAGCTGTGTGAACTTTGTTTGGGATCCACAAAGGCCGCCGGGCAGCACTATTAAAGACATCCCTAGGAAATGGACTTTGGAGAAGGTAAACTGGTCCTCGCCTTCATTCAGCAGCCAAGATGTCAGACTCACCCCCGCCGTATACAGGAACGAAAGAACCCGCGAAGGAATCACGATCGAAAGGCCTTCTCGCTCGACTTGGACTGCGCAAGAAGAAAAAGTTAAAAACTCAGCCTGGGCCAAGAATATGGAAACTCAAGCAATGCCGCAACTGCCATGAACCATTTCGATTTTTTTATTGTCCCGGACAAACGAGGCCGTTAGATATTTGGGAAATGCGGCTATTACCATCCAGGTGAATACCCGAAACTACTACCTACCTACCTACATGTTAGATTTAATATTGTTCCGACCTGACCACACGTCACATAGGCCGTTATGAAATGATAAACGACTTGTTTGACAAGCGAGGACACAAACGGCCGGAGGGCGGTCGGGTTAAGGGCAACGTCAAGGCGTGGTCTTGTTGTTTGAGAAGGGGTGCATCAGCAAAAGAGTGTGACTACCAGGACCTTCATGTTTCTCTGGATAATTGATCATTCATGTATGCATGTATCTATTGTCCGTAGAGGGGCGGTATTCTGTTGATTGTTCAGTTGCTGTTTACGAATAGTTTACTTGGCAATCGACAAGACAGCTTTTGCTTCAACGATATGTAGAAATATACCGGTCTCTAGCGTTGTGAGATAATGTAAAATGGCCGACAACAGAAACCCCCCCAAACTTCCAGAGCCAAACCATGTTCCAGGGGAGACCAGGCGGCTCAAAAAAAAAATCATCACATTGGAAAATCCAAAACACAAGAGGAAACCATATCCCATCACAGCAATCAAGCCCGCCACTTAACTGCAGCCTGCAGTCTACCTGTCTAGAATACTTCGTCAATAGAGCGCAGTTTGTTTGTGATAACCCAGAACTTACCCCCCAGAAGCCCCCAAACCTTCCAGTCACTGACATTGACGAACCTCCCGGTCCCCCAGACCAGGGAATTAGTTCATCACTCACATTTGATCCCACGTAAAACTGCAAAAAGGCAAAACGGGAAAATGGCCCGCCGAATCTTCCCGAGTCCCGCCCGCTGCAGCCCAGCCCACAGCCCCTTTAAGAAATGTGAATGTGAATTGATTCGCCGTGTGACAAAAACTCAAAACCTAGCAGCCAGGGGTGGGGGTTGCTAAGAAGTAAGAGAGAGGAAAGTCCGAAGGGAGATTCTTCTTCTTTTGGGATATCGCATAGGACATGGAATGGGCAATGGGAATAGGGGTGGGGGGTATATCTTGAGTGGGGTTGTGGTTTGCTTGGTTTTGCTTCCACTCACAAGAGTGGATTTGATAGGAAGGGAAGGGGATGGGTTCCCGTGATGTGATTTCCGGGACCGCAGTGAACATGAGTTTCAATATTAGCGCGGGTGAACCGCGCTGTCGGGACTGACGTTGCAGTGAAAGTTGATCCTCTTGTCCTCCGGGAAGTTTAGCGGGGTTGTGCGCCCGTTTGGGCCTTTCCGGGGGGGGGATGGTGTAATGATGATAGACAGGAGGGACGCTTCGAAAACGAAACGGTAAGTTTGTGGGGGTTAGGTTAAGAAAGAACGCTAGTTTAAGACTTGAATATTTTTTTTTCTGGCCTTTGCATGGCATTCGCATTGCATTGCACTACACCAATTCCCATTGCAGGTTGGTGAGTTTGCTATCTCGTGATTCAAAACCTAGAGGTTACAAGCCCCATAGATACCGAGACTCACGACGACGCATACAGCTCCTCCTCCTTCTCAATCGGCCGGTCAATGTGCATGTTAAACTCGTTGCTTTGATCCTCAATGAACAGCGCCACTAGAAATGAAACTGTTAGTATGTCGAACTAAAGGTACAGAAGAGAAAAAAAAAAGGGTGACCTACAAATAGCAGCTAGTGCAACAAAACATGCCGCAGCAATCCAGACATGCTTGAATGCCTTGGCAAAAGTGTTGAGCAGAGCTTCGGCGCCCGCTCCCACGATTTGTGGAGTGACGCCGGGAATCTGGAATAAAGCTGCATCGTCGTGGGCAATGAGCATGGGGATAAATCGACCGACAGAACTAGGGGGGAGCCCAAGGGGGATGGTGGCTTTGGCAATGTTATCGCCAAGATGGCCCATGACGTCGCTGAATAGAGCGTTGTCTGGTCCAGTCCATGTTAGTGGCAGTGCCAGCGAAGGGAAAAAATGAGGGAAAAAAAGGAGAGAGAGAGAGAGAGAGAGAGAACTCACAGATAGCCAAACCAACCGACCCTCCCAAAGACCGAATCCCAATAACCAACCCCGACGTAATGGCAATAAGATCCGGACGAGTCGACAGCTGCGCGAGGGTAATCAGACTAACCAGCGATAATCCCAGCGCTGTTCCCAAAATCACGGGATACCCCCAGGTATGCGTCGACGTGTTTGGCGTCGTCGTGGCCATGCAGGCGAAAAATACCACAAACATAACAAACGACGCCACCGTGATCCAGCGTGTTTTCTTCGTAGCAGCACAGTACATGCCCGCGGCAGTCGCCGAAAAGATAGACACCATCATGGTGATGCTATATCGTACCCCGACCAACAACGAGTTTGACTCGTAAAGCACCCCGACTTGAAAGGCAAAGTAATTATTCGCAGCAAAAAACGCCAGCCCTTCGCAAAAGATACAGGCGAGCGCAATGGGGAAATTTCGATGCTGGAATAGCCCGTGGTGGAACATGCCGTCTTTTTTGACACACGTCTCATACCCGGCCAGCAGTACAAGTAAGAATAGCCCAACGGCAAAAGTGGCCGAGGTGTGGGCATCATTCCAAGGGAAGGGGTTCTGACTCCAGGAAAGACCGACACAAAAGAGGAGGATGCCAGCGCTTAACAAAAAATAGCCGATCCAGTCGAGCTTTTTAACTTTCTCGGAAAAGGTAAAGGTTGTCTCCCGCTCGGTCGCCGGTGGGTTGTAGAGAAGAGCACAAAGCGCCGTGGCAAGTAAGTACAGTGCCGTACCGAGATACCAAAAGTTGCGAAAGCCTTCCGAGGGAACATTGGCTTTAGGAACAAATGCTCCGCCGACTAAAAGCGCCGTGATTCCCCCAAAGGCATTGGACACGAGATCCGCGGCTTGGCCCCAGGATCGGTAGCGACGGGGCAGAACCTCGGAAGATACGGCGTGGAGAAGCGGTTGGGCGCCGTAGCTGAGACCGGTGATGGTGAAGCCCGCAATGGCCATTTCCATGGACGATGCCCGAGCCACGATGACAGATCCCACGGCGCCGAGAAATGTTAAGACAATCAAGAACCACCGACGGCCCCAGTAGTCGGCGGCTTGAGAAATGATGGGACTCAAAACGGCCGTGGCGATGGCAATGGAAGAGGCCAGCCATACGGAGAGGGAGGTTGAGCCGCCGCCGAGGGTTTGGCCGATGGTGTTGGTGAGCTGTCCGTGTTAGTTGGAACTGACCTAGTGGCTGGAGTTTTAGTGCAGGTGGGTTATTGACTTACTGCGCCAGCGCCTACAACATTGTAAATCTGCACAAAGTAGATGGCGCACACAGCAAAGACAGCAAGGTACGTCTTTGCATGCAAGTGCGGCTTGGGACCGTTGACACTCCCCGCTGAGCCGGACGACTGATCTTTTTCCTGAGACATGTTGTCTGTCTGTCGGTCTATCTGTCTAAGACGAGCAGAGCGGGACGGACTTTGATGTGGACTTTGCAAAGAATCCCCTGGCTACACTTCATAAAACAAATTGCATCAGCACCTCGCTGAGTGGAAATTGCCTTCCTACCTACCCTGCAGGGCTGCTGCAGAAAAACAAAACGCACAGGTCCCTTCCCCCCCCGACTGTAATGAAAGTGCGCCAAGCGAAGGATTCCAATGCTGAGATCGCCACAAACGGGGTACCCCGGCTCTCCTCCCCGGACGGGAACGGCGGGGGGGGGTAAGGAAACGGAGCGGGGGGTCGTCGTTCCGTCATTTTCGGCACAGGATCTAGTTATCTCACCACTACTAACAACAACAACAACAACAACAACAACAACAACAACAACAACAACCCGGACTGTGCTGCGTTTGCCTGGAAGAGAAGCCCGGATACCACAGTGCCTAGAACTAGGGCTGATTCATATTCATTTTGACCGGTGCCTTTATTTCCGCTTCCCGCCTGTGATATGTCACGTCATGTCATGTTCTGAATCTCCCTCCTTTTTACTGTAGCAAGTGTTGACTGTGACGAGCGACTCTCTGACAACCAACACGAAGATACCCCCCAATAAATTCACCCACGTCAACTGGGGCCATGACATCGTTCATGACACTATCGATTTAATCCGCGAGGTAGATCCGGGGTTAACTCTCCCAAATGGGTTCTTCTTTCAGGGGAATCCGTTCATGCCTCCTCCGGTTCCGGGTGGGTTGGGGTCAGGACATGGACATGAACAGAACGGGGGTACAAATAGAAAGTGACGATATAGGGATACGTAGGCATTACAAATAGATCTCTACAAGTAGGTTGCGGCCGCCAATAAGTGACAAACCGCAAGAAGTCATAAAGGGGAAAATTATGGTGTAATTTCTGTGATCCTCTTGGGTGCAGTTTGGGTGTTCCAAGTTATTGTATCGTGTCTATTTTCCCCTCATGCTATGATAGGGAAAGTGTATCTTAGTTGCATCTTGGTTACTCGTCAACGTACAAACTCCCCTTAGACTCTGGAGCAACGCAGGCATTTCTCATCAGCTCGAAGCCCCGTCTTCCCAGCCATACAACGTCCGCATGACGTTTCCTCTACTATTTTTAACAATACCTCTTTCATCAAGTTACGCCATCGCCCTGGATCCTAATGATTACTTCCCACTAATGCTCGACCATCACAAAAAGACCACCCTCAAAAATCAAGCTCCGGGAAAGAGAAAAGTTGCATTATCAGAGAAACAATGATATCTCAAGGGGAGCTCATTCCTGTCACTCCCATCCGTCCCAGCTTCAATCTCTGTCTCAGTCCCAGCTCCAGCAGTGAAAGAACATAACCCCAAATCTGCCTAATGAGCCAAACCCTTCAGAACCACCTCGGTAAGACCGGGGAACGACCTACAATGTCGTAGGACACGGGCGTTAAAAAATCGATAGTAAAAAAAGGACAAGGCTGAAATCCGGTATGGGTATCTCATAGTGTTTACCGAGGTAGGTAAGTTGGCAGGTCGGGTCAGCTACCTGGGGGTTGGACAGCTGTGACATCTGCAGCAGCAGCGACGGCATCAAAACCAGCAGGAGGGCTGACAATCCCAACGTCTGCAATGCCGTTATTAATCGCAGTGTTCGTCGCCGGCGTCTTCGACTTGCCCACAGCGTTGTTTGCCGCTTCCGCCAAGGTCGAGGCGATAGACCAGCGATCGGGTTTCTTCTGGTAGCGCTGCCCCTTTTCCTTACACGCGACCTGGACTTGGTTGATAGTAAAAGGGGTAGCAGCGACGATTTGTTCGTGGGTCCATTTTGCGTATTTCCTCAGGGCGCGAATCTCAATGACTTCATCGCGGGTGAGAGGTCGGGCTCGGGCCCGTTTTGTTCGCGTCCCAGATGAGGTCGGTTCCGCCGGCGGGTCGAGCTGCATGTCCGGGGACGGAGTGGGAGGCTCGGCGCTTGAGCTTGCGCTCATGGTGAAGATGTTGGTTGTGCACTGGGACTGGGGTGTTATGAGTGAAGTCGGATGTGGTTACCACAAACGCCAATCGTGAAGCGGCGGGGAAGACGCGAGAATCTTCTGATCCCAGCCGCACGTGACGACAACCCCACAGTCAAGCAACCCTAACCCTACCCGTCGACGATAGCCTCAATTTGGACGACAGTTTGATCACCACCACACTGCTGCAAGGAAAGCGAGGTTTACAGATACGCAAAGCAGTCCCTGAATTCTCACCAGGCTTGCTAACCCATAACGCCAACAGCTGGCACCCCCGACGCCGGCCGATGCAAACCACCCATAGAAAAATTTGTAGATGACCCATGACCGCATTTCACAACGTCATCGGCTCACGTCAACACCTCATCACCTCCTCCCTCGCCCGCCTTGACCACCCATCATGCTGCCCATCTGCTTCATCATGGCATTCATATCCATACCGCCCATTCCTCCTCCACCCAGCATCTTCATCAAACTGCCCATATCCGGCATGCCTCCTGCTCCGCCAGCTCCGCCCATGCTCTGAAGCCGCTTCTGCATGGCGGCAAGTTGCTGAGCTTTGTTGCCTCCAGCCATAGCATTCTGGGCCCGCTGCATGTTCTTCATATTTCCACCCATCTTCTTGGCCATGCCTGCCATCATCCTCTGCTGCGTGAGTAGGTCCTCGACTTCCCGAACCGTCGTGCCGGATCCCCGCGCCACACGTGTCATGCGCGTTGGCTGCTCGATAAACATCTTGCCGTCGCTGTCCAGCTCCTTGTCCGTCATGCTGTCGCAAATGTAGATCATTCGCTTGAGCTTCATCGAGCCCTCCTCGTCATCCATGCTCTGCATCATGTTGCTCATACCCGGGATCATGCCTGCCATTTTGCTGAGAGGACCCATCTTCATAATGTTCTGCAGTTGATCACGTAAATCACGGATGGTGAAGATTCCTTCGGTAATGTGCTTGATCGTATCCTTCTGGTCCAGCTTCAGGCTCTGGACGTGCTCGACGAGTCCTGCCATATCACCCATCCCCAGCATCTTGCTGACAAAGTTTCGCGGCACGAATCGTTCCAAGTCCAGCATGTGTTCGCCCGTACCGATGAAGACGATGGGCGTATGCGTCGCCGCAACCGCCGAAATGGCACCACCACCGGCTGCGTGTCCGTCCGTCTTCGTGATGATGATGGCACCGAAATCGGCTGTCTCCTTGAAGGCTTTTGCCTGGGCTTCTGCTTGCTGACCAATCGAGGAATCCAACACCATGATAGTCTCATCTGGCCGGATTGCCGTTTGGATGTCCATCATTTCCTGGAAAAGGTCGCTCTCTTGCCTGTGTCTTCCTGACGTGTCGACGATGATGATCTCGAACCGCTCTTTCTTGAACTTTTCCACGCCATCCTTCGCCACGACCGCTGGATCCGTCTCTGTTAGGCTGCCGTAGTATGGAATCTTGGCTTTCGTTGCGTTTTGCTTCAGCTGGTCGAAAGCACCGGCACGAAAGGTATCGGCGCAAACCAAGCAAGCGCGGAACCCGCGAGATTGGTAATGCCTGGCCAGCTTTGTGCATGTTGTCGTCTTGCCATGACCCTGGAGACCGACAAACATGATGACATTTGACTTGCCCTTCTTGGGCTTGAAGGGCTCGGCATGAGGATCGACGAGACGGACGAGTTCATCGAAGACAGCTTTTTGGATCAAGCGTTTCTTGTTCACGGCGGGCGGGAGTTCTTTGAAGTTGACTGTCGATCGGATCGATTTCCGCAGCTGTCCTACGAGGCGTACATTGACATCGGCTTCGAGCAGGGCGGAGCAAATCTCCTTGAGCATAGAATCGAAAGCCTGGGACGAGAGATGGTTAGCGATGCGCCTCAGCCAGGGGCAGTTGCGGGGGCGAGGACTCACTTTTTCGTCGAGATTTGGCGCGCGGGTCAGGTCACTGACCGCAGCATTTATGCGACGGCCGAGATCTTGGAGAACCATGGCTATTATTGAGGCGGCTGCGAAGCCGGATTGATGGTGTTCGCAGTGGTAAACTGGCCGTTGGAGGAATTGTGAATGGTGGGGCAGAACGGGCCCCGCAGGCGGTGAGTGCTCAGGGACTTGGCGTTTGACAGCTGCCTCCAGCTGCCAGGATTCAAGTCTCCCTTGTCGCACGCCGCCAAGGCCTCTTCACAAAGCCACAAGAGTCTTTAGACCCTGCATTCGGGCAACGGATCCGACTGGCTGTATTCGGCTCCAACAGGTGGCTGGCGATCAGGCCTCTCTGTAAGGTCCAAATTCCAACATGAAGGCCTCGATTATGGAACTGGACATAGGCCTCGTGACTGGAGTTGGAAGAGTAGAGCTGCTTTTAAGCTAACGAAAGCGTTTAGAAGCCTGTTGCCATGGACAGAAAGATGACAGCCCAATCCCCCTAAGAGATTGTTCGCGTGGTACTTCACCGCTTGTTAGCGGCTTTTGGGTCAACCCAGCCTGCGCAGACATTTCCTGATTTTTTTTCCAGGGCTTGACAATGGAAACTTGATGTTTGGATGAAGGAATTTAAGATGTCGGTGGAAAAGTTCAAGGCTAGGATTGCTAAATTAAGGGCCTCAAAAGCCTAACTGGACTCCTTGCAAATGGATTCCCAGTTATGTCATACAAACCGCCCAATACACACACCAAGTCCACGTGTCGCGGTTGTGGTGCTGGGGCTAGACGTAGAAGGTTTATGGAGCAGTACCCTGACTGAACAACGTTCCACGTTTTGTGGTGTTACGCATTATGAAGCCTTTTGGTGCTTCGACACCGCGCTCATACTGATAAAAGCCACTTCACCGAGGGAGTTAATAAGTGGCCCCCAAGGCTATTCACATCGACGCTGGGTCTGTCTTCTCAGAAATTTTTGTTTTCTGAATAGTGTTTGAACAATTGTGCATGATAAGATTACGATGTATATCTTGTCAAAGTCCAAAAACCAAAAAAAAAAAGACTGAAGATAAAAAGAAGGAACGAAAAGTCATCAGTCTGCTAGCTACCTACCCAGTTGAAACATCAAAACAACACTCATCCCACTTCACTCCCGTGGCCCAGAGTATACCGTTAACCAGCTGGTCCAAAAAGATCTTATTTTCATACGCCTCGTCGAAATGCCCCAATGACGTGTAAAACGACCTCCCTCCTTCAAACTCTTGGCACCACGCCAGTGGGTAGTCTTTCCCATGCACCCCACCCGTCATGAGGACATGGACATTCTCGTTGATTTCCTCAGCGCTCTGCTTGAACAGGTACCATTCGTCGAACCATTCCCATTGCCCGCATTCCAATTTCGGCGCCCCTTCTATCGTCCGCTTTTTCGGGTTGCGCTGAATCTGGCCGGTTGCACACCCCCTAGCTACCGAGTCCATGGTGATGGGATGAGACGGATCCGTGATTTGGATTTGACCAAGTTGCGGTTCCGGGTGACTGTGGAATACCGCTCCCATCAGCTTGCCATACCATTCCGACGACTCCATGGCGAAGCTGGCGCAGTGAATGCCAACCACACCGCCGCCGGAACGGACAAACTCCTTCAGCGCATCCAGCTGGTTTGGGGAAGTGAAGAATTCGCCAGAGCTCTGGAGAAACACAATAACCTTATAGTTGGCAAGTGGTTGGTTTGTAAAGTCTTTAGGATTCTCGCTGAACACGGCCCTGAGGGGTACCCGGGGGAATTCTCCGGGTCTCTCGGTTTCTATAGACTGGGCGCAAAGACGCTCGATAGCTTCGATGGCCGTGGGGATCGAGGCATGTCGGTAGGCGGCAGTGCCGCTAAAGACCAGAATCTGGACCTCAAGCCGCGTCCAGGCGTGATCGGTCATCTCGAACCTCCAAATTCGTTTGCAGTTGTATACGGCTGGGGTCTAGCTGTGGTTCGAACTTGGCGGGCTAGGCTCTTGTTAGTCGTGTGGTCTTACGGTGTGTGTGCAGTGACTGGAGTGAGACCAGGCGGGACTAGATTGAATGCGGGGAAGTTCCACCCGACCACCCTCTGGGCCGAGATTGTTGCCCCACAGTTCATCGCCGGGTTGCGATGTGGGGATTGATTTGATAGGGCTCAAGACATGGACGACCTGGTTGCCACAGTCTCGGCGCGTGTAGGATAGTTGTCGGCCCGTCAAAAGACTACATGTGACGTAATCGCGCCGACTGTCCTAGAGACAAACTCTTAATCCCATCTCCTTGCATCAGCCATTTGTGCCATCTTGTCTCTTCAGTCTGTGTTGGTCGCTTCATGCTCCGGGCGTTCCTCTGGTCCACCTTCCAATTGGGCCCTGAGAGATAGGTACCCTAAGTAGACGTGGGAATTGGTGGCCATTGAGCAGCGGTTGTACAAGATTTGAACAGCTGGGAGTTGTTTGCGAGGCGTCAAGCCAAAATATTTGGGACCCTCTGTCGTCGGCCCGTGGCCTTGAATTTTCCTCATCGAGCCTTGAATCACGGAAACAACGCCTTAATAGGTTAACAGTTGGGCTACATATAATTATCTGGGGAGCATCCCGTCCAGTCGCCTAGGAACCTATAAAGCCCCGCGTGAACAATCTTTTAGGGGTTGGGGTTGGATGGCACTAGCCCCAGACCTACATAGATAGGTAGACATGTGCCGTATTACCCTCTGTTCCTTTTTGGAATCCCACGTGCTGCATCAAGACTGCGGAGCCATGAGAATTTAAATAACCATCTCCCACCATGACATCATCACTCTGAGTGTTATCGGTTTAGAGCATTTCATGATGTTCCCACAGCCCAGGAATGCTCAATGTCGTGCTCGCACCCCTGTAACCCTGACCCGCTAATCAGGCTTCTCAAGCGTCTTGGGCGTGGGGTGTCACCCAATGATAACGGCCGAGCCTCCATGTCGTCATCTTGAGCGAGAATTCCACATTGAGTTCACCTTTATTGAGGGGGTTTGATCGTGTCGTGTATCGGTAGTTGCGGTGCAAAATCCTCGATCTGGGCATGCGGTGGCGTTGTACTGGGAAAGGAGTCTCCGTGAAAAGGTAGCAGCGGGGGGGGTGTAAATGCTTTAGAAAAGCCGGGCCTGGGACAGAGTATAAATGGCACTGTGTTGTACAGAACCTCAGGATCTCCCAGGAAGACGTTCGAAATCCGGCAATTCCCCCTCTACACAGGTTGAGACCGATATCTGTGTCTCTTGTAGAGAGCACCGAGTCGACCAAAAGTGAATACCCACCGCAATCCAATCCCCAATCCACAATGACCGCCCAGACCCCAGCCAAGCCAGAGGCATCCGCCGAGAAGACGCCAGTCGACTCAAAGCACGGGGGCGATACCGATCCCGCCTCGGCATCCGACTTGGACGAGCTTAGCCCTGGCGCCATCAACGAGCAGGCCCTCCTCCGGAGGCTTGACTGGCGCTTGTTACCAGCTGTGGGAATCCTGTACCTGCTCTCGTTTCTGGACCGAAGCAATGTCGGCAATGCCCGAATTGAGGGCCTCGCGGCCGATCTGCACATGACGGGGAACCAGTATCTGACGGGTCTCACTTTGTATTTTGTCGGTTATGTTATTTTCGAGGTCCGTGTACTGTTTGCTCCCCTGTTTGTCGGGAGTGTAGGAAATCTGATTGCAATGGAACTCAACTCACAACTCCCAGATTCCCTGTAATATCATCCTCAAACGGACCACTCCTCGGTTCTGGCTTCCCACCTTGACGGTTCTCTGGGGCATTGTTGCGACGTTGATGGGGGTTATCAAAAATCTGGCGGGATTCTTCGTGGCACGCTTCTTCCTAGGTGTAGCCGAGTCGGGTCTCTTTCCCGGAGTTGTGTATTACTTCTCCATGTGGTACAAGAGACGCGAGAGGCAGTTTCGTATTTCCCTGTTCTTTAGCGCTGCTGCGTTGGCGGGATCTTTTGGCGGACTTCTGGCCTATGTGGGTTCTTTGCGCTCCTCGCGGGTCTGTCTGTTGCTGATCATTGATGACAGGGAATTGGTTTTATGAGAGGAATTGTTTGGAACAATGGGTGGAGGTGGATCTTCATTCTCGAAGGTGAGTCTTCAAATCGTTCGATGTCTCAGATGGCGGGCTGAAAATTTGAGCGTACGTTAGGCCTCGCAACCATCGTGGTGGCTGTCTTTGCGTACTGGTTCATTTACAACTATCCCGATACCGCCGAGTTTCTGAACGACATCGAGAGGAAATTTATTCGTGCCCGGCTTGCCTTGGACAGCGATGCCACCCACGATGAACGCTTCAACTGGGACAATGCCGTCAAAGCTTTGCGAGATCCAAAGTGCTGGCTGTACGGCATGGCATTCCACACAACCTCGCTACCCCTATACACATTTTCGCTTTTTCTGGTGAGTTGCACGGCCACCGCTGAGGGCTACTTGTACTTACTGATGTTCTTCCTAGCCCACCATCATCAACGCTCTGGGTTACTCTCCTGCGATATCCCAGCTACTTACCGTACCGCCGTATGCCTTTGCCTTTGTGACAACACTGACTGTGGCAACCGTCTCGGAACGTCTCAACCAGCGGGCCCTCTTCATAGCAGGCTCAGCCCTGTTCGCCACCATTGGATACATCATCCTCCTATCCAATCCCAACCCACTTGGAAGACCGGGAGTCAGCTACGTGGGGACGTTCTTTGCAGCTGGCGGCATCTTTCCGGCGACCGCACTCTCGCTGTCTTGGCCGGCTATCAATGTGTCCGGCCAGACAAAACGTGCCGTAGCCAATGGCATGCAGATCAGCATTGGAAACCTGGGTGCCGTCCTGGGCACACAGCTGTATCGCGCAAACGATGGGCCCCGCTTCATTATCGGCCACAGCTTTGCTCTGGGCTATCTAGTGGGCAATGCCATCGTGGCATCCATCTTGTATATAGTCTTGAAGAAGGAGAACCAGCGAAGGGATACCGTTACGCCTGAGGTTCAGGATGTGGGCCATTTGGTCGACTGGGACGGCGATGACGACGTGCGATGGAGATTCCAGTTCTGAGCTTGTTAGGGTTCTGGTCTTGTCTCCAAGACCACCAAGCTTTGCCAACCGATTCGCGCGCATGTCGCCAAGTTGTTGGTGTGCCCCTTTCCTGATCGGAACCTTCCATCTTCGCTCCCGTTGGCGGAAACCAGGGGTTGGAGCTTGGGCGTATTCCCCTGATTTTTATGTGGGACCAACGTCGATCCGTCCCGGCTGGCAGGGAGGTGGCGGAATCTGAAACTGCGGGAAGATGGTGGATCCGGGTCAAGCAGACGCCAAGTTTGGATGAAAGACATTTTGGAGTTCCATGAAGGTCAGCGTCAAAAGAAGTATCTTGTCGTCGCCCCCGACACAAAGAGATCGATCGGGATAAGAGAATGCTGAGGTACCAATTGGCAATGTCACGATACTTGCGATCCAATACCAAGTTCCTCGTACCGCACGTGCCTCGTGTGTCTGATGATTTGGGGGAAAATAGAACCAAATCTAGACTGGCTTGGCGTGAACAGACGCGCCGGCCTTGGCCAGTCACAAAACACAGCGCTGATGCACTCGACGTTAGCCGCGTCTTTGGGGGCAACTGCAGAGACTGCTGCTGCATGCGAATTTCAGACCAGTCTGACTGATGACATGAAAATAGTGTGGGAGAAGATACCTTCTTTGACTCAGCAACCAATGCCGACAATGGGATGCTCTTTTGGTCGTGTGCTAAATTTTTTTTCCCTTGTCGTCTGCGGCGCGGTCTGATCCCGCTCCTTCACACCCTCGGCACCAACAAACTCGTCAAAGCGTGCCATAATTCGATCTGACGGGCTCCGGTACCTGGAAAATTGGCGGTCACACAAGTACAGATACGAGCAACCGAGCTGGGACGCAAAAGTCGTGTAACCTGCGCCGATCGAAAATGGGATTTCACTACGGTTGAAACAAATTCCTGCGGGTCGATGCTCCCCAGAGCACACCCTCTTCTGTCAGTGGTCCACGTGTCGCCGTGTGAGAAGCCGCGCTGGAAGCCAGAGGCCAGCGCCAAGCTTGCGACAATTTCAGCGTAAAAAGCGAAGGTGGGGTTCGTCACTGGGCCGGAGCGCCTTCCTTCGGTCCCAACTTGTCGAATGGCTTGCTTTCAGTGCTCTCCACGCCTGTTTCAGCAAGCCGGTAGCCCCACAAAGCACCGCCTCCCTGGCCCCTGGCATCTCGGGACAAGGAGTGGGGGATGCACTGCAAAAATGATAGCGAGAGACATGTCGCCTTGCAAGTCTTGCATCGGAGTGACTGGAAGTTGTCCCAGAGGCACCATTGTCAGGCTGCTGCCTCAGATTTAACAACTCAGAACTTAGATTTTGGAACAGCTCCTTCAAAAATGGACATGCGGATAATGGTTTGCATTTTCGGTATTTTGCGTTGGGCCCAGACAAATCTATCGTGTTGAACGGCCCCTCAGACCAGCCCCCAAATCAGTCACAGCACCGCCAAGATTCGAAGTCCCGCGTTAACAATTTTTAAAAGGCACAATGGACGACTTGCAGGGCAAGGTGGTTTTGTCCCTGGCTTTTCGACGCGTGCCCCGAAGCTCAAAGGGCCAAAGTCTCCCTTCCATCCCTCATTTCTACTTTCCTCAGCTTGCTAACCTGCCTTCACTCCCTTGGCAACTTCCTTGACGCTTTTCATTTTCGCTTGCTGGCCGTTCCTTACAGTATTCGGTCAATTGGTGTGCCTAGCTGGAATTGGCCATCGCTTCATTAATTTCTTGGAAAACACTCCCGAAAACCCACATTTTCCCAGCAACCCCGACTTTACAACCGAACAAGATGGGCGGAGAAGACGGCGGCGGTGGTGGTGGAGGTGGTGGAGGTGGTGGAGGTGGTGCGCCGGCGGCCGAAGCTGTTGCGCCCACTCCTCACGCCTCCGCTACAGGAGGTGCTGCGGCAGCAAACCACGACTCGGGCAAGGGAGCAGGAGACGTTACGGTTGTGACTAACGGCCTCACACATATCACTTCACCCCTCTCACCACGCGTCAACACGCCTAACCCGTTCAGTCGGAAGAACACATCCCTGGATCTGGATGACTACTTTGTATGCGGCAATCTCTCCCGTTGTTGCCGTTAACATGTGCTGACCCGAAAAACCAGACCGGACCGCGTGATCTTCAAAAGCACTCGAAATGGCCAATCTTCATGCAGATGCACGGTTCGATTCTGCCGAAGATGATCCTCCCGCTGCTGTTTGTGGGAGCCTGGACCACGCTTCTTACCCTCATCCACATGAAGATCCACAAGATCAGCATCCAGCCTATTCTCCTCACAGTCCTCGGTTTCGTTGTGGGTTTGGGCCTGTCTTTCCGCAGCTCCACTGCCTATGAGCGTTACGCCGAGGGTCGCCGTTACTGGGCGCAGCTCATTCTGGCTACCCAGAACCTGGGAAGAGTCTTTTGGGTGCACACAAAGGAACGGGAAGGCGAGTTGGGCAAGAAGGACTTGTTGGCCAAACTGTGAGTAGTTCTGCCCCCCTTTCCGCCGCGTTATCCAATTTTGGTCGCTAACAAACACATCCAGCTCTGCTCTCAATCTCCTCGTCGCATTTACTGTGGCTCTGAAGCACAAGCTGCGCTTCGAGCCCTACACTTGCTACGATGACATTTCGCACCTCGTTGCCCATCTCGAAACATTTGCCAAAGAGGCTACGGAACAAGAGCCGGACAAGGCCCACCGGCATTTTGCCAAGCCGGGCTTCTTCAAGGGTATTGGCGAATATCTCGGCGTCTCTTTCGCCGCCAGCAACCCCCGCAAGTCGCTCAAGAGATCTGGGCGTCCTCTCGGCAACCTGCCTCTCGAGATTCTTGCCTACTTGGGCGGTCTAGCGGACGAGTTCGTCAACAACGGACAGCTGTCCATCTCGATGCACCAAACTCTTGCCTACAACAACATTGCCTCCCTCAACGATGTGCTCACGGGTACTGACCGTGTCCTCAACACCCCGCTGCCCATAGCCTACGCCATCGCCATTCAGCAGATCACCTGGGTCTACGTCTTGGTCCTACCGTTCCAGCTGCTTACCCTTGAGTACATCACGATCCCCGCCACTGTGGTTGCCGCGTATATTATCCTCGGCATCTTGTTCATTGGCCGCGAGATCGAGAACCCCTTCGGCCACGACGTCAATGATCTGCCGCTTGAAGGATTCTGTGCCCAGGTCGCCGCCGAGATGGATATGATTGCCAGCAAGAAGAAGCGTACCAATGCCGAGTGGATCGAATCGCCTGAGAACCGCCCCTTCTGGCCGCTCTCTAACTCGGGCTACCCAGTCTGGGCCAGCCGCAGCGAGGACAAGATCCGCGAGTCTGTCAAGCACAAGGTCGAGGCCCTGTTTGAGAGTAAGAAGGAGGAGAAGGAGGCGGCACCTGTGAAGGAGAAGGCGGCTCGTGTTTCGGATGCGGCGGTTTAAACAAAAGTATGGGGGAGCTGTGCATTCGTGTCTGGCTAAGCGGGAGTTGTATACCACTGCAAAGGCATTGCACAAGTTTGTCAGGTTTCTTTTCGTCATTTAAGGTGTTGTGTTTTGAGTTTGTTGTAATAGCACCATGTGGGAATAAAAGGAGTTACCTTTTCAATCTGAGTTCTTTAAAGAAGTGTCCGTCCCGGATCGTATCCTCCATGGCAGGAAGTGTGTGGCGTGACGAGGTGTTAACGGCGTCAAAACGGTCAAGGAACATTGATGGTACAATTGACATGCCAGCCGCGGATTAGGCTAACTTAAACCATTTTCCCAACTGTGATGAAGACTTGAAGCTTGAAAATGACATTAGATCATATGCTATCTAAAATCCAAAGACCTCATTGAAAAGCACCTTACTCGGCGTGAGAGATTTTGGGATGAACTACCGTATCGGCAACGACCTAGTCGCCTCTTTGATATCTGGATCACCGAGATATTCCGGGATGTAGTGCTGCTCAGCGACGTGACTGACAAGACTCTCCACATCCGGACACAGCGTGTCCCTAACTCGGTGCCGATAGCACAGACAGCAGGCAAACCCGGTTTCCTCCCTGTGACACTTGACGAGAAACCGGCCCGTCAACACAAAGGTCCGCACCTGCATGTGCGCAACGCTGACCGTCTCCCGCCTATCCCGGGAGTCATGCTCCTCCTCTCGCACCGTCACCTCCTTCTCTATCCTCCACGAGCCGTGCCTGGCTGTTTTCAACGACGCGCCACACGCTGAACAGATGTATGAGCCATCCCCGGCACTCACCAAGATCTCATCAACCACCCGTCCGGTCAACTGCAACTCCTCGGCACATTCACAAAACAGTGGTCCTCCAGAACTCATCCGCTGGTGCACCAGCGCTTTGCTTTGCTCATTTCCAGTTCCAGTTCCAGATCCAGATCCAGCATATCGACCCCCACCGCGACTGCGACTGCGACTCTGACTCCGTCCATAACTCCCAGCCTCTGAATCTAGGAAACTGGAGCTTTCTCTCTCTCCACGCATCATGGGCGTGGAAGAAATCCTCCTAACCGGCTTCGAGGGTCTCACACCACCACCACCACCTTTAAGGGCCCTCTCCGGACCTCGAGTCTCGTGACCTGATGATGAAATGCCGCCGCCTTCCAACATTCTTCGATACTGCTCTCGCAAAGCACGAATGCTACCCTCTCGAGCAAACTCTGAGGCATTATAGAGCTTGCTTATATCGGGGGTTTTCCCGGTAAAAAGCGCTTCTTCTAACATGGCGATTACGGTGCTCTGTAAAGTGATGACTTGAGATTGCAGTTGGAGCTGTGCCGTCACTTTTTTTTTTTTTTGTTCTGTTAGTACCGATACGAGGGAGAGGGGTAGGGGGGAAGGAAGGAGGGAGGAAGCGTACAATCACCCTGAGCAAAGCGCGGATCTAGCTTCGCGTACTGGTCATACTCGCGCTGGACGAGCGGTGCGCCGCGCTCGAGGGATTCACGGAGGTCATCTGGACGGGGACCTTTCCCACCCCTTTGGCCGTGGGCTTCATCGACACGGCGTTCGAGAGCGCGGATCTTTTGGTCCTGTCCTCGATCGAGGCGGGATTGTTTGCGCTTTTCAATAATGCGGTCGTACAGGTTGATTCCGGTGGTGAAAGTGCCAGCGATGGTGGAGATAAGTGTAGCGATGATGAAGCCTTGCTGTTAGACGTACTCTGTTAGATTTGATGCTCACAAAGTGTGGAAATTGTTGAATACTTGCTTTTAACCTTCTCTCTTCAATCATGTTGGCATAATTCATCTTGAGTTGGTGACGTAAATTCAGATGGTAGAACTGGTTTAAAGGGTGCACGATGTGTGTTGTGATATAGATGAAAGTCGGGTTAGAACCCGGGGAATGGGACGCGCGTAATAATAGATTAAAAAGCCCACGGGTGGGTAAGGTAATACAGATGGACGCTCATCGGTCACGCTGGAACACAAAGTTGTATTGTGGTGGTCAACCGGATGAAATAGCTTGGCTGGTGTTCGGTTGCACACTATGTGAGAACCCATTGCATCAGTGACATCATCGGAGGATCGACACATTTCCCCATTGGCCAGTTGTCCCCCACCAACTCACCCTCACAACCTTCACGGTTGTTCCCGATCCGAGAACGACAGTTTTGTCCGACCCTGCTGGTGGTAGTCGCACAAATTGTGTATCGTTACCGTTTTCTATCGTTGCTTATTGGACTCAGTATTAAACGCCTGCGTCAGTCCTGCAACCGCGGACATGTCACCGGGAATATGTCGGCGTCGCATTTTGGACGTTTTATGAATCTGGCCAAGACTGTCAATGATTTTGAGTCAAGATCAGATCTTCTGCATTGGAGATGCGCCTCCACAGCAGAACCCTCGAGGCGCAATGTAATGCACGAAATTTAGCTTGTCTGACGAACATTAGACCTGAAGCACGTCAGCGGGTTGCAGATTTCAGGTCTTGGCTCGTAGGTAGCGGGCTTCTCCGACCTCGGTTTCCGAGGCAGACACCCTCTGATTGGGGCATACACAGCTTCGCCTGCGCGGGTGGGCGGCGCTGTTTCAAATGTCAGAATACGCGGGCACTGATGTCTACTGCCGCTATCTCCGCACCTGCTCCGAATAGAATGTCGCAAACGTCTTTACCGGTTGACGTCAGCTTCCATGATTCATCCGCTCTTTGAATGAGTCACACGTCTAGGCGATGTCTAGAAGAGATAAAGGCCCACGAGCAAACAATTAAAATTAGTCCATAAGTTGAAAACAACGAGAAACGCAATTCAACTTATCAACATGTCTCAACAAACCGCCGAAGAAATCTGGGCTGCTGTGGATCAATATGCCAACTCCCACACCCACCCCACGTCACGAGCTAATACCGAGGCGCTACAACATGGCCTTGCTGTATCTAAAGAGGCCGGACTTCCAGACATTGCAGCATCTTCGGCCCAGGCCAAGTTCCTGGCTCTGTTCATCCGCACTGTGGGCGTCACACATGCACTTGAGATCGGAACACTTGGAGGCCTCACGTCCATCTGGCTGGCTAGCGAAAACCCGCAGCTTCATGTTACAACAATCGAGGTGAACCCCGACAATGCAGAGGTGGCACGCAAGAACATCGAGTCTGCCGGCTTGTCGGACCGTATCGAGGTCATCCTGGGCAAGGGCGTCGATGTTATCGGCCAGCTGAAGCAGGAAGTGCTCGAGGGCAAGCGGCCACGGTTCGGCTTCTCCTTTATCGACGCGGACAAGGAAAACAATTGGAACTACTTCACCGTGGCGGCTGATATCTCGACGCCCCGAGCTGTTATTGTCGTCGACAACGTCGTCAGGGGAGGCCGGATTGTGGATTGGTCCAATACGGATCCCCGGGTCAATGGCTCGCGTAAGGTGATCGAGTATGCAGGAAAAGACCCAAGGGTTGATTCAGTCGTGCTACAGACGGTCGGCGACAAGGGACATGATGGTTGGTTGTGGGCAGTGGTCAATTGACGAGGACTTGGGAAAGAATTTCCTTGGATCCGAGCTATGTATGTTTCAGTATCGTTGAGATTTATGGTCTGGGTGATGATTATGTTTATCCCATATACTTGGAGTAGCTTGTGTCAAAAAAGCCATCTGCACACTAGAGTTCCAGGGCCGTTGAGTCGTTGACGGCCCTTCAATCCGTGAAGATCTGCCCCGCGACATGGAAAAGCCCCGCAAACAGATGCCAAGATTTTAGTGAGACCAGGGCGGGGCCAGGGGCCGACGCGCGGGCCACCCGCTCACCGCCTTGGTAAGAGCTCCAACCACGGCTGCAGACCAGAATTCTGCCCCGTTCAACCTCCGATAATCCATCTTGCTTGCGCCGCGCCGACAGAGGGACGACGACCGACATCATGTTATCCGGTATCCTAATCTTTAACCAAAAGGGCGAGAACCTGATTTTTCGGGCGTTCCGAAACGATTGCCGACCGCGGCTCGCCGACGTGTTTCGCATTCAAGTCATCAGCAACGCCCAGGTTCGATCGCCGATTCTCACGCTCGGCAGCACCACCTTCAGCCATGTCAAGCACGAAAACATTTACCTCGTCGCCATCACTAAGAGTAATGCTAATGCTGCCCTGGTATTTGAGTTTTTGTACCGCTTGATCCAGCTCGGTCGCGGCTACTTTGGCAAGTTCGACGAGGAGGCAGTTAAGAACAATTTTGTCCTGGTTTACGAGCTGCTCGATGGTGTGTTTACCTCCCGTGTGCACCACTTCGCGTGCACAACCTGCTGACCACAGCGTATTTCCAGAGATCATCGACTTTGGCTACCCCCAGAACACTGAGACCGACACGCTCAAGATGTACATCACGACCGAAGGTGTCAAGTCGGAACGCGCGGCGGAGGAGTCGGCCAAGATCACAATGCAGGCGACGGGCGCTTTGTCGTGGCGGAAGGCAGATGTCAAGTACCGCAAAAACGAAGCGTTTGTCGATGTTATCGAAGATGTCAACCTGCTCATGAGCGCGACGGGCTCGGTTCTCCGCGCCGACGTGACGGGACAGATCATCATGCGCGCATACCTAAGTGGGACACCGGAATGCAAGTTTGGTCTCAACGATCGCCTGCTGTTGGATAACGACGGACTTTTGAGCCTGCCAAGCGGGAATAGGATGGGAAGTAAGGCAACAAAAGCAGCAGCGGGTAGTGTTACGCTGGAGGATTGCCAATTCCACCAATGCGTGAAGCTGGGCAAGTTCGACAGCGACCGCATCATCAGCTTCGTGCCGCCCGACGGCGAGTTCGAGCTGATGCGCTATCGCGCCACGGAAAATGTCAACCTGCCATTTAAGGTGCACGCCATTGTGAACGAAGTGGGCAAGACGAAGGTCGAGTACAGCATTGGCGTCCGCGCCAATTTTGGCCCCAAGCTTTTCGCTACCAATGTGGTCGTCCGCATCCCCACACCGCTCAACACTGCTAGGATCACGGAGCGTTGCACCCAGGGGAAGGCCAAGTACGAGCCATCCGAGAACAACATTGTATGGAAGATTGGCCGCTTCACTGGACAGAGCGAGTTTGTGCTGAGCGCCGAGGCTGAGCTGACGAGCATGACCAACCAAAAGGCTTGGAGCAGACCGCCGTTGAACATGAACTTCAGCCTGTTGATGTTTACAAGTTCTGGACTGCTGGTCAGGTATCTCAAAGTGTTTGAGAAGAGCAACTATTCGAGTGTAAAATGGGTCCGGTATATGACGAGGGCAGGAAGCTATGAGATACGGTGAGTTTCGATATCTTCATGGCTCCCACACGAAACAATCTTTGCTAACGCCGCTGGATAGGTTTTGAACATACTTTTGGTCCAAGTGGGTGTGCTCTCATGTGTTTGTGTGGTCATGAAGGCATACTAGCAATGGCGTCGGGGCGTTCTGTGATCTGGGCAAGCATAATTGTAATTTTTGAATGCCACCATCGCCATCTGATTCGTCCTCCCCTCGACACGAGTCAGTCGAACATTGAGGTTGCTCCTATCTTGGAAGCTACGGACGGGCTCGGGATGACCTGAGAGGAGCTCCCCTCTCCGGGGGCATGGTCGACGCACGTAGCGGGGATGGCGTCCCTCGTGGAAAGCACGGGGTGAAGCCAACAGCCCCAGTCCCACCCAAAT
>Ga0247765_1000105_pt1 | contig 64267 bp, 47 predicted proteins | sample UWRJL106311C6_FD_179949 | JGI IMG/M metagenome (GOLD analysis project Ga0247765, IMG submission 179949) | Plant litter microbial communities from Arlington Agricultural Research Station in Wisconsin, United States - UWRJ-L106-311C-6 | ecosystem: Environmental > Terrestrial > Plant litter >... | reverse complement strand
TTTTTTTTTTTTTTTTTTTTTTGAAAAAATGTCATTTTACTCTCTTACAGTAGGGGTTACAGGGGATGAAAATTGTTAAGGATTTTGCACTTGTCACGGTACCGTGATGCTGCCTGCCTGCGGCTGCAACTAGATGTAGAAGGACTACGGTGCAGTGCCCTAACTGCACAACGTTCCACTTTTTATGGTGTTTACGCATTGCGTCCTTTGGTGCCGTGACAGCACTACTTTGTTTCACCCTTTGCATCTTATAGATCTTTATAATAAAAAAATAAAACAATAATATTAAATTATATGACCTGATTAGTCTTAGTAAGGTCCAGTATAGGAGGTTACAGGGGGTGAGTCCCCTGTAACGGGCGTAGTGGAAGGCTTTAAGGGTACGATGATTGCCCGGGACGGGTTAAAGGAAGCTAAGATCAGCAGACCAACCTGCTGTAATAAGTAGAGATACAGGGGTCTATACCCTGTAATAGGGTGATTACAGTAGATTTTGCATAGAGATCACGAAGGTTAAAAGGTTGCTTGTAGGTTATATATAAACTATTTTATTTAAGGTAAAAGAAAGGAAAAGAATCTAACACTAGTAATATAAAAGGGGAAATGGTTCTTTATAGGGCACTTAGTGGGTATGGGTTAATCTTACAGGGGGTGAGGGCCCTAAAATATAAAAGGAAAGCCTATATTATAAAAGGAAAGGTGTTAAGTCTACCCCTATAGGCCAAGCCTATAGGTGGTAGGTTCTTGAAACTTCCTGTTGGTTTTAGTGGGTTCTGGTAGGTTTAGGGGGCTTAGCAGCCCCCCTGAACCACAATACCAACTCCCCGTAGTTGTAGTGACTACACTTTGTTACAGTATAGTTAGCAACACTCCCAGGGCAGTAGATCAACTAGGCTACAGCACCTAAGGGTGCTGTAGCTACAGGGCAACTGGGCTGTAATTTCAACAAATAAAATAATAAAATTTAACTATTTTTCTATCAGTTAGTATTTTTTTTTTTATTTTTATATATAAGGGGGTGCTGATAAATAAGGCGTGGAAATCTGGATTTTAGTGGGTTTTGTATGGGAAATTTCTGAAGGGATGTAATGTGACCTGCAAAACCCCGCCGCAGCGCCTACGTAGCGCTAGGGGCAGCAGTGACGCAATAGGTCAGCATACGTATAAAAGCCGCTATAGGTAATTGGCGCTCGGAGAGGGTTTTTCCCTTTTGCAAGAATTAGTCACTGTATTAAAATGGAATCTGCTTTACCAATTTATTACTAGTAAATCACCTATATATCGTAGCAGTATTGGGCTCTTTCTTAATTACCCTAATAGCTTATTACATTTTTAATTCTTCTACCCTGATTAATTAAAATATTACTAACGCTAAGTACTTTTAAGCGTACCGCCCCAAAAATAGGTATTATATTGCTAAGTAATTATACACCTTTTTAATCCCCGGGTAAATTACTAGTATTTCCCCAAAGACACGGCTTAAAGGAACTAATAGGCCTAATTGCGCTTATTAGATTAGACCTATAGCGTATAAAAGACCGTATCTGTATATTAAAGTAATTAGTATAAGCTAAAAAACGAGAGAAAGATTTGTTAAATTAGCTTAAAATCGTAAATAAATTGCATAGGAAACGCTAACGTAATAAATCTCCAACTTAGAAATTAAGAAAAGTTATTAAAGTCAAGAATATTATTTAATTTAATATTAAAATAATTTTTCGCCGTTATTAGAAATAATTATAGGATTTAGAGTGCGTTTTTGTAGGAAATTCCTAACGTTTTTACTTAGTAAAAAACCGGATTTTTTTTAGCCTTAAATATATAGATTCTAATATTTGTAATTATTAATATAATTATTATTAATCTTACACCGCAAAGGACCTCTGGTCCTCGCCCTAGTGGGCAAGCGGTCCCTCTATCTATCTGTTTAGGCACCGTGGGTATTAATATAATTATTACGATATATAGTTAGATAACGAGCGAATTGCCTATAATATAAATTAGGCTTATTTTAAAAAAATAAATCAGTAATTTAGTTTATAATATAGGTAATTAAAATACTTTGCGAGGACCAGAGGTCCTTTGCGGTGTAAGATTAATAATAATTAAAATACTTTTACTAATAAGGTTTTAAAAGTAGCTACTTAGTATATTACCTAATCGTTATAAGAGTTTTATTTATATTTTAAAAACTTAAAAATACGGTTTTTTTATTAAAGCGAAAAGAAGCGTTTAATAAAGTTCTTTTCGAAATTAGCTAAAAAGCTTTATAATTATTTTAATTTTTATTATTACGGTAATAAATTTAAAAATTAAAAGGAAATGGTTAAAATAACCTATTAGGTATAATATAATCCTTAATTCCAATAGGAGTATATTTTTTCCGAAATAAGCTAAAATTAAGGTGGGAGTAAAATAAGGGGTAATTATAATAATCGCGGAACCTATAGTTACTAAGAATAATAACCCTAAATATCTTAAGGTAGTTTACCGTTTTTAATTATTTAATATTTTATATATAGAAAAATAGGGTATATAATATTAAACTATTCTAATTATTTAATTAATTAAATAATAGTAAACTAAGGAGTACTATAAGGGTAAAGGTATTAACAACTTCTTAATAATTTAGTAGTAAAAAATTAGGAAAATAACTCACCTTCCTAATTAATTATAATAATAAAGAGGTCTTATATAACGTAGTAATTTATACCCAAATATAAATTAACGCTATTTTACTTTCGTTATCTTTTTTACCTATTACTATAGAGTTAGATTCCTACGTTAAAATTAATATTATTATGTCACGGCACCAAACCGGGGCCGGTTCGGCCCGGAACCAGCAGCTACACGTGACCTCCCCAGCACCCAGTATATAGCCTACCTCTCGGGAGCCAGTTCCCTTTGGCTCCCTTCGTGCAATAATAAGTCTCTTTCCCCAGACCTGAGGTCGGTACCGTAACAGTTTATTGTACCTACCTCTCGGGAGTAGTAATCGTTACCGGCCCTTTCCTATCCCAGATTACTCCTCTCGCTAAAACCTATTAAGAAACGGTACTAACCTACTATAGAACCGGAGCGGTAACCCAAAATATATACGAGACTAGACCGTATTATAAATGTACCCCCAAGAATAACCTTAATAACTAGATACCCAGAACCTACTAGATTTCCAGCTATAAAACCCCCCTAACCCCTAATAGACCCTTAACTAGTAATAATTATAGCAACTTTAGCAGCTAATTACCAACGGATTCTACTAGGGTATACTAACGCGTTTTATCCGATCCTACGGCCTGCGCCCGAACCCGCCTAGGACCTACTACGCCTCGCCTAATACGTATATTAGTATTACGTTATACCTATAATAGCTAAGTTCGGATTTGGGTTCCCTGGTTCCGACCTACCCGACTTTGACCCGTTTAGCCCCGATTAAACCGGATCCAAACTAATTAGCCCTGACCCCGACCTAGAAACCCCTAATAAATAATTTTAGGAACTAGTGGACGTAAATATCGTTTTTACGGATTAACCCTAATTCCGATATTTGCTTGAGAACGTAAAGGACCCCCGAATTGGAACGCCTTTAAACCTAGTATTCCTAACCCGCTATACCCTTGGCGAACCCGACGAACTAATTACTAATTGCCTCGTTTTCCTTAATATAATTAACGATGCTATTAATAACTTAATAGCCTGTTTATAAACGGAAATTAAGTGGATTAAGGAGGCGGAATGGTAATGAAAGGAATTTGAATAATTAGGAACCGAACTACGGGATCGTTATAAGGATCTTTAAAGAGTCCTTAATAACGGGAAAACCTTTACGAAAATCCTAACGTAATAAAGAGACGAGGCTATTAAGCGCGAAGCCGCCTTTTAACTTACTAATAAAAAACTGTAAATATAACTTTAGGAAAGTAAAAAAGTACTAGAATAAACGGAACGTTACTAATAAATACTTAAATATACCGCGAATATTTATAAGGCCGAAAACGATAACTTTACTACCCAAAATAACATCTTATATAGCTAGATACCCGCTTTTATACCAGGTTTATATATACCCAACTTTACAGAACGGATATTTAGTATAAACCTTAACCCTAGTACCCAATAGGGCCCCCCGGTATAAATACCCTTTATTATCGTTTACGAAACGTTACGGGCCTGTGGTACCGACCCAAAGTACTTTGACGGCTAGACCTCGGACCCGAGGTGTTAATAGGAAGAATATATTAACTGGAAATCCATATTTGCGAATAAACTTATATTTAACTGATACGCCTACCCTAGCCTATTTAACCGTATCTTATATACCGCCTAACGTTTTATAAGCGATACGTACGTTACGATTCGGGATTATATCGATAATATTTTATATAACCCAGATATTTCGGAAATATGGCTCTTCGATAACTGGGAGGATATTATAAAATACCTCGATACTATTTATATTATATACAACGCCTACGCCTAAGCCCTCCGCGACTTCGCCTTACTAACGATAAAAGGCTGGACTTACCCCGATTTTATCTCCACCCTAATCTGATTCGGAAACCTAATTAAAAAAGACAATTGCGAAAAGGTAAAAGTACTTTATAGTAAGATTATTAAATTATACCGCGACGTAACCGTTAGTAATATTACGCTTCCTGCTATTAACGACTTTAACGTATAGGTAATTTTATTCCGTGGAATTTATAATAATATTTCGGATAATAATTACCGTACCCGAACCGGTACTGTACTAACCCCGATTACGAATACCCTAATTACCGACCCGAATATTATGGACCTTAGCGCGGCCGGTTTTAGGCGGGGGTAATTAATAGCGGAGGAACGGTAACGCCGCCGCGATAATAACCTTTATATATACTGTGGAAAACCAGGATACTAAACGCCTAGGTGCCTGAGTAGGCCCCCGAACTCCTACGGGTTAGTAACGAATATTACTAGTACGGGAAAAACCTAACCTTTAATAATTGTCGCTATTAGAAGCTTAATTAAGTTGCGAGAAAAAGGGAAAATAAGGACCTATATCTATATTTTATAAAACTAAACCTAATATTTACTCTCCCTTTTAAACTTTTTACTTTAAAAACGTAACTAGTTAGCGCTAGCGTTATAATTAATTTAGGGTACTCTCTTTACGGATTTATTAATAAGACCTACTTAATATAACGTAATTTTACCCGCTATAAACTCCCCCGCCCCCGGATCCTTCGGCTTGCGGACAAAACTAAAACCGGTATAATTACGGAATATTACCTCCTTGATTATAACCTAAAAGGATTCTATAAGCGCCTTTTACTTTACATTTGGCTATTAAATAGACCTAATACTATTTTCAGCCTACTATAGCTACGTTACTATAACCCAATTATTAATTAGGTATTAGGATCCCTTATTATATACGGCTATATTATTTACGCTATAGATTATACCGGACCTAACCCAGTATTAGCCCTAACCCTATATAAACCCAATTTAGTACCTATAATTAATATCGCCCTCCTTAACGCCGTATCTTTCCTTTTTTCGGTAAAAGGTAAAGGTACGGAAGTTTTTAAGATGTCGTTTACCGCCCTTTATACTATTACGAGTATAACCCTAAATACCTTACTAAACCAGCTTAACCTAAAGTTTGTTAATAATATTGTCCTTGCTACTATGTTAATAACGCTTTAGTTTATCCTTTTTAGTAAAAAGCCCGCGGAACCTATTAGGCTACGACTCCATACCTTCCAAAGCTAGATTAAAGAGGCCCTATAGCTTCGGGTAGTAAAAGAAGAGGATATTAAAAAATATTTATAAAGTAAACTACTTATAATTAATAAAGAGATTAGAGTATAGCTATTACTAAAATACTATAATTTTATCTAGGTATTTTAACCTAGTAAAGCCGAAACCCTATTACTTTACCGCCCCTTTGACTACTAGATAGAGATTATAATAGGTAAAATACCACTAAATTACCAAGCGAGATTTATATTAGTACCAAAGCTCCGTGTTATTAGAAAATACCTCGATAAATACCTTAACAAGGGCTTTATCCGCCCCAATACCTTATTGGCAGCAGCCCCTATCCTCCTCGCCAGGAAACCGGGAGGGGGGATTAGAATTTGCGTAGATTATTATAAATTAAATAATATTATAGTTAAAAATAAATACCTTATACTACTTATCCGCGAAACGCTAGATTTACTTAGCCGCGTTAAATATTATACCAAGCTAGATATTACTACGGCGTTTAACTAGTTACGTATCGTACCCGGAGACGAATAGAAGATAGCGTTTATTACTAGGTTCGGCCTTTATAAATACCTTATAGCAAACTTTAATATAATAAAGGTACCTAGCTCTTTCCAATATTATATAAACTATACGCTATTTAATATACTTAATAAATTCGTTATAGCTTATTTAAACGATATCCTTATCTTTAGCAAAATATAAACGGAATATTATAGGTACGTATAGGAAGTAATATAGCAACTTATTAAGGCAGAACTTACTATTAATATTAGGAAGTATAAGTTCGGGGTATAAGAGATTAAATACCTTAACCTTATTATTAGTACTTTTAGTATTAAAATAGACCCTAAGAAAGTTAGCGCTATTATTAATTAAAAGCCCCCCGAAATATTAAAGGACTTCCAGCGTTTTATAGGCTTTGCGAACTTTTACTAATAATTTATTAGGAATTTTTTAAAAATCGTATAATTACTAACCAGCTTTATAAGTAATAAGAAGTAACTAGGGGTACTCCCGGATAAAGTACTCTAAATATTTTACAAGTTAAAAACTACCTTTGTCTTAGTACCGGTTTTAAATTACTTTAACCCTAAAAAGCGAATGGTTATAAAAGTTAACGCTTCCGATTAGGTATTTAAAGGAATTCTCTCCTAATATAATAAAACCGGAGAACTTTACCCTATTGCGTTTTTTTAGCTAAATATATACCCGTAAAGTATAATTACGAGATTTACGATAAGGAATTAATAATTATCGTTAAGGTATTTGAGAAATAAAGATTAGAATTATAGGGTTTTAGGGATATAACTAAAATAGTTACGGATTATAAAAGCCTTAAGTACTTTACTACTACTAAGCTCCTAAACCAGCGCTAAGTCCGTTAATTAGAATTCCTTTTTAATTTCTGGTTCCAAATTACCTATAAGTCGGGTAAAAAAGCCACAATATTCGATGTACTTATACGTATATTAGGCGATACCCCTAAGATCTTTAATATTACTAATAACTAGATCGCAAATAAACTCCGCACCCTTTTACCCCCGTCCCTTTAGCAACCTAGTACCGGCTTAAACCCCCCCTTTAGATTACTTACCCTTAATATATCCCGCTATATTAATAAATATATTAATATAATATACAAATCCTCCAATATAGTAAAAATAATTTAAGTTACTATTAAGGACCCCAATTGCAGAAAATTCCCTAAATTAATTAAATAGGAGTTTAAAGCGGCTATAACCGACTATATAATAGTTTAAGGGAAGGTCTACTACTGTAATAGGCTTTATATCCCCCTAATTAACGATATTTAACTCCAGGTCCTTTACCAGAGCTATACCGCAATACTCGCAAGCTACCCCAGCCGCTTTAAGATATATAATATCCTACGTAGGTTATACTTTTAGCTACGGATATCCCGCGATACCGCTACCTTTATCTAAGGCTATAATTTATACGTTAAAACCAAAAGCTTTAAAACCAACCCGTTTGGATTCCTAGATCCGCTTCTAATACCCTTTTAGCCCTAAACTGATATTTTTATAAATTATATTAAATTACTCCCCCCCTGTAAATATAAGGGACTTGAATTTACTTATATACTAATCGTAATTAATCGATTTATAAAAATGCGCTATTTTATCCCTATACCGGATATAATAGCGGAAGGACTCGCGGATACCTTCGTCTCGGACGTATACTGGTTTTACGGTATATTATAGTTTATAATTTCCGATAAAAGTATATAATTTATCTCTACTTTTTGGAAAAAATTTAGTTAAAGGATAAATACTACCCTAAAGGCTTTAATAGCGTTTTATCCCCAAATTGATAACTAAACGGAAATCTTTAACGTAGAATTAATATAATACCTAAGATCCTTTTATTCCTTTTACTAAGATAATTGGGCTAATTAGCTATTATTTACCGAATTTATTATTAATAATTAAATCTTCGAAACTACTAGCCTTTCCCCCTTTTTTACTAATTACAAATAGTACCCTATTATAGGAACGGAACCTACCTACAACCTGATTACTATTAAAACCCCCTAGTAGTAATAGGAATTCCTAAACGCTACTAATATTACTAACCGGATTTAACGAATTTATAAGTAAGTATGCGTTTTTATAGCCAAAACCCAAAAACGTTACGCGGATTACGCAAATAGGTACCGATCCGACGTTAGGATATTCCAGGAGGGGGACTTAATCTGGGTTAATACTAAAAACCTTAAGACTAAACGCCCCTTAGAAAAATTTAACGATAAGTAGTAAAGCCTATATAAGATTATTTTAATCTACCCTAAGGTAATAACCCTAAACCTACCTAAGGAATCCAGGCTTTTCTCTACCTTTTATACCTTTTTTATTAAATATTATTAAACCGGCCTCCAGGGATAAAAGGTTATTAACGAGGTATATAATTACTACGTTATAAACGTAACAATAGTAATTAGCCCCCGAAATAAAAACGAAATAAAGGATAAAGACGAATAGTACTTTAACAAAATCCTTAACTCGTGTAATATTACTAAAGGGCTGGAATATAAGGTAGAGTAGCTACTATACCGGCCTACCTGGGAACTAGCGAAAAACCTCTACGGGTATAATAGCGATATTTAAAACTTTTATAATTAAAACCCTACTAAACTAGAACCCCTAGCCTGGTTTATAAGTAATATAATATAAGTATAACCTAATAATATAAAATAACCAAAACACCGGGGACGCCCCCGGAAACGGAAAACCGATATTAATTTTACTATACTAGTAAATTACTAATAAATATATATCGGATACCCAACGGGAAATACCGAAGTAGGGTTATACCCTTAATTATTTTAAGTATCTAATTAAAATTATAAATATATAGGGAGGAACCTAAAATAAGGGAAACCCCCCTAAATATAACTATAACTAAACTACTACTAAACCTACTGTACCTAAAATTCGTATAAACGTAAAATTATAAAATCTACTTTATTTAAGGAAACGGGAGCAGCCCTATTACCCTCCAGGTTTAAAATAGCTTCTATTTATCCTAAAAGGATAGATTAAGTAATTACTAGCTACGTATAATCTTCGTTTCCAAGTAGCAGGCGGAACGCTACCTTATTATTTTAAATATGTTTAATCCGAAGCCAAATAACCTTAGGTATAGTATAAATTGTAACCGGATAGGGGAATATCGTCGTACGAATAAAATAACGTTACTTAATTAGGGCTACCTAAGCCTTCTAAAACTCCTTTAAATAATTAGCGGATTAAGACCGGACTATATAAAAATAAGGACGGATATATACCTAAGTACTCTTCTTTATACTAATAAAACTATAAGATAAGCGATAATTAGATTTAGCCCCAAATTATATATTTATAAACGTCTTTAGGGCGATACTAATAACCAGACGAAACTTAGCCGGTTAAACGTAGTTACTATCGTTATCCTTTTCCTACGCTACAAGCTTAATTTACTAAAAAAACTGGAAAAACTTGTAGAAGTTATAAGTTAGATTCGTATTTAGTTAAAGGGTAATTAGTAACCGAAGTATTATAAAATTAAGGGATATATATAGCTAAATAAACCTATTTGCAGTTACGGTATTAATTGTAACTTTTTAATATAGTAAAAGTATAACCGTAATATAAAACTATAAACTCCCTATCGGTTAGTAAAACCTAAGTATTTTAAGCAGTACGTAAGTAATATAGGCAAAAGTACTCTTTTATAAGGATAAAATCCTTAAGCTTCTTATAAATAGTTTACGGAGTATTAGCGGAACGTAAGGAAATAGGAAACGAGAAATCTACTTACCTTATTAACGGCCTTGGCTATATATACGCTGCGACCCTTAGGGGTTAATAGTATAGTTAACTTAGGTATTTTTGGTATTTTAAATAGCTAGATAAGGAAATAGAAGATAAAAATGAGATAAGGGTAAAAGCGTAACGGAATATGAGGGGTACGCGTATAGAATAAAAACTAGCGTAGAAAAATTAAAGGAAGCGTAAAAGAGGAAATTTCCCAAAACGAGGCGCGGGGATTATAAAAGTACCCGCCGCTATTTAAGGAAGGTACGTAGTAAAGCGTTATACGGGGTAACCCGAATCAGAAACGGAAGGTATACGGATTATATTAAAATAAAGTAAGGCCTAGCGCAGGAATATCCCGGGCTGGGCTAAACTTTAGAGGTAATTAAGGGCAATTACCGTTTAGAGCCCGGGGTACTATTACGGTACCAAACCGGGGCCGGTTCGGCCCGGAACCAGTAGCTATACGTAACCTCCCCAACACCCAGTATATAGCCTACCTCTCGGAAGCCAGTTCCCTTTGGCTCCCTTCGTGCAATAACAAGTCTCTTTCCCCAGACCTGAGGTCGGCACCGTGATAAGAAGATTTGGAATTATAGGCGAATTAATAGCGAAACGAAATAGCTAATTAAATAGGTAAAATAGCTATTAGAATATAATTAATAGTTAAAAAAGGAGGATTTGGAAAATATTTTAATTTTAATAATTAAATTTAAAAGAAATTATACTAAAAAGAAAGCCCGTAAGTAAAAGAGAGGAAGGAAGAGAAAGTCTCGTTATAATTTTTAATTACGAAATTAATAAATATAAAAGGAGATTAAATTGAAACGTATAGGAAATATATTTAAAACGGGATTAAATTTTTAATTAATAGGTTAATAAATAATAGAAATTTAAAGAAAAAAAAGAGAAATAAGATTTTATAAGGGTTTAAAATTGCTAAAAGTAATATTAATATTAATAATATTAATATTTTTCTTTTATTATAAATAATTTAAAAGTTTTATAATAAGCTTATACTTTACTATTATTTATAAATTATATTTTGTTTAAAAAGGTTTAAGGTGAGTCTTTTATATAACCTTTTAACGTTGTATAATATTATTATACTTAGCCTCAGCTTCGGCTAAGATATTAATACTTTTTTAAATAAATAATTAGGTATCGAAATAATTACGAAATAATTTTAAAAATTAACCTTTAAAGGTAGAATTATAATAGGGCAGTGTAATGTGACCTGCGAAACCCCGCCGCAGCGCCTGCGCAGCGCCAGGGGCAGCAGTGACGCAATAGGTCAGCACACGCATAAAAGCCGCTATAGGTAGTTGGCGCTCGCAGGGGGTTTTTCCCTTTTACAAAAATCAGTTACTGTATTAGAATAGAGTTTGCTTTATCAACTCATTACTAGTAAATTACCTGTATATCGTAGTAGTATCGGGCTCTTCCTTAATTACCCTAGTAGCTTATTACATTTCTGATTCTTTTACCCCGATTAACTAAGATATCGCTAACGCTAAGTACTCCGGAACGTACCGCCCCGAAAGTAGGTATTACATTACCAAGCAATTGTACGCCTTTACGATCCCCGGGTAAATCACTAGCATCTCCCCAGGGACGCGGCTTAAAGGAACCAATAAGCCCAGCTACGCCTACTGGATTAGACCTATAGCGTACGGAGGATTGTATCCGTATACTGGAGCGATTAGTGTAGGCTAAGGAACGAGAGAAAGATCTGCTGGATCGGCTTGGAATCGCAAATAAATCGTATAGGAAACGCTAGCGTAGCGAATCTCTGACCCAGGAGTCGAGAAAAGTTATTAAGGTTAAGAATATTATTTAATTTAATATTAAGATAACTTTTCGTCGTTGCTAGGAATGGTTGCAGGATTTGGAGCGCGCCTTTGTAGGAGACCCCCAGCGTTTCCACTTAGTAAAAAACCGGATCCTTTTCAGCCTTAAATATATAGATTCCAATATTCGTAGTTGTTGGTATAATTATCGCAATATGTAGCCGGACGACGAGCGAATTGCTTACGATACGGATTGGGCTTATTTCGAAGAATAGACCGGTAATTTGGTCTATAATATAAGCGATTAAGATACTTCTACCAGCGAGGCCCTAGAAGCAGCTACCCAGCATATTACCTAGTTGCTGTAGGAATTTTACTTGTATTTTAAAAGCTTAAAGGTATGGTTTCCCTACTAAAGCGAAAAGGAGCGTTTAATAAAGTTCTTTTCGAAACTAGCCAAAAAGCTTCGCGACTATTTCAATCTTTATTATTACGGCAATAAACCCGAAAATCGGAAGGAGATGGTTAAAATAACCTACTGGGTATAGTATAACCCCTAATTTTAACGGGAATATATTTTTTCCGAGATAAGCCGGAACTAAGGCGGAAGCGAAACGAAGGGTAATTATAATAATCGTAGAACCTATAGTTACTAAGGACGATAACCCCGAATATCTTAAAGTAGCCTACCGTTTTCGACCGTTTAGTATTTTACGTATAGAGGAATAGGGTATATAGTACTAAACTATCCCAATTATCTGGTTAACCAAATAGTAGTAAACTGAGGAGCACCGCAAGGGCGGGGGTATTAGCAACTCCCCAATAATTTAGTAACGAAAAACCAGGGAAATAACTAGCCTCCTTAATCGGCTATAATAACGAGGAGGCCCTATATAACGTAGCGATTTATACCCGAATGCGAACTAATATTATTTTACTTTCGTTTTCTTTTTTGCCTATTACTGTAAAGTTGGATTCCTGCGCTAAAATTAATATTATTAATTATGCTTTTACCTTAAAATACAATTTGCGGTAAGTTGCCGATAAATCCCCTTATTTACGGTACCTTAACGGAGAAGTATATAAAAGTTTGGGAGTATTTGAAATACTAATATAACTATTTAATAGTTGGAACCGTACCCGTACCCTTACTATTCCTTATACGGCTATTCGCAAAATGTATTTGGAGGAAGACTCCCCCTTGTTGTTGGGAATATTTACTTTAAGTAAGGAGGCCGTCCTGTTATTTCCGAAGGATAATTGGTAGTAGTTTGCGATTAATACGAACGTTGTATATATTTAGATACTACGTCGATTTTTTAAGTCCTGCAAAAAAGAAGCCTATATATTTATAATTATACCTCGACTTGAGATTTTAAATTGCGTTTTACTAGGGGAGGAAGAGGAAGCGAAGATTAAGGGAAAAGGGGGAGAATGGCCTGTAGAGTTAATGGATTTTAAAGATATAATAGATCTTTCCAAGGCTACTATATTACTCTATTATTACTAATTTAACCATTTTATTCCCTTAATGGAAAATACTACTTCCTTATTTGGAGGATTATACCCGTTGTTAAGAGTCGAGTTAGAAGCGCTTTAAAAGTATTTGGAAGAAAACCTAGCGAAAGAGTAGATAAGATATAGCGAAAGCCTAGCGGTATCCCCTATTATATTTATTCCAAAGAAGGACGGTTTTTTGCGCCTTTGCGTAGATTATTAAGGTTTGAATAAGATTACGGTTAAAAATCGCTACTCTTTACCCTTTATTTCGGAGATTTTTGATAGGGTTTCAAATGCGAAGTTTTTTAGTAAGGTGGACTTAAAGGACGCCTACTACTGGATCCGAATAAAAAAAGGGGAAGAATGGAAAATTGCTTTCCGGACTCGATACGGATTGTTTAAATATCTCGTTATACCCATAGGCCTTACTAACGCGCCGGTTACCTTTTAGTACTATATTCAATACGCCCTTTGCAGGTATCTCGATACCTTCGCGGTAGTATATTTTGATAATATTTTAATCTTCTCCCTAAACTGCAAATTATATACTTAGTACCTTTAGTAAGTAATGGAACGATTGCGGGAAGCTAGTTTGTTTTGTAACTTAAATAAATGCGAATTTTATAAAGACGAGGTTAAGTTTCTTAGGTATATAGTTGGGAAGGAGGGGATATTTATTGATTTTTCGCGAATTCGGACGGTTCTTAATTAGCTGGAACCCCAATCCTTTTATAATATCTAAGTTTTTATTGGGTTTTGCAACTTTTATCGACGGTTTGTATAAGGTTTCTCTAATATTACTAAACCGCTATATAATATACTGTAAGGTATAAAGAACGGGTAAAAACCAGGTAAGGTCCGATTTAACGACGAAAAGCGTACGGTATTCCGGCGACTTAAGTACGCCTTTACTACTACCCCTGTACTACGATATTTCGACCCCGAGAAACCTATTATCGTCGAAACCAACGCTTTCTACTTCGCTATAGGCGCCATCCTCTTATAACTAGTAAATAACGGCTAAAAATACCTCGTAGCGTTCTAGTTAGCCAAGTTCAAATAGGATTAATTAGCCTACTTAACGGCAAATAAGGAGTTAATAGCTATTGTAGAGTACTTTAAATAGTAGAGATATTACTTGGAGGGAAATCGTAAGTAAATTACCGTCCTTTTAAATTATAATAATCTTTAGGGATTTATAAAATAAAGTTATTTAAATGGTAGATAAGCTAAATAGTATATATATCTGGTAGGGTACGATTTTATTATTAAGTACTAGGCGGGTAAGCGAAACCTAGCTAATACGCCTTTGAGAAGGCTAGATTACGTAAATAAGGAGCTTAAAAATAAGCTGGAGTAGCTCCTAGTAATTAAAAATAAAATGGCGAAAACGTAGTTAGTACGAGTAGAATTTGCAACCCGGATAATACCCGAAGAAAAAAGGGGTCCGAGGCGAAAGTTTATCCGAGTATTTCAGCTATTAATTAATAAGCGAAACGGGGGGGAGGAGGTACCTTTTGAAAATTGGCTTAATTAAGGATAAATACTCCCTATTTGGGTAGCTAAAGCTGTAGCCTAAAAAGAACGTACTTCCGAACCCTAGCTAAGTACCTTATTACGGGACCTAATTTTAAAGTTGCAAGAAAGTGACGAGTAGATTTAGAAAGTTATTGAGAGGCTGAAAAGCCTGTAATTTAGTTACGCGTTAGGAAATTAATTACAAGGCGCAGACGGAGAGCTATTGTATAGAAAGCGTTTATTTATACCCGTAGAAAAGAGTGTAAAGAGCGCGATCTTTTAGGTTTACTACAACGATATACTAACGGGTTACTTTGGAGTTTAACGAACCCTGGAAAGGATCTAACGTAAATACTTTTAAAATAATATTAATAAGGACGTTAAGGATTATTACGAATCTTGCGATATTTACTAGTTCAGGAAGTTAAAAAAACATAGGCTATATAGGAAATTACAATCCCTACCCTAACCTTCCAAACTATACCAGGAGCTATTAATAAACCTAATTACTAAATTACCCCTAATTTACCTCCGGAAAGGGGAAGAAGTAAATGCGATTCTGGTTATAGTAAATAGGTTTACAAAGATAATATATTACTTTACTATTAGTTAGATTATTACAAGTTAAGAATTAGCGGTTTTATTTTATAAAGAGATTAAGTACCGAAAAGGGGTAGGGGCCCCAGAAGGGGTAGTAAGCGATAAAGGGTCTATTTTTATAAATCAGTTTTAGAGCGACCTCTACTATATCTTATAGATAAAAAGATAATTATTAATAGCGTTTTACCCCTAAACCAACGGCTAAACAAAGCGGATAAATCAGATATTAAAGTATTACCTAAGGGTTTTTTACGATAAAGAAAAGCCAAATTGGGCTTATTTACTAGCGGAGGCGGAATTCGTTTATAATAGTATAATTAATACTATAATGGGAGTTGCACCCTTCGAAACGCTAATAGGCTTTAACCCCTCGTTTTATAATCGAATCGGGGGCGATACGTTAGCGGGGAAAGTACCAATAGTAGTTAAGCGAATCGAAAAGCTTTAAAAAATCCACTAGCGATTAAAAGAAAACTAGGTAAGGGTAATTAAAGCGTAAAAGCGATACTATAATAAGAAGTATCAAAATCGAGAATTTCAAAAAAACTAACTAGTAATATTATTAATAAAGAATTTAAAGCTAAAATTAGGGTTAGGGAAGCTTATACTGAAGTTCGTAAAACTATTTTATATTTTAAATAAAATCGGTTCGGTAATATATCGCCTCTACCTCCCAGCTTAATATAATAAGCTATATAATATATTCCCAATTAGTCTGCTGGAATTATATATATATAGGTTAGGATAGGAACCCTTACCGATACCTTAGTTAGAAAACGACGAGAAATAGGAAATTAAGGAGATTCGGGATCGTAAGCGAATTAATAGCGAAACGAAATAACTGGTTAAATAAATAGGGTAGTTATTAGAATATAACTAATAGCTAGGAAAGGAGGATCTGGAGAATACCCTAACTTTAATAGTTAAATTTAAAAGAAACTACGCTAAAAAAAAAGCCCGTAAGTAAAAGAGAGGGAGGAAAAGAAGGTTTTATTACAATTTTTAATTACGAAATTAATAAATATAAAAGGAGATTAGATCGAAGCGTACGGGAAATGTACTTGAAACGGGATTGAACTTTTAATTAATAGGTTAATAAATAATAAAAATTTAAAAAGAGGGAAGAGAAATAAAATCCTATAAAGGCTTTAAATCGTTAAAGGCAACCTTAATATCGGTAATATCGATACCCTTCTCCTATTGCAAATAATTTAAAAGTTTTACGATAAGTTTACGCTTCGCTACTATTTACGAATTATATCCCATTTGGAAAGGCTTAAGGCGAGCCTTTTACGCGATTTCCTAACGTCGTACAGTATTATTATGCTTAGCCTCGGCTTCGGTTAGGATATTAGTACTTTTTTAAATAAGTGATTAGGTGCCGAAATAACTACGAAACGATTTTAAAGATTAACCTTTGGGGGTAGAATTATAATAAAGCGGGGATTATTAAGTACTTTAGCTTTTTTCTATTTCTTTACTAGGGTCTAATAATTAATAACTTTAAGCTAAGAAAAATATTAGGCGAGAATTAGGTAAGAAGTATACGATACTTACCCCAGTAGCTTTCGCGTTGGTATTAAGATTATACGCTTGGTAATACGTCTTTTTATAATTTTTAAAGATAGCTATAAGAAGATTGGTAACGGAGGTAATAAAATTACGAAAATTAACGTTATTATTACTATTATCCTTATTATTACCTATAGGGTATCTAATATCGTTACAACTTTCCTCCGATTTGGTTGCGTTTCCTGGATTACTAAGGTTATTATCGGGAGGAGTAGGAGACTTGGGAAGGGGTATAGGGTTCGGAATAGCTTTTTTGGATTTGGGCTTCTTACCTAGGACTTTATTGGTAAATTGAATAAGCGTTAAAAGGTCGAATAAGTCGCCCTTTATACTAATAGGAACCTAAATTAGATTCGTTAACGAAACGCGTACGAATAGGGTTAAATACGTACTATATAGTAGAAATCTTTCGAAATCTAATAGCTATCGTACCGAAACGATTTCGATAAGCCGACGATATAGTTGGGCAAAAAGATCTCGCTGGCAGGAGGAAGGTATTTTTTTATAAGCTGGCTACGAGTCGCTACGAAATGGATATAGTATATATATAGGTTATTCGTAGCTACCTACTCTACTTTAAAAGTAGTAAAATTAATAAAGGAAGCTGCTATTCCGAATCGTACGTGAGGAGAGGGTAAAACGAAAAAAAAGAAGGCGGAAGTAAGCGTGGTAATGGAGAGAGAAGGAAGAATTGCGTAGAAAAAAGTAAAGTAATTAAGTTTAGCGGGGTAATTTGACTTTGGAATTGTTATAGGCGGGGTAATTTAACCTTAGAGTTTTAGTAGGGTAATTGGATTTGGGATTATTGGCGGGGTAATTAGCAACGGAAAGTGGGGCGACGAAGATTACGTAACGAATCGCCTACGAAATAAGGTAAAGTAGTACTAGAGAAATTACGTTACACTGGGACTTAGCAAAATTGAATTAAAGCAGCCCTTAAAGCTAAGGACAGCTCTGGGAAAAAGGGGAATAATTATAATATAACCTACGAAACCCCGCCGCAGCGCCTACGCAACGCCGGGGGCAGCAGTAACGCAATAGGTCAGCATACGCATAAAAGCCGCTATAGGTAGTTGGCGCTCGCAGGGGGTTTTTCCCTTCTACAAGAATCAGTCACTGTATTGGAATAGAGTCTGCTTTATCAACTCATCGCTAGTAAATCACCTGTGTATCGCAGCAGCATCGGGCTCTTCCTTGATCACCCTAGTAGCTTATTACAGGCAGAGATTATTAAATACTTTAACTTTTTTTTATCTTTTTACTAAAATTTAGTAATTAATAATTTTAAGTTAAAAAAATATTAAGTAAAAAATAGGTAAAAAGTATATAATACTTACCCTAATAGCCTTTGTATTGGTATTAAAATTATATATTTAACGATACATCTTTTTACAATTTTTAAAAATAATTATAAAAAAATTAGTAATAAAAGTAATAAGATTACAAAAATTAACGCTATTATTACTATTATCCTTATTATTACCTATAAAGTATCTAATATCGTTACAACTTCCCTCTGATTTAATTATATCTTTTAGATTATTAAAATTATTATTAAAAGGGGTAGAAGATTCAAAAGGGGGTACGGGGTTTAGAATAACTTTCTTAAATTTAGGCTTTTTACCTAGGATTTTATTAGTAAATTAAATAAGCGTTAAAAGGTTAAATAAATCGCTTTTTATATTAATAAAAACCTAAATTAAATTCGTTAAAAAAACGTATACGAATAAAATTAAATATATATTATATAATAGAAATCTTTTAAAATCTAATAATTATCGTATTAAAACAACTTTAATAAGCTAATAATATAATTAGGTAAAAAGATCTTACTAGTAGGAGAAAGGTATTTTTTAGTAGGTTAGCTATAAGTTGTTACGAAATAAATATAATATATATATAGGTTATTTGTAGCTATTTACTTTACCTTAAAGGTAGTAAAATTGATAAAAGAAGCTACTATTCCAAATTATACGTAAGGAAAGGGTAAAACGAAGAAAAAGAAGGTAAAAGTAAGTATAGTAATAGAAAGAAAAGGAAGAATTACGTAAAGAAGAGTAAAGTAATTAAATTTAGCGGGGTAATTTGACTTTGGAATTATTATAGGCGGGGTAATTTGACTTTGGAATCTTAATAGGGTAATTAAATTTAGAATTATTAGTGGGGTAATTAGTAATGGAAAGTAAAACGACGAAGATTACGTAGCGAATTATTTGCGAAATAAAGTAAGGTAATACTAGAGAAATTACGTTATATTAAAACTTAGTAAAATCGAACTAGAGTAGCCCTTAAAGCTAAGGATAGCTTTGGGAAAAGGGGGATAGTTGTAATATAACCTGCGAAACCCCGCCGCAGCGCCTACGTAACGCCAGGGGCAATAGTAACGCAATAAGTCAACACACGTATAAAAGCCGCTATAGGTAATTGGCGCTCGGAGGGGGTTTTTCCCTTCTGCAAGAATCAGTCACTGTATTGGAATGGAATCTGCTTTACCAACTCATCGCTAGTAAATCACCTATATATCGCAGCAGTATCAGGCTCTTCCTTAATCACCCTAGTAGCTTATTACAAGGGAGCCAGACTTTTGTCAACTGGTTATAGGCCCACCTAGCCAAGGCTCGGCACTGCCCGGGATCTCAGACAGGAGTTTTCGGTTTGCCGTTCGCACCCACGTACGAAGTACCGTCAAGTTCCTCAAAGAAAGCGTGCCACCAACGGCCATCCCGTTTGAGACAGTCTAGGAATACAGGCCCATTGGAGCGTGCGATGTGATAAACCTGGGGAATGGAATAAAAATGTACGGCCAAGCCACTAAGTGCTACGGTTTGCTGGGGTATATTGGGTGAGTGCGAGTGTCCAGCTCGAGGCGGCGTTTGCGGGGAACCTCGAGCAGTGCCAACAGCACACTCGGCTGCTATACGTCAGCGGGCAACACCCCTGCCAATTCACCACGCTAGCATTTGAAACCTCGGCAGAGGTGTAGTTAACATGGAGTGGCAAGAGTGTTTGAGCGGGAGATCCATCCTTGGCTGCTTGGGGGTGCTCGAGCTCGCTGCAACACAAGCGGGTCTACCCGTACACCAAAGCTCGCCTTCCGGGATTTCTTTTCTCAAACCCACTCATCTTCCAACGTCATTTCAGAACTTCTTTTCAAGAGCCTCGCCCCAACCATTACATCCCAGCCACAATGTCCACCGCGGCAGTCATCGGATCCACGGGCCTAGTCGGCTCGCACATCCTCTCGACGCTCCTCGCCAGCGAGGGCGTCGTTGGCGTACACACAATTTCCCGTCGAGCTCCCAAATCCACTGGCGCCAAGCTCCATGCCGACATCGATTCTGACACAACGACATGGGCAGCCAAGCTCTCAGCCATCAAGCCCGCGCCGATAACCGTATTTTCGGCGCTGGGCACAACACGGCAGCAAGCTGGCGGCATCGCCGACCAGTGGAAGATCGACCATGACCTCAACATTGAGCTCTCAAAGGCGGCCAAAGCGCAGGGTGTACACAACTTCGTCTTTGTGTCAAGCGCTGGCACCCGCGGTATGCTGAGCAATCACGTGCCCTATTCGCGCATGAAAATTGGCGTGGAGGATACTATCAAGGCCCTTGGTTTTGACCACGCCGTCATTCTGAGACCAGGCATGATTCTTGGTGAGCGCGAGAAGGCTCATCAGGGCGCGTGGCTCATGTTTGCTGCTATCAACACGGTTGGAAAGTTTGTTGGGCAGGGAGCAAAGGATATGCTCGGTCAGGAGGCTGAGGTCATTGCGAAGGCGGCGGTGCATGCGGCGAGGATAATCGAGGAGGGCAAGGCTCCTGAGAAGTATTGGGTGTTGGAACAGGATGATATCATCCGGTTGGGGAGGACCGAGTGGAAGGATTGAGGTTGCTTGGAAGTTTTTTTTAGTGTTGCATTTCACTTGCTATACCCGAATTAGTTTTGATGTCTTTGTCACGTGTTGGTGTCCAGCCCGCATCACTACCTAACAAGAGTCATTCACGTTTGGCCTCAGCATGGCCCGGTAGACCTGTGGGAGAATGCCTCACTCGACCAAGCATAATCCGATCCACAAGTGAGGGCTGAGTGTCACCACCCCCAAGAAACAAGATGGTACACACACAGTAACTATACTTCATCCCGGATGACCTGGTCATGTTACCCAACCATACAAGTGCCCCGCAAGTAACACCAGAACGCAGAAACTCGCCGGAGGGCGAGCGGGTGCACTACCCGACACCACTTTGCTGCAACTGCTCTTGCCCGTCGGGCGGTGAACAAATGCAGAAGAACGGCTTCACCTGCAGTGCAAGGTACCCCAATGCAAAGCAGAGGACTGTAGCGCCGCTAGTCGAATTCCCACCATGGCAAGCCGACATTAGGTAGCCTCATTTGATGATAGGAGGATATCCTCCTCGACGACGAGGAAGCGCTGGGTTAGTGCACTTGTACCACCTCCGGCCAGGCAAAATTGAACAACATGGAAGCTGCAGTCTTTCTACAACGGAACACAGCAACCTACATGCTAGCCCAAGAGTTGAGGAATCATGCTTAGGAAAGATGACTGGGCATCAATCCCGTGGTTAGAGCGAGTACACTATCTTATCGTCCTTCCAGTAACAGCGCCCACAGGGCATCCCCCACCGAAACCCCACTACGACGTACCTACTTCCCCAACCACAATGTTGCCCCTCCATTCCATTCACCCCACCCCGTTGACGGAGCCTCACCTCCTATCCCCTGACAGTGACTCCTGAATCCTGAAGTTACTCATCAGCACACACATTCACTCATTTACCAGCTATCAGCCCTCTAGCCACATTGTTTCTCCCCAATACCACAACTCTTGCAACCGAAACGAAAATGTCCCGTCCCCTCATCATCGGCTCACACTCCGGCCCCACCCCTCCCTTCCCCTACCTCATGTCCGGTACTGTAATCAGCGGTTTCGGCCGGGGATCTAAAGAGCTTGGAATTCCCACCGCCAACCTCCCTGTAGACTCATCTCTCACGCCATGGATCTCCTCACTGCCTTCCGGAATCTACTTTGGCTGGGCTTCGCTGCGCCTGGCGGTGTCGCACCCAGACTGCGCGCCGGCCGCCGGGAGCGAGTACAGTGTATTTCCTATGGTTATGTCGGTGGGGTACAACCCATTCTACAAGAACACGGTGCGATCTGCCGAGGTGCATGTGCTGCACAAGTTTGGGGCGGATTTCTACGGTGCCGACATGCGTTTGCTGATTGCCGGCTTTATTCGGGAGGAAAAGGACTATGCCGGTCTGGACGCCTTGATTGCCGACATTAACTTCGACTGTGAGGTGGCGAGACAGAGTCTGGTGAGGCCGGCGTGGAAGCCCAAGGAGGTAGCCGAGGATGGAACCTTGGATTGCAGCTGGCTTTTCAGACCAGCGGAAGAGGGGAGAGCGGGAGCAAAATGATAGCGTTTTGCAAGAGGGACAGGTAGTAAGAATGGCTGAAATCTCTAACAAGATGGCATAAAGCGAGCGAGTTTGAGATAGACAAATGTCCAAAACAGGACCAGGAAATCCAGTTGTTGCCGTGGTCATCATGACCCTGCGTCAAGGGTTTCTTATAATCCCGCTTGATGCAATCCAAACACATCCTTCTCGGAATCAATCAATCAATGCTGTCAGACATCACTCGGTATACGATTTCCTGGCGCTTATATCGTGATAACTCATATTGAAACCCCAAACTCCTGCATGCGCCGCGGCGCCAACGCCCCTAGTCCCATTGTCCCAATCCATCGGCACGAAGTAAATACCCAACTCGGCGTTAGACCGCTAGTTGATTGTGGTTCCTATAATAACATGGTAGAAACTGCACGACTTTGGTTAGCCGTCGTCGACTGCGACCGACAGAAAAAAAATTGGAGAGGGGAAAAACTTACGTTCACGATTATCATCATGGGTATGTCGAACGTGTCTCTCTTGATCGTCCATGTGTAGCTGCATTCGAGTTTGCCGTCCCTCTCCAGCTTGGAGATGCCGTGTTCGCCGTCAATTTTAGCCACCCGGTTACTCAGAATACTATTCCTTGGGTCTTTCGGGGGGCTATCATCTTGGATATCACCGGCTCCCGAGCTTTCCACATTCTCTTTGGTCCGATACTTGAGTAGCCGGCACTTCCTTACCACTTTGCCGCGGCTGTTGTTGAAAGCCAGCTGCGCATAGTCCTCGTAAAAGTCGACTACGCTATCTTCATCCATTAGCTCAAAGAAGAAGACGGGCTGCGGTTGGCCGTCTGCAGGTTTTGAAGCATCCATGCTCTTAAGGAGTGGTGTTGTTGCTAAACCGGGCTTCCCACTTATTGACGAGCTAGACGAGCCAGATGATGAGCCGGTATTCACGTTGAGGTTGGATTCCTTTCCCAAAAGCACCTCCTTGGTCCAGCCTGTCAAGGCTGTAAACTCCTTGTTCACACCAGCTACCTCACCTGTCCGCCGGCAGGCGAGAGCTGGGCTAGAGCACTGATGCATGAACTCTTCATATTCGAAGAGGGCTCGTTGGAAGCTCTTCTCCATAAAGACGAGATCTTGTCGGTTCAGCGTCTTGGTGCATGAGATGAACGACGGCCTGATCGTGGCGAGGGACTTGGCGATCCGATATACCTTCTCCCTGGAGAAGCGGTTCTTGAGCATGTTTATCACCCGGTGGAAGCTCTCCACATATGGAAAAGGGTCTTTTACCGTCTCGTAAATGAACGACGGATCTCGTTGCCTCTTCCCCAGAACCGACTGCTGCTCAATCCTCGTCAGCGCAGGCGTCTTGGATTTCGGGCGAGACACGGGTATTTGCTGGCTCCCCGTGGCAGGAGTACCTGGGTAGTTGGCACCGGTAGGAGAGCCCTCAATGCCTAGGGTGGTGGGTTGGGGGCTATTGTTCTCCGTGCTCGGGCTCTGGAGACTCGCGGGCCCAGCAGCGATAGCGTAGGCATGCGGAAGCCCATGCTGGAGGTTGCCCTGGGGGTAGATTCCATTTGGATTGTTATCCAAACTGAAGAAATCCCCCATCATTCCGTTGTCGTACACCTTATCGAACCGGTTTAGGCCATTAGCAAAGACACCGCTTGGAGGCCCGTAAACCTCTTGCCCACCCTGTTGGGACAGCGAGGGATCTCGAGGCGGAGTCTCCGCGGCCCCAGACGATATGTGGCCCAGCATCCCGAATTCCATGGCTCCATATTGACTGCCGAAGTTGAGACCCTCTAGATTGAAGTTGAAGAGAGCAGGATTGCTTGGGTCGAACAACGACGGCGGGAACGTCGTCATGGGACTGGACACTTGGGGAACTGTCCCGATCTGGTGGTTTCCTGACTGCTGGAAAGTCGGTGATACGGGAGACTGCTGGCTGCCAAACGGCATGTTTTCAGCGATAGTCACCATTGGTGTTTGGGAAGACGAGAAGACAGGATACTGGGGAGGCTGCGTTTGCGAAAAGAAGGTGCCAACGGTGGACGATACCTCGGACCCGGAATTAGACGGATGACGATGGCCATTGGGCCGGACAGTGGGAGCGTGTGGATCATAGGTCGGACCCAGGACTGGCCGAAGTGCTTCTGGGGGGGCGTCATGAAGGTATTTGGCTTTCTTCCGGACGCCATCCTGGCAGTGATCAGCTAGCCCGCGCTTTATACATCTCTGACATGGCCTCTCGTCTCCTAGCAGATGGGTCAGCAAACGGGAGAACCCCACTGGCGGCAGCTGCGGGGAAAATCGCGGAGGCGAGGGGCAGCAATGCTAGGGACGTGCCGCTACCCACTCCGGAGTGGCAACCCCGGCGGGGACTCGCTGCAGTCCATAACGAAAAACAGGGGAGCAAACTTACCGCAAGTCAAATGAGCCCTCTGGCAGGCGTAGCAGGCTCTCCGGGCCTTCTTCCTTCGGGGCCTCAAGGGATCCTTGGGATCGTACTTCTTCTTGGGCTCACTATTGTTGTCGTGGCCCTCGGAGCTGGCGTTCTGCTCGGTCATCTTGTCGTCCTCGTCTTTGATAAGTCCGTCGGCGTCGTCGTACTCGTTTTCGCTATCAGACATGGCACCTGAGACGTCTCCCTCGGCTGGCGGTATGTTGTCCGGCATCCTGGCCGGGCTTTATATGCAGTTGAGACCCTGGCGGGCCAGCAGTCTGGGGATGACGGCGCGGCAGGGCAAGGGCCCACAGTGAACTGCTTGCAGGGCCACAGTCGACAGGGCCGGCCGTGGGCTTCTCCGAAATGGGGGTCAGGGGGACGCGGCAGATGCTACAGAAATCCCACAGTGGTGGCACCACAGAAGAAGTGATTGACGCTGCAAGGCGCTCTTTTCTTGCTGGGGGTCAAAGAGGGGGTGCTATACATCTGGGTAAGAAGGATGGGCGCTCAATGTGCTTGTGCCGCGGGCGTGGCGAGCTCCCAGCATTCGACGCCTCTAATTTCGGAGGGGAGGGGGGCGTGTGTGCAAATCGCGAGGCAGGCGCGCGAGGCCCAGTATCCAAGTGATGCGGAAGGAGAGGTATGAAAGTACCGTCCCTTTAGCTGCGGCATCAATGCCTCGGGAACTGCTCCGGACTCGCTCTGTCGGCCTGTAGGCTTCCGTAATATGGCCAGTTGATCTTCGACTGGCTAGTGGCCGCTCCAGCTGACGAGGCCCGATACACAACGACGGTCTGGCTCGTATTCCCTGGCAGAATGAGGCAGGTGGGCCAATAGGCTACGGGCCGGCTCGCGAAGGCGTTCGCTGTGCGACGGCACGGGCAGGAAAGTTTGTCAATAGTAGCTGCTATAGGCGGCGATGAGAGCGTTCTAGGGCGCGTATGGTCACGCGTGCAGCGGATAAAGCACTGTACGCTATCCGGGGGAGGTCTCGCGGGCTGGCGAAGGGCAGGGCGGAGGAGAGCTCAGCAAAGATGGATGATAGCCAGATGTTGCGGCTGCAGCTATCCGCCACTTTCGATGCCTGCGCTGAGCAACGCCTTGCAATCGCTCGTTGAGACGCACTGTGCCAAAGATTGGTCGCACCGGTCAAAGGTCTTGCGAGGAAATACGTCGCTGCTAGGAACGGCGATGGACTGTGAGCACTGCGACTTGGTGATGGGGTTGTGGTGGCGTCGGCGGGTTCGTTCCTCTTGATGTCTCGCCTCGGACGTTCAACCTCGTCCTCCCCTCAGTGCCCTCACCCCTCCAGCCTCTTGGCGCGTGGAGCTCGTCCGTTGTTGCCAGCGCGGGCGCCGTCGTCGAGTCGCAAATTCAATGGGGGCTGGCCCGGCGGGGGGGTGGGCAAATGGGTGCAGCCAAACAAGGCCTCAAGGGGGGGAGTGAAGATACAAGGCAAGTGGGGTGAAAATCAATCCGTTCACCGGGCAGCTCCAGCTAGTGCGAGTATGAACGGACAAGAAGAAAACACTGTGCGGCAATGGGACTCCAATAGCATTGCGGCGCTCAGCTCGGGCGGCTCGAATTGGCTTCTCGACGAGTATCTGCTTTGCGGGGTTTTTGGTAAGCTATCCTCTAGGACGCAGAATCTCGCCATCCCAGGAATTGGCGATGGCTATTGCTCTTTTGCCGACCTGGGCCTTCACCTGAAGACCTCGGTGCGGCTCACACTTGGAGGTACCGGGTACCCCTTGGAGAAGCCGGGCAGCCATTCATAGCAGGGGCTACGGGAGCACGCCAAGTACCGGGGACCCGCGAGCCCCACTTTCAGCGTCTGCAACTGACTGGAAGGTGGGGCTCTGCACTTGAGACCTACCTTCGTTCTTCCTGGACGAAATACACTGTGCCTGCCTCTTTTGAAAAGAGGAGATAGTTAGCGTAGATGGAGAAGAGAAAAGTCTGCAACTGCAGACCGCTCTTCTGCTTGATTCCTAGCTGAACATTGGCCAAACCCCCGTGTGGCGTTTTGGGCCCGCTGCAGTTCCAGGTTGTTGCTTTTTTCTTCACCTCCCAATTCTGTCAATGCAGGAACACTTTGGTGTTCCAACTTTCCCAGCCCCCTCCCCTTCTTTGCGCCCGCATTTCTCAATCTGACTGGCTTGCTCGATACTCGAAAGCCCAAAGTGGATATGATGGAGAATCGAGAATCGAGTCCAACCAAAAAAGGGCTTCAATGACAGCTCAAAACTGCTGGCCGCTGATCACGACCGCTGCCCCCAAGACTGTCTTGCCACTAGTATAGTTCGGCGACCACCTTGCGGCCCGCTACTGATCTGTCACCGACGAGGCTGCTCCCGCGCGGGGCGTTTTGAGACAGCCCTTTTCCTTGTTTTTCTTTTCTTTTCTCGCGCAGACATCTTGCCTGTCTTAGGCGTCATTCGTTCGGGGGTCTGACGCTCTGCCTTCTGCATTCTTCTGCGATATCTAGTATTGCTGATCGATGCAAGAGATGCAGCTTTGGGACTGCTAATGGTTCTATTATTCAGAACGTCTCGTACATTATTCAAGAATTTCTCACAACTGGCTCGTCTGTTCGCCGTCTCGGGGGACGTGAGGTGAAGGGCATGACAGTCGCTGAATGACGCAGCCGACGCTTTGCAGTTGACCTCGCACGATTTGTACCGCCAAGACGGGCTGGAGGTGCGTTATATTGCTTCCCCAGCTGTTACGACAGGACATAGTCGCGGGAAGAGACATATCACGCCAATTTCAGGACGGCCAGTCATCTGTCAGTCGTCAGCGAAAGAAGCAGCTTCAATGTGTGTCAAACCACGTCGACCCTGGCACACTGGGCTGCGTCCCTTGGAGGCCGACTCACGCCGCTCAAGGCTGTCGAGACCAGGCTCGATTGTACTATGGAGGCAAGCTTAGCTTGTTAGGTCACATCCACGCTTTCGGCTTGCGACACCGGCCCGCCAGGGGTGCGTCGGATCAAAATGTCCGGCAGATGGGCTGCGTAAGAGGCCTGACGGGCGTCGCCCTGGAGCCCAGCCCCGATCTTGCATGTCCAGCTTCAGACGGCTCGCAAGGATCACTACCCGCGTTTCGTCTCAGGAGGAAACATTGGTCGGGCATCAATCAACCTGGGTCTGCAGCCTTTGTGCTATCTCGCTCTCACTCACCGTATCTCATCTGCTTTTCGCCGAACCTTCCCTGACTAGTAAGGTTGCTTGACGGTCGAAATCGTGGCACCGACGACATTCCCACATTCATCCCGTGCTTTCACACCCCCTTCACTCCCTAGTTTGCTTGAGGTTCTCCTCGGTGGTATTCTCAAGCTTCAACTGTTTGCATGAACGCAAGAAGACGGGTTAAAATAGTTTGTTCTTTTCTCCCCCACCGCTCAATATCTGCTTGTTTCTCTCCAGCACTCCGTACTGCGGCTCTTTGGAATAGGGCAAAGACACAAAGATGCAGATGGGCCATTTCTATCCTCACTGGGACAGGATACGACTGCTTCCGTCAGTCTTTGGACCCTCAGCAGAGTTTCCATTACAAGCAGAGTTTCCATTACAAGCAGAGGCACCGTCTTGGAGAACGCCGTTCCCCGCACTGTGGGCTGCGGGCCACGCCGCTGAAAGGCAACAAATGTGATTGCAGTCGTTCTGACCTGCAGGCGGACCATGTCTGGCCCCTCGATTGGACGTATGGGCTGGTTGTGTTTCAGAGAACATTTCGGCTTCTCCACCTCGACATGCCCCCACTCCCGGTCTCTTATGAGGATGTCGCAAATCTGCTCTTTGCTCGTATCCTCTTCCCGTACTTGAAGAAGAGGTACGGAAAAGGAAGCATGGCGAGGGTGACAAAGGCCAGCAAGGCGGTGGCCCAGTCAAAACCCAATCTTTCGTACATCTGGATCCCAAACAGCGGGAAGGCGGCTGCGAGGACCCCACGTGTCAGAATTAGCAATAGAGAAGTGCGGAGAAAGATCAGAAAGCGGTGGCACAGAGAGGATTCAGCTGGGTTCAAGCAGGGGAGCAAGAGCTCGTTGCTGCAAGTACCTGGGCAGTATTGTGGTCCGTGGACGGTTCTTGGTGTTACCGGCGAAGCATTGGAATTACGTACCTCCAAATGAGCATCTCACAAGGGCATTCCCGGCTAGAGCACTCGCTGCGTAGCGCGGATATGCGTCGACCTAACAAAACTTCAGTCAGCACGACAGTTCGCATTTCGTCCAATCCCTTGACCCGGGGGTGTTGCCGTGGGTTACAGCTCTCGGTTGGTACGCCCACACCGGGGCGGTTCTGGGAGGACATATTGGTTTGTGTGTCACACTCACCAGGAAGGTAAATATGCCTGTGAAGGCCAACATCATTCTACACACGAGAGAACGTAATCGGTTAGCCGCATGGCCTCCTCTTCGAAACCGGGCTCAGGAGAGAGTGGGAGGCGGGGGGTGAAGGACCTTGGCGTATTGTTTTGCCAAGACGAACATCCAGCGACTTCGGGGCTATTCGGCCAGCCCAGCCCACGGGCAGTTGCAAAGGCGAAAGAGAGAACTCATGTCCCGGTATTGGACAACGACCAACTGCTCATTGTACCCCTCCCCTTGTCCATAGGCATGACCAGGTTCCCAGTAGGGCGAGGGGGAAGAGTGGGCAACTGTTGCGGTGGACATTGCAAGGAGAGTCAATTGTATGGGATAGGGAAGTTCAGCCAGACATCAAAGCCATCCAAGTAGTCTGGCAGTTACCCCTACAGCGACAGCGTGAGACGGTGGCAGACCGGAGAATCCTCCCCTTTGCAACTACCCACGGCGTTTTCCGCCGGGCTATCGCGTCTCCTATCTCACAGCTGAAGGTCTCAAAGAAAAGAAAGCGAGAAAATCTCTCTCGGCTTACCCGATGCCAAAGACGCCCGATCCAATTATCGGCACTACCCAATGTACTGACGAATACGTGGTGAATCCAAACCAGAATAAGCCGCCGGTAATCAGCGGAGCGGCAACAATGACCATGGGGAGCCGGTCCTCGGGCTCACTACGAGGCTCCCCTTCGTTCTGCGGCCTCCTTCTATCAGACAAGTGAGCGCTCACACGTTGCCATATGGGCGTCGTTGCTGCAGCGGTGGGGATAGATACAAGGAGGCCCATGAAGGTCAGGCCGACTTGCCAGAGATTGAAGCCATGGTTGCGGGTAAAAACCAAGGGAAAGGCACCGAAGAAGAGGTAGAGTAGGCCGAGGAGCACCGCGGAGTAGAGATCGAGGATGAGAGCCATGGGTTCGAAGACGAGGATCTGGATCGGCCGCAGGAGCGCGTGTTTGATGGCGGTGCAAATCGACCTTGGCGTTTTGTCAAGGGGTGCGTAGTAGCGATCGTCTGACGTGGATTTGCGGAGCTGACGGGCCTTTTGGGCGAGAAGGACAGGATCTGTGTTATTTTCTTGGTCAGGGGCAACCGCGTCGAGGACGCGGGGCAACAATGACTTACGGTATGTCTCAGGCACGAAGAAGAACAGGCTGGCGATGATAACAGCGCTCTCTACGAGCTTGATATAGTGCGTGAAACGCCAGGAGAGAAAGTAGTTAGTCAAGCCCCCGATCAAGGGCCCGGTCGACGGACCGATAAAGGGAGCAGTCGTGAAGATGGCCATTGGAGCCTGCATCTCATCTCGCGCAAACAAGTCGCCTACAGTCCCGCCCGACACGGAGAGGAAAGCTGAGCCAGCTAGACCTTGGAAGAAACGCACGACAATCATGGCCTCGATGTTCTGCGCCACGGCCGACGGGATCAGAAATAACATAAAGGCGGCAAAGGAGGCGAGATAGATTGGCCGCCGTCCGTAAAACTCGGCAAGGGGAGACCAGAATGGCCCCAGGGCGATTCCCAATACGAAAGTGGACAGTCCCAGCGTCGCGACCAGACGGGAGTTGCCAAATTCAGCGTCCATTTGGGTGTAGGTGGCAGTATAGACTGCGGAGGCGTTGGTTCTGTTGCTGCTGTGAGTGCCTTTCTCCCATAAGTTGGCTGGCCAGTGCTGGCGTTCACTTACACGCAAAAGGAGCCCAAGGAAGTAATACCGATAATGACCCATTTCTGCCATTTTGGCATATTCCGTGGGTTTTTCAGGTCATTTTCCCCATCCCAGCCGACCTCGAAGGGATCCCTCTCGTCCAAGGCATCATTACCACCTCCAATCCCATCCCCAGGGCCGCTCTCTCCATCAACCAGGTCGTCGCACCCGTAACCATTGTTAGAACACTCCCGTCGTAAACTAGCCGTCTTGTCCGCCCTTGCCGTGTCTCGACCTAGACTCCTGTTTGCAGCGCCACAGGTGCGCTCAAATCCGGGCTCGCGCTCCGTGGTGGAAGAGCTTCCAGAGCTGGCGGTTTCGCCGGTTTTTTCGCCAAAGCCTCCCATGGAGAGGGCGGGGATCTGGAGCCCCTTCTCGATGTCCTTCTCCTCCATTTCAGGTGCGGGAAACATGGATTGCCTCGCCACCTTACGAACCCGATCAATGGCCTCCAATGCTGCACCACAAACTAGTTCGGGTCGATTCGGTTCGGCTCGGGTGCAGATGTAATAACCCGAGGTTCCTTCCCAGTTTTCCGTGCGTTGCGTGCTTCTTCACTTGACTCGAAGCTACCTACCTGATTAAGCAGCTATCAGCCCGGAAGAAAACGAGTGGGAAGATTATCACGGGGATCATGGAGATCAGGTAGCCTAAAGACAGACTGACAATTGATAGTTTTGATGTTGTTTGTCTTGGTTTATGTAGTATGACATCTTTTCCCCCCTGTCATGTGTACTAGCAGACAGTTTCCATTCCCACTGTCACCCTCTTGGCATCCATCCCTCCTTGTTAGGTCGGGGACGATGGGGAAGGAACGGTTTCTTCGGCCACCTCCGCTATCACCTCCCATGACCCATTGATTTTAACTTGGGGGTAACGGATGGGATATTGTAACGTAGGGAGGTCCGCCCTCCGGAACGGGGGGGCCTTTTTGGAGTAACACTATGGTATGCAGGTTGTTGCACATCCGGCATTCAGTAGTTTACCAAACACCCGGTGGTCAATCTCAATTCATCAAGATGGGGTGAGTGTCGACGTCGCAACACCACTGACGTGGACGTCTGATTGGTGGCCTCGGAGTGTTGGGTCAAAGCGGCGAGAAAACCGAGGACACAAGGAAAGGATGGAGTGTGTTTCGGTGTTAAGGTCGTGGGGTTTTCATTTGTCACTGGGAGCGAGGGATATGACCTTTTACCACGTGCCCTGTAGGTCCAGTTTCGAGCCGGCAGACATACATGCACTGTAGATTTGAACACGGTGAAACCTACGATTGTCCATCTGAAGCACATCCGCCTCCGGTTCTCGGTCCGACCATCGGCAACGTAAAAACCAACATCCCGTGAGAAAAGTAAAGCGGAATAAAACCTGTACAATACGTAACCTCCATATCCCCCCGATGACCACCAACCTACCAAATCCCAAATCCACACACCTCCACAACTCCGCATCAGAGAGCAAGGGCCCTCTTTCCAACGCCCTGCATTGCTTGCATCAATCACGTCACATGGGGTAAATTCGTGACTAAAAGCCAACTGTAACCGGCGGGATAAAACATCGCGATAACGGCGAAACTTTCTTGGATTCTAAAGGGGTTGCAGTGCCGGTGCCGGTGCCGAGTTGAGTCGAGACAGCGTCCGCCCGGAAGAGTGGACCCGGGAGGGGGAGCTGGGGTTCCCCTAAAAATATTGTGGGCGTGAGCCCTGATGGGTGTGCAGGACGGAGGGGTTTGTGCAGTCTGTTTGCAAAAGATTGGAGGTTTCAATTTTCAATTCGAGATTTCAAATTCCCACATCAGCCCTTAATAACTTGGATTGATACCCTTGTAGACCCCCACTGGTGCAGGTTCTAAGGGGCACTCAGCCGACTGCTCAGCTGCGAAGCGCCGGGCGCATGGCCTTGCACTTCAGGTTGGTGAACCACTGAAATGCCACTATGTCCAACCGGCCATCCGTCTGTATTATCCTCACCGACAACACCCAAACGCTCCGCATCCATATATACAGATATACAGTCCATGCACAAATCACGTTTTCACAAGCTCCCATCCACATATGCAAGCCCGAGCCCTAGAATGAATGTATGCCCACTGGTTCCATGTGCCCGATCTAAGGATGGCGCCACCACAAAAACATGCAAATGCCGCCCAAACAAAACACGCATCTTCCGTATTCCAGTATCGTAACCTCTATCTTCATGTCTTTATGAGTCTGGTCAGGTCAAAACGCCTCGGACAAATCCGAAAAACTGGGTATCGCTGATAAGTCGCAGTCGAATTCTCGGTTGTAGGCCTTGGCGGGTAAAACCCCAGCAGCTAGGCCCTTCTTGTAGCTCCATTGTGGTCTGTTTTCATGTCTCAGTCAATAAAACACGGCAAGTCAGAAAGCCCAAGACAAGAGACAAACTTACGCATCTTCGGTATCCCACACCCAGTAAAACCAGCCCCAGCCCTTTTCGAAACTTGACATCTGGGCTTCGGCAAACATCTTGAGAAAGCGCTTGTACGAGGTGCTCCATTCTCCAGCACCTGCGTTGGCAGCGTTGCAGTCACAACGACTGTCCTGGAGCGGACATCTCGGCGTAGTGACATCAGTGGTAGTATTGCCCGTCAGGAGCGTGCCCGTCCACCGATTGCCCCATCCAACATTGGTCAAATGACGAGCACAGTCTGTATCGGCTTGAGACCACTCGGCAACAAGCGTGGGCCCGTATCCTGTAGCGCGGTTCATGCTGTCGACTGTCTGCTCCGTCCAGCCAACGCAAGCATAGCGCACCTTGGTTGAGTGGTTGAAGACGATCTGGTTCGTGTTGAAAATGACGTACTGGTGAACGTCGAGCACCGCGTTGTCGAGATTCTGCAACTCACCCTGCCAATTGTGCAGCCCACGGAAACCATCACCAAAGACAACGATGGCGTCCTTTACGCCGTTGGCCCGCACAAGCTTGTGTACCGACTCGGTCCAGTCCAGAACAGCTTGCGATGAGAGAGCGGTCATTTTTGGTTCGTTGGCTAGGCCGTAGTGACTGATGAGGTTCTTGTACCGCGGCTGCGCAAAGAACTTCGACAGCCGGTCGTGCACCTCGACGGAGCGCTGCCGGTTGCGCTCGCCGTCGGTGCCATTGAGCCAACTGATAGGCCCTAGCCGTCCGCTATGATTCCAGCCATTTTGGCTACCGGGGATTCCATGGAGATCCAAGTTGACGCGCAGCCCATACTTCCTGCACCACTCAATGGCCCTCAGCAGGTACCTCCACGATGTCCGAAACAAGTAAGGGTCGCCGTCGTACGTCTGCACAGCCCAGTACGAGAAGGGAATCCTGACATGGTCAAGACCTGCGTCTGCGATCTCCCGGAACGTGTCCTCGGTCACGAACGTGGCGTAGTGTTTCTCCAATACACCCTCGCACCGAGTGCCCAAATGTGTGCACAGGGTAGCTTCATCAACAATGCCCAAGCGTCTGTCATACTCGAACAGCGATGGTGTGATAAAAGGCTCCAGTGACAGCCAACCGCCGACGTTGACGCCCCTCGCTGGTCTCTTGGCGTAATCACCCCAAGGTTGGTTGAGAGGCGGGACGCGGTCGTTTGCCCTCTTGGAATCGTCCCAGGAAGAAAATAGTCCCATCACAGGAAGGTCGCCCACCATCTCGGCCGTGTAAGTCAAGTTGAACCCCTTAGTGTCGGTCCAAATGAAGGGGTTCAGCCAGGAAGGTGCTCCTGAAGGAATGCTTTTCGGGTCTATTGCATCCAGCCCGGACTTGTCACCGTCAGTACCCTCACCGTCGCCATTTTTCTTGTTGACAACAACAGCGAGGGTGATGATGAGAATGACGCAAAGTACTACCGCGATGCCGATACCGATCCCTATGGCCGTCAGTACAACAACCAATCCCGACAAGAAGACAGCAACTCACATATCTTTTTTTTCTTTTTCCTCATCTGCTCATCAGTCAAGTACACCACTTCCTTCTCCTTTCGGAGACTGTTGTCATGACTGCTGCTTCCCCCACCGCTCAACAGATTCCACTTCTTTCCCCGTCCCTCCTCGAGGACAGCTCCGCTAACCACTCTCCTCCCACCCCTTTTCTCCGGTTGCTGGCTGACCCTTCTACTCTTTCTCCTCTCCTCGTAGCTGTCGTACCCATCTTGGTCCGCGACCTCGTGGTACCCACCCCTATCCACCTTCTTCCGTACTCGTGAGGCCTCCCTCAGATTTCCAGGCTCGTCCGGCGACAAGCCGAGCCTCTCTCTTTCCCCGTAGCGCCCTGCATTTGAGTCTCTCCTTGCCGATACTCTTCTTGTCGTCGAATCCCGCTTCGCCCGCCTCCCGTCGGCCCGTGCGGTTGATAATCCTCTCGTAATCGACTCTCTCCTGCGCTCACGCTCCTCGCCCCGTGTCGTCGATTCCCGTCGTCGGCTCTCGCGGCGCACGCGCTCGCGCTCTCGCTGAACCTCACGCCCCCATTCCCGGTCCCGTTCTATCTCGCGCTCACGGGCGCGTTCTCTCGCCCGTTCTCGGTCCCGTCGCGGTGATGACCCATAATCCTGGGTGCTGTCGACATTTCTGCTGTGTCGCCTGGTTTGCGCGTCCTCGGAATTGAGCTGGGCAAGGGCGGCAGCGGAGAGCCCACGAGACGCATTTTCGTCAGACGTGGAGGTGGATGCTGTGGGGTGGTTGCGGGAGCTGGATCTGCGTTTCTTCCGGTGGTTGCCGTCGGGGTTGTTATGCGATGAGGACTCACGCCGACGGTGGCGGTGGGCGTCGCTCGGCCGGCGATCCCCTGCCATATGTGACTTCCCTCACCCGATCTGCGGGCTCGGCTTCTCTGGAATGCGACTGTAAGTCTCGATTTCGGAATGTGGAATGTGGAATGTGACGTGTTATCACAGGCTGATGAGTCTCAAAATTGGGTGTCGAAGATGGAAACCACCGAGGAGACGAAAAAATTGGAAATATGCACACAGCCAACGCAGTACCACAGATTGCGTAAAGTCGGGAATTATGCGCATCGAGGAGATCGGTTCACATTCATTGCTGCGCAGTGTGCTGGAAGTAAAGACTTAGTGATTGTTGGCGAGGCAACCTTATCCGCTACCGCCGATCTCCCTGCCACGCCTGCCCGACTTGCCAATTGCGTCACCTGGTACTTCGTATCTACGTGTAGACTGGGAGAAAACCCACTGCAGATTGTGGTCATAACATGGTGAGCAAAGCCATCTTTGGTACAAAAATTAACGATCGACGTTGCTTGTCTTGGGAAAACAATCTCTATCCACACTGGTGGCTGGTCCTTTCCGCACGTTGTGTCAGCTTCGCCTGTTACAGTCTTCTGTGCAAATTTGGTTGCGACACCACGTGGCACGCCAAATTCAGAGCCCTCATAGTCAGTGGCCGGCTTTGGCTTGGAAACCAGGTGGGATAGCCCAGAAATCAAGGCTCAAACCAGTCGAAATGACTTATACGTCTCGTCCATTTCGAGATCCCTCATACCGAAATTCTAAGGTACTCCGTACCAACGAAGGATTGCAAGGCTTATTAGTGTGGGGTCAAGTGGATGGCTGAGCCAAGACAGGTTCCTGCCAATTGGCCTCGGCACACAGCTGGAACCACAAAGCCGCTGCAAGCCGTTCCCAGCGTCTTCCCTCAGTCGTTCCCCTCGTCGACAAGATGACACTCCACCCCCTTCTCTTGAGCTCGGAAGTGAGAATTGGCTATCTAAAGCTACGGGCGCTGACTTCTATACCGCGTTTGCGATTCTTGTCATGAAGAACAGAACAGTCCGCACCCTCTCGCGGGCTATAGGAGGCATCCCGTCTCTCTGTTCCCGAGCCCGCTATTCCACTCTCGTCGCAAGCCCCAGACGACGATACTCAACACACCCGCCCAATGCCCGCCTCAACTTACCGATAGACTACTCTACGACTCCCCTCCTCGCGCACAGCGCACAGATTGCCCTGGGTAACCCGGAGCTTCCCCCTGAAGTCCGCGAGGGCACCACCAAGAAACTGAACCTCTTCCAAGCTGTCAACGATGCCCTCTCCATTGCGCTCGCTGAGGACGAGTCGGTCCTTGTTTTTGGTGAAGATATCGCGTTTGGTGGAGTCTTCCGCTGCACGGCCCAGCTACAAGACAAGTACGGCGGCGATCGCGTCTTCAACACACCGCTTGTGGAACAAGGTATCGTTGGTTTCGCCATTGGCATCGCCGCCGAGGGCATGCGGCCCGTCGCCGAGATCCAGTTCGCCGATTACGTTTATCCTGCCTTCGACCAGCTTGTCAACGAAGCCGCCAAGTTTCGCTATCGCGATGGGTCCGGTGGACGCAGTGCTGGAGGGATGACAGTGCGCATGCCCTGCGGCGGCATTGGCCATGGGGCTCTCTACCACTCGCAATCGCCCGAGAGCCTGTTCACGCACATTCCAGGGCTGAAAGTCATTATGCCGCGGTCGCCGATACAAGCTAAGGGGTTGCTGCTGGCCGCAATACGCAGCAATGACCCCTGTCTGTTCATGGAACCCAAGATCCTGTATCGCGCGGCTGTTGAGCAGGTACCTACAGCGGCATATGAGCTACCCCTTTCCAAGGCAGAAGTGCTCAAAGAGGGCAAGGACGTGACCATAGTTTCTTACGGCGCTCCACTCTATAAATGTATGGCGGCGATACAGCAGATCGAAGCCGAGACTGGGATATCGGGAGAACTGATCGACCTGAGAACTATCTACCCATGGGATAAGGATACGGTGTTGGAAAGCGTGAGGAAGACCGGGAGATGCATTGTAGTGCACGAGGCTATGGTTAATGCTGGTGTTGGCGCCGAAGTCGCAGCTGCTATCCAGGAGGACGAGGACACCTTCTGTGCCTTAAAGGCACCCGTTATGCGAGTGGCAGGATGGAGTATACATACACCGCTTGTGTACGAAGCGTTCCACCTGCCTGACGTCGCAAGTAAGTTCTGTCACCGATATCTCATGATTTTTGTGCGAGTTGGCCAGCTAACGCGCGGATTAGGGATATACGATAGCATCAAGCAAATCGTGAAATTTTGATTAGCGCACATGCGCAGTTCATGTCGATTTGGGGAAATGGCGCTCATGAGCATGTGGTAGCAAGTGAAGTGATATAGGGATTTTCACATAAATATCAATGTCTGAAACTGTTTAAGAACTGGTTCCTGCCTGACTACTCCGTATGATACGCGTAATGATAATGTTAAGGGCGGTGGGCACGGGTCTTGGCGCAGTTGCCCATCCCACTTCAGTGCCCCGCATGGTTTCACCAGCTTGGTTTGCTCAAGGCGCGCACTGGGCGACGGTTTCGTCACAAAGATCATCGTGTTTACCAATACAAGACCCGAGCCATCTTCCGAGAAATAGGCCTGTCTAGAATTTTAATTCTGTTTCTCAAGTCATCTGCCATGTCGTTGGCGAAAACGATTGTCTCCTCGTTCGTCGAGGGTGCCCCTCCCGGAGAGGTAAGTCAAATCGAGGAGCTGTCTGTGTTGTTCGTGTCGTCATTCTGACAAGTTCATTTCTCGATAGCTGGCAGATGTAATTGCAGGCATGATGCCCTTCGACCCTACCACTCTCGAGATCTACGTGACCTGACCGATGCGAAATCTGGGAGCAGACATTAAGGCGCTCACCATATCATCGCCCAACCTCATCAAGGAGCTAGGTCCGGCATTCGAGAAATATAACGAGGAACAGTTCGCGACAGTCAAGCTTCCCGGCGGCAGCCAGCAGGTCATTATTAGCACGCATAGCTCCCTCGGCGACGGCCGCTACTACGATGTCGAGAGCTCATCGAGCTTTACTTTCGACCACGCCACGCAGGTGAGAATAGCTTGAAATACTGGGTACACGAGTGGATTGATAACAGGGTGATGCAGAAGGCCAGCGCGGTGCAGAGCCACGTTTTGGAGGGACCGCAGGTGGACCTGGTGTAAGTTTGTTCAAGTTATGTATGCATGGACACTAGATGGCTGATTGAGTTGGAATAAGGAAATCGACGCTCAAGGCCCTGACCCCCTATGTCAAGGAACACTTTCCCAACGCAGCCTACGGAGTCTACCCGATCGAAAACGACTCCAGAGTTGCCGTCATCATCGTGGCCAACAAATACAGCCCGAACAACTTTTGGTACACGCGGGCCTGTGTCCCCTGCTTCCTGGATATTCAAACTGACCTGTGACCTGCCGTAGGAACGGCCGATGGCGCTCGCTCTACATCTTTGAGCCTTCCTCTGGTGTTCTTGAAGGTGCGGTCAAGGTTGATGTGCACTACTACGAAGACGGTAATGTGCGCCTCTTGACCAACAAGCCCGTGAATATCTCCGTGTCTCCGGGGACGGGTGCCGGGATTGCAAAGGAGATCTCGGCACTGGAGAAGAAGTATCAAGAAGAACTGAACAGGAGTTTTACGAATCTGAGCGAGGGTGCTTTTAAGGGGCTAAGAAGGCAGTTGCCTGTGACAAGGCAGAAAATCGAGTGGGAGAAGGTGGCCAGCTACAGGCTTGGCCAAGACATTGGTGGCGGTAGTTCGCGGAGATAAACCTGCGCACGGTGGTCTGTGGTAGGTAGATGCTCAGTCGGCGAGTTGGTTTCGATACACAGCCGGGTTTTAGGGAATGGGGAAATGCACCCTGTGGCGAGACCGAGTATCCGGCCAAGGGCTGAGGAAAATCCTGGTATTGCAAGGTTTCCCCGTTCCGCCTCCGCAAAACGAAAGAGTGATGAGGGGTTTCGCTCGCCCCGATCATCAGCCCTGGTCTTCACCCAGGTTGGCCCACTCCACGGACCGGATAAGCAAGCCCGATAAATACAGGAACTGCAAACGAGGGGAGAGAGGGGAGAGAGGGGAGAGAAGGGAGAGAAGGGAGAGAGGGGCTGTTGAGGTGCAAATGAATTTTATTTTTTATTTGGACTTGTGCGATGCTACACGTCGACAGCCAAATGTTCCACCGATTACTTTTACTGTGTAGGTCCCTCGCGAGCTCATGTTCTGTCACAACACATCGGACGCGAGTCAAAAAAGCTCTTGGCGCGAGTGGAGAGGGACCTGGATGGCACCACCTCATCGGCGAGCCAAACGGCACTTGATTGGCCAACATGCACCAGAATGCGGCGGTTGGCAGTTCTCCATTGCCTGGGGGCCGTTCTAATCCGAATTCCATCCTCAACGCCCTGACCATGTCCGAACTTTGACCTTCATTTTTCTCGCGAAAAAAGGGTAGACGAAATCATTCTCCGACACCTGCAATCCTCCCCACGTCGACGCGCTTACGAATTGATCCTCGCTGCGATCTCTTGGACTCGCAAAGCAAAACACCAGCCTTTTTCGCTTCTCTGAGCTCAACTAACTGTAAGTATGCTAATTTCCCCGGATTTCCCGGAGGGGGGGACGCCTGTTTTCTTATCTATTGATTATAACAGCTGGCCAAATCAGAGAACCACCCAGGACGCCGTAACTCAAGTCGCACACGCACTTCAACCATCAAAATGTCCGCCGAGTTCACCTACCAAGATGTTGCCGAGCATAACACCAAGAAGGATCTTTACCTAGTTATCCACGATGTCGTCTACGATACCTCCAAGTTCGTTGACGAGCACCCGTAAGTTACTGGCTCGCTCTTTCGGGCATGTTCTCGCGCTATACGTTCTCCAACTTTGCAATGGGGGTTCCCCACATCGGCCTCACCCTTTGGGCATTGTGCGCGCGCTGACCCACATGTCTTGTCAGCGGCGGTGAGGAGGTCCTTCTTGACGTTGCAGGTCAAGACGCTACGGAGGCGTTTGAGGATGTCGGCCATAGTGACGAGGCTCGCGAGACTCTCGAGGGGCTCAAGGTTGGCACATTGAAGCGCAAGGTAAGCACCCCTGCTCCTATTGTCTCGGCCAAGATAGGTTTTGTGTTGCTGACACATGCTTTCTTTTCTAGGCTGGCGACCCGAAGCCCAAGACTCCTCTCCCCGGTGCCGTTGCCCCGGCTGCCAACACACAGAGTGCGGGCCTCGGCGTCGGCCTCTATGCCGTCGTGCTCATCGGCGGCGTTGTCGCCTATTATGCTTATCAGTATATGCAGCAGCAGCAGGGGCAGCATGCCTAAGTGTAGTAACAAGGCGCATACAGTGGGAGAGCGGTTTGAGATGCATTCCGCTAATCTAGCATGCGGGCGACAAATGGAACTTCTGTTTGCCGGGGATACCTGCCTTCGCTAAAGGTGCGACAGCGGGTGATTTCACCAATTGATTTGTCTTTGATCGTCTTGCCTGTACATACAGGAAATTTAGGGAATGGGAGGCAATGGCTGGGATCCGGCAAAGAGTTTTATAGACAATGTTGTAATTTCCCGAACACTGAAATGGGTTTCATGGCTGGAGCTGGTTATGTCTCTATTTTGTCATTCTTCGTGCAAACTTGCAAACTCTATTTCCGTCTGATTCTGTATCTCTGCCTCCCTGAGTACCTTGCCTTGCATAGCGTCAGTGAACAAGACCGACCTACGCACCAGCGTGAGGAAATCAAAGCCAAAGAAGCACTGTTTACAACTCTTTTTTCTTCAGGAATTTCTTCTTTCTCAAAGCCTCCCGTCCTTTCATTTGGTGTCACAAACACAACGGCAGCAGTGCAGCACGCGCCAATTTGCATTAAGCCGAACGCCAAAAGCTTGTGTCGGGCAGCTTGTGGGTCCACCAGTCGCAGCGGCTGATTGATACTGCAGCTGGCGGGAGCCTCAACCCATCCAAACCAACCCTCGTAAGCAACTGGAGCCGTCACCAGATCACCAACTCCAGCTCTCAAATCACGGATCGATCTCTTTGCCCACACGTGCAAATTGCCTCGTAGCAAGATCTCTGGTTTTCGGCAATACCGTTTCCTTAGCATATCTGCAGCCGAGAATTTTGAAAGCACGGCCGAATCGAGAGAAATCCGAGCGACAACTGCGATCATGTCGAGCCTCGAGCGGCAGCAGGCTGCCTTCCTGGGGGGCATGTCGGCAGCTGCATCCAAGATAGGCAGCTCCAAGCGCGCCCTCGCACCTCCGTCTCCATCTCCGTCTGTCGGATCAACTGCCTCTGCTGCTGCCGGAGGTGGCACACCCCGCAAAGACCGGGACACGCCGGGTGCCTCGAGCTTCCACTCATCGGGTCACAACATTGTCTACTCGCAGCCGGCCAACACTGGCACGGGTGACAGTGCCATCGCCCAAATGACCTACGCTGTGTCGTGGCTGCGAACCAAGGAGGAGCCCCAGACGTATCTCGACGTGCTGGGCTACCTCTCTGGCACGAACCGACCCGAGCACGAGCAGAAGGAATTTGTTGGGCTGATGCGCCTCAATCCGCATATTCAGTGGATCCCCGACCCGAACCTGAGCGAGCAGACGTGGCGCGCGGGGACATACGTGCACCGGCCGACGATCCCTAATGTGCGCAACAAGACACAGCTGCTGGCATATCTGCAGAAGAAGACGGACGCGAGCGGGGTAGATGTCAAGGATCTCAAGGACGGATGGCCTGATTGCGAGCCAGCACTGGCGGAGCTGGAGGCGGAGCACAAGATTCTGGTGGTGCGAGCCAAAAAGGACGGTGTTGCGCGGCGGGTCTGGCTGGATGATGCCAGCTTGTTCCATCCAGTCGATCCCGAACTCAAGATCATGTGGGCCAAGGTGGAGGTTCCGGGGGTCGATACTATCGTCCAGCGACTCAAGGCGGCTCAGCAGAAACCTACGAGCGAGGACCCCAGGGATAAATTGCTTGCGGCGCCGAAGGTGGAGAAGAAGAAGAAGCGGACGTCGAGGCGTGCTGGCAAGTCGACGAATACGCACATGGAGCATCTGCTCAAAGACTACAGCCACATGAAGCGGTAAGGGGATGAGATGCGAAGAATGTGGGAGCCACAGCGAATGACCGGCACTCAGCATTCGTGCAGCAACAGTTTACGATTCCTACTGGATTTGCTCTCTTTCGGCGATGGATCGACATGGCATAGGGCGGCGTTTGGGAGACCCAAAGGGCGGGTCTTGCTTTTTGATCTTACGCGACCAGCGAGTGACTAGGGTCTTATATATGTCTCGATCTTGCCTCCAACGGCTCGGTAGACAAGATAGGATGCTTTCATCAAACAATGATAGCTCCGCTATTGAGGTTTTGGCGTTTGTAATACCTTGATATCAAAACTGAAAGATTGCAGTGCCTTTTTAGAGAGGGGCCCGGGGCGTTCATCAAGGGATGAGGTTTGGCTTTTGGCGTTTCGGTTGATTAGGTTCCCTGAGAGTCTGTTTCGCAGGTCAACACAACATAGTGGCATGCAAAGCTGGTAGCATGCACGAGCCGTCAGGTGGGTGGCTGAAACTGTGTACCATCGTAGCAGTTGAGCCGTCGCCAATGGAATGCTTTTCACCACTGGTGACTGATCTGGATAGGTGATTTCATGCCATGGCGAGATGACAGTGTTCATTTGGCAAGGGCTACATCTTATGGAGAAGACTTACGTACCTGGCAATCATGTGAGTCGTCATTTCATGCAATCACTCAGCTCGAGACAAATCGAAATAAAAATCCAAGTAAATCTGGCCCGACTGTTTGCGTGACATATTGTGTCCTAACTCTGATTGCCGCATCATCATGTTGTTTCCTCGTGGCCCGCTAGGTCACCGAATACCGACGATACAGATCTCGTATCATGACGAGATCACTTCCGTACCTTGTCGCTTCAAATTGCTGCTCTCGAGCCCTCATTGTTTCGTATCCTGCCGCTGATAGCCTCGTCAGCCTTTGCCTTCGCTCCTCATGTACCTATGCTTAACCAACTTTACAGCACCAGCCGACCTTCCCCCCCACCCCTAAGCCCTAATCCGTTCAAACAACCTTTCAAACACACCCGGCTCCTGCCACCCGCCCACCCGATACCGCCCATTCACTACATAGCTCGGCACCGCCATAACCCCCACCTCCCTCCGCGCTCGCACCATCTCCGCATCAACCCGCGCGTTTAGTTCCGGGCTGTCCAGCTGCGCGAGGAGGTCGGTTTCGCTTGAGGCGAGTCCGTGCGAGAGAGCGAGGGGGACGAGCAAGGTTTTGCGCGAGGAGATGTCGGCACCGAGGGTGAGGGCGTGGAGGAGGAGGGCGTGGAGGAGGGTGCGCATCTTGGGGTTTGGAGATGAGAAAGGGTTGGGAGCGTCGATCTCCATGGGGGAGGGGGGTTGATGAGATGTATCGTTACGGTTGTGATACCTTCCGGGGCCTGGGATGGGGGGGCAGCTTGCACGTGGGCTAGGGGAGAGGTTTTTCTCCATCTCGTCGTTGGGGGGGGCGACGTTGCTAGAGGGGTTGTCGGCTGCTGGCGCAGTGATGGAGCTGGATGTGGAGGAAAAGGAAGAAATCGTTGCTGCCGCTGACGCTGCGGCGTCTTGCTCGGCGGCGAGGAGGATAAGCTTGTGCGAGTCGCGCGACGACCCTGTGCGGCCTTCCCAGTTGAAGCGGAGCCCGTACGAGGCGCCGGTGCGGTCCATTCGGTCGAGTACGCTGACGGCGTTGGGGCCAAATTTAAGGAGAAAAGAGTCCCTTTTGTCATACGCTAGGACACCGTTAGCAAAATCTAATGGAGGGAAGAGTTGCCATACCTGAGACTTTGGCGTTGGGGAATAGCATAAAAGGTCGCCAGGTGAGGTGGAACTCATCCTCAGGGTATTGTGACCGATGTCTCTCAATGGCGAGGTCGAGCGTCTTCATTCCGATAAAACACCAGGGGCAGATGGTATCGGCGAAGACTTCGATCTCGTATTGGACCATGTTTGGCAACAATGCTCCTACTTTTCCCAACCCGTATAGAGTAGTAGGGAGGCAAATCATCCGACGCCCGAAAGAGCCCACCAGATAGATAGCTGGTCGAGACAGTCTCAGACTATAGAAACTGCAGAGGAAAATGAATCACCACTCTGATGATATATCACCTCTAGTCCGACCTTCATGACAACACCAAGCGGACAACCCCGGAACCGACAATGTAGCAAAGAACGGATAAAGAAGTGAGAAAGAAGGGAAAGAAGGCCCCCATCACCAACCCACCCCTCCTGCATCATAAAATAAACCCCATCTCTGGTAACAAAATCTCCACCAGGATCGAGTACCACCATACACTGGATCGGACTGCACCCCCAGCTGAGCCCAGTCCAATTACTACTAATCTAAAAGTGAGCCCCGCCCATTCTCCTCTCCAAAACATAAAGGAAACCTTTTTCGGCTTCTCCACTCTTTGTTTCCCGCATACCACTCTGTCCGATCCCCCCGGAAAGTCGCCGTTGCGAATATACGGATTAGTGATCAAGGGTGGAGGCGGATGAGAATGGAGTCAGGATGTTTAGTGATGGGAGGTGGGCGAGAGAACAGAATGGGAGGCAACGGGCGAGAAGACAAGTCAAAGAGAGAAGAAGAAAAACCTGCAGGATCTCCTTATCTTTTGCTGTCTTTCTACGGAGATGAATGAATGACTAAGGAGGCAAGTAAGTAAGGTGAGAATAATCATGGGTTTGATAACAATGGCTCCAACCACGGACCTTGTTACCCGAACCAGAAATACAGTCTAAATATCCACCACTAACCCAAGTTAGCCGCCACCCACCTATCTCGTGAGGATCAAAGGGCTGAATGAATATAAAACCGCCACACTCACATACAAATTTGTATCATGATATCCATATTAGTCTTCCCGGCGTGTCTCTGCTCTTACAACCGAAATGCCATGTCTGCAAATGCAGCCTCACGTGGCGTCGGAAATCACTGCTGTATTTTGGCTATTCGCACTACGGAACTGAGAGTTATTCCTGGCGCAACGAGTTCATATACACACCACACATTTCCATCTCGGGTCGTCGTTTGGTAGACCGTCAGCCTCCGATCATACCCTTGCACCCAATACATACATACCTTGGAAAAACCATTGTATTTCTCAACCTTTGCTACTTTCTGTGTTACCTATGTCAAGGTATCCTCTAACCTTGAGGCCCCATGTCTAAGAAGTGTCCCTTACAACAAACCAACTTTTCGTCGCCTGGCCGCGAAATTCTTGCCAAACGGAATAACCTAACACAAAAAGGGGAATAAACAAGGCAAAGCCGAGATCCCGAAACACCGCCCAATCAGCTATGTCTCCGTAGAGGTATCCCCTTCCATGCTATCACTACAGAGCATCACCCCAAAAAGCGAAAACCACCGTTTGCCAGTCTAGAGGAAGAGAAAGGAAAGAAAAGGAAAAGGAAATGAGGCCATGTGTCGCAGAGACGTCGTCATTCCGAGAAGAGCAGAGTTGAGAATCAAAGCGCCGCCAAACTGTTGCCGCATTGGTCGGTGTCATTAGGTGAATGCACGTCGGCCCCGCCCGGCTTATTATAAAAGAAAACGCGAGAAAAAGGTTAGTGCGGCTCGCATCGCCGGCCTGTCATCGAAGAGTCGAAGCATGAGGAGGTGTTACAGACGAGAGGAGAACATGGTGCGTTGACGGGCAGGGCTTAATACTACTGAGCCCCTGCCCACAGTTCACCTTGGCGAGACTGTTTCGAGTCATATGAAGTGGCATTGGGCTCCGTGCTTCCAGGTCGACGCTGCTGAGTAGCAGGCGGGTAGAACATCTGCGCCATCGGAGCGCTTCCAGGATATCCCTCAGGATCGGGATACACATATCCGTTGCCACTGGGGCTCTGAGCCGGAGAACCAACAGGTCCCGGAGACGCCCATCCAACGCTGCCTATGTGCGGGCTGCCCGTCGCACTGCCGGGGCCTTGCTGATGATCGATACTCGGCTCCAATGTCTGCGGTGGGCCATAGCCGGTGGGGTGCGAAGTAGGACGCATTCCATTGTTGTAATTGGAGGAAGTCGTTGACGAAGGGCTGCCAACGTGAACGTCGCCGCGCAGATGGGGCGGAATGGAATTGTTGGCGACATAGCCCATATTGTTGATTCCAGCCAGCTCAGCCCCAGGAGATACAGACATCGTGCGGTTGGCAGGCGAAGGTGTAGACAAGGGAGATCCCTGGTCTGAGCTTTGATCCATATCCATTTCGACTCTGCCCGTCTTCAAGTTGACTCCGTGTAACAAATTGGCTCTGTGAACCTCGGCATGAGCTTCCACGCCCCGAGCAAGAACCATGGCCGTCGCACGCGCCGCCTCTTCGATTGTGGTTCCACTATGAAGATTCTGGTGACGAGTCAAAGTGGTCCGGCGAGTGAACGTCTTCTGGCAGTCGGCGAAAGGGCACTTGTAGGGGCGTTTACCAGAGTGGATGCGGCGATGGCGTGCGAGAGAGCTGCTATCACTGAACGGCTAGACAATGTGTCAGACGCATTGCATGAAAATCAAGATTAAACCAAGCTTACTTTGCCGCACCTCTCACAAAGGTGAGGCTTCTCGCCCGTGTGCACACGTTGGTGAACTGTGAGGGCGGATCGTTGAATAAACTGCTTGCCGCAGTTAGGGTAGTCGCACACGTGGGGCCTCACGCCGCTGTGAATACGCTCTTCGCAGTGTTAGGAACAGAAACGCAAACAACAACAGGGGTGCTTACCGTGTCGAGCCAGGTCACTTCGTCTTGCGAAACCTTTGCCACAGGTGCTGCAAGGGTAGGCTTTCGCAGCCTGCGGTGCGGACGCCGGAGGCAAGATTGGAGGGACTCCACTGACGGTGGGTACAGGGGGAATGACTGGCATGGGAGGAATGGCGTCGTACGACACCATACCATTCCGCGAGCTAACCGTAGGTGACGGGTATGATGTGTTCATGGGGCCTGAGTATCTCGAATGTTCGGAGCCATGGGGCGAGTTTGGTCGATCCATCATGAATGCTGGATGGACCTGGGACTGCTGCTGGCCCGGCTGTTGCTGTCGTTGCTCTTGTTGTTCGTCTGCCATATTGAACTCACCGCTTTGGTTGTTCAGCAAACTGCCAAGGCCCATTGCGCCAGCAGAGGATGGTGACTGTGACATGTTGAGTGAAATGAAATCAACTCACGAGCAAAACAGATGCCCAGATCACTCGTTCAGCCAAATCAAGTTTGATCAAGCGTGCGCGTGCACGATTCGACGCTTCACAAACGACTGAAGAAATTCTTGACCAGATAAATGAGCCAGAGCGGCCTTCTTTAAAGCGGGGGTTGCTGCGAATGACCGTCAGCAAAAGAGCTAGATTGAGCGGTGAGGGAGGTCGAAACAGCACATGAGATCACCCTCAAAGACGGACCAGCCCGTGATTAGTACTTGGCAGAGCCACAAGCACCTGGGCTGGCCGATCAGTGTGAGAGAAGCTGACTAGGAATGGTGCTTTTTGAGTGGTGCTGGGCGGCTTTTGAAAGAAAGAGGAAAGCAGAAGAGGAAAAAATCATAACAGAAATTTTGTTTGATGCGGGGTCGGGAGTTAAAACTTCTTACCGCAGCTGAAATAAAAGGATCAAATCGCACACAGTACCTGCGATGTGACACGTAGGATCAAATGTCGTTCGCAGCGCGCAGCGGCGAGGATTTCGTGATGCCTTTCAGACTGCGTTGCCCGTGCTCGATAGTCGGCCCAGATTGCTTGGTTCGAGGTGACGCGTGCACGGTTCAGCTGTTGAATCTGCACGCGACGCCTTGGCCACACCGCGACTGTCAAAATTGACGACAGTGAATTTTTGGATCAAAGGTAGCGCAACCACGTTTCTTTTGCTTATTGCCCAACTGCCTGTTTCGTTATGGAATGAGGATGCAGAGGTCGTGAGTCGGTGGCGACCAAGGTGTCCCTAATACGTTGCCACTTGCGCCTTCCGAAAGAGCGCAATCTCTGCCTCCCTTCAGTTGTTTGTTCAGGAGGCGAAGTCGATGTTCTACGCCGATATGTACCGTTGGGCGTCCCAGTCAAAAACTGCCACCAGTGGCTGGAGGGTGGATGGCGAGAATAGACACGTCGAAACCTCGGAGCAATCGGTTCGGTGCCTAATGATAAGGACAGATGCCTCCAAGTTTCTTCGGTACAATCTTTCTTTGAAGATTGTTCACTCCGAAGTTGTCGGTCGCCGCTTGTTAGGATAAGATCCAGGTCTTTGGGTGCGGCCGGACAAGTGAATCAGCGCAGCGGATTGTCTCGTTTTGCGGGATATCGAGTAGGGGGTCAAGGTATCGGTCTCGCTGCTTGGTGGGGCCCTAGTGCGGAAGGGAAGGAGCAGGTCAGCTTTCAAGTCCCACTGTAGTTCGGTGGAAGTGGAGAATCGCAGGCGCAGAGTTCGGCGTGACGAGGGAAGGAGAAGCGGTGACATGCAATGGGGTTTTGGGAGTAGAGGGGAATTCTCGCGGATGCGAGTCAAGCCCTGGCAGCTGGCAGGGACTCGGCGCGTCAAGTGCAGGTGTTGCCCACCGAGCGGAAAGAGTCAACATGATCAAAGACTCGCAGAGGTGCGGCGTCGGCAAAAACGCAGGCCAAACAGGTGCTCTGTTCAACAGCTGGTGTTCGCGCTCGGCATGCGAACCTCGCAGGCTGGGATCATGATAGTTTATGGCTACAGAACGTTGCCACGATTGGTGGCACGTTCCTGGAAATTCCACACTGTTGCCTCTGAGATCCGTGTGTCCGAAACGTTACTTACAGTGACTAACGGTGTTTCTTCTCCGCAGGGTGTCGCTATTGGTAAGGGACGCGACGCCAAAGCGCGGGGCGGTCAACAGATGAAGGCCGACGTCGAGGGCTGCGAAGAAAAAAAATCTCGGTGATTGCTAGGGAACAAAAGGGAGTGCAAAAGGCGACGAGGGAGAGACTCGGCGCCTGTGACGAAAGTCGGCAGGAGGAAGGCTCAAAAAGTAATGGCCAGGAGAAATAACGTGGCTCGGCGCACGCTGCGAATTGGGATTTCCCAAGGAACAGGGAGCAAAGGCCGCGCTGGTCCGTGAGAGGCATGGGTGAGTTGAAACGAACAAGCCAAGGCGCTGGGGAAAATGGTGGGTAAGTGGGTCCTGACTCTGTGCCCTTGGCTTGTGCAGCGCTGGAAGAGGGTCGCCAGGTACCCGTGTGGCCATGGCTTTAGTTGCTACAGAATTGTTTCCACTGCCCAATAAGCACCAAGACTGGAACCCAAGATCTCGTTTCTGATTGAAATTTGGGCGAAGCTTGGTGTAACTTTTGGATCAAAATGTATGGAGGGCTCATTGCACTGGCGGAAATCGATCTGATCTTGGCCATTTCCCTGGCTTGCAAGCCAACTCAGATTGCCCCCTTATGGAGATTCCTGTGTAGGTATATAGCGAATCTTTCTGGCTCGTCTTGGCCTGCATTTCTCCACGCTCAGTTCATTACCCAAATCGCAGACTCGCAGGCGCGCAGTCAGAGTCGCACGAATGACCATCGCCAAGAGTGGGTGAGGGGAGAATGGGGTCCTTGGCACCTCTGGTGGGATGGTTGACAAGAAACAAAATGGCTAAATCTTCAACATTCTCAGCCGGCGGTGCAGAGTGTCGGTGGACAATTTACAGGTTACAGCTAAAGCACGATGTAGAGTTGACGAGATATGATAGCTTCCATTGCACCGACGGCGCGCGGTAGGGTGCCTCTTCGTCCTTCTCTTTTGCTCTCACACACACGCATCAGGGGGTTAAAACGGCTCAATTTTCCCCAGCAGCCAAAAGCGAAAAGCTGGCCCGGTGGTGGTGTTGACGGTCGAGACGACGAAACAAGGCAGGGGCGCGTCTTCTTGCCTGATCAGACCAAGCTTGTTCCATCGACAAGGATGAGTGACACGAGTCGACAGTTCAACTCAGCCTTAAAAGCATATTGCCCTGCATCTTGAGCAGACGAGGGACGATGCAACAACGACCACTCTGGGGAAAGTAAACGGGCTCCACACCTTCCATGAGGCTTCTTCGACGCCTTCTGCAGATGCGGTGGCCCCCCCTCTTCATCCCCTGTTAATATACGCTGCCGCCTTGAGGCACAAGCCTGGCGTGCCTGTGCGGCAATGCCTCCACCAGCCGATGGAGCCGACAAAGCCCAAGCGGCCTGTGAGGCCAGCTGACAGCGAGAGAGGAGAGCGAGGTTAAACAGGGGCAGCGAGATTGGAACACGATGCCATGATGTCCCGCAATTGACGGCGGCACCGTGGCTTCTCGACCTGGTGTCTGGTTGGCCGTGTGGAGTTGCCGATGGCCAATGCATAAAGGGATTTGGTGCTGGGGCTGAAAGCGGGCACAATTTGGCCAGGGGTTTGCGGCGGTGATGTGCGGCTATCCTTCTTGCGGAAGTGTTCGAGAAGTCTTCCAGAAGCCAGCGAAGCGACGGATCAGCTTCAGGAGATCCACCCCTTGCAACCTCCACCGCCAAGCCAATGCGACGAGGAGCTCGGGGCAAGGATGTTGTCAACAACTGTGGTGCGGTACTATGAACTGCTTCGCCGTGACCCGTGCACGCGGCAGCGTGCCTGTCAGCAGGAAGAAGGGAGGTCTCTTCACAGGCGCTCTGTCCAAGGCCGTGGTCCGGGAGTCGTCAGCGAGGAGCCCACGAGAGAGGCTGAACGGGCGCGAGGGCTTACTCTGTTCCAGTTCCTTCACGACGAAAACTACAACGACAACCCTGATGATGGTCTTATCTGGACACATATTGGCCTATAAGAGCGTCGCCGTTTTCATTAGCAGCGGCTAATGGTGCATGGTGGTACCTGAGAGTAGGTATCCCCTTTTTTGTACCAAGGCTTCCATGGTCCTTCTCTGATGCTTCTCCCGCAGGGTAGGGTGGGCCGTGGCTCATGCGACCCCTGTCGCCAGTCCCTCAGACTTCCTCCTAGCTCCTCTCTCTTTCTTGGAGGGAAATCTTGACCAAATCGCCCAACAGGCAATCGGCGGTCGGCGCGGCGCTACCGTGGCGCGAGCCTGCAGAACTTTAAACCGTCGGGCACAGGTCGGGTTTCAGGATGCCGGAGAACAGCAGCCATGAGGCGTGGGCATTGGCCAGCCCAACCTGCGGGAGGCGACACGGTTGTCTCTTTCGGTTTTCGGTCAGGTCCGATATTTTGTTCACTGGATGCCGGGATGCTGGTGATTCACATAAAACCGCTCAGTTGTTGTCTAGGTTCCACGGACTACCAAAAATCGACATGCTTGTCCACTCTTTTGCAGCGGTATTTCGGACATGTACTCTCTCCCTCCAACTCGGATGAAATGCAGCGTCAGAAAACACACATACCCGCCAACAGAGTACTCGCCAAAACCGCTGCCTTGTGGGAATGTGCCCATGTTTCAATCAGGTAAGGATGCTGACTTTGTCGGCTCTTGGGATACTGAGAGTGAGACCGAGGCTATGCCCATTCGAGCCTGTGAGGTCGAGGCGGCAACCATTTGTTTTGAACCCTCCTGTTTTTGAGCCCGAACAGAAGCTATTCCGGATCTATTCAACGAAAAGTTTTGTGCCGATGAGCATATTGGGAAGTTAGGCTGCGAATTATGCTGTGGTAATTGTAGAAAGGACGGTAACGATGCGCTACAAGACGCTCCATAAGTACTGCTATAATGTCCTGGAAGGAAGTCAACCGCTTCCTCGTCCGAGCGAAAGACGGGCAGGCAAGCAAGCACATTTCTTCCACGCAGGTAATTCCGGCTGCTAGTACGATTAGCATGTCCACCGGCAATCTTGTTAGATATAGTCGAGTCTGAGACTTGGGGTGCGCGCACCTAAAGCAGACGAGAGAAAGATGTCGATAGGTGCAAATCCCCTTGGCTACCCCGTTGTGTTATTTTTTCTTAAAAAAAATTTATTCACTCGTTTCTGTGCATCAGGCCTTTACGGATGCAAGACATAGGGCATTCATTGTCACGATGGCTGGGGAACTTTGGTTTGTAGCGGAGCTCTCTGCGAGGCTTTAAGTACATGTAAAGATACCTACTGAGACCCTGTGTGTAACATCAACGGCCTCCAATTCTCACGTTGAGCCATTGACAATGGAGGAAACGCCCCAGAAGATGGGCCTATGGGAGGTTTGGGGGGGCACTGGACACTTTCTCTCCGATGCTGGACCCTGGCATCGTCCGGTTTTGGCAACATAGTTTCCTAAATATCCATCTCAAGTGGCAGTGTCTACGCTTAGGGCTGGTTGGTCCCATCTTCATTGGCGGTGAGTTTTGGTCGACAAGTAGAGCATTCCTGATCCAGCCCTGCCCGGTCTCCGTGTTGAGGTAGGCACAGCGCTACAGCTTCCCAGCCATACCGTCTAGCAAAAACCGAATGGGGTTCCAATACCAAGCTTACAGACAATAAGTGTTGGTGGTCGGGAATTAGCTATAATACCTAGGCAGCAAGGCATGCACCTGGGTCACGGCTGGGACTTCTGCCCAGAAACAGCTGGGAAAGCACGCTACAAGTAATCTTAAAACCACCTTCAAAGCGTGCCCAGTTGAAATCTCCCATACGAGTTGTAATACAGCGTAAACCCTCGATGCCTCCTGGAGGCATCGAGAGGACGTAACGCCCTCCAACCTCATCCTAGGGCATTGTTTCACCAGGGAGTCCGTCGACAATATATTAGGAGTTGGATTCGTCTTTTCCAGGAACAAATTGTCCGGCCGGGGCCACGAGTTACATGGGACCGACAATGTCGCTGTCTTCCCAGAGTCATCAACCCCAGACATACCTCAAACCAGCCTCGCCGCCCTTTTATCACCCTATGAAAGGCAGCCGCAGAATGATGACCACCGATAGCAAGGCTCTGTTCCCGAACACCTGCAACAGATCACCCTCACTGGCATCTAATCCCTCGGCATACCAGCATTACATGATGCAGCCAAGCATTTTTCTCGGCATATTCTAGTTTCCGGTGACACTGCTCGACCTGACATTTTTACTCAGAATCTGCTTGGCACCCCCAGTGCAGCTGCACCTCGAATGTTCTCAGTCATATAGTTAACGTATCCTAACCGGACGCCGAGACCGCCTCAGAGTGCCCTATTATTAGGTATAATACAAGAAGATCAAAGAGAACAAGGGAATTTAGCGATAGACAATCAGGTTACCTTGGACTTAAGGGTGCGAGACGAGCGATGTCTTATCCAAGGCATCGCTTGGGCTAGCCCAAAAGGCCACGGCAATGATCAAGTATAGGCCGAGGAGCATTGCACCTTCCAGATAGTTGGACTTGCCATCTTGGACGGTGTATGTAACCACCATGACTGAGAGGGCGAACGCAATCGTTTCGACTGTGTCACTTATCAGCAAATGCCTGAGCTCTCAGGAAGAGGTGGGGTGCTGGGTAAGGCAGCCAAACCAAGCGACACAAGTTCTCTGCATGACAAGGCTGCTATGTGCGGTGCACCCCACAAACTTGGGGGTGGGGAACAGCTCGACTTACATGTTTCGAAGTGCAACGTCATCGGCTGGCCAATCGCCCAGCCGAGCATTACCAAGGCTGGAGTAACAAGCAGGGCAATCTGGATGCTCGATCCAATTGCGACGCCCATGGCCAGATCCATCTTGTTCTTCACAGCTACGACACACGCCGTAACGTGCTCAGCCGCATTGCCCACGATGGGAATCAAAATCAGGCCGATAAAGTTCTTGCTGATCTTGCCAGTAGCAACCAGAGCATCGATACTGTCCACCATGTAGTCGGCACAAACCGAGATAACGAGTGTGACAACCACTAGCACTAGAGCAGCCGACCACGGTCCAAGAACAACTTCCTCGTGCTGCTGCACGCTGGAAGATTCCTGTTGCCCCTCGGGTTCGAAGAGCTTCTTGTGTGTGTGTAGGGCAAAGTACAAGTACATGCAGTACAGCAACAGCAAGATGGCCGATGTGCCACGAGACAGCAGCAAGATGCTATCCTGCTTGTGGTCATCGCCGCTCTGGTCGAGGACACCATACAGCGCCGCAGGGATGATCATCGAAGCCGAGGAAAGCGCCATGAGCGAGCAAGTCGTCTGCGCAGTGCCCTGCGCAAAACTTTGTTCGCTGCCGTTTCCATTGGCGTCGCGCATATTGTAGATACCGCCCAGGAAGAAGCACATACCCAGAACCAGCAGCAAATTCGATAGAATCGAGCCTAGCATCGATGCTTGGACAACTTCGATCTCACCGGCGCGGAGCGCAACGATGCTGACCTGTTACCCCACGAGTCAGCCATGGAATCTCTAGAACGCGCAAATGCGACAATCAGCCGCTCTCCAACGCACAATTAGTTCTACCGCATTGCCAAACGTTGCGTTGACCAGGCCGCCCAATGTCTCGCCCAACCGGTGCGCAATCTCTTCGGTCGCAAACGAGAGGACAGCAGCAAGCGGAATGATGGCGAAGAAATTAAGCGTAAAAACCCAAGTGGCGCCCCATTCCTGTTTACCAGCGATGATACCAACAGGCACGAATACAAGGAGGAGGTTGATCCAAGCTGCGACAATGGCGCATTAGAATCCGAACACCCAGTATCAAGACGATAGGTCCGCGCCATCGACAGCGCATACGTACAGCTCAAAAGTGTGACCTTGGCCACATTCCATATTTGCGCTGGCCATCGCACCAGCGGATTTGGGTGACCGGTCCCCGGGGTACTCTTGTTATTGAAAAAGAGGGCCCACCAGAAAGCGCCGCCATCGTCGTGGGTAGGCTCGCGCTCCCCCGCTAGTAGGGGAGTCTCTTCGTCCATAGTGTAGTGGGTGTGACCGTTGCCGTTGCCGTTGACGGCGCCGTTCGGGGGCTTACCAGTGGCTACGCGCCGGAATGTCTTGCGCACCGAGACGTTGACTGCGGTTGTTAAGCGGTTGCCCATGACGGTCTAGAATGCCTGGGAATTCGAAATGGCTGCGCCCAGCTATGCGCTGCCACTCATATCGATTGAATCTGTTTGAGTGGAGGGGGGGAGGAGGATGTGGTGGAGGGGAATTCTTGAAGACTGTGCGGACAAGCAATTGCATCGGCGAACAAGGCACCCGAGAACAAAGGGGTATCCAGTTGCGTTTGAAGTTTATCGCGCGTGTGGGATGGAGCCGCAAGATTTGATAGCAGCAAAGTTTGGAGGCTCAAAGAGAAGGGGGGGAGAAGAAGAAAAAACCGATTCAACACTCACACATTGTGAGAAGAGAACACGTCCAAAACGGAGAGGTGATATCTCAGCAGACCACGAGGCAAGAAGCAAGGGGCTATTGGAGTTAAGTTCGGTAGGACATCCGCCCTGCGATGCCGCGCCGTGAGCTTTGGGCCTTGGGTAGCAAACCTATTCCGTCGGCAGGCCTGGGCAATGGTGGTGTGGGGGGGAAAGATTGGGCGTTTTGGCGGATCAATGGCTCCCTGCAGCCGTTTTGAGACGTGAGCGGAGTTTCTGAAGAGCGACACCGGATTCTTCGGTCCACACTGGATCGTTCGCTGTTCCTGAAAGCCGAAGAACTCGTCAGTTGTCGAGCAATGCCACAATGCAACTGCAACTGCCATTGGGCGCTGGCGACCACAGCAGTCTTGCATTGGTTGGGCAACGCCATAGTATCTGCCTGGCAAGCCTGGGTTGGCTGGTTCATTGACTTACCAAGAAACCAGCGGGCGACACTGTGTCTGGCTATGATGGAACCCGTTTGCGTGCGCCAGTTGTTCGCGTTCCACAGTGGAGAGATTTCGGTGGGATACTTCGTACCTTCCTACTGATTGCGACAAAGTTTTGCCAAGGGTGGCAGTGAAATGTTAAATGAATGGGCCGTGCTTCTTTCTTCCGGGATCACGCTGTTTCCGTCTTGCCCATGGATGTCTTGCCGCGATGGGTGTGTTGAGAGCTCGGATTCTATCTTGCTGGCAAGCGAGAGAGAGCTCAGGAGCGATGCGAGTTGGCAGTTGCGGGACTCCAGCAGCCCACACCTTTAAAACACCGCCGGGAACCTCAGGAGGCCAACGACGACAGCTGCATTTCAGCTCGAGCAGGATTTCCTGCCGTCAGATGCCAGAGATGTGGGGAGCTCCTGGCAGGGTACTGCCGGTTAGCTATCGATAGAGCTCGTAGGCCATGTCCCTGCTTAGCTGGACCTGTGGGTGCACCAACTCCACTGCGTCATTGCATTGCACCTTGAATTCAAGGCAACTACAGTACGTTTATAGGTAATATGTGGGTAATAATAATTGGAGTGAACGTGATGTCAAAAAGAAACAGACAATCATGTTTTCAGGGACTCATCCGAAAGAATCGAGGCTGCCTTTGTCTTCTTGTGTTGAAGTATATCGGAGCGTTGCCATAGAAGTCGTCAGGTTGAGTCGAGGTTGCCACCTTTCCCCTCCGCATCCAGGCTGTTGGGACAATAAGTATGACAATATCAGATCCGCCAAGTGGACCATCTTCATCATTGCCAAATAATTGGAGTCGTTTCGCGAGGATTAGCAAACAGGTGCATATCAGAGGTACTCGGTGATTCAGTGATTCGCTGCCCAATCCCACTTAGCTTCAAAACAATTGAACTTGAACTGCTGTTTGTGTGTTTAGGTTGTAATTTTACTGCACCCGTGGGGTACTTAGGTACTACTGGCGTTGCATTCCGGTCACAACCACGAAGAGTGGGCGGCTGACGAGAAGTGGGGTGCACACCATCACGGAGGCCTCCAAGTTTCTCGATCCTCCATATCGGTAGAGGATCGGTGAACTGGTGTAGGTGAATTGGTGTATGGAAGGCCTTGGGATTGGGTATGCACGTAGCATGCCCAGACTCTCGGCAGCTGTGGACTGGGCATTGTTACATCAGTCACTTGCCGTGGTTTTCGAGGTTGGACGGGGATGTGCAGTTTCTCACGAGCTAATATTTACATGACAGCATTTACACGCACAAAGTGGAGCTTGGCTGATTCACACTGAACTCTTTCGCAACCTCAAGCCCAAAACTCCGTACTCCATTTACACCGCCTCCAGGGTATCCTACGCCATTTCATCTAAATCCGAAATGCTACGCCACCTATGCTGTTGCGAATGCATCCAAAGCCACTCATGATCATGTCGTTCATCTCTAGGTGCACCCAAACCTCCGGCCCTTGTCCAACTCTCGCTCAATATCCAACGTATTCTTGGCTGCCTCCTTGGACAGGCGATGCCGGCGATCCAGGTGCTCGTGGAAGTCTCCTCTACTGTCAAATGCCCTGTGTGCCGACTTGCATCCTTCATGAAAGCAATAGTAGCGAACCCCAAGGGCAAATGTCTCCCAGCGGGGTGTGTTTGCCCGTGCCCTGCGTCTCTCGACAAGCATCTCGGCGTAGAGGCGAATTAGCTCCTTCTGTTCGTCTGCTGCTAGCCACTTCTCGGTGGCCTCTTCGATTTCACGGAGGAAATACTTCTTGCGCAGACCCAGCTTGATGTTAGTCACCTCAAATCGGTGGTAATGCTGATACGACTTTCCCTCTTCCTTGGTGATGTCAACTTGCGAGGGCGATGGAGTAGGACTAGCCGACGGCTTCCGCAGTTTCTCGTAAAACCATGCGTGGTGCTCGTCTGTTCCCAGACTTAGGAGCATATCAATGGGCGGCTCACCTGGCTCGCTCAATAAGGCCGTGAGTTCTTTAAGCACCTCAAGTGTGGGGTCGCGAATCTGTTTGCTACCGTCCACAAACTGACCTGAACCCAGCTTGAAGGGCTTGAAAGCCGGGGACCAGGGCGTTGTGATGGCTTTCGCAACCTCAGGGATGGATACCAGCTTGTCAGACTGATGCTCCTCCTTGTAGGTGGCGAAGGCATAGGGGCGGCGCTCGCTATGCTCCTCCACCTCTGTGCACCATGCCAGCGTTTGGCACTGGAGGGAGTCTTTCTTGAACTCGGCCGTCGCGCTGGTCGTACCCGAGGCCGCGTCATCTCTCTCGTGGGGGTTAGGTTCGGGAGCGGATTCCTCGTGGGCAAGAAGACCGGCCCGAGTCTTTGCCGTCGCAGTGACACTGAACTTTGCGAAGGTATCGAAGAAGGAACGAGTGCGTCTGGTTGGCCAGGTTGTTCGCCGGTGCAGAAGGGGGAACTCGATGCCTACGACGGGAACGTCATTAGGCAGCGGAATCGACTTGTTCTGAAGCTGAAACTCGGCGATGCAATCCTCGGCACTCTTGCCCAGCACGCCCAGCATGATAGCGATTAGACCGCCCACACTCGTGCCCGCGATGTAGTCAAAGTAATGACAGGGCAGATATTGACCCTTTCGAAGGACATCATCCGGTATTTTGGTGGGATCGATACGGTCGGTCTGCGTACTGGAAACGGCTTTCGGCTCCAGGGTCTGCTCGATTTCTGCGATCGTTCTCATCAAAGTGCGCAGTGTGACGAGCGATGAATAGCCTCGAATGCCACCACCATCGAGAGTCAGAATGAGATACTTTGCCCATGGTGTCGTTCTGACGCCGAGGTCGGGCGAGGCAGACGCCGCATTCTTGGTGACATCATAGGCTGTGGGGCTTTCGGGAATTGCGATGGCGACACGCGTTTGTACCCGCTTCGGCGTCGGTTTCGATGAGCGGAGCGCGGAGACAATCCGGGGTAGTTGTGGAGTTGCGCCTTCTGTTGAAGAAGCAACGTCAGCCATCTCCTTGGCCACCGTACGAGTCAGAACAAAAGACTCGGCGGGCGGTTCTTGGTGAGGGAAGGTGCAATGAAGAAATCACGTCAAACCCAGCTGCCTGGTTTGCGGTTCACGCCTGCTATTAAAGGCTCCAACACTGGCTTGCTAGCGCCAAACTTAGGGGCCTCCCACCCCGGTGGATGTTGCCCCACCAAGCCACACTGGGTTGCCTGTCACGTGGTTCTTATATGGGCCAGAAACAGGGGTCTGTCTGGTTGATGCCGTTCTCCAGTAAGGCTGGAAATCTACTTTGTAATTTGGTGTATATCGGCAGTGATAGGCTTCCAAACGCCTAGTTAGCCTTAAATCGCCCTTAACACACAGTTCGTAGGGTCTCGGCTCCTGGAACTGAGGTCTTAGAAACCTTACAAAAGGCCTGGTCGCTACCGTTATTATACGTTAAACCTAGGTTGTAAGGTGGCTGTTTGAACCCAAGGCCCCGACCTCAGGTTCGAAGCCCTTGTGCTTATGTAAAGAGGCCTTTGTTGGCATCTGACACAACCACCTGACCATAATTATTTCTGTGGCTCGTTCTTGCCTCGTGAAGCGCTGTTTCGCCTCACTGGTCATCACGCCGGTTCCTAACCGTGGCTTCCTGCCACTTCCAGTTTACTTAAAAATCATGGCTGGAATTGCGTTCTGTATCGGCTTCGACTCCATCTTTCAGAATGGGCCTGTTGTGCTACCAGCCCCGTGCAATGTCATTCCAGGCTCCAAAATGCAGTCAGAAGTCAATTTGATTGGCTTTCAGGTGTCGGGTCATTGGATGTATTCTGCCCGCTGGGTGTCGAACCATGGGTTTCCAAAATGGCAGGAACAACCCGAACTGGAAACAAACCCACTAGAGGGGAGTTGCACAACTGCCTTGATTGGACAGTCACACCAACCTACTCAGCCAGGCACCGAACCCCTCTTGATGTTAAACCTTGCTGCGGCCCAATCCAAATCAAGTCCATAAGAGTTGAGACAGCTTCACATAAGCGCCCACTTCTAGTTTGATATGCATACTGTGGCCCATCATGGAGGTCGCTGGAGGTGTCATTTCTCTCGTTTACGATGTCTTTGACAATACCATTAGAAGTAAGTCGAGCTGCCGTTGCTGGGGCCATTGATGCTGACATGTGCAGTTTTTAAGTTTTTGACAGCCCTCGTGGACATGCCACAGGAATGTCAGAAATATCGGCTCCAGCTCATCATCGAGTACAATCGTGTTCTTGCCTGGGGAAAGGCAGCGGGCTTGGTTGATGTGCCTGAGGGCTCGACCTTGGCAGCCACTCTGGGGACCGAGGCGACCGAGCTGATCGCCATAGTGGCCCGGATTCAGTGGCTTCTCTCCGAGTTTCGAGACTTAAATTCTCGGTACGGCAATGAGCTTAACCCTAAGAGTGATTTCGAAGAGAAACACGCTAGAGAAACCACATATGAGACTGGTACCGATGAAGGTGTTGTTCAACAAGTATCGAGTTTGGCCGTGTCGTACGAAAAGAAAAAAAAGATATACAAACACCGCTGGGGCCGCTTCCAGAATTTCCTCGAGCGAGCTGGCCACAACACGAAGGACATAGTCACCCATCCAAAACGAGTCCGTTGGCTTGCCATCGACGAGGAACAGTTCCAGAACCTGTTGCAAGATCTTCATGTCTTGACGGAGCGGTTGCATGAACTGATGAGGGGACACCGCGAGAAGATGATCGACGACATTACGGCCAAGACATATCGAGAGATGATTGTTGCCCGCAACGACATCCAGGGTCTCCGAGATATGCTGGACGCAGTTGGCGACCTTATCGCGACGTCATCGAGTACGCGAAAGGAGAAGGATGCTCACCGCAATGACAGAACCCTGCAAGACTTGGTTCAGCTTAAGAAGATCGGTCGAATCTCTGATTCCATCCTAGCTCAGCTGGCCAAGAACCGTGCGTTGGATGTGCAGAAATGCCTCGATGAAGTTGGCGTTTCCGTTCCAAAGTTCACAGCGGAGAAACTCATTGCATCTTTTCAGTGGAATGATGATGAGTACATTGACCGCCCCAGGGGTATCTTGAACAAAAATCCAGTGTGGATTGAGTGGAAAATCATTGGTGATATACCCGAAGGGCACCCCAAGGACAAGGAGATGGCTCTCCGCACTGTGGCCCTGGCGGAGATGCTGCATATGCAGAAACCGGGATTGCTTCACGCTCCAGAGTGTGTTGGCTACTTTGATGATCGAGAAATTTCGCATGCCGAGCGCTATGGGTGGATTTTTAAGATGCCTAATGGCAGCGACTTTGACACGCAGGTTGTGTCCTTCTACGATATTCTGGGCGTTCCATCTCGCAAACCAAGCCTATCGCAGCGAGTGGTGATGGCTCTCAAGCTTTGCTCGACTGTACTCAACCTCCATGCGGTGAACTGGCTGCACAAGGGCATCTTCAGCAGCAATGTCGTTTTCCACTTCAACGGCACCATCTTTGACGACCACGAAAACATTCTCAACCTCGGCACGTACGATGCCGAGAAGCCCATCCTGTCTGGGTTCGAGTTTTCACGTCCAGACGGCAGCAAGACAACGGCACGAGAGGCCAATCCCATGTGGAATCTGTACCGTTGGCCAAGTATTCAGCAGGAGGCACCGACGGAGCGCAACTCGCGCAAGACGTACGACCTGTACAGTTTGGGGTTGGTCCTTCTGGAAATTGCACACTGGCAGCCACTTGACAAATTGCTGCTTCTGGGCGAGACAGAAAGGGGGTCGAGCGGGCCGACAGTGAAACACAGCAAGCTCGTGCGTGAGTGGCTGCTGGGCACCAAGGAGGGCGACCGGTTTGAGGACGCGGGGCAGCCAAATCCGTTGCTCGAGGTCAGAAACTTGATGGGAGATCGGTACTGGAGAGCGGTTGAGCGGTGTCTCTGGGCTCATGGAGAGAGAGGGTTTGGCGTTGAGGAACGGGATGACCAGTCGAATGATTCTCGAGTTGGAACACTGCTCCAGGAAGCTTTCACGACGCATGTGGTTGAAGAGCTGGAAGCCATCAATATCTAACCATGTTACAGTATGTGTGTCTACTATTTCCGAGTCGCCGAATCCCATACTTAGACGGACAATGCGTCAAGGGTTTTACAACGCGGGCTCAAGCCTTTTCGTCACCCTTCCACTTCCACTTGGCCTCGCGATGTAGCGCGTAGTCTTTGCTCTGAATACTCTTCCAGATGCCGTACAAGCCGCCGATGGGAACCTGCTTCTTCAGCCAGTGCCGCTGTTTTCCACCAGCCAACTCGGGGTCAACGTGAACCTTGTCCCACACAGTCGGCAGTGTGGCAGCCCGGTATTTCTCGCGTAACGCATCGTACCACGCGCGCCCGCCATACATGGACCAGAACTCATCGGGGCTGTAGTAGGTATGCGCATACAGCCACTTCATACCACCCAACTCGGCCACCTTGGCCTCGAACTCGCGGTTCTTGGCCACAAACGCAGCAGGGTCCTTAGGTCCCCACCCCCACACGCCAACATTCAGCATCATGTTGTCCTCCTTCTCGCCCGGGTTTAGTCCCGGAGTCGTCGTGAAGGGGTGGAAGGTGGGCGGGGCGCGTCTCTTCAGCGGACACAGCCAAAGCGGCCAAATGTCCAGCTTGTCGGCTGTGTAGTCGACAAGCTTCTCAGCCGTCGCGAACGGCATGGCCACGTCCTGCACCACAAATCGCGCGCTCTCGCCACTCCCGTGCAGCGCCCGGTACATCATACGGGTGTGCAGAAAATCGTCGAGGAACCAGCGCGTGAACCGCGTGAAGGGAACCATCCAGAAATACTTGAAACCTGCCCGCCCCACCCAGAAGCCGCCGCGGTCGTAGCGAAACAAATACTCGGCGAGAGGGACATAATCCACCACCTCCTCGTCACTTGGGCCCTTGGTCTTGTCCTGGGCATGCAGATAGAACCAGGGGTCCCACGCACCGCTGAACGTCTGCGGGTTTATATCCGACGGCTTCTCGTCGGTTAACTGCCCCGTTACCACCACGCCGTGCTCCTTACCAAAAAGAATCGCATCCACATAGTCGTTTTTTGCGTCAGCTGTCTCCTCCCTTACGGCCCGCACCGCCTCGGCCACGCTCCCCGTCCGCCGATACCGCGTCCGCACAAACTTTTTCGCCTCTAGCAAATTCACCTCCAACGCTGTGGTAATCCCCAAAGTGCCCACCGCCCCTGCCGCCGCCCGGAACAAATCACTCTTGTCCCCATCGGGCGCAACCTGCACAACCTCACCATCCGCCAGCACCATCTCCACACTGGCCACCGTATCATCAAAAAATCCATGCCGAAAACTTGAACTCTCCCCTGCGGTGCCTGCATACCCACCCCCCGCGGTGATGCCGGGGAATTCCATAACCACTGGCGGAATCAGGTTATGCTGCAGCGTCGCCTCGACGAGCTTGTCCATGGGGACGTTGGGCTCTACGAGGGCGACGCGGCGGATGGGGTCGATGGAGAGGACGCGCGAAAGGGAGGAGATGTCGACGGTGCGAGAGGAAGGGGAAGGACGAGGGCGGGTGCTGTTTGTGCTACCGTGGGAGATGCGGAAGGATTCGCCTCGCGAGAAGAAGTGACGGACGGCGAGGGAGATGGCGGAGAGAGAGGCTTTGTGGTTGGCCAGTTGTGACATTTTCACCTTTTTGCTCCCCTTCGCTTCTTGCGGTGGAATTTTTTTTTGGGGGGGGGGGGGGGGGGGTGTTTTTTTCCCTCC
>Ga0247765_1000104_pt1 | contig 64426 bp, 64 predicted proteins | sample UWRJL106311C6_FD_179949 | JGI IMG/M metagenome (GOLD analysis project Ga0247765, IMG submission 179949) | Plant litter microbial communities from Arlington Agricultural Research Station in Wisconsin, United States - UWRJ-L106-311C-6 | ecosystem: Environmental > Terrestrial > Plant litter >... | reverse complement strand
AAAAAAAAAAAAAAAAAAAAAAAAAAAAAAAATCCAGCCTGAATAACTTTCAAACCAGACCCAAGTATACACACCTACTTGCTGCCCTATACAGTGCAGACCAAAGAAGCCAGGAGATCTCCAGTCAAGACTGCTTCGTCTCCACCACACTCGAGGGAGAGAGGAGGAATTCCCTCTCTCTATATACACTGTTCCCCAACAATCCAACCAGGTTGGCGCAAGAACTAACCTCGGACATTACCGTCCTTCCATTCTACTCCGCTACATAAAAACCAACCGCTCGTGCCATCCCGGCTCTTCATTCCGCCCAGTTCCGCTCTCCTTGTTTTTTTCTTTCTTTCTTGTCTTTGATCCTCATCTGCCGTCTCATACCTGCCCTGCGCCTTGCATGGATACATGGTTCTTAACGGCGGCACGTAACACACAACCTAGTAGAGTACATAGGAACCCAGGCAGAGAGTATGGGCAAGGAAGGCAAAAACAGACCAAGGTCAGGTACCTTTCTAGCAAATGCTGTTAGGAAGTACATTGCGTTGGCTAGGTACGCAATCTCCCCTGCGCCACCCCAAGATATGTCATGCCTCATATTCCGGATGCGTCTTGATCAATCACTTTTCCCTATCTACCCCTTTGTGGTTTGCTCTAAGTTCAGTCCGCTCGTGTAACTTCCAGGCTGCAAAATACACCCGACCCGGAGAATCGTTCTTATACAGCCCGCACTTGGCATTCAAGCTTGGCGTACTTGGCAATAAACTTGGCACCCCCTTGGCATCTGTCATTTGGGTGCATCTCCATTCATCATCAGCGATTCTGCATTGTTCTTGTGTTTCCTCTCTGGTGTCTGACACGGTAAGATCCGCATTCGACCCCAACCTCTGTTCTTCTCTTGTTTGTGTGGCATCAACATCCGCGTAACGAATGGCACTGCAGCAGCCTGGCGTGGCTCATCTCATCGCATCCATGTAACTACGTCCTGCATACTACAACACGACCACATACGACAGGAAGGCTCGTAAAACTTTAGCTCGGACTTAAACCAAACAACCAACAAAGTTGCGATCAGTCCCATCCATGCAATCCTGACGGCTGGGCGCATTATTCATAATATCACTGCTTGTCAAGGTGACACCAGCCTCGGATTCTACGGGATAAATTACCGAACGTTTTCCGTTTATTCTATACGCAAACATGGTGCTAGATGATGTGTGGGCATACAGTATGGGCATTACTCGTAGATGTTGATTAATGCGTGTGAAGAAGAGAAGCCTCGCACTGGCTACGGGTATGGAGTACCAGCTTTTTTACTTATGGCAGACTCTCGAAAGCACCATTCGCACAAACCCACTCCCAGGAATGTGATATCTCATCTGCAGCGTGACTTAACTATCAAACACAGCTGATGAAAGCGAGACGTTTACGGATACTTACCAGCCACTTGGTCGACCTACCTGCACAATTCCACGCTCTATTTTCCCTCTCTCTTTTGCAAAACGCCCAGTCCTGTCATCCTAGCGACCGACAATGTATGCCCAGAATCCTACTCCATCGTCACCGCATCCGGCCACAATCACCGCCACTCCACCCCACGTCACTTGCCCACTCATGTTAGATAGGTTGCTATAGCAGCCTTCGCTTCATCCGTCAGTCTCAGCGCCACAAAATTCGTAATGGCACCCCCGCTTCGTGTGTTGGCCTCCATCATGTATGTGCGAACCCATGTCTGCACGTCCTGCACATCGGCGAAGTCATCACGTGGACCACGCCTACACGTGTTGAGCGGCGTGAATCCAAGCCCGAATCCAATGTCGTCTACATCCGCCTCCTGGATAATCTCGTCACCCGCTCCTGTGGTCACCTTGGGCGCGTTCTTGAGCAGGTCCAGTAGGTGGTTGCATGTGAAGCCCCACCCTTTCTGATAGCGTTCCGAGAACGCTGTCGAATCGCACAGTGTCTTGGTGTATGAGATGACTCCCAGCTTGCGGTCAACCGGCCTTGCAAACTGGCTAGTCGTCGGTAGGATCACAGTGAGATAGAACGGTGTGAAGACATTTGCTTGGATGCTCTCGGCATGCTTGATAAAGTAGTCAGCCCCCATACCCTTATCTTTACCCTGGGCCGACACTAAGTGGTAGAACCGTGTCACGCGGCTCTTGAACGAATCGGTCGGATTGTTTTGAAGCTTCTGGAAGATAAGTGTGATAATAGTGTTAAAATAGGGCTCCAGGGCTGGTCTAACAACCGAGTCAGTGGCGTCACCGAGAGGATACCCAAGGTCAAAACTCACGTTGGGAATGTGGCAACCACAGCCTCGAGAATGTCAAACGCGTTCTGCTCCGTCTTCTTGATGCTGAGGAGGCGCTGGAAGATACTCAATATGGCTTCGAGCTTGTTCTCGTCTAGGACTACCTGGAACGCCCTGGGCAGCATGGCTGCGATGAACCGGCTGAGCGGCGGCACATTGCCACGAGCTTCCCAAGGACCCGGCGCCAGGGTGTTGTCTAGTAGTCCTTTGAACGAGCCAGGGATCTCGCCGGCCGTGTTGAGCTCGAGGAGCATGGCGAAAATCTGAAAAACATAAGGTACGAATTCTGAGACGGGCATCAGCTGACATTCATCGAAACGCACAAGTTAGACATACCAGATACATCCTCGACCAGGATACTGTAAAATGGATTCCACAGGGCGTCGAGAAGGTGCACTGTCGGTGAGCCGCTGCAATACCGGATAAGGGCGCCGATCGCCTCGAAGTGGTAGTAGTAAAATCGAGGATTGCTAGGGTTCTCTTTGATGATGTTGGTGATGCTTATCAAATGAGCGAGCACGCTTTCCACGCCGCATTCGAGAATGCCATCCTTCAGCACAATCAAGACCCTCATGATGCATCGCATCAAGAACTCGTTTTCCTGCAGCTTGGCCGATGACGGGTCCTTCTCGATCAACGTGAAGAGGTGCTCGAGCAAATCGCTGGCATAGGGCTGGATATCTTGACGAGGGAAAAGGTGGTGTCCTTGCTCATCAGTCAAGAACAACACCCTCTCCACGGCGATGGCAGCATATGTGTAGACGACATAGTTGTTCGATGCCAGGTTCTGAATCAGAGGCTGCAGTGCCGAGCCCCATTGCGCCTTGTTGAGTTGGCTCCGAAATGTATGCAGGTACTTGATGGCGTCCACCTTGGATATAGGGTGAACACTTTCCCCTACGAGGTCGGCAGAAATGTGTTGCTGGAAGAAGTCGATGACGTCGACGTGGCTGTTCACTGTTTTCACGCCCTGAGCGGCTGTGACGGCGCCCTTGACAGCAATGGCCAGATAGAGGTACACTGCAGTGTCCTTGTCTTTCCAGCTCGCCTTCCCCTTCTCCAAATAGAACGTGACATACCGGAAGACAACCTCAGTCACGAGGGTCTCGAAGTTGTCGAGAAGTTTCCGCAGGAAGTCAGTGGCAGCTCTTCTCCTAGAATCTGTGTCTGAGCCCTCCAGGTCACGACGGATAAACTCGATAGGTTCATCCTCGAACATCTCAACATCAGACTCTCTGAGTGTAACATTGGGAAGCACTACCCTTTCTACAATGGTGCCTAGTGTTTCCGCGTTGTTGAACACTTGAGCATGATTGCTCACCGATGCAACGGCAGTGAGGAATTGCAGTGCCTTGCAGGAGAGAATATCGTAACGTTTCTCGGGGCCAAGGGACGAAACCACGCCCCACACCGCCTGGGTGAACGGCTGCACATACCCGCCGAAATCATCGTCGTATTTGGTGGTGAAGAGTTGCAGCACATCGCAGATGTCTGACTTGAGTGTCTCGAGGACCGTAGGTTCATCTTCCTCGCCATCAAAGATGGGATTTGTGTATGACAAGTACTTGTCCAAGATGACCGTGATATCCTTGAGGTGTGTCTCGATGATCGGAGGAATGTCTTGGCATGCAAGATCGTAGAGAATGCGTATCAGTAGACTCAAGGTCTCGAGCCAGCCCTTGAGAGCGGCAGGGTTTGTGCTGCTCTCCGATATTTTTCGCTCTACCGCGCTCAGCAGCTGTATATAAGGAACGCCAAAGACATGCACAACATGCAAAATCTCGCGGTTGAGCTCGTTAGAGGGGAACAGAGGCCGCCAGCGAACGAAGATGGAATGCGCAACCTCGAGGACACCGTTTGTAACGTTGTAGTCGGTGAGGGAAAGGCGATTCACAAGATCTTGCGTCAACGTATCCCAGCGCTCCCAGAAATCGGAATCGGCAATGATGCTGATGGCTTCGCCAAGCTGGGTCTGTATAGTGGGCGGAGAGGAAATCATCAGGCCCACCAGTTCACCTTTGATGGTGTCGACCTCATCCTGTGGCAGTTTGTATTTTCCATCCTCGTCGGTATAGTTGTGCCGGATGAAGTTTTTGAAGGCGAGGGCGGCGGCGAGTCGGGTATTGAGTGCCTGAGCAGGCGCGTTTACGATGCCGAGCAGGGCGAGCGAGTATCTGGGGTTCTTGGCCTCTTCTTTGAGTTTGGTCTCAGCTGGAGTCTCCGCGGTTAGCAACGTTTCCATATGCGTTCGCGAGACCTAAAATGAGTTAATGTTTACTTACCTTTGCGGTGGTGCTGGGGATCCAGCGTGGCAACCAGCAGCTGCGCAATGTGATCCGTGTTGGCGCTAGCCATGGCGGAGCAAAAGACAGAGTCGCAGTGGTTGATGCTGTAGGAGTAGCGGCGCAGAGCAAGAGAGACGTGGTTCGCAAAAAAAAAAATTGCCAAAACAACCTACGGCGAGGCAACGATGTTTGCTGCTGGAAGGAGGGTTTGGGGTCTTGGTGGGGCATAACTGCCCGTGGGCTGGAAGGCGGGGAGCTTTGACGAAATCTGCCCGCCAAGCGGCATAGTTAGTACGCACTAGGAAAAAGACTTCTTTCTTCTGCCACTCGACAGCACAGCACCACATGTTGATGAGATTTGTTTTCCCCCCCTTGTCTTGAAGCTTCTTTTCTGCTAAGTCAAGGAAGGGAACTGTGTATATTAACATGCATCTCATTTGCATGCCTCATCAGAAAGATCATGATTGATCTTCTAAGTAGTATTCGTTTCCTATCTTGAACAACTGTTCGTACAGTACCTCCAAAGACTGCCCGCTTCACCTCCATGGACGATGCAGAGACGAGGAGACGAAGAGATGCAGGCGAGGATGATGCGAGCCATATCATTGAAACTCTTCCATTCTTGATTTAAGAGCACGCGGGTTCATTTTCAAGGCTTGAAGCATTGAAAGAAGTTGGTGATGGTGTCTTTAATAAGTCTCGAGCTCAGTTACGTTGTATACCTAACTCAATGCTTCGCCACGCTAACAAGGTCTCATGGTTTGATAGGACTGAATGCACATGCATCAGGAAACAAGTATGTAAAGATAGTCCTGGGAGGATAAATGAAACACACATCTTGTTTCCCCTCTTATCCTCCGTGAATAATTCGAGCAGCGGCGATGCAGGACTGAGACAGCTGGGCTTGGCCTGTTCGTAGATCCCTGCAACTGAGAGGGAGCCGTGGGAGCCTGGAGGTTTTGATTGGCCACGGTAACCTGCGCCAGTGCACTGTCCAGGGCTCATGGGGCGTCCAATGAGCGAAGGTGGGTGGGTTTCTTCCGTCATTCCATGCAACGACCGTGAACAAGCACTCAGCTCCTCCATCCACTCCTCACGTCTGCACGAAGCGACCGATTCGCCACACCAGGTGACACCTGGCGATCGTAGGGTCAAGAGACAGATACCTAGGCGGGCGCTCACAAAAGTTAACGACGTGCATAAGCGGAAAGTTCATCGCGGGAACCTACCTACAGCGTAGCCCACCATCACCAAATTCCCCTCACACTAGTCTTATTTACGAACTGCAAGGGGACGAGTGCGCAGCCTGGGTATTTTTTTTTTTTGGTGCCTTGGTCTGCCTCTCTCTGGACTCTCTCCCGCCCTTTCATGCAAGCAGCATATTGCGTGTAAGTCAATGTCTCAGAACTTTGCTGCATTCATTCCCCATTGCCCCCATGTGCCTACCTCCATTGTCATCTGCCACTCCTCGCCGAGGGGCTCAGAGCCAGAGCCCACCTCGTTCAGAGTGCACTTGTCACTTCTCACATCTCATCTACTCACTGCCCCCGCCTGCCTTGCTCTCCCCCTTTGCGTACCGCCTACCACCTCAATCTGCATGTGGCTGCTGCATGGTGGGCCTGTTGCCCATCGGGGAGTCTGGATCTTTGATCTTGACAATAGAACCAAGCAGGCCGACAAGCGGCCTTCATCGTTGCTCGCTCTTCTTTTCTTGTCTGCCCAATGTTGTCGTTCCACTGACATGCTTCGTCGATTAGCGTCTCTCGGCCACCAGGCCCCCGACGACCGCGACCCGCCTATGTCCCCCTCCCCTGGAGATGAGGTCCCTCCCCAGGAGCCCAAGAGTGCTGGCGGTCTTGCTGGAGTCTTCAAGGGTCTCGCTGGTGGCAAGCTCGCAAAGTCACCACCACCTCTCCCTCCTGGCACATCCCCTGAACGATCTGAGGCCCCAGCCCCGACGCACACTATGCGAGGACTGCTGCCGGACCAGACAGAGCTCTTCGAACAACTGAAGAATGGAACAACAAGCGAGCGTGTGGCCGCGGCAAATTCGCTTCGCTATGCTCTTGCGGATCTACCGCTAATCCCGGTGCGCTTCAGGACACAATCTGTCACTTTGGTTGGTTGGTCTTCTGACTCTCAGGTTTACAGGTGCTCGATATCTGGAACGCAGCAAAGGACTTGATCGACCCAGGAAACCCAACCACAGCCCGACATGCTGGTTGGGAGCTCCTCATCAAGTGTGCCAAGTACACGCCTGCAACCGATCTTGAACGACGGGAGTATTTCCGAACCCTGACAGCGTCAGCCAATTCCGAGGACTTCTACCTCCAGTTGGCTGCCTTGGAAGACTTGACGAATCGCGGTCGAAATGTCGCAGGCTTCTACTATGAAATATTCCCCCTTATCAACCGTTGGCTCCGAGAATGGTTCGAGGTAGCGAAGCTGGCTCGCAGAGCAAACCGCTCAGCAAGCGGTGGCAGGCCCTCGAAGGCAAAGTCTCTACCGGCCGGCGAAGACAAGAACCTCTCACAGTTACTCGGCTTGCTCAGAGACGTCATAAAATTCAACTTTAAGTTCGCCTCGGATGCCGTCGTCAGCGCCCTGGTTGACACGCTGCTCATGATATGTACAAATACCAACTCTGAGGAGGATTTGACCTCCTGCATTCATGTCATCGACGCTCTGGTAACCTTCGGGAACGTACCGCACGACAAGTTGAGAAGCTGCATAACTGTTCTCGGTTCCGTGCACAGCTTGGTACCTACCTTTCAGAAACTTTCGTGGCACACTATCTCCAACATTTGCAAGTCACATCACGGCCAGTCTACGATTAGGGTTCTCCTTGACGTTTTGAGGACCCTGCCAGCCACCTTGCCTCCCCGAAAAGAGAAAGACGCAATCCGGGAAGTCCGCGGCGCGCTATCCATCCTGAAAAAGCTATTATCCAAATCTGCTGAAAAAGGCTACCCAGCAGTTCCCCTGACGCTCTTAGCCGACGGCCTTGCCAACATCTCCCGACTCGGCAATACGAGGATATCAATCGAGAGCTTGAAGCTGATCAACTCCCTCTTTGAAGATCCGCGTGGGAACATAAATGGTATCGTTCTTGAGGAGCACTGGACGCCTATTTTCTCCGTTGCCGCCCAGTGTGCACGGTCTGCCCAAAAACAGGCCCAAACGGCGGACTCGGATGTTCTAATGCGCACTCCTTCTAGAGACGACATGTTATTGGAAGACACAGTCGCGTATCAATTAAAAGTCCTCGTTGGGCGGGTAGAGACGCTGCTGCGGCAGAAACTCAGCGACTTCCTGCAGAAGGACGAATGCATGTGCTTCTTCACTGAAGTGCAGCATGCTCTCCCAGACTCTGCTGCTACCATGGTGATTGATTATTTTCGAGACCATCGAAGCTGCTTTCCCTCCGAAGTGGAGTGGAAGAAGAATCTTGATATTATTGAGGGGTTTTTCGTCGATCGGGGCCGTGATCCCCTTAATCGCCTACACGCCTTGGATGCAATCACGCAAGTGTATAGTTTTCTCTCGCTCGCCGAGGACCTCGTGGGCGAGGAAGTTATGACGAGTTTGGTTCGGCGGATTCTCTCGGCCATATCGGAAGAAACAGACAGTCTCGTCCTCGAGAAGACGGTAACATTTACAGTAGGCGTTGCCGACACAGCTGGACCCGAGCTCTTTGGTGAGATCCTCAACACCTATAGGGTTGTTGTTGCCAAAGAGATGTCCAGGTTCCCCGTGGCGGCGTCAGAGGCAAGCCTGGCATCGTCGAATGCAGCGGATCCAACCGTTTACTTCGCAAACCAGAGTCTTTCCAATGTGGTCACCAGAGGATATGTTCAAATCTTCTTAAGATCCATGGCCAGGGAACCATCTAAGTCTGCTCAAGCTTTTACAGCCCTCATCCACATTGCGCGTTCGAACTCATGTGGAGTCGATGCTCGACTTACTGCCATGAAAATGCTCTTCCGGCTTCGCGCTGACTTCGATTATCAAATCTACCTTACTAATGTAGTTGAGAATGAAAACCTCGCAGGGCTCCTCTATCGGACTGAAGCCTCTCTTGCTAAGAAGCTAGCGGAAGATGCGGCGTTGGCCTCAAGGCTCTCGAGGTTGGAGCAACGGCTGGAACAGAGGGGGGAGCCGGCCGGAACGCGGACGTCGCGGGGAATCTCGTTCACACAGGGCCAATTAACCGATAAAGAGCCCCCAGCACGGCACTCGCACGTCCCGAAACCAGTGGCCCAACAGGGCCAACGGCTTTGGTTTGTCCCAGATCCTGACCCTCTGCCGGGGCTTCCCCCAGACCACGCAAGCCATCTACTCCTCTCGCACAGTGACGCTGAATGCCAAAGCGAACAAAAGGTAGTTTTGAACATGGCTTCCTGGTTGGAGGCGCTTCTCAGTCTCTTACATCACGGGTGTGATTGGGAAGTTTACAGCTTTATTTTGGCGCATCTCCCCGCGCAGTTGAGCAATCACGCTGTTTTTGAAGATGGCCTCATCCACATTCATGCTCTTCGTCGGCTGCTGTGCGAGCTCGCTAGGACGATGACCTGGCACGAACCACCGCATAGCTCCGGACTTCGACGTGCAGACGTTGGGAATTGCCTCTTCCATACTCTGATTTCGGTTGGTACCTATCACCATCGGTTTCAAAAAGCCGAGGAGGATGAACTTGTCAGAGGTTTTGCCCACGGCATCACCGACAAAACAGCCAAGGTGTGTATACATGCTCTGTCCGTTTGCAGCCACGAGATGCCCATGTCCGTGGGTAAATCCCTTGTCAGCATCTTGCAGCGCATGTCCCAGGTCATCACCCAACCCTTCGTGGCCATGCATATTTTGGAGTTCCTGGCGTGCTTGAGTCGGCTGCCGACTGTATACGCAAACTTCAGGGAGGAAGAATACCGCATCGTATTCGGGGTTTGCTTTCGCTACCTGCAATACGTGCGAGAGAAGAAGCTCACCATGCGCAATATTTCGGCCAGCGAACCACCAACTCCCAGTATACCGGGGCCATATCACTCAGACGTGCTTGCGCAGCAAAGCGTCTACGACGACCTCCCTCAATATGTGTATGCATTGGCCTACCACGTCATCACATTCTGGTTCTTAGCAGTCAGGATGCCAGACCGACCGAACTATATCGGATGGATCACCAGGAACCTCTTTACAGACGTGGATGGGAGTGCAAACAACGAAGAGCAAGCACAGATCACCCACGACTTTATGCAGCGTGTGGCATTTTCCAACGCGAGTGATTCAGCCGAAGATCCACTTTTCAAGGAGCAACACTTTGGAGAGATGAAGCACAAGCGGTGGATCATTGGAAATAGCATCGTGACGATTCGGCAGGCGGTAGACACTGGCTGGGCCGAGATTACTAGGAGATACCCTTCCGGGACCTCTTCCTTCTTAGTCCGAGTCGAGTTCCCCCCACCAACCGTTTACCACGTCCCGGAAGGTTCCGATGCGGCACTCTGGGATGGACGCTTCCAGCAAGGCACGACAATTTTCCCGAGCCATTTACTGATGCAGCTCCTTGCACCCACACCGCAGATACACGATCCAGCTATCCGCCCAATCCCTTTACCGGATGACGACGCGGTAGACCGAGCAATACGCATGTTTGACCGAAACTCGACGGTCGACGGGCATAAAATTGGTGTGATTTACGTTGGCGAGGGACAGACCAAAGAGACAGAGATTTTGGCCAACGTCATTGGCGGACCCGAGTATCTTGAGTTCCTCAATGGACTTGGGGCTCTCACCAAGTTGAAGGGAGCCACTTTCAATACCCAGGGCTTGGACCGCGTTGCCGATGCCGATGGTCAGTATACGTATTGCTGGCGCGACAGAGTTACCGAGATCGTCTTCCACGTGACGACCCAGATGCCGACGAACCTGGAATATGATCCGCAATGTAGCCAGAAGAAGAAGCATATCGGAAACGACTACGTGAGTATCGTCTTCAACGACTCAGGCCTACCATTCAAATTCGACACATTCCCATCCCAATTCAACTACGTCTACATAGTCATAACGCCGGACCCGCGGTTATCGTTCGTCTCGGTCCGAGAGAGGGCGGCTAAGCGACAAGAGGGAATTGACCAGCGGCCGCCGTTCTTTAAGGTGCAAGTTATGAGCCAGCCAGGATTCCCGGAAATCTCGCCTGCCTCAGATCCAAAATTGGTGAGCCTCAAGGGGCTACCCGGTTTCGTTCGCCTCCTCGCGATCAACGCATCGGTGTTCTCTCATGTTTGGGCCAATAGAGAAGGTGGTGAGCATGTATCGTCGTGGCGCAATCGGCTACAAGAGATCAACAGGCTGCGCGAGCGGTACGGCCCAAAGGCGGTCCCTGTACCGTCACCTCCGCCCAGTTCGCTTGGTGGCGCCGTCACGGGCGGATCTCTAAGCGGCGGTGGGCATGGCCAGACAGACAACGGGCGCCCCGTTAGTGGAGTTCGTGATAGCTTCAGCAGCAGTCTGAGACGGTCGTCTGTCGCTACATTCTTCACAAACGCCAGCGCGGACCCGGCAAACCAGTCGCACCGGTCGTCAATGCTCTCGAACGTGATTATGTCAACGACATCGACGGAGAACACGGAGGTGATGCCCAATGGAGCAGAAGCTTTGGTTGACTCGGTGGATTTCTCTAAATGGACTTGAGGGAATCGGATCATCCCAATGCACGGGCTTTACATGGTACTTGTTCATCAGGGCGAGATTGACGACCTCCCTTCTGGGCTATTTGGTTGCAGCTACTGCAAGTACCTATGAGTGAATGGTGGGCAGCGGTGGGCGAACCAGCAAGTCGGCCCCCGATCTGGCCGTAAGTTTCAGGTGTTTGGCTGGCTTGACACTGAGAATGCTAGCCTCCAGTTTCCCGGAATTGAGAGGGGGGTTTATCGGGTATGTGTGCGCCAATGTGGGCGGGTCAGCTGTTTATTTTTGTCGTCTTAAGAGACGTCGATGGCGGTGTGAATCAAAATGGGGAAGGAAAAAGGTTCGGGCAAGGTTGGTAAGATGTGTATTTTGAGCAATATACCACCAAAAATTGTTGCTTTTCTTCTACAGCTAGGTTGTGTAAGCAATGTGCATGCCTGCTTGTTGGTGTCCCCGTGGACGTGTATCAGATTTATTATAGAAACTTACCGTGCCACCAGAGCTGTGGTTTAGCCAGGCTCTCGGTCTCGCGCAGGGTGGTTTGCCTGAAAGTTGAGGGTGTCCGTAGGTCTGTGGCACCGCGGCATAACAATGTCTATGGCGGTGTGGCAACCTGCTTATTCACGAACGCCCCCTACGCTACGCTTCGTTTGAATGTAACCGCAATTTAAACTACCTAGGAATATCGACACCAGAGGTTGAGAAGGAGAACAAAGATTGGAGACCCTTACCAGGACTTCTGCATACCGGCAAGAGAATATACGCAGTATCCCGTCTGCGCTTGTCCATAGGACTCACTATCGAGCTACAGTTTAAATGATAGCCCTCGTGGATGAGAAGGCGGGAGGGGGGTAGTCATAACTTCACAAAAAAGAATAGAAGAAAGTTGGAGGGAGAGAAAGCAGTGCTGGCTTCAGTGGAAATACGAATTCGCCAGGACAATCTATATCCCGGCAGTGTCGATGTTGGTATTCGGTCGATTGGTGTTGTGGACATGATCCAGACAGCCGCGGGGGATGGGTGAGTGGCCGTCAGGAGGTAGCGCTATCATTCCCTGCTTTCCTTGCCTCCGCTGGTAGTTGTGGTATTGACGTTGACTGTTTGTTGCGGTTCGCTTTGTGTGAGGTGAGGTCAGGAAGTGACGCTAGCGTGAGAATACCTTCGAGTGGTACGGAGGGCCATTTCAATACGACCCCGGTGGAATTGGGAGGATTGCCCGACGGTGTTTTTCTTCTTCTTTTGTGGCAGGGACTGCACTAAGGAAATCATGTGGCGAAGAGACACATGTTGTCATCATATATGCATCAAGTGATAACACTTTTACTCGGAGTTCATTATTGGAATTTTACCCTGACGCTGAACGATACCCCACTGAGCCAGCGGCCCAGCTGTCCGCCCGTGCAACATCAGCAATCCGGCTGCCGCGAGTTGCAGTGTGCGATTTGGTGTGAGGTAACGCAGAAATGACTGATCAAGCGGGCCAGGCGGGTAATCTTTCGAATCTGTCCCCTTCTCAATTCCTTCCTAATTTGACGCCTGTTGACTCACGTTTGTATCACCTTTTGCTTACCCTGGAATTCCTGCCGTTGCTTGATTCTGTGAAAAGGGGAAACCCCAACTCTTCTTGTTCTTGCTCGCATTTGCATCCCACTAAAGATAATTCCCAAAATAACCGAATACCAAGTACGTCTTGATATTCCCCCGCTTATTTATGTGCGGATAGATAGTTAACCTGTCAAATTTCAGCAGGAGCAACATCAATCATTTAAAAAACCAAACTTGGGTATTAAAGGCAAATATTCGGGCAAAACCAGCTGTGTTTTATCTATACTTTATACCTGTGTGTGCCCAAGAGCCAAGTTCTGAGCTTAGCTTGAACATTGGGGTTTTAATTTCCAAATCTGGGCCTTAACAGTATTCATTTTCACTCCTCTCTTCTCATGTGATGCGCAAACCCCCCTTCCTGTTTACTCCTCCTCATTGGGCAGGTGATGCCCCACTCCGGATGATGAACCCCAGGTCCGGACCTTTGATGAGTCTTTACCCCACATTTCCTTCGAGCTCCGACTGGAAGCTCATCGACACGCAGACGCACTGAGTGGCTTGCGATTTATGACGTGTTTCTCGGCCAGGGACCATGAAGTCGCGAATTGAGAGGCACGCGGACCAAGGCGCTCCTCTAATCCCCAGAGAGAAAACGTATCGACAAGCAAAGCCTCCAAGCGAGGCCTCGTTCAGTCTTATCCACAGAGGTATCGAATATGTCCCCCTGCCGCAGCCATGCATCCCCAATACGGAACCACTGAGAGCCTCTGTCCGGACATCCGCCCTACCAGATGCACGACATGATTTGCTGCAGCACAACACTGGAGACAGCGGTCAATCGAGATGAGTTGTTCTCCCTGCTCCCCCTGTTGATTGCCTCGGGCGGGCGAGTCATCAGCCAGCCGTGCTGACCAGGAGTCAAGGAAACCAGAGAGTTGTGAGCTGTGGCACAAGGAAAGAGGGGAAGGTTGAGGGAAGTGCGTTCGCCTATTCTAGAGCACAGCTCCTCAACGGGACGGGACGACTTGACGTGCGTCCCATATACGTACCATGTATAAAATAAAGAGCATAACGCGGCTCGTCTCCCCAACCGAACGCACAGAAAAGCGCACGGTTCACCACTTGTGTCACGTCAAAAAGACAAACGGAGCTGCCGGAGGGACTGTCTAAAACGTTTTTTTATTTCATTCCTGGTCCGGGTAACTGCAGCGGACTTTTGCAAAAAGATGGTTTTCTTCTTCTCCCGCCTCCTCTATCGAACCGTGAAGGTCCTAGGATGGCATCCCGCTATACATAACTAGTGTGGTGTATGCATTCCCCTGACGAAGCGGGATGGCCGCGTTTTGGATTTCGGTGAAGGATCACGATGGACGTCGCCGGATCTCGATGAGGATGGGGTGGATCATGGATCAAGGTGGATAGCTGGCTGGCAAACCTCCCCATCCTTCAGCCCTTTCCCACCAAAAAGCCCCCAACAACAGGGGAGGGGAGGGCCACTACACTAGTGTACACTAGTACCCTAGTACCAGTACGCGGAGTAATTCTTACTACGTACCTAGCCGGGATAAATTGTCACGGATCCTTCCCGATATCCATCATCTGTGGGCGGGCTTGTTCAAGCAACGGGGACGGCCCCACCCCGGGCTCACTGTCGAATCCTTCCTCCCCGCCTCTTCCCCCCACCAAAGACGGCTTTCCCCTCCTGAGCCTGTTGGGGTTGGGGTAACACAAACTCAACGAGGCAGAGAGAACGCTCCCATGCACATACACATACATTAGCTACATGACCTACAGATGTAGCTAAAGACACATCTGTCTCCCGCCATCAAGCCGATTCTCAAAATCAGTTAGCTTCCCCTTTTTCCCTCCACTCTGTAGGATGCGGTACTGCACGGGTTTTGCAGCGATCGAGCAGGAAGTGAATCACACAGAATGAGAGAAGAGAAGTGGAGGACAGCCGCACCTGCCATTTCGGGAAATAAAACAGTCCCCCTGGCACTTGCACTCGATAAATGTGTAGAAATGGGCCCCGATCCGATGATACCCATTCTTCCCTCACCATGTGTAAGTGACGTACAATAATTCGCCGAAACTGCTTTTGGAGTGACAGCGGGAGAAAATCCCCATGCCCTCCCGGATCGCAGCCCGGCCCCCGATTTTTTTTTTTGTGCTTGCTTTGCTTACACGTTTTACAGCGTAACCTACTGACTCTGCCGCAACGCCGCATCTCGCTCTTCCCGTCCATGGGCCGCAAGAAGAAAAAAAAAATGGAGCCAGCTTGCCAGTCTAGCCCGTGTTTCTCTGGTTTTGTTTTTGGTCAAGATTGTCCATTGTCCAATGCAAATTCACGCCACATACATTCACTGTGCCATTTTTGTACCTATTTGTCTCTCTCTCTCTCTCTCTCTCTCTTTGTATGCCACCTGTTCGCGGATGAGGTTCTCCGTTTCATCCACCTCACCTCTCTCCCTCCCTCATATATTAGTACGAGTGTCAGCAACAATAATGACAAGGGGAACGTCATTGAAGGGCGAGGAACGTTTGAATCGTGAAACTTGAAAATGCCCTGTTCGGTGATCTGCCCTCTGTCGGTTATTGGGCTGTTCTGTTTCTGATCAAACAGATTGGTTCCTAGGTAGGTAGGGTTATTTCTACCATCTGCGGTTTGCTTACCTTGCCTTTGCTTGGAATCCAAAGCCTCTTCCTGTCTGTCCTTCCTCCATTCCTTCTCGATCCGTCAATGGCCAGCAACTCACCGCCATAATTCTTCGTGAAATGGAGCAGAGCCAGGAAAGGAAAAAAGTGGTAGAATAGCAGTGACGACGTGGAGGCACCTCCCCACGGAATAGGTGGCTCCTGCCCCCCCGCGTTATGTAGGTACCTAAGGGTAGGTCGGGAACATGCACGGCGTCATGAGAAGCACACGGACGCCTCTTGCAGATGTTTCAACATACCTGCGCAGTACACTAGGTAAACTTGCGGAGTCTTCCTTGGCTGGCCCCTTAAAAAGGCAATACCGGTCGGTTCTGATACACCTACCTTCGTATAATAATGATGGGTACCTTCATACAAGCGGTGTTCGAGCGTTTCACTCTCAATGTGTATCCCTTAAAAAAAAGGCTTAGCCTCATGCAAAGTGCTTAGACGATGAAGCTTGTTCACCATACCTACCATACTTTATGCCATACCATTGCGCTCCCACTCAGTGTGCCAAAGGTTCAATGAAGTCTAAACCTACCCTAGATGCCTAGTGTAAGCAAGAAATCCCTATGAAATCCAACCAGAGCCAACCCCAATTAAACCCTGCCCCTCCTCCATATCAGTTTCTCCCCCCCCCTCCAGAAAAAAAAGAGACTCGAAAGGGGTAAAACGCTAGCAGGGCTCAGCAGGGTCGCAGTCCACGAGACCTCGCATTCTGGCTGGGCTCGATGGCATGCAGCAGAGACGACACGTTCCACTCTGTCCCGCGTAATGTTTTCGTGCGAGTTACATTTTCCAAATCCTTCGGGAGGTAGGACAAAGTTTGGCTCAACTGGAGTCCGGTCATGCTAGTTAGGTAGGCATGACCCATGGGAGGTCTACACTAGTGTAGCCAGTGAGGCCCAGCCCAGGTACAGATCCTGACCATATCTCTGCTCGGCCGACTGGAAAATGTACAATCATGTGTAAGTGCTGAGACATTGGCCAATACAGCCAATTTTTTTCATCTTTTGTAGATTTCATGGCCCGTCCGCTAACAGTGATGAGACCAATGCGCCTACAATCCGGCAAACCCGCCGGTTCTGCATCTTCCTTTCCCGTCCCAAGTACCTTTGACTGAAAATGCTGCCACCCGTCCCCTTTCAGGGCATAACTTTGGATAAGACCAGCCCTTTATGAATGAGGCCAAAAAAAAAAATGTCCCTAGCCTCGCTATGCGTTAAAACATGCCCGGGCCTACCATAACTTCACACCCTCATACATCGCGCCAAACTTCTCGGTATGTTGCCCACTTTTGAAACCCTACGTGTGTTTTAGCGGCTGGGGAGTAACGGCAGTTGCCATGGAATGCAGATCCCTTACCTAACTCCTGGAAACCTTGGTCACCCCCCCTGATAGCGTCGACATACAGTTTGCGCATCCCATGGCCGGCAAGAGTTCGGATGCAGCTGTCAAGAAGCCGAATCATAACCGTACTTCTCGGAATTGCCTTGTCCGGCCTCTCGTCTGACCACATCTCCCACGTCAGCTCTTGGGCCTGGCAATTTTCCATCCACCGCCCTGGGGCATACTGACCTGCAATGCAAATGCATGTTACTCCCCCGACATCGTCCTCGATCGTTGTGGCCCAGGGGAGGTCTTCGAGCACGGGACTCCCAACGTTCTTGCAATACGTAAGCGCAGTGGCAACAATGGTGTTCCCTTCGAGCCCGACAATTATATCCTGCATGTTCATTGTATTGGCTAGCCTGGCATACTGATCATACCAGGCCATATTATCCTTGCGCTTTGATTCCCGCGAAACGATTTCAAGAACGGCCTTGGAGTCGTCAAAGCCACAAGGCCGGAACGACAAGCCTGGAGGCATCGCGCCCGTAGCCGGCCAGTCCTTAAATCGCAGGAACCAGTCGCAGACCTCCTGCCCCGTGCCAGGCTGGGGATTGCCACTCTCGATGGGCCACCCGCGTCGCCGAAACCATTCTTCGGAGGGATTATCCACCGGCAGGCCGTAAAGGAGACGGGGAAATGTGCTTCCAAGCTGGACACGGGTTACTCCGCGGATCTTTTGCAGTTGGGTCATCGCGTACTTGTGCAAACTCAAGCCGACGCCACGCTGTCGATATGATGGCCGCACAATGATGGCCGCAATGGACCCCACCAGGTGCTCGTTATCGGAATTCGCATATGTAGTATAGACAGCACAGAATCCAATCAACTCTGAGCGCGCTGATTCTCGGACAACGTAGTGCATGGCGTAGCCATCGCGGCACAGCAACGACTGGAAAACGAATTGGCTAAGATGAAACCGCTTCGGCAAGCACTGGCACCAAAGCTCGTAGGCGGCCGCTGTGTCGTACTGTTTGTCCCAGAGCCCGCAAGCCCAAGCCTTTGGCGACACAAGTAAATTCTGCACTTGGGGTGCTGTCGGTGGTTTCTTAGTTTCTCCAAACAGGAGGTCAGCCGCTGCTTCTAGCTCAGCCGACGAGTGGTTGGGTATTTGTACAACGGCCGGGAAACTCGTGTCTAGCCCGGCTAGCTCGCGAACGTTGCAGCATGCCACAATGACTTGTGGTTTATGGTCGCATATGCTCCGCGTAATCTCAGCCATGGACACCTGTGACGGTTGCCCGTTCACCGGAGGGCCTGAGATGACAAAGATGACAACTGCTGCTAATTGGATGTGAACAACATGAGTGCCGGTGATGCCGTTTCGTGGCAGGTACGGAACATGGCGGACCCAGGGGTGGTACTTGGCCAGCGCTTTCCCGAGAGGCTCAAAAGGATCTGTGGTCACATTGTGGCCTAGCCTGGGATCTGGCGGTATTCCTGGCGTCAGTAGGAGGAGTAGATCACCTTCTTTGAGAAGATTTGTGAGTGGTAGGTAAGGTTGCGACTGGTGAATCACAACAGGCCCATCGCGTGTTCTGGCATCGACACTGGATAGTGCAGCCGCAGCATAGTCATTGAGTGATTTTGGAACCAGCCCACCACGTGTGAGGTGGTCTGAAGAGCTCATAATGAAAGGAGTGCGCCTGGCGTTTCATGTCAGCGCGAGAATTCTCAACCTTCCAGCCCTCTAGCCACCACGGACTTACTCGTGCGTCAAGGTTCCTGGTGACAATTCTGCATTTCCAGAGCGAGGGGTTTCCTCGCTCCGGGAGGGTTCTGAGTTGCACCACCCGTTTGCGTCGGCAAGTTGGGCAGGAGAAGCCGGAGGTGACGAGGAAGAAGACGGGGGAGCACACGCTACAGCCATGCAGTCCGTCTCTCGGTGATACCGACCCTCGGCATCGAGTAACCCGTACACTGGCAATAGGTCTGGGGCTTCTCAAACGACCGGGTCGGCTTCGTCTGATCAGGTTGGGGTTAAAAAGTAGAGGTTGTGGTTTGCCGGCTGCGAAGGATGGCTGTAGCCAAGACCAATGGGAACGGCCGAGCAATCGGGGCTTGCTTCGGATAAGCCTGAACGGAGCCAGCCAAAGAAAAAGGACTGTTGACAAAATTGTGTGGCGTTATTGCACTCGGCGATGTGCTTGAATGGGGTCAAGTCTGTCCGTCTGGGCCTGAAGCGTCTCACAAGAAGATACCCGGCGATGTTGACAGCGTATGTTGGGGTGCATTAGCGTCTCAAATGATTCGAGCACACAGGTTGCTGTGACCTCCGTCAGTGACGATTTTTTGCGCAAACTGCGACATTTGCAAGTGTCGCATCCGGCCCGTCTCGTTGCTTTGGGGGCGGCCTGTCCTTTGGTTGGTTGAGGGGGGAGGCAAGGTTGAAGGAGGGGGGAGGATAAAATATAAGGAGGCATACCGCGCGGGCAGGTCGAAAAACCCTTTGTAACACAGTGACTGCCGCGGTTCCGGCGACGCCTTCAGTGCGCTATCAAGCAGCAGGGTGAGAGTGTGTGTCCGGGTGCGGTGTGCACTGGTTATTTCGCGTCTACTGGAAACGAGGAAACGGCGCAGGTTCAAGTTACGCCTCCGAGGGGGGACGTTCGCATCATTGGCCGATAGCGAGCAGGCTATAGTTGAGTGTGCGTCTGAAAAAGCAACTTGGGTCGCACAGAAGGAATGCGCCGATAGAGTGTCAGTGTGCATGATGCCATAACACCGGCCGCAATCCGCAACCAAGCTCCTGCGGAGCCTACGCGGGCAGTTACTTTATGGGAGTAATGCCCACCTAAGGTTCAGCGAGGCCCATTGCTAGGGAGTGAGGCAGGTGGGACCTTTTTCCCTGTAGCCACTCGTGCCTGCCTTCCTCGCCCCGTTGCCTTGCAAGTTACCGAGTCGTTACTTCGTACCCCCTGCGGAGAGGGGCTTGAAAACTACGGCGGGGAGTTAGGTGCTACCTAGGGAGCAAGTAACAAGGTGCATGCCCCGCCGCTGACCACTGCGCAAGCCATGGATGCAACCGACGGTGACTGGACACGAGCTTTGGATGGTTACACAGCTCAAGATTCTTCTGGCCGAGCGACAACTGAGGAATGAAATCCCGTCTCGTTTGTGCTCTCGCGCGGTTTGGGGGTTCGGGGGTGGGTGTGTGCCACACAGGCAATGTCAAAGTCTCTAATCTCGTGCTGAAGATGGTTGCTGCATGTTCCTGGGGTCGACAGGTCAAACGAACCGGCAGTTCTGCCGCGCAGGCCGGTTGAGGTAACACAGAAGACCCCCATCCCGGTTACGGTCAGGACACCGGGACAAGAGAATGCCCCGCCTGTGTCCAGTGCAGAAGGAGGACGTACATGTTGCTCCTTCCAAAATCCGACAGAAAAAAAATTAGCCCGTCCATTCTCAGTGGCCCCCAAGTCCCAATTGGTCTGTCTCACGAGAAGTTGAACGCTGCCCGGCGGGGGGGTCGATCCGGTCACAGGGAGCGGCGTCTTTGCATCGACTTGGACGTGGGAATGGGAAAATGTGACAGCCAAGCGGGGGTGCTCATCATGGATGAACTGCTGTGCAACCCGAGAGGCGTCGGGGCGGGATTGAGAAGGTCAGGAGGCGCAAAATAAGACCGCGCGGTGGAGAGGAAAAGTTGACTACTCAGACAGGGGGTTCGGATAGGGCGCGGGCGATGCTATGCGATGCATCGGCCTGGCCATGAGAAGAGAAGGCCAGAGAGCGCGACATCTTGGCATCCGGTGAGAGCGACAAGCCAATCCGGAGCAAGCCGATACCGAGCGCGCAGATCCCGGATCACGATGCCCTTCGCAGAGACATTGTACTTCGTACGAGGTGACGAAGAGTGACGAGGGTGATCACCTAGGTCGGGACGAGAAAAGAATCGGCCTAATTCATGCCTGTCGTGTATTTGCTGTGCGCTGTGCGAACCGTTCTTTTCCTGACCACAGCGGTTGACGCCGCTGGGTGACACTGAGCGCGGCTGCTTGTGTAACAACACGAGTTAATGGGGTGAGGTAAGCCGAGTAAGTTGCATGGACTGTTTTGCTGTCTTGTAATACGGCGTACAAGCTAGTCAGCGCATATGCTACACAGAGTGCTCTCTTGCGCTTGTCCAATGTTGTCATCGACGCTCCTCAGATGCGTTAACCTGGCTGCCAAGGCGAAGATTAGATAAGCGGAAAGATCCTGAGGAGTTCCCAAAGCGGCAGGAACGCGTGCCTGTAAATGCATGGTCCCAGGTTCGGGCTGACCGCGTCGCGGGAATCCACCAAGTCTCGTCTTGTATTACCGACGCCACGCCAATACAGCTGCACACCGTGACCCCGACAGGTTTCCACCGCCACCGCCATGTCATCTCCGGGAGAACCCCATGACCTCGAGGTCCTGCTGGACGACCTTGAAGCCGGTGAGTTGATTTCTTGTTCTTCAAGAGAAAAATAAAAATAAGTAAAATACAAACAAATACAGATACAAAAAAAACAGGAAATCGTGCTGACGGAGCGAATCGCATCATCATCAGCTGCAAAGGTGCCAGCCAAGCGTCGCAAGTTGCCCATCAAATCCACTATCGAAAAAGTCACGGGCGCGCTCTACGACTGGGGGTCTCTTCCGCAGGAGCTATCTCGGGTCGTCGATTTGCTCACCATCCGCAGCCAACTAGATCAGGCGAGCTTGGGATCGCTTATCCGTAACTTGTATCCAGTGGGCAAAATCGCGGATGAGACGGTGCTGAGAGTGGTGGGCGCCCTCGGCCATGGTCAACTCAAGCCATCCCTTGCCGTTCAGGCCCTCCTGCTGCGATGGCTCGTCATGGTTTATTACCTGCTGGAGAACCCGTCGGTTCTGTCAAAGACGTATGCCGTGCTGTTCAACCTCCTCCCCACAGCCGCCATCAGGTAACAACAGTTAGTACTCACCTCCATGACCAGCCAAAACTGACACGGCCGTAGACCACAATTATGTCACCTGCTCGCCCTAGTAACGAGGCGCAAGCACGTTAGACCCTTTCGGATTCAAACCATGTGAGTAGTCCGGTATGCCAGGGGCCGCACTGGACTAAAGGCCCCCCAGACTTCGTCTCGCGAGACAGACGGGAAGCGACCCGGCTCTGGTTGGCCTGTTGCGCATCTTTAAGAACTACTACCCGGAGATTATTGTTGGCGATGTCACGAGGGGCAGAGCCGCCACATTCAAGCATCCAGATTTGCAGTGGCGAGAGAGGCTTGATGAGATCCGACATCAGCATGTCGAACGCCAAGAGGAAAGGGCTAAAAATGGCTTCTCGGTCAACCGTGCTCTATCCCGCCAGCTGAAAGGTGCAAAGCTCGGTGGACTGCCATTCGTTCACACACAACACGCTCAAGAAGTATGTAGGCCCTCTTTGGCCCCCGGTGTCAAAAAGCTAACATGTGCAGAATTCCATAACTCTTGAGGAGATCGATAGTGCTGAGACTCTTGCTCAGAATTTGGAGAAACTCGAGCTACCAACACAACTTGTAGCTGTTCTAGCAGACCCGTTGCTTCAGAAGCTTCTAATGCTGCGGCCAGACGCCGAGGCTTTCTGCCGCATAAGTAACTGGCTAACCTCTTGCCTAGATGATGTGGCCAGAGGAGACGCGGATCCAAGTGCTTTGCTGGATTTGGCTGATATTGTCCACGAATTCGTTTTGAACACCAAGGTTCGTGGCTTGGAACATGTTTACGGGTCTCTCTAACCGCAGAAAACAGACTCTGCCACCATTGCTTTTGAAATTCTTTGATGCCTTCTTCATGAGCTGGAACGGGCAAGAGAAGAGGGATGCAGTGCTTGAAACACTGTCCTTTCTTCCTTTTCTGGAATTTGGCGGTAGGTATTCCTGGCAGATTTCTTGACAGCACCCTAACTGTCGCTAGAGCTCTACACGCGGGTTTTCCAACCACTGGAACGTGCACTTTTAGACAACACACCCGACTCTCAGCTATCGCTGCTAGGTTTCTACAGCCTTCTTCTTGGTCGCTGGGCGCTTGTGATAAGACGCGACAGCCGTCTGGATCCGGCAGTTAAGGATTCCATCCACGACCTCATCAGTCATGTCAACAACCTTGCCCTCACCCTCAGCCAAACCTCGATAAGTGTCACAACATATCTTGCTATCCTCGACTTTTATCAGTGTTGTGCTACCCTGCTTTCCCACCACCCGAATCTGCAGGTCATCGAGATCACGATCCCACCCCCTCTGCTCGTCTACACACTGCAGTTCTCAAACTCGAGCATTGTTCTCTCTCGCCTATGCGCCATTCTTGCCGTCTACAAGCGGGCCTGGGAGGCCGTCATGGTGCCGCCAACCACGCGGCAGCTGACACGGCGTGAGCGAGAGCAGATCAACACATTCAATGGATTCCTGATGGATTTATGTAACTGCTTGTGGCGGGGAAGGGCCTTTGCCACTTCGGATCTCAACGCCCAGGGATGCCGCCTACCCAGATCCCTCGAGCCGGCTCTCGCCGGTTACATTCGGGGCGTCGATGCCGACCTAAGCCTGGTGACCGTTTTTGGGCTGTCTCACTCGCCCGTCTTGTCGTTGCATGCAATTACTCATGTGCGTGAGCTGGAGGACAGCGAGGACGGGCTCCTTACTAGGCATGCAGGACCAGTCACGCAGGCTTCGCTGACGCAACTCGCCACTCGAGGGGGATTGCAGTTGTCGTGGCATAGCTATCGGCTGGGGGTGCTGCAGCACTTGGAGGACAAAGGGTTCGGTGGTATTCCGGAATTGATGAAGAATACGATGAAGAATCTAATGAAAGGGAAGCAGTAGGCAACATGTACTTTATGCACGATTGGTGTCACCAGACCAGTGTGGGGTATGACAGCATCCACCTTATTGCCCCTGAGATACCATGTATTGGACGACGGTGAATAAAACCACCTATTTGTTCCCTGGCTGTGGAAGCTGGGTGTGGCTATCTTCTCCTCCCCGATGAGAAATCCGTATCCGTACCGGTGCTGAGCCTTGCCACATGTTGAATGCGCCTGGATATTGTCTTGATATGTGAGTGTAACTGTGCCTTTCCTCGGTCCATTTGGTCTAGCCTCTATCCTCTCTAGTTGTTTTTCTTGGTTCCATCTCTCTCATCCCGAAGCTGGCGGTCCCTTTGGCTCAAACCCATACCCCCCAATCCCCGTGACACTATACGTCCAACCCTCAGGACCACGCTCGTGCTGGCTCCTTGGTCCTCTCTCTTGCAAATCCTCCTTCAACCAACCCAACACCAGCCTCCCCAACCGACTATTTCCCCTCTCCCCCTCCCATCCTTTGTTACTTTCTTCCTCCTCCAGACCCTTCAGCATCCCCTCCGCCAATCCCCACTCCTTCACCATCCCCAAATGCATATGCACCAAATGTGTCGGCCACCCGCTCAGATTATCCAGAATATGCGTCGCATACACTACCGTACACTCCCTCGCCTCCGTCTCCCTCTTTAGGAACCCCAAAAACTGACTCCGACTCCACACATCCAGATCCACCGTAATCTCATCCAACAGCAACACCCTCCACGGCCTAATCAGTCCCATCGCTAATTGCACGCGCCGCCTCTCCCCATCACTAACCGCATGCATCCGCCATGCTGTATCGATATCCAACACCCCCACTAACTCATCCCTCCGCTCAGGAAACACATCCCCGCCCACGCTGCGCAGCAGCTCATCCACACCAATATCCGTCCGCACGATAGCGTTGAGAACCCACTCTAGCCCCAAATACGTAACACCTTCTAAACCCTCGGAAAATGGGTCGACCCCGCCAATAAGAATGGAGCCGCGCGGGGCGAGGCGTTTGCCAGCGAGGAGGCGGAGGAGGGTGGTTTTGCCGGCACCGTTGGCACCAATTAGGAGGGTGCGGGAGCGCGCAGGCAGGGAGAGTGTTATTGAGGAGAGCCCGGTGGAGCGGTCGGGGAATTGGTAGGTTAGGTTGTTGGTGCAGATGGTGAAGGGAGACGTCATATTTCTATGGAATTTTCAATGGTTGGTCAGAATAGTACTCGGGGTTGAGAATAAGTAATTGGCAAGGTAACGTGGCGTGGTGAGTTTGAGCATCAGCCCAAACAGGCCAGGAAACGAGAAACGAGAATCGTACTCCATTTGTAAGAGGTGACGTGATGTCAAATGCGGGATCGGAAAACTGCGGAATGGAGCCGCAGAGCCCAAAATAATAATAGTAGTAATAAATTAAACGCGCGCCTTTTGTTGGCCTGATGAAAGCATCTTCACAAAAGTCCATATTTAGGCATGTAACCTCTCCCCTTTGGATCCACTTACAACCCATGATCTCGAGGTGATGCAATGTTACAGGCGTAGGGCAATGAATGGGTGACAATGTGGCAATGATCAAGGGAGGCAATTGCAACACAGACGCAATTCACGTGTCAAAGATCACATATGTCATGCACAAGACCGAGAATATTGTGAATGTTTCACGCCAGAATGCCCAAGTCCATCCTGTACGATGAACTCCCAGCCGCATCCCAAGACGGGTGCGGAGTACGCTGTACTGCCTTTTCAGGTAAAACCCAACACGTCTGGTATTCAGAAAACCCAACATGAATCGTAGTCCAACAACACCTTGCTTAAACTCCCCCTGATGCAATTATTTTCCCTTTTCCCTTTCTCTCCATGGTGGAATCGAACTGAAAGAAAGAAAAAAACAACCATTAAACAGATCCCAAACGTACCGAACGATGCAAATATTCGTAGAAACTCCAGGCTTTCCCTTTCCCTGTATCCGCACATAAAAAGCTGCAAGACCCCATCAGAACAACAAGAATTCCGAGGAGAAAAAACAAAAAGCAGTGTGCGGCAACTTTCGGGAAGAGCAAAATGCTTTGATCGCCATCACTGGCAGACCCACTCGGCAAAGACGCACCACCGTGCCGTCCGGTCTGCCAGGACCAGGCCACGCCAGACGCCGCGCTCCGAGCACTTGATGATGGTCTCCCACGTGCCTCCGTCGCCCGCCTCCTCTTCACCGCCTGCAACGCTGGCCGCTCGTCCACCGACGCTCACACCTCTTCGGTCCTCCTTCCGCATAAGTCGAAGAATCTTGCCACCAGGCGTCTGAATAGCTAGCTTCGCGGGCTTCTTAGAACCAGACCCGTTAGCAGTAGTGCCAGAGTGGGATCCCTGTGCGCTGGAGCTTGTCATGCTCATAGCACTCCCAGGTCGCACAAACGGGATTGGGCTGACACCTCCGGGATTGGATGAAGGTGTCATCGGGCTGCTGCCCACGGAGCTGGGGTGCTGCCGGATAGCGAAGACAAACGTGTTGTTGAGTGCCAACTTCTGGCACTGAGGCTGGACAATGTAAATGTCGTGGCGTTGTGCATGCGGTGTCGGATGTCTTGTGACAAACTCGTACGGGGGGTTTTCGCCCGTATGAATAATGGGCAAGGCAAATGCCATCGGATGAGGAATGTCCTTGATGCTATGCATAAGACCACGCTTGCCAGCGTAAATTTTCAGAGTGCCTGTGCCCTCATCGCCAGGTAGCACTGCCTTGACAGTGTAGCGCTTCACACCCCCAAACCATTCTGCCTGAGCAAGTGCGCGCTTCTTGACCACATCTCCCGACTCGAAGAAGTCCCCGTCAGAATCACGGGAGTAGGCGCGAACTTCAACCTCGGCAGCGATCTCGACGTCAGCTGGAACATTGAACTTGACATGGACCATTTCGAGGTCCTCGATCCGGGTGAGAGATGTGTTGTAGTCCGCCATGTGCAGCCCGTTCTTGAAATAGGGTGGGCACGCGCAAGGTAAGTTAAGTAAAACCTCATGCGCAACCGGGGGGCAGATATGCTGCTGCGCATGGTGTTCGGGGATGTGGGTCCAGCAGATCTCAGTAGGACGTGTTAGAAACCACCACGGGTCAGCACTGGAACTGTTCCATGAAGAGTATAGGCCACGTCGAGGGTTAGAAGGGCTGGCGAGCCAGCAGTCCATCATTCGCCATTCATTGTCCACCAAAACGGCATTCCACCAGTGGTTTGATCGCGGCACCATGTTGGACTCGGGAATCTCACCAGGAGTTTTGAGATAACCGCGGACGAGTTCGCACGTAAGGCCAGCTGCCGCACACATTTCCATAACCAGCACGGCATACTCCTCAGCGCATCCACGTTTCGTCTGGAGAACTCGTCGAGTGTCGACCTGGCCCTCGAAATCGTCCTCCCAGCAAATCTTCTCTGCGACCCATGTGAAAATAGCTCGCATTCTCTGGACATCGCTCCGATACGGACGACACACGTATGTAGTGGCGAGGGTAATTGCGGTGGTTGTTGGCGGTAGATTGGTGATAAAGCGGGAGTTCTTGTCGACTTGCGCAAGGTTGATGGCCTGATAATTTGTCGGTTCAGCAATGGGCATGCCGTCAATACCCTCGTCCCCGTCGATGCTGTTATACAGTTCGTCGACTGGATCTAGTGTAGGGTAGTCCAACATCTGGCACCGCTCCTTTCTCTCGACCCGCTCGTTCCTGCTCAGCGAGTTTGACCGGTTGACGTCTCGTCGGACCTGTACCCAGTCTACACCACCACCGAGTCCCATTTCCCTCGCAGCATCTCGCCCGCTCGTTCTGGAGGGTGAAAAGGGCCCGGACATGCTAGAAAGGGCCGTTTGTGTGATGGTTGGCTGCACTGACGACGCTTGGATAGAGCCAGCGCCTGGTGTCGCAATGCTCCCCCTAGTGCTTGCCACGCCGGTCTTGGCAGATTCCAGAATGCGCTTAATAAAATTCTGCTTCTTTGCCTTAGGCTGTACAAGACCACCGAGCCCCGCTATGGCGTCGTCGTGGAAACCCATTTGGGATTTAGATCGCGACTCGCCCGAAGCATGGCTGCTATGGTAAGTGACCCCTGTAAAGGGAGTCTCTGGGCGGTCCAGGTCGAGATCTCTCATACCAAGCGCGCTCTGAGCTCTGTCGCGATTCTTCCTCGCAAGACTCCCAGCGCTCGTCGCACTGATACCGCCGGCCGAAGCTCCGCTCATCAAACTCCGGTTCGTACTCTGGGTCGCCGACGAACTGTTGGTCGTGGTACTGCGGGTGCCCGATGACGCGCTGGTCGAGTTAGTTTTTGTGGTAAAGGTTCGCTCAAGCACTTGTCGGCCAACCTCATAAGCCGACTTTTTGTGGCGTAGTCTCTGATCCGTTAGCGGACGCATATCTATTGACGATTTCGGTCGGTCGTAGTTGTGCCCCTTGGGCGGCGGCGTTGGGGCGTTACTCAGCTCAATAACACTGGCATTGTGCTGGTGCATCGCCCGTAGCCTTGATTCCATCCGTTCGACATAATTGCTCAGCTCTGGCAACTTTTGCTCTTGCTGGTAGGCATCATGGTAAGCAGGGTCTTGTGAAGAACCCCCACTCCCGCTTCCGCTGTACGTCTCGTAACCCTCGTCGACATGTTGAGGCAGACCCATGGAGGAGGTTTGGGGTCGCATCTGCTCCCTCTTCTTCCTTGACCGGTGGTGTACCATGTCGAAGGATTCTGGTGACCAAGGATCAAAAGGCGGTTCCGGCGAATCCGTCTCACGGTTTACCCCTAGGGCATCCAGCTGTTCCATGACCCCATCCATGGCCTCTCTCAGTGGGGAAGGGGTCATGCCTTCACCACCACCAGGCGATGGGGGACACGGGGATGGCGCCCTGGGTGTATGGTACCCCGCAGGTTGCTCGTAGTGCTGGTTGTTATACGACATGTTGGAATTTTGCCTGGAGATGCCACTGTGAAACTTGTTGTCATATGATGCATTTGAACCATGCCTGGGTGTGCGATGTGGTGGAGGCGGCGGTGGGGATTCGCAACGCTCCTGAGGCTCCCTGTACTGGGATTGGGATTGCGCGGGGCGATATGGCACGTAGGATGGCGCGGGAGACGGTGCTCGGAATGTGTGCGCTGGTCCAGGGGAGGGAGCTCTGTAGGTATGATGAGCGTGACTGGGAGAAGGGGCGCGGTATGCATGGTCAGGCGCTGGAGAAGACGCCCTGAATTGATGCATTGGGGGTGCAGGAGATGCAGCTCGGAAGTCATGTGTCGGAGCGGGAGATGGCGCCCTGAAGTTGCGTGGTGGCACTGGAGATGGAGCTCTCGAGTGGTGTATTGGCGTTGCAGGCGGATGGGGCGAGGGTGACGGAGGACGCGCAGAACCGACACTATCGTGTCTGAGGGAATTGGTCGTTGAGGATCCCCGCGGCCGCACACCATCTTTGTAAGTCTCCGGTATCTTGGCTGTGGTGTAATGGGGTGCTTTCACATACGCCTCAAATGGCTTACGGAAAGTCTTGGACTTCTGGGGCGTATTCTTAGGACTTGGGGTGTTGCTCGCTGGGAGTGGGCTTGTAGATCTCGTCGTTGGGCGAAAGTTTTCGGGCAGAACCTCAACAAAATTCGACGGAAAGAGGCCAATTGCCCGCCTGTCACGCCAGAGCCTGCCTGTCCACCATGACCCGTCGCCGGCATTCAGACACTCAATCAGGTCGCCTTCAATGAAGCCGAGATCTCGTTTGGACTGTATCGAGAGTAAAATTAGCGAAATTGGTCAAAATCACTTCGATTGGGGTGTTGCGCACCTCTCCTCCCCAGGAATAAACAGCCCGGACCCAGCAGGGAAAACGCGTGGGCAACGGGGGTGGTGCGAGAACCATTGTCGCGGGCAATGAGATTTGTGGCCCTCTTTTGCGCGGGGCTGCGCGTCTGGTAGTGCTTGCGTCGTGATGGCGTCCTAAAGCGCAGGTGCAGGGCGCACGATTGTGGGAATGGTGGAGGCAGTGGCAACTCGTGCAAGCGTCTCCATACAATGGATTTTGTGACTTGGTGACCTGTGCACAGGCAAATCATCCAAGGTATGACAGGGTGACCAAGTCCAGATGGTGATGGAGTTGGAGGAAATTAGGTCCCCCACAGGCACAATGGCACAGCAAGCATGGGTGGGAGACAAAAGAGGTCCGTTGCAATGGAGGAAGAAACTGCACGAGCCGACTGCTTGGTGTTGAAGCTCTGGGCAGAACCAAAGCTTGCCGAGTTGCTTTCCAATGGCCCAAGCTCGAGTCCGGGACCTGGTTGCGAGGGGCAACGCCTGCTGCCGCCCACTTGCCCAATCAGTGCCGACAGGGACAGGTTGCATGCCGCAGGGGCCGAAGCTGCGACGCTTTATTGGTCGGGAGACAAGGGTGACAGCGCAATGGCATGCCTCGAGCTGCATTGTGTGTAAGTCGGCCACTTGGTTTAAGACCTGAATATGTGCGAGAGAGGGTCTGCATCCATTCTCCGCTTCTATGTCGCAACGACGCTCGAAAAACCACTGTGACGCCTACCTCACGGCGCGAAATAGTGAAAATCGACAGCTTCACTTTTGCTGCACACCGGTCCCCAAAAAGTTGCCCCATCGCAGCCCCAAGCCCAGCAACCTGGAAGTCCGCCACCCACCCGAAGTAAACAATGGCCCGTGCCCGTCCTCGCAGCACCCAGACAACCAGAGCAACCAGTTAGGGCCAAACGAAACTTAATATCACACGCCGCCTGCGACGGGCGGATGCGCCCAAGACCGCTTTGCTCTCCGCTCTCCCTCGTCCAGGAATCCATTGCTTTTGCATCCCCTCTCCTCCCAGCTTGCAGGCTCGGGGTCGCCTTGTCAATTTGTCTCTTCCTATCGTCGGTTCGTCCCTGCTGCCTCCTGTGGCCAGCCACAACGTTGTCGATCCCCACCACTGGTTTCTCCTCCACCCAACCCTCGTTTGGCGCTGATGATTTCCGCGCATTTCCCATCGTCAATTATTCCACATCCACCCGCCATGGCTGACGAAGGCGTTGCCAGCCACTACCAGGTTCTAGAGGAACTTGGCCGTATGTCGTCCCTGGAAGGTTGCGCGAGTGGCACTGACCGATTTTTGTGATACAGGTGGTAGTTTTGGTGTTGTGTACAAGGCAATTGAAAAAGCAACTGGTGAAACAGTTGCGATCAAGCACGTAAGTTCTCTTGCATCGTCTCCCCTCACTGTCGTCACCGCCTACTGACTTTTTGCGCCTCTAGATTGACCTTGAGTCCAGCGAAGATGATATCCAAGAGATCCAACAAGAGATTTCCGTTCTCAGCACGTGCGCAAGTTCTTACGTTACCCAGTACAAGGCCAGCTTCTTGCGAGGTCATAAGCTATGGATCGTCATGGAATATCTCGGGGGGGGCTCCTGTCTGGACCTTGTAAGGCTACCCTTGTCGCTGTTGACCGACGACGATGGTGAAGCGCTAACTTTCCTCGCCAGTTAAAACCCGGCGCTTTCAGTGAAGGCCACATTGCCATCATCTGTCGCGAGCTCCTGTTTGGTCTCGAATATCTCCATGCCGAGGGCAAAATACACCGCGATATCAAGGCTGCAAACGTGCTTTTATCCGAGAGTGGCAAGGTCAAACTCGCCGATTTTGGCGTCGCTGCACAGTTGACGCACATGAAATCCCAGCGGAACACATTTGTGGGCACCCCCTTCTGGATGGCCCCAGAAGTTATCCAGCAGGCTGGATATGACTTCAAGGCCGATCTCTGGTCCTTGGGCATCACAGCTATTGAGTTCGCTCTCGGCGAGCCACCACACGCCAACACTCACCCCATGAAGGTGTTATTCCAAATCCCCAAGAATCCCCCCCCGAGACTCGAGGGCAAGTTCAGCAAGGAATTTAAGGACTTTGTCGCACAGTGTCTCGTCAAGGATCCCGACTACCGGCCAACAGCAAAGGAGCTCCTGAGACACCGGTTTATTCGATCGGCGGGCAAGGTGGAGGCTCTCCAGGAGCTGATTCAGCGCAAGCAGATGGCGGATGCCAAGGCAGATCGCATTAAACTTCCCGTTTTCTACCAAGAGACCCTTCATACTATCTCCCCTAAGGATGAATCTTGTGAATGGGTCTTTGACACGGTAAAGTCTACCGTAGTCCCAGGAAGGCGGGGGACGGTTCGATCTCGGAAGCCGTCGCCAGCTTTTGCTGTTGAAGACGCCATGCGCAAGTTGGATGTCAAGGATGGTCCCCTCCAACCCTCCACTCCCGGCACTGTACGAAGATCCACCGTCCGCCGTCAGCCTTCAGCTGCATATCGAGACTCCGCGCGCAGAGTTTCGAATGGCTCCCCAAGAGCGCCTATCGCGCCCAAGCGCCCTCTGCAGCCTGATTTATCATTTGGCAACTCAGGTTCGACTATGCGCCTATTTCGACGTGTCCCTTCTGGTGGATCGGACTCGAGTCTTTTAGGTGGTCCTCCAGAGCCTCAGACTAATGAGAATCGACCGCCGGTTGCATTCCACGCCGCACCGGTGGAACCAAACAACAAGGAGGCCATTCTTGGAAGGCGCCTCTACAACAAAGCTGTCGAGCCTTGCATGGATGAACTACATGCTCAAACAGCCTCGTCAACCAAACGGGAAGCCCTCGCGCGGCTGTCAGATGCCTTTGCGCTTCTTGACTCGGTTGATCCCGAGGGATCATATCACTTACTTCGAAACCTAGTGGCGACGGTGTCTCAAGACAACAAGTTGAATTCAGCGTTCCTGGCCTCCCTGCAGCAACCATCCAAGACGCCTCTGGACGGTACTCCACAGGGCACAGTGGTTATCAAGAGTCGGACGCCTGCTCCAGCAGCCCAGTCGGTTCTGCAAACTAGTCCGACAAAACTGGTCATGAGTCAGGAGAATCCTCATCTTGCCAGCCATCGCAGACGGCGTGGCAGCCTCGCGCCAGATGCTTCAGCGCCACCGAAATCCCCCGAAAAAGATATCCGTGACCGCGAAAAGATGGCTCTCGAAGCCAAGTTCCCCGGCCGTCCAGCTGTTCCTGGAATGGAGCACTGCAAGGCCCTATCGGATCTCTTGTACGCTCGCTGGACAGATGGATTACGGGCTCGTTGGGGTGCTCTGGCCGGTGTATGATAATTACAGCGAAACATAAAAAAAGAGGATAGAATGCTGGCGGGCAGAGCATTGGCTCTTTGCTCGGTTGGATCTGGGCCTGGTGCTGAGCGTTAGCAGTACGATGCGATGAAACGAGGACGAAGATGAAGGTGATGCGACATCGGGGTTGGGTGCTTATTATGGTAATGTGTTGTAAGTTGCGTGCAGAGACGAGGGAGGGCGGAGGAAGGGGGTGCGATGTTGTTTTCCCAACTTTTGGTTCCACCTGACGATGTCTTCACGAACAAGGAATGATTTGACGGCCTGGCTTACCAGTATTCACCTGCGTTTAGTTTTGCTGCGCGATCATACCTCACTGTCACTCGCTACTTTTTTGATCGATTTGGATTTCTTCGTGTCTGGCCTGGCCTGGTCTGGTCAAGGTGTTTGCATTTCAGCGGCGTTGTATTTCTTGCACTTTTCACCAACCTATCTGATCTGCGGGCAATCGGTGTTTTCGGGTTGGCCTTTAGTTTGATTGGGTTCTGCTAGATTTGAAAGATAGAACGTGGGGCTAGTGCTGTTTACTGACGGTATCCTGTGTATGGATTAATTGTACTCTTCCGCTCTTGGTCACAATCTTTCGCCTCTGTGAACACTTTGCTAGCAAGACAAACCCGGACATGCTCCAGCTAAGGTACATTGCGTTTCTCGCCATCATGTCGCTGCCTGGTTCAGCGACAGCTTAATCCGCCAATCCATGAACTCATCCGTGATGATGCTGCCATGGCCGACCTCCTCGATCTGAAACACCTCGATATCTGGCGATCTCGGCCGTCTCCGGATCCGCCAGACACCCTCATCAGTGATGGTATTCCGAAGCCCTATCATCAGTTACTCAGGTCAGCTGGCTGAGGCGGTAAGACGGGTATAATACGGGAGCAGTGGAGGGCGGAGCTCACAATCCAAAAAGGCGCTTGCAAAGTTGATGCATGTGTTCCCGTCCCACCCGATCTTGCCTCTCCGTTGTACAGTCGCTGGAATGTCGTTTGTTTCCATCTCCTGGGTCTTGACTAGAACCCCGTCACGGGTACGGAAGCCGACGATGATCTTGGGAACACCGAGCAGAAATGACTGGATCCAGTACTTGAGCAGCTTGCGCTCGAAGTTGTCCATGTCGCGGTCTGACCGGATCTCAGCTGTGGTTTTGAGCTCAACCCAGTTGGTAGGTGCGCCGGCAATCGTGGGTTTGGAGTCCCAGACTAAGGGGGTGAGCACTGGGTTTGACAGCAAGCGGCTGGGAAGTGAAAACCTACCGGCATCAACCTCGCCACCGAGACAGATGATGGAATTTCCGAGGCCAGTGCGCACGACGGAGCAGTATTGTTCATTGTTGTTCACGATTTCCTTGTCTCGGTCTTCAATGTATTCCCGAGATGTCTCACCCCATGGCGCTGGAAGTGTGGAGAGAGTCTCGAACTTGTAACCTACCGGCTCCGCAGTCAGTTCCTACTTGTACCTCTCAGGGGAGAAGGGCCGATATACCCCAGAATTGCATCACTTCTTGTGGGATAGGACCTTTCCGCTGCTGGCTTTCTTGTTCCCTTCGAGAAGCCTCCTTGTACTGGTGGTTCTCCTCGATAAAGCTTTGGGAAGTTAGAACGGGGTGTTTGATGACTTGCGATGCGGTTCACTTACATGCAATCCTTGGACAGAGCTGTGTTAGCGTGACTGTAGCTCAGAGAATGGCATGGTCTCAAAGGCGCACTCGGTAAAGCGTAGCATTCATTTCGAAGCTGCGCCATGTCAATGTCAAAAGAGTTCGAGACTGGGTGGATCAAATGGTAGGTACCTACCCATCACGGTCATCAAATGGCGCTGCCATTATCTATTGAAGCCGTTTGTTAGCCCCGAGAAGACCCCAGGCCAGCAGACCAGCTTCTGGGGGACCTATACTGACCTTGGTCAACATGCCTCTCCATGTAACTATGTGGGCATCGATCGGCTTCCTCGTATCTTTCTCGTAACTGGCAATTGTCTTCAGCAGACTGTCCAAGTGCTCATCCACACTGTCATCGTGCTTTACAAAGCTTTCATAACCATTGGATAAATCAGTCCCCAGCAGGGGCGGATAGTACCACTTCAAGGATGAATCGTCTTGCCGGAATTGATGAGCTTTGTCGTATGAGAAGCAGGCAAATTCCTTTGGTCGCTTTACAGGCTCACTCTCGCCGGCGAAACGGTTGACGGGGTGAATTGAAAATGTGGACGCCATGAGCGCATGGCTGAATTGAGATGTGTTGAACGGATATTTTTGTGTCAGTATGCGCGTGCTTGGTGTGATGGAGTTTCTTGTGTACCTACACAACAACAAAAGACCCAAGCAGCGCATAAGTATTCAAAGGTTGCTGGAACGCACTTTGCAGATCTCCAACCTTGAACCCCTGAAGATTGTTCGTATGGTGGCTGATTACATCCCCGCTTTGCGGCTTGGCAGCCGTATTTCCTGGATCTTCAGCAGCCAATGGGGAAACTTCTCCCTTGCCCTTTCGAAGAATACAAAGGATTTGTACTATATTTCACAATTGAAAAGGGCTCAACCGACGTAAAATTACGAGGCTTAACAACCAAGGCCTGAGCTCAATCTCTTTACTCGAAAACCCTTCAGCCTGTTCTCTGTCCCATGCTAACAATAACTATTCCATGGGCTGAACTTTGCACTAGTTAGTGTCTTCGTAGGCAATTGGTCTTCCGTATGGGGGAATGTGCTTGGCTGAGGGAAGCCGCCCCACCCTAGCCGTCAGCCCCTGTCGCAAGCCAAGATCGCAGCTTCAGCACGAAACACTGTTCGCTCAACGTCGTCTTCAACGCCACCCGAGACGTCATGTCGAATCGGTACGGGCAGTCATACCGCAACGGCGGGTATGGCGGTCTCGGCCGTCCAGATGACGAGTACGACCCCTTTGGTGAAGGCTACGGCGCCCGGTATGCGCCGCAACAACCTAGCTCGCGAGCTCCCCCCGCCGTCCGCAATGCGCCCCCTCCACGCTCCGCTCAGCGTGACCGCGGCTACGAGACAAATGCTGAGCGCCAGATTGGTAAAGTGTTGGAGATGATAAAGCAAGAATGGTCGGCCATGTGCGAAAATGACTGCGTTCCTGTCCAACTGGCCCTGCAGTTGCTCGACACTAGCTCCGTCGGTCGCGCTCACGAGTACCGAGACTTTCAAAAGACACACAAGTACCTTCAAGATTCGCTGAAGAATATTGTCCACGACTACCATCAGGGCTTCAATAGCTCCATTGGAACATTCCACAAGATCCAGGGTAGCATACAGGCGTCACAAAAAAAGGTTCGCGCGCTCAAAGACTCGCTTGCTGCCTCTAAGACGGCGTTATGCACTACAGACCCCGAGCTGAAGAAGCTGCATGCCACCTCGCGCATGTACGATGAGGTTCTGCAGACACTCAATGAACTGGACGATCTCCGCACAGTACCAGACCAGCTCGAGGCAAGGATATCCGAGAAACGCTTCCTGACAGCCGTCGATGTGTTGCAGAATGCTCTGCGCAAGCTCAGGAAACCTGAGCTTGATAACATTGGCGCTCTGAGTGAACTGCGAAGTTACCTAGCAAACCAGGAGACAGCCTTAATGGATATCCTGGTTGAAGAACTACACGAACACCTTTATCTCAAATCACCTTACTGCCAGGAGCGATGGCAGAACCTCTCCAAGCACCACAGCACCAGCGATGGTACCCTCACAGACTCGCCAGCCATTGCCCCGTTTCTCTTCATCCTAGACTCAATCGATTGGGAGAGTGCTGCTGCCGAGGACCCACAGAAGAACCCAGAGGCAGACACCTTCTCCTATGTTAATCTTCTCGTTGAAGCTCTCAACAAACTTGGCCGACTAGAGGTAGCCGTCGACACATTGAAACAACGCTTACCGGTCGAACTTTTTGCGGTAGTGAGTGAAACGGTCAACGATATTGACCAAAAGCACCCAAGTTCATTGCGGGGTGGCTCGTCTAGCGCCAATGCTTTGCACATGTATGGCCAACGCGAGACGAGGATGAGGGCCGACGTCATCTACGATCTGCTCTGGACACTTTATGGCAAATTTGAGGCCATCGCCGAAGGTCACAGGGTTCTGCATGAGTCCATCAAGGCACTGATTCGCCGCGAGGGCGCGGGCAACAACAGCGTCCTGTTGGGTAGCTTCAAGGAGCTATGGAATCTTTACCAGAATGAGATTCGGTCTCTCCTACACAACTATGTCACTACTGATGCCGATGTGTACCAATTTAGCTCCTCGCCCAGACCTGGCGCTGGTGTCAATGGAAAGGCAGATCTCTCTCGAGAACATTTGTTCAGGTATGCTGAGGCGGATACAAAGTCACCAGAGATGGTGACCGAGTACGAGGATTTGGATGGCATTATCCGGAAGTCGGTCCCGGGCCTCACATCCGGCAACCGCAAAGGACTGGACAAGAAGGTGTCGTTGATTGCTCCACGGTCTGACCCTGTGACTGCTAGAAAGAGCACGGTCTCGGGCTACGGCGGCAGTCAACAGAATCCCGGCACATACAAACCGCTCGTGGAGCCAAGCGTGTTCAACATGAGCCTGCTTCTACCGCCGACCCTTGTTTTCCTTCAGCGTCTGAAGAGTATCGTTCCTCCAGGATCTGACCTCGCCACAAGCACCTTGACCTCGTTCCTTGACAACTTCCTCGTGAACGTTTTTCAGCCACAGCTGGATGAGACACTCGGAAAGCTCAGCGACAATGTTTTCGGCGAAGCAGACGCCTTCCAACAAGATAATGCGTGGAGCCACGTTGCAAAACGACCAATCTTCAAAGGGACCACGGCATTCTACACAGTAGTCACGGCTTTCTGCCGAATGTTAGGCACTATTCCTCATGACCAGGCTCTCAGCTCTCTGATTATTACACAAATGATGCGCTACTACGACAGATGCTTTGGCTGGTACAAGGCTTTGGTCACCAAGACCCAAGAGGGGGCTGTTGCTCAGGCCCTTCGCGCGTCTGCTGTCATGGCGTTGGAGCCGAGCGACATACGCGAGGTTATGCAGGCGTTGTGGAAAGCCGACGCGAGTGACCTCGGTCTCCTTCAGAAGGAGGCAAACTCGCTCATGGCAAGAACCAAAGAAAAGAAGCTGGAGCTTAGTGACATCATTCAGGATCGAGACACGATACAGTCATTATGCCTGCTGTATACAAGCATGAAATGGCTCTCGGTCAAGGTCCTCGGTATGCGCCACATTACCAGGAATGAAACTGATTCCTCGAAGGCGGGCCTAGCTCGGCCAGAGAAGAAGCGCTGGACACTCCTCAATGACCCCGGAAAGGCTGCCTCAACTGATGAGGGGCCAGTTCACCTTCCCATGACGCAGGAGACTGTGCAGTAAGTTCCCATATCCGTTGAGTAGTCGAGCGATAGCTAATATAATAGTATAGACAGTTTGACAGCATTCTCTCTTCGTACGAGGAACTCGCTGCCACTGCCCTCCGTACGTTACACATGGAGGTGCGGTGCCGCATTGTGCAATCGCTATGCACAACCCTCTCTCCCTCGGCCGCGCCCTATCTCCTTGACCAGGACGTGAACGAGCCAGATCCGGAGATTCTGTCGCTCAACGCTGAGATGGTTGCCTACGATGAGATTACTAGTCGCTTCTTGCGGGAGCGCGAAGTCAATTTCATCCGCACCGGCTTGGGGCTCCTCGTTAACAGTTATCTCATTGGTAATGCCCCCATGGTAGCGCCCATGAACGACCGCGGTTGCGGACGCATGCAGTTGAACATTCTTGTACTGCAACAGAATCTAAAGAACATTGAGGAAGGCGTTGACCTTGTTCGCGCGGCGAACTACTACGAGCTATTCAAAAAGGGCCCGGATGTCATTGTTGAACAGGCTAAGGTAGATGCGGAGGCTAAGTCACAGGGGGTTGCGGATGGTGGTGAGGGGGCCATCTCAGGGGATAATAATAGCTTCACATACGACGAGCTTAAGGCGCTGATGGAGCTCTGCTACAGTGAACAGCTTGCTGACCCCGAGAGGGGTGTTGGGGCCGCAGCGAAGCGGCACATGGCGAGCAAGTTGCTGACACTGAGTGAGTATCTATGGCAGTCGTAGTCAAAATACGGTATCAGCATCGTTTTGGAATTATGGTGTTCTACAGCGGTTGGGGTCTTGTCTGGTGCCTTTGCCCCTCACATGCTGGCCAACATTGCTGGGGTCGGGTTTTTTGGACAGCTAGTTGGCAGGCAAAGCGAAGTATTTATATTTGCTCATCTCATATCAGTAAAATTCAGTGGTGTGTGCACGCCAGTTTTCCTTTCTAATGAGACGGAGAAAGCCTCCATCAAACGTAGCCGCCAGGTGCTAAACACACCTAAACTTATTTATGACGCTGGCACTCTCTACCGATTACATACCGACCTTCCTTAGATCGCTCTCGCCCCCAAGGGTAAAGACACTCGCCTCATAAGACATGCAGACCGCGCAACACAATGCGAAGCTCGTCTGTTCCGCGCCTCATGCCATTTATCTATGCGGAGACCCTGCGTTCGCTTCGCTTTCGCTAAAAGGAACACAAGCCCCCGTATTGAACTGGTGCACTGCATGGACTTACATAGGCACGTGAGTGCCCGTGTTGCGTGCCGTGTACTTGTTTGCTGAGAACTTGGCCTCATTTCTGCAGCGGACTTTTATCTCTTGAACCTTGGGCTGTTCAAAAGTTGCCCACGACTGCCAAGCTATAAAGATTGTTCGCGCGGTACTGCACGGCTTGGCTGCAGCTTGCGGGCCAACCTCCATTTTTGAGGGGCTATGATGGAAACTTGAGGCCCTAAGGAGTGAATTTCAAGGCCCTGAATGTTAGAGTCAAGGCCTAAATATTCTGGCTTGACCCCTCGCAAAATAGCTTCCCAGCCGTTTTTGTATTGCACAAACCCCTGCTGGATACTCACCCAAGTCTCACGCTAACAATCTTTCAGGGGTTGGATTGTATGTAGCAATGCCGAGTAGGGGGGATGACGGTGGCTGCATCACGATAGGTTTCCGCTGTGTATTCACGCTTCTATGCAGACCACACATATACCAGTGGCACTTTCGAGATCGACAATGCCGCATGGTCATTGCCGGTTTGTTTTGCAGAATGGGCGATTTTTGCCTCTTGGATGTGGTACCCGGAGATAAAGCTCCGGGAGATCTACTGTGTTTACTCATGAAGGAAGATCATGATTTGCAAAGATAAAGAGAAAAGAGAGGTTGGATGAGGTCGATCCGGTGTTCGGTTTCGTAGCGTTGCCACAGGTGCGAGCCTGCATGTCCGCCCACCTCTGCAAGTCAGCGGTCCAAGAGATGGAGGCGATGGATGGGAGATCGACTGGACGTGCAGAATGCCACAGCGTGGTAACCTGGAAACGCTGGCAGTTTGGTTTTGGGGGCTTATAACTCCTTGTGACAGTGCGTTCCAGCTTGGGCACGATGCCGATCCCTGGCGCGGCAGCTGAGGCGCAGCGCCCACTGACACAGGTGATGCGGGGTATAGTTCCCGACGCCAGCAAAGCTTCGGCAGGTCCTCAGATCTCCAGCCACGGCATGCCTATGCGCGTCTTCCACCCACTAGCCGAATTTATCATCAACCAACACGAATGGTGTTGGCATAGGCCTCTTGATTGGTATATTGGTATGCAGCGAGACCCAGAGATGTCCGATTCGTGATTTTTCCAGGAACCCGAGCTGACAATGGATATGGAATTCCCCATCCAGGGGAATCCGTCTTGGGAAAGTCAAAGCTGGACGCCACACGGAAGGTTGCATGTTTGGAAACCGTCAGACAGAAGACAAGGAAAACTTGCCCGATTCGCCTGTTCAAATACGCGGTGAAACTAAGAAGTAAGAAGCCACAGGAAACCGAAGAGGCCCCGTTTTCAGTCCGTCGACGGCGGCGACGATTGGTTTCATCCTGGGAAGTGTAGTTACTGTGTGTTGCCCGCTTTCTCGCCGTCCATTGGATACTCCTGAGCCCCTTCCAGAACATCCCGTGATCAACCCTGGGCATCGGGCGTCCAATTGACCGGACCATGCCTGCGGGTCTCCCGAGAGAAAAATCAAAAAGGGGGTTGTGTATTCGTAATTTTTAGACCCTCCCGGACGTTAGTCATGGGGGGTTGTGAACCCACCGGAGCAGTTAAGATGTTCCACTTGGAAAAAAGACCAGCGGCGGAGGCGTGGAATAGGAGGCGCTCCGAGCAACGGGAACAAGAGATTGAGCAAATGTCGAAGAGAAAGTGACGTTGTTTCGCTTTCCGATTCAAGGACCAAGGCAAACAGACCCAAAACTTGGCTACGGAGGAGTCCTGTGCGGTAGAAAAAAGACCTTGTCCGCTGCTGCGACCAGGCAGAGATTAGTATCAGCGAAAAAAGAAGATGAAGTCATGCTGGTGAACCTCGTTCCTGGGCCTGGCGCCACGGCTCCGTCGAGATAGCCGTTTGGTCTGGCCAATGAAAAGCCGCAAGCAATCTCGGTGAGGTGGTGTCACCTGTTGAGCGGGCCCCCGGAGTGTCAATAGCAGCGGCCTGGCCAGTCGGCGTCCACAGTTGGAGTGGGAACGGCTCACCCCTTCCCATTAAAATGCTGCTGTAAAGGGCCCGCCAGCATTTTACAGCGCAGCGTTGGCTGTTTCCATCTTTTCTGAACGGCAAAGCCAACAATCGAGAAATTGCTCTCCATCTGACTTCCACTCGTTTCGTCCGACTACATCACCGTTCTACCATGCGTCGCTCGTTCTCTTCTCTGTTTTTGTGATCCACGCCTGCGGTCGCTGCTCACCTGCGCGTCTGGCATGACGTGAAGAAGTGCGAAGCCCGTCGCCTGTCAATCGTGCGTAATTACCTGCCCAGCGAAACTACCGCCGCACCCCAGCGCGCCGCGCTGCCAAAGCAGTCCCAGGCTCGCTCTGGGCGCTACGCCACTCGCGGGACCCAGTATTCCACAACCCAGCCGTAAACACCTACCGCCAATCAAGCGTGGATTTCCCGTGCGGAATTCGCGAGACCATTCTTCCATCACCGTCACGTTTTTGTTCCTCGCCTCGGCCCCAATCGCCGTTCCTGGGCCGGCCTTTGGACGCGGAGTTTGAGAGTCGTGACGCTGCGAAACAACTTCTTTCTGCAGCAGTGGTTGACAGGTGCAGCACAACGACACCTTCCCAAACACCTGCACGCCTACTTCTCTCCCTCGTCGGACCGGACAGTCTCAATCCCCGGTTGCCTTGAATTTCTCAACGTTTGACATCCTGCCGGACGTCTCGATCAATCGCCAAGATGTCAAATTCGTACGTGCAAAACTCCCCAATCCTGGTCATGGCGATTTCCCTGTCATGCCACGTTCTCCGCTAATTGAAACCACCTTCATAGTTTGGGCTCCGTTTTTCGCTCGTTCTGGCATACTATGACCAGCTACGATCGACGTGAGTTATTCGAATACTGCTGTTTGCTTCTGGTCAACCTGCTGAGCTGAGCTGTGTGTAGACTCCTCATACGACTCTCCTTACAGAACCGGACGTCACGTTCCCCTCGACCGACACGGTGGCTTGACTTCAGTTGCGACCGCTTCCGAGTCCCGCGCCGATATCACATCGACCTACCATGACGAAATGCGTCGCCAGTCCCTTGCGGCTTCTGACCCGGGATACCACGGCCATGGTGCAAATAGCGGGCCGATGAGCCCCGGCATAAGCAGGCCCTACTCACCCGGCTTACGGTCACTCGCCGCGCGACAGTCAACAGCGAATGATGGCTTTGAGACACAAAGTCCTAGTGGCGAGATCCCTATGCAATCTTTCCAGGATGGGCTACCACCTGCCCCCTCGATCAATAGTTCGTGGGCGAAGATTGACAGCTGGGCCGAGGAGCACTATCCAGAGTTGTTTGACCAGCTGTGTGAAGGGTGCACCGTCAACGACATAAATGAGTTAGAGCACATACTCGATTGCTCCCTCCCGCAAGATGTGCGTCAGTCACTGCAGATTCACGACGGCCAGGAGAGAGGCGGCACCCCAACAGGAATCATTTTCGGCTCTATGCTCCTGGATTGTGAAGAAATAGTGCAGGAGTGGGAAAACTGGCGCAGAGTCAACCAAGAATTCCTTCTCGAAACCGCGGCCGCGAACCAGCCCCCCCCTCCCCCTCCCAGAGCAATGGGAAGTAGCGAGGCTTCATCATCTCGAACTGCGCCATCCAGCCCCGCTCCCAGCTCACGGAATTCGAACTGGCGGCAAGAGCTTCTATCGCGACAAGATTGCGTACCACCCGGCGGCATCCAGAGATGCTACTCACACCCCGCTTGGATTCCCCTTGTTCGTGACTGGGGCGGCAACAACTTGGCTGTGGACCTTGCGCCTGGCCCCAAGGGAATCTGGGGACAAATTATCCTCTTCGGTCGCGATTACGATACCAAGTACGTGGTTGCTCGATCGTGGGCTTCGTTTCTAGCCATCGTTGCGGATGATCTGGGTAGTGGTAGGTGGTTTGTTGACGAGGATACGGGCGAGCTCAAACTGCGGGAGTTTAAGAACGCTCGGGTTGAACCGCCGTACTTTGGCATTCTAAGATGGAGAATGGACCAGAAGTACGGTCGGACGGCCAACAAGCGGAGATCTGCCGCCCCGGGCGCATCGTCTCCCACCGGATCCGCGTCTCCATACGCCAGCCCGACGGAGCCAAGCGGTGAAATTAGAGGCCGGTCGTTACATCGACTCAGCAACATTTCACCAATGCCCAGCCCCATTCGACCAGGATACGGAAAGCCGAGTCCCTTGGCACGGGTGGCCGAGGAAGCACCCACGTCACTGGCAGCCACGGACCTCAATGCCGCCAAGCCGCGCGAGAAACTGGTTGAGGTTGATACACCGCGACACAGTGGAGAAGAAAACAAAGAGAACATTACGGCTCCGAGACTCGCGGCTTTGACCAACGGCGAGATGGTAACAGAGGGAAAGCCGGCAGAACCTCAAACGAGCAGTCAAGCAAACGGAAAGCAGCCGATTGTTATTGAAGAGGCGATGAAGACGATCGAGATATGAAGATGGACGCGACGATAAGTGATGAGTGACGGACAATCGATGGCTCGGCGATACATTAAGACGGCGTTTTGGCGGCTTCATTTTCGACCTGTTCGATCAAACTTACCGCAGCACTGCATTGGGCATACTTCTTGACGGCGTACGTGGCTTTGCTTTCGGGCGCTTTGCCGTGGATAATTCGCAGACAACTCTTTGTCTTTTTGGCGGGCGGATTCGACCAAAAGAGCGACAGTGTCATATATGTAACAATACCATCTGCCCATTCTCTGATTCGGCTTCGGTTTACATTGGTTCGGGCGAGTTGCTAGGGATACGAGGGAGGTTGATGGCGAATGTCTAAACTTAAAACTTGGCGGCATGGTCTAGCTCTCCGCATGACAGGTATTCCGTGATCGGTGAGAGCCAGGACGACTCTGGTGCACAAAGATGGCAGTATCCGTATGGTAAGACTGGGTTTTATCGCAATACAAAGTGTAATAGGCTGCATTCTGCTTTCTTTTCTACCCCAAATGTTCGCCCTTGCATCGTGATTTCTCGTTTATATTTTGGTGTGTTTGAGGCGGTATAGTGAAGAGGTAGATATTTTGCTCTTTCCGTTATGGCACCGCGTTTTCACAGTCGCTCCATTGAGAATCAGATGTGATATCACGTGAGTTTGCGGGCTGGCGAAGCTCCACCCATGCTCTCACTAACTAACGAGTGTGGGCACTGGACCCAGCCGACGTCGTCATCCCCAACCGCTGGCCTCGTGCGCGCCGACTCCCACCTCAAGACAGCAACGACGAAGACGACAACAACCCATTTCCCTACCAAACGAGCACCTAGGAGCCGCCTTGTCCGATCTACTAACGTTACTGTTTCTAAAGAGGCGCCCGGCCAATGACAGTTAACTCTCTAATGAAGCCGATCGATTGAACGAGCCCCATCAACCGACCCCATCTCCATCTCGTTACCAAGATAGCTAGCCTCGTCTCTCGCCCCAGCAGGAGTAAACCTCTCTCACGATACAGCCCAATACATCTCGTATATTTTATTTCATCATCATAGTGAGCGATGGAGGAGGAACGTCTCTGGAAGTTCAGAAAGCCCGAGTGGCTGAATAGCGTGTGGGCACGCAATTCGGGCGTCTATGGGGCTGGCGGCCTGGTATGTTTTTGCCTCCTTCCCTTTCCCCTCCTTTTTTCCATGCGGAATGAAAACGGAATCTAACACCGTTGGCATACGATAACAGTTCTCTGCCGCCTTCTACGTTCTCCTCGACTCGGCCGTGTGGTCCAAATCGGCCCGTAACCCCTCGACCGTCCACGTCACCTTTGTCGACTGGCTGCCCTTCATCTTTAGCACGCTTGGCATGTTGATTATCAACAGCGTGGAGAAGCAGCGTCTTGCCTCGGATAGCTTCAGCTATTCCGGGTCGGGAGTTGCGTGGAAGGCGAGGGTGGTGCTGTTTCTGGGGTTTGCGGCGCTGGCGGGCGGTATGGCTGGGGGCGTCACAGTGTTTGTCCTCAAGTTTGCGGTGCCAGGGGTGGCATGGCCGGCTATGGGGATGGGAGTGGAAAATGTGGTGGCGAATGCGTTGGTGGGATTGAGGTAAGTCCTTTGCTCCGTCTCTCTGTCACCGGCGGGTGTTGATTAGTGGGGCGCTGTGCTAATGTTGGTGGTGTGAACAGCTCTGTCATGTTGTGGGTTAGTCAGAACATGGAGGATGAGTATGCCTATAACCTTGCCCTATAACCGGTGTTGGCTGGTTCTCCGCGGATAAAGCGTTAATCGGTATCCAGCGACGAAGGGGCTATGCGTCTGCTTGGGTAGCCTGTTAGAACGGTTGTCTGACAGGGGGAGGACTTGTGGGTGGTGTCAAACCTCACCTGGTGGGGATTTGATCTAACATCCCGAGTTTTTCTTTGGCAATGTGGACCTTGCTCAGAAGTTAGGGTGGCTCTCTGTAACATATACCTAGGAATGGAATAGCACGTGCCTGGCGTCGGCTTCATATGTGCGGCAATCCATGGTTTCTCATATCATTCATGTCCTCCCCACTCCTGTCCCTGGAGTTTGAGACCTACCGATCCCAACTTTGTTCACTCACAGAGCCTGGGACCAGTTGCTGAGTGCAGTGAGTGAGGCCACAAAGGTGTGTGAAGGCATTGCCCTTCGTTCAGTACCACACCGTACTGTGTAGCACTACACAGGTTTATAACTTATGTCGCATTCCTCACTGTGATACGAAGTCCATATGGAGGATACAGCTTCAGTTACACATGGGACCTATGCATACAGACTGCCAAGTACAGCAAAGCTGCCACTAGAAACTGCTGTATGAGATGGTACGCGGTTCTCTTGCCATGGTGAACACCCTGTGGCGAATCTCGGATCTGGATACAGTTTATGGGGGCGCAGGGTCCATATTGGGCAGCCCGGATGAAAGAAACAGGAAGGTAAGGTACGAGGGAGCCCCTCCCTGACGGTGTGCAACCCGGTCTTATCACCCGAGATACATGGGCCCTCGCGCGCATCCTTCATGAAGACAGAGCAGGGGTTGTTCTTCCAATAATACATAACACCCTCACACTGTCATATAGAGAGTGCCCTGATGTAGCAGCTCCGCTCACCTGGCAGCCACTTTGGGAGGCGTCAAGAAGAGGCTTACCGCTCACCTGGTGCTGACAGGCAAGAACTCTACCGCAGCAGGTAACAACCACGCCACATGCTACCGTACGCTGAACTACCTACCTAATCTCTTCAATGCCCCAGTGGGGAATAAACCACATCAGCCACCACAGAGAACCGGTTAAGATGCCGACATGGCCCAGCAAGTTGCGGGACATCGGCAACTGGTCAGAGTCTCTGGAAGGAACTCCACTCACATAAGAGGGTAGCACAAAGAGAACCGCTCACCTTCAGCCACATCCACGCAAGTAGCGGTAGCTTGAAGAAGAAGCCCAACAGCCCAATTGTCAACAGAGGCCATCTATCCATCCATGAAGTCATGTACCACCTCCATCCAGCCTTTACTAACACGGCGACATGCAGAGAACCGCCCTTCCTTCAACCTTCCAAAAAAATCAAGAGAGAAGTGGAGAAAAAAAGGGGGGAGGAACATACAACACCAAGAATTTAGTTGGTCGTCGCCAGCTAAACTACTAGCCTAGGGCCCCGCTGGGTTATCTAGGGGAGAACGGGTGGGATCCAGTGTCTCTAGTGGGTATGATCGTATGTGTTTCCGAGGGGATGTGCGCGGTCGTCCCATAAATAACATCACCATGTGGGGTGGTGTTCACTCGCTGCGGATGCCTGCGGCAAGCCTGAGACTAGGGAACAGGGACTAGGGTGAGGATTTGATGGCGCTGGTGTAGGCCCGCAGGAAAATATTCGCAAATACCAACAGGCTGATGGCTATGGAGCGCCTGTCTCTCTCCATGGGCAACTTTAGGTGCGGTATCTTCATGGCCTGGAGGGGTGAGCAAGCTGGGATGACTCTGCCCAACTTTCGACCACACGTTTACTAAACGCCGAGGTAAACGCACTTTGTCCGCGAGGCCGTAGATGGGGCTCATTGGGGTGGAATATTTTGCATGTAAACGGCTTGCGTCAAACTACCGTCTCCGGTCGGGTCCAAAGCCAGCATAGCCGGCATAGGCGCCAGCAGGTCGACGCAAACATAGCCCCCGCAGCACCCAGAAGGGCAACACCAAGAAGAAGACCACAACTCTCCGGTATGAAACGTTGCTGGCTGGCTGCAGTGCGGCCGTTTGGCTGGAACCCCCCACGCTGCACGTCCGGGGTGCTATGCCTCCATCACGGACGCTTGACTGTGCTCCAGAGCAACCAATCCTGAAGGTTGACATCATGAGGTTTCGTTGTTTGACCAAGTATCCCACGCCCGGCGTCGTAGTTGGGCTTCGAGGTGTTACACCTGAGCCAGAGAAGATCTCTCAGTCGAGTTTCCCGCACCAATGATATCGTCCAGAATGGCAATTCTCGTGGGGAGTTCAGTGTCATCGAGCGGCCGTTACCACTCGTATGTTACACAAACAAGTTCGCTAGGTGCCCTTGAAAACCAGTGCAGTCTCTTTCTCGTCATCATCTTGTTCGCCCGAGTCCCGAGACTCCACCTGCGCGTCCAGGGGCAGAACAACAAGACGGACAAGACTCCTCCTGTTCATTACTCATTTGCGCATGTTGTGTTACCAAAACACTCTCCATTCCACGGTGCCAGTAGTGACCATACAAACAGCCACTTGACGCAGGGCCCCCCAAGGCCTCATCGTACAGATCGGAGACAGCCGGATGGCTGCGTTCGATTCAGTGCGATCCAGTTCAGCTGAGACCTGGCTTGTGCCTGCGGACCCAATTCAGCAGGCAGGCAAGCAGGTGAGCAAGCAACAGAGCCCCTGAAAGCGACAGGAGGTGTGAGCGACTATCTTGCAAGCCACCTCTTCAGGGGGGGACCCCGACTCCAGCCAACCATTGGACCGTAGAGAAATATCGAGGCTGATTGAACTATGATACGGCCTGCCTATCTTCGCATTGGACCAACCTGAGCCAAAGGCCGCTCGTTAGGCGACTCCGTCAACTGAGACACAGTCCAGCCCTCTCTCCAATGGCGACTAGCCCCGAGTGCGCAGTGTCGTACAGGACTATTTTCATGTCCTATGTAAAGCCTCATGGGCGAGGGAGAATGTGTCGGTCACCCTAGCATCTGACACTGCTCTCGGCCCAGTGGCGATTATAGGAAACACAGAGCAGGGCAGGGAAACGAATGTCGTTTACATACTGCAGGGAATATGTCCGACGCCGAGAGATCGACTGTCCAATCCGCTCGCTCGAAGCTCTTGGTGCATCTGACCTGCAGAGAGCTGCTTGCTGTTTTTTCTTCTCCTCACCCACAGGACAGGACACTCTCTCATCCCGCGACAGGTTGGGTAGACAGCGAGGTGGTACAAGAGACGAAGGCTTGCAGGCAAGAGGAAAAAACAACACAACCGAGTTTCGCTGCGCCAGTGTGGCCGGTTCACTCCCCAGCTCAGCGTATTGGCTGTGGGGGGTAGTGCCCGAAACGACCTTGGTCGATTTTGGTAGCCAAGGGCTCTAGGCATTTCCTTTGGAGGGAAGTTTTGTGAGCGTGCCGTCTTCCCACCAACCTCCGGGTCCATGTCGGGGGCAGTCAGATCTTGGAGGGCGCGTTCTAGAGGAGTGCTGGGGAGCAAGCCCCGGCGCTGCCGGGGTGGTGCATGACTTTCTCAACAAAGGTGTGTAGGCTGCACGTCGACGAAAAGGGGTATCTGCATGCAGGTCTCGAGCACCCACCAAGATAGAGAGGGAGGGTGGTGATCAACTCGGACTCGTTCATGGCGCCGCCCTGAAGTTGCAAGGTGGGCGTAAATTTGGGCCTAGCCTCCGAGAGCCAACATCGCTTGAGACTGGGCGTGTTCGTGTAGCTGCGGCAGCCATGTTGGAGGTGTGGAAGCTCTCACGTCTCGAGGTGGCAGCCGCCCCAGGTTTTGCCAAAACGGGCGACGGGAGAGCTACCCCGAGAAGCAACTAGCATGCTCTCGCCCTGAGGGAATCCGTAGTTGCGTCAGTGAAATCTTGTGTAGAGATCCGTTCAATTTTACTCCATACTCCTCGCTAACATTGCTGTCCAGCTCCCTCGGAGCCCAGACAGCCTGCTGGCTAGTATTGTGTGGCCAAAGCTCCAGCCACAGGCGACTCCGTGCTTCGGACCTCTCTGTACGTTAGCGCTAGCCTAGAAACAATCGAGGCGTTCGTGCATGACGTCCAAGACCTCAGCTGTCGGGGAATGTCACCGCGAAGCCAGCACGTGTCTCTGCTGATTACGAGCTGAGTTGCTGAAGGCGACTCTCCAGGGCTACGGCAGTTTTGGGTCTGGTTGAGTAAAATTTCCCAACTGGGAAGGCTCGTTGGCGAAACTGAAGCGCGCTGTGGGGGGTGTCGACGCTCTCGATGACGCAAGAGAGATAAGCCTACAACTCTTCATCTCAGTTTGCAGAAATATTTCCCAAGCATGCGACCATGAAGATTTTTTGACATGGCACGTCACAGTTCAGGAAGAATAGAAAGGTCGCGACACTGCTGCAGGCCGGAATGGCATGCAAGAGAGGTGGTCGTTTGTATGTGGGGAATTGGCGACGACATATTCCGGCCCAGGGCATGCATGGTATCGTGTGTTGTCGAACACTTGTTTGGTGCTGGTGTCTGCTGCCGTAGTCTTGTACCAAATCCCTCTGGTGGCTCTGGTGCCCTACCAGGGCCGTGGTATCTCCTCCCTCGCTCGTTGCTGCTTGGGACCGGCCTGTACTTTACGGTCGGCGAGAGACAACAGATTAGCCGTCCACTGCTGCGCGTTCTCTGTTGACGTCGTCCCGAGCGACATGCAGATGAGCCTTCTGCCACCCCTGCGCCTTGGCGTGAGGAAATGACACTCGTTTTCTCGTTGCTCGAACTTCGTGCGACGTATGTCCGAGAGGAGGTTGGTTGTCATGTAGTTAATAGCAGGCCAACCATTTTCGGTGTGTGTCAGGAACATCCAGTTCTCACCGCCTCCCTCCGACCGTGGGTTATTCGATGCCGTAATCCTGCCCCTGTGCTTCCAAGAACATGCTGCAGCGCTGGTCAGCATATTAAGCACATTAGATTGAAATCACATGGGAAGTGGCTTGAGACGCGGCTCGTTCTTGCGTGTGTGTGTGTTGCCTTTTAGTTATCGTACGGAGCGATGAAAACCACTTGGTGCCTGAACCTCGCTGCTGGGTAAGCTAACCAAATGCTGAAGTGTCTGTCCCTTGCGACCTCGGTCTCCCGACCGCTGGAACCCCCTGGTAAATTGTCAAAACATCGGGCACCGCCCGTCTGGACCCCATGACATGGAAAAATGTCACGGAGTGAAGGGGCATCACCCAGCTGGGTGCCATGCTGGCTGGCAGACAAGACATGGCCGCCAAGGCTTTGTGCTCCCGAACATGTCCCAGGTTTCCCTGGTTTGGGCATCCAGAACAATGGAAACATTCGTGCCGACCGAGTTGCCCGGCTCGCTCGCGTTGTATCATCGGTTAGGTTGGGGGGTTCGTACCCGTAGATTGGGCAGTTTCGTCGCTTGGGCGTCACATCATCCAGTGATCTGGTACGAGTACCTAGTCTGTGCCTTCCAGGTTGGGCTCAATGCTGATCAGAGAACCTCGATTGGCGCCTGTGCTTCTTTGCGCCACAGCCTGTATGCTAGGGAGCCAGGCTCCTCTTCTGTGCAGGCCAGATCGAAGAGCGGCCAATGCTGGATGCCCTCCTGCTGGCTCACGTGGTGGTGAAGAGACTTTCCGCCTGTCGACCTCTTAGATTCGCCTCCTGCAGATGCTGGATCCCGACATCCGCCTGAAAAGCAGAGACGAGAGCGAGTCCACAACGGAAAGAGCACGCCGCATCGAAAATTGCACCTTTAGGTTTAGGTTGTAGCCCGGTAATAAGGGTCGTGGACAGCCAGAAATCCACGAGCCCTTCCGAGCACGAATCAATCAAGGGCCACTAGTATGGTGACACACGCAACATCACACTGGGCAATCACGAAGGACACTAGGACTCGCCTTGGGTTTTTGAATCTTGCAGAAACCGGCTTACCAGGGAGCTTGATCCGCCGAGTCAGGGACGATGCCCGTTGCCGTCTCGGCCTCGAAATTTTTCGCTTGAATGTTTGGCTGCTACCAACGGGGGTCGGGGCCAGCTACGGATCTGCTTGGTTCTGCGGGCTTTTAGCGTGGTCTGAAGGGTCATGGGACCTCTTTTACACGCATGAAGGCTTGATGGTCCACTCAGCGCCGACCTCATCGAGAAGCACAAGAGAAAACGGCGTCGGGCATCATGGAGTCACCCATGCTAGCTGCGCGCTCCCAAGAATTTGTGCAGTTTGGACAGGTACCATTTCCTTGTCCAATGAAAGGCGATTGGGCACTGGAGGATCCAAATGCATGTGATCGCCGGCTCACAGCCCCAATCAGATCGCTTCTTCGGCGACAGGGGTTGCCGCGAAGGTGAGTGCGCTAGCCCTGCGACGGAGGGACGAAGCATCAACATCGTAGCAGAAAATACCTATACAGGTCGGCCACACCACGCTTTGTGAATGAGGTTTGAGAGAAGGAACAAAACATGCGGGGGTACTGTATGTTTTGCTATTTGGTGGATCTCTTCTGGATGCCGCACCGAACTACTTCTCAGCCTCCAATCTCGCCAATTGATGTCATTGCTCCTCCCACTCCCCAAGTTTAACGGAAGCTCGGCAGCCCTCCCTACCCCTCACCCCTGACCAGCCACTTAGCAGCTGCGATCCGTGAGTTTCGTTGCACCGGAGTGGAAGACATTTCAATGCTCTGGCAAGCTGGAGTAACGGGTTTCAAGCTCTGGGGTTATACGCTTGACCAGTATCGTATCCTTGACTCGATGCCTTATTGGGAAAGGGGGATACCTACGAATGTTGCTTCGTTGCATGGCGGACGTGCGCGCACATTGTAACTACTCTGCTCAACCTGCTAATACGCTTGTTGGCTGCACGATGCTCAGCGTGGCCGCTCGAGGGAAATGGAAAACCCACCTCAATTCCCCGAGTATGATGTGGCTGGACTGGGATATATCCATGTTGCGCCTTACACACCGTGACGAAGGACTCTCGACTTATTAGCCAAATCTTGTCCCCAATGATCAACAGTCGGTCTTGGTGAACCCAGCAGCGGTACATTCCCGTGGATATATGCACATTTCGATACCCGTCAGCCCTCCGACTGGGAAGTCAACAGATTATCCGGGAGTCCCCTTCGACAGGACAGGCTCGACAGGGAATGGCCTCAAGTTACAGCCGCTTGTTCCCGGTGGGGTCCCCATATGTGGCTCTTGCCTGTCCAAGACAATTTCAGAACAAGCGCCGGCGATACATCGAGCGGCTCGGGAAGCTACTTGGGAGAGAGCTATCTCCACCCCTGCTCGCTTGCAGGCCGCCCTTCGGGGCCGCATACGCTTGAAGACGGAGCTGTGAATGACCGACACAGCTCAACTGCTGTACCTGTGCCAAGTTCAATCTTACAGCCCGAGTACTGTGCGTTGTGTGTATACGCAGTGTAGTTAGTATATAGTACTTCTTTCAACCCTAACAGCTGCTAGCGTGCCGGCGGGGGGAGGTGGAAGCTCTTTGTGTTGTCAATGTACAAAGTAAATCCTGTGGTATTCTTCAAGTGGGCATGTTTGTATCTGCCATCACCGTCGAGTCAAAATCGGCAGGGGTCTTGCGTAGGAGGGCAGGGAGGGGTCAGCTGAAGAGCCCCCCTGCGAGCTTCCGTCATGATGATCACAGCGGCATGTCCCTCGATTTCTCCCAGGTGTGTTACCTCCCAACTGGGACCAGATTCAATTGAGTCTTATCATAACGTTTGGCGGTTGACCACGAGAAGTTGCTTGACTGAACAGTTGTATCTGGCGGGACGATTGTCGAAAGCGAACGACACCTTGCAGGCTGAGCTCAGCAGATCAAGCAACCTCAGTCAATCCACCATCCATCTGGCATGCCTTGTTTGACTTCGCCTGCCGAGTGCTTGAACTAGCGCCTAGCCCCCCAGTCTCAAAATGGGCACATGAGCAAATGCCCCAGTCTGGCGGGCCTAGAGAACAAAAGCAGAACCAGCCGCATCGCCTTGTTCCTGGTACCTCTCTCCAGTCAACCACTTGCTTCTTTAACGAGCAAGTCCATTGCACCTTTGCTCCCACTCACCGGGTAGTATCCCAAGGAGTTTCGACCCTCGCTTTCCGATCTCCTGTACACCGACAGTAAAAAGGGAGCGACCTCTGCATTGGAGTTTGTCAAAGTAAACACACACCACCCAATCTGCCCGAGCCCCGTCTCAGCATCGAGCAGCTGCTGTGCCGTGTGCGCGCGCTCCTTGGTGTCGGTCACCAATCTGTCCCCCATTTGGAAGACGAGGCGCAACGACAAAGACGATAAGAGGTGAAGGCGACCGAGAACCCAGCAGCAGATCCGGAGACCGCTCCAGAATTTCCTGACGGCCCGCCGGTTCCAAGTGAGGCTATTTCTAGGCCTCTGCCTCCCGACCAAGCCAGGCACCTCCCTCTGGCTGCTTTGGCTGTAGCCACGCCTCAGCATAGCACAGACTCCGCACTCTCTGCACACCAATACATCACGCTGATCCGCAGCTGGCCTTCCACCCTTCCACCAAAACTCGCGATCCTGAACCCAACCACTCGGTAGTTAGCGGCAGCGAACCCACAGAGAGGAGCGCCAGCGTCAATCACGCAGCCCACGTCCGTTGCTGCACCCAAGCTCTGCCCGCCAGGACGAACCTCTCAAGTACCACTGTATCGATCTTGTTGACGGGTTCCTCGATTGCGTCCCGGTTGCCGTTTTAGTCCGATTTTAGTCCGTCGTCTGGCTAGGTTCGCAGCTTGCGGCTCGCGCACCCTTTCCCAGCTAGGTTGGACCAACCAAACCGCGACTATTTCTGCTCACACTGCACGCTGCGCTCGACGCACAGGTTGCTGACGGGCTCGTGCTTAAAAAAAAAACCTGTGACGGCAAAACCCAGCCTGGAACCCCTCACTGCCTTCACCAAGGTTCCCCCGCTCAGCACCTTCTTCCAGTCTCCCTTGATCCACAACTCGCCTGTCGACCACCGACCCTTCTGAGGCACCGTACAGTCGCGAAAGTTGTTCCATCGCCGCCGACACTTTTGATGCGTGCAGTACTGGGAAATTCCCACACCGATACTTCGTCGCAGCTGCAGTTGATTCTAGGTAAGTCTCTTTTCATCCTCTTCGGGGCAATGTGTTCTGCCCCTCTCCAGACCCCTCCGCTACACCACCTCAATTCACCAAGCATTCCAATGCATTCACTTCCCTCCCACCGCACCTGCTCCCGGAAGTAACCCTGGCTCTTTCTTGCCCCAACCCCTCTCCATGCCGTCTGTGGTTGGTTGCGTCCTGAAGGACAGAGCGCCAAGTCCCTGGCCATCTGACCTCACCAGACGTGTGAGGTCGTCTTGCATGCATGGAAGGCAAACCTGAGCTCAGGACAAGTGTTGCTCCATCGTCGAGCAAGGAGAAGGGCGATTATCTCGTGTCGCTCCTTGGACGACTGCGGGCTTCTTGCGCTGCATCTTTGAAATAGATGGGCTCTGTTGCCTCGGGCTGCGCTCCTCGTTGCATCCAAACTCGGGCGCCCGTCTTCCCAAGCGCAGGCGCCCTACCTTGGTCGTCCCAGAGCCACTTTGACTTGGCCTGCGAGCTAGGCTGTCGCTTGTTGTATGGCTTGCCACCGCATTGCCCTGTCATTCCCCGCCGTCATTTCACTTTAAGCTACCATCACCCGCCCCTCCATGGCCTTCACTTCGCCTGACCTCCAAAAATCAATCTCCCTTTTCCTCCCCACCTTACCTCGTCATTCTCCTATGCAAGCATCCCGATTCTCATTCATTGCGATCACCTTGTCTCTTCTCGGCCTCGAATTCCAAGCAGATCATCTGATCACCACCAAGATTTGAGAAATTTCTGACCGCGATCGTATCCCAGCTCGCCAGTCAATCTACTTTGTCGCAGCCTGCTGCATCGGCCGTTGAAACAACCCACCCACTTTTATTCTTGCGCCGCCAGAGTGCCATCCACATTCCTCTCCCTAAACCTTGCCATTCCAGCCAGTCGATTACCCGACCTCGATCCACGAGAATCGAGTGCACACAAGAGAGCCCAACTACTCTGTTGCCCTGACTATAGTTTACTGCCGCACTTTGGGGCCTGACATCGAACACCCCGGCTGCAATTCCGTATTCGGACCCGCCACTTGTTGCCCAACACGGCCCGCGCCGAGTTTCCAGCGATTTATTCCCTCTCCCGCCCCTCTGCCGAAATCATTGACTGCCCTGAACGGCAGCACCAGAGCTGGCCAGTGTGACTTTCTCTACCTCCAACATGGCATCAAATCGCCCGGCGATGCTCAATACCCTGAGGATGGGAGGTGAGTCGTTGTATCCCCCACAACCAAGGGTGGCCGTTGTACCCGGGCATGCGCGAGGCTGGCTACTTACTGAGTATAATATGCAGAGGTCATTCGCGAGAAGGTTCAAGACGGCGTCACAGGAGAAACAAGAGAGATACAATACACGCAATGCAAGATTGTTGGTAACGGGTCGTTTGGCGTCGTCTTCCAGACCAAGCTCTCCCCGTCCAATGAAGATGCGGCCATCAAGCGCGTTCTGCAAGACAAGCGGTTCAAGGTTCGTCCGCGCTGTTCACCGTTATATGGACCTCTGCGCTCACTAGTCTGTAGAACCGCGAGCTCCAAATCATGCGGATTGTGCGACACCCCAATATTGTGCAGCTCAAGGCCTTCTACTACTCCAACGGCGAGCGTGTATGTGACCCATTCATTAGCTCTTAGCGCACTTTTACTTACAGTGATTGTAGAAAGATGAAGTGTATCTCAATCTCGTCCAGGAGTTTGTCCCTGAGACGGTTTACCGGGCATCCAGATTCTTCAACAAGATGAAAACAACAATGCCCATCCTCGAGGTTAAGCTCTACATCTACCAGCTCTTTAGAGCTCTCGCCTACATCCACTCGCAAGGCATTTGTCACCGCGATATCAAGCCGCAGAACCTTCTCCTGGACCCCAACAGCGGTATCCTGAAGCTCTGCGACTTCGGAAGCGCTAAGATATTGGTTGAGAATGAGCCCAACGTGTCATACATTTGTTCGCGCTACTACAGAGCTCCTGAACTCATCTTCGGCGCAACGAACTACACGACAAAGATTGGTAAGCATCTACTTACCCACGAAAGCTCCGGCTATCGTGTCCTAGCTTTTCCCACATACAATTCACTTACATGACTTAGATGTGTGGTCTACAGGTTGCGTCATGGCCGAGTTGATGCTCGGCCAGCCCTTGTTCCCTGGAGAGTCGGGCATCGACCAGCTGGTGGAGATCATCAAAGTCTTGGGAACGCCGACTCGAGAACAAATTCGAACTATGAACCCGAACTATATGGAGCACAAGTTCCCGCAGATCAAGCCGCACCCCTTCAATAAGGTTTTCAGGAAGGCGGATGCGAATGCGATTGACCTGATTGCTCGGCTTCTCGAGTACACTCCTACAGAACGTCTGGCGGCCATTGATGCTATGGTCCATCCGTTCTTCGATGAGCTCCGGGACCCCAACACCAAGTTCCCCGATTCGAGACACCAATCTGGGCAACTGAAGGATCTGCCGCCTTTGTTCGATTTCAGCCGGCATGGTAAGTGTTGTCCCTGCCCAATGGGTTGCCTTAGCTCACAACGCTTTAGAACTGTCCATCGCCCCTCACCTCAACCACCAACTCGTACCGCCACATACGCGACCAGTCCTTGCAGCAAGAGGTCTTGACATTGACAACTTCACGCCATTGTCGAAGCAAGAAATGATGGCGAAGCTAGACTGAAATGTCACCTTTGCGAGCATGCTCCTATTGATTCACCGCCTCGTGCTCAACAATTTCGTGGACCATTTGTGGTATCTTTTAGTGGCAACAGCATAACCTAAAAGATCCCGAGGGCATCGACCGTTCTCGCACATTCCATTCATGAACCGAGTCGCGAGGAGACCGCAGTGCGCCCGCCGGACTCTCTAGGGCGACACAACCGGACCGGCTCCATACTCCGCGTCGATTCAACTCATGTCACTGGGCAACATCGTGAAACGCTCGATCTTGAGACGGAACATGGACGGAGGGGAGCAACCTGCGAGCGGCTTCCCTGTGCAGGAGGGCGACCAGTTGACTGTTTCACGGAGGGCTGCACAAGGAGGGCCATGGAGGAATCGTTGTTTTAGATTTTTCATTTCTGCATCACTGGGATGGCTTTTGCTTACTTTACCACGATATGTTCGACGAGGCTCTTATTCACGTGGCTGGCGTCCACAGATGGCTGGCCCTTTGCTTCCTTGCGGCCCTTCGGACTCATCCTTCCGTCGCTCTGGTCTGCTGAGGTGACAACGATTGATGGATTATGGCACACATGTTATCTCGCGGGGCGGTTTGAGTGGAACGACGGGTGGGATTTTCGACCTCGGTGTTAGGTTTGGGAGACAGCAATCAGTCGGACGGCAGGGTGCGGAAGGAATGATGACCAGGGAGAAAAAGACTGGGTGGATTATGGATCTGTTCAGCTCTCTCATGACGGTGGAAAAATGGCAATCGACCTGCTTGGTATTCATGGCACGACTGAAAAATTTGTTACTTCTCAGGCCCTTTTGACAGCGTCCCAACGGTAACAGCTTGTCGTGAGCTCGGCGGCTATCAAAAGGATATAGCCAGCAGCGAAAAGCTGCTGTCTGATGAATTGAATGATGATTTCCCTACTTTCTGATATGCGGGGCACGTCAATGTGTGTGACATCCCTGGAGCAGGGTGGGAGCGTAAACCGCCGCAAAACGCTTCCAGAGCTTGCATCCTATGGCTATATCTTCCTTCAAGTTGAGAATATATGTTCCAAAGCAAACAAACCCCATTGGTAATTCTCAATTCCTAGTTAACGGCCATCAGCTGCTCCCCCGAGTTCCAGGCTGATTAGCAACGGTCGATTCCTGCATTGATGCGCTCATGCCTAATCTTTCAGGCAGCAATCGCTAATCTGACACCCCCAATGCTGCAAGCTTGCATGTTTGAGGCGCGTAGCTGAAAGTTTGAACACTGCTCGTGTCCCGATCAACCAACAAACCCGAAGCCGTTCACTGCCAGCGGTAATCGAGACCATTCCTAGACAACACACCGATATACCACCAGCCTCATCATCATGGCCGAATTCGACCGTCGCTCTGGCGGCGGCGGTGGCGGCGGCTACAATGGGTCACGAAAACGTCGTTATAGAGGTAAGTCGATGGGAAGCACTTTGCATTCTAAGAGCATTCTAGTACAACCCCAGGCCCGAGATTTGCTCACACAGCGCCGCCCTCACTAGATGACGACGACTTCGACCGACGCGGACCCCGCCGCCGCTTTAGTGAGCCCCCGCATGTACGCATTCGTAAACAGCTCCTCGCCATCGCTGAGAATCCCATGCGGGCCTGGCACGAGGAGGTGGCGTCGATCGCGAGCCTGTTTACCGATAATTGGGAGGACGAGCTGCTGCGCGCCAACTTCGTCGATCTAGTTTTGCAGCTTGCAATCGAACAGCCCCTCAAGACTCCCTTTTTGGCTGCCGTCGTCCTCGTTGCCAATACCAACAAGCCTGAGATCGTTGATCTGCTGCTTGCCAACCTGACTACCGGCATAGAGACTAGCATCAAGATTGGAGCATGGCGCGATGTAAAACTCTACCTTAAGCTTCTGGCTTGTCTTCAGGGCTGTCTGGGAGGTGATGGCGTCTTTCCCGTTCTGGAAGACCTCTTCTCGAGGGCTGTGGATCTGCAGACGGCGAGCTCAGATGATGTAGGCTGACTGCTCGTGCTGTCTACGTTTGATGTGACGCTAATGACTCTGGTTAGACAATCGGAACGGAGCTGGTCAAGATTATTCTGCTCACGCTGCCATACGTGATGGTAGCTACCCCTGGCCAGTGGGCGCAAAAGGCGGCCGATTTGATGGAGAAGACCGACATTATCGCTTTTGAGCCGCATGCTCTCCAAACTCTGATTGAGCCATACCATGCCGAGAATACCGAGGAGGCAAATCCATCAACCAGCATCATCAAGCTTCTACAGACACAGCTTCAGTCCGAAGCAAATAGTGGGTGGGCACTGTCGTTCTTGCCAAGACCTTGGGAGTTCCCTCCTGCGGAATCGCAGCAGCAAGAGAAGCTCACCAACGCGCCCAAGCACGACCTTCCCCCATTCTCCATACCTGAGACTGTGGTGGCCGGGCCAAGACCACTATTCCCCGAAATTCATTTTTCCGTCTACGCAAAGCAGGATGTCCAGTCGGTTCCCGACGAGTCAACGGCGGCATCAACGCTCATTCGCGATGCCCTGACCGACACGATTAATATTCTTCATTTCAATCGTAACGTGACAGCCCGCCACTTGATCGAAGTGGATTGCTTCTTTGCTCCGCGCACATTTGCCGCGAGAGCCACCCCGTTTGACCGTCTGCGAGACATTGAGCCTCCAAAGTCAACCTGGAAACCGGAAGATGTCGCAGTAGACGCCGTGTTTTCACAGCTGTTCCAGCTGCCCAACCCCGAGCACAAGCTTGTCTACTATCACTCAGTCCTCACTGAGGCTTGCAAGCTGGCTCCGGCTGCCATCGCTCCCAGCCTAGGACGCGCCATTCGCTTCCTCTACCGCAATATTCACCGACTAGACACCGAGCTTATCGATCGTTTCTTAGACTGGTTTTCGCACCACTTGAGCAACTTCGGCTTTACCTGGAAGTGGACAGAGTGGGTCGATGATGTCTTTCTTCCAGACCTTCACCCACGAAAGGCGTTCATCAAGGGAGCTGTTGATAAGGAGGTTCGGCTCAGTTTTGCCCAGCGTATCAAAAACACACTTCCGGAACAGTATCAGAGTTTGATTGGCCCAGAGATGGAAAAGGAGACCCCTGACTTCAAGTTCGCCGATGACCGTGAGATTCTGCCCCACCCTGATATCTATTGTTGATATTGACCACTGCAGGTGCCCCATTCGCAGCCGAGGGCCGCGAGATAGCAGCGCTTCTCAAGCGGAAAGCCCCCGATGAGGAGGTTCAACCCGTCATCGAGCGTATTCACGCGCTTGCTCTTGACAACAATCTTGATCCACTTGTTGCGAGCACCGATGTGTTTGTGACCTCAGTTCTCCACGTCGGCAGCAAATCGCTATCGCACGTACTGGCCGCTATTGAACGGACCAAAGACCGCCTAACGGACGCTGGCGCAGCATCTGACGCTGCTCGTTCTCAGATCATTACTGCCGTCATGACATACTGGTCCGCGCACACTGGTGTTGCTCTATATATCATTGAAAAGCTGCTCAACTACAGCATCCTAACTCCTTCAGCCGTCATCAACTGGGCACTTGTCACCTACGCTGGCGCCACTAAGGGCGATGCCCTCGCACAATCACACATGTACGAGCTCATCTTCACTACCGTCATGAAGGTTACTGGCAGGGTGCGACAGGTGGCGCAGAAGGCGGCGCAACCCGACGCTACGGTCGACATCGAGACTAGGGACGCCGAGGCCAATGCCATGCGTGAGCTCTTTCGCGCCATTGAAGATGCGCTTGTGTCGTGGGCGAGCGGATGCAAAGACGAGATGATGGAGCTCGAGATTGGCAACGACGCGGGCAAGTCGGAGAGGGAGGCGCTTGTGCGAAGGTGGGGAGAGCGATGGCTCCGCGTCTTTAGGCGAAGAGCGGCGATAGAGGAAGCATTCCTGCTGGACGTTGCTAAGAACGCAAAAGCACATAACGCCGAGAAGAACGGTGGGGGGAACGGTATTGTCGCCGGTGAAGGGTTTGAGAATGGCGCCTGAATTGCTTGGTTTGGTGGCCGGGCCTGGTGGTGACTGGATCGCAGACGCGGCAGAGAGGATCCTAGTATCGAGAAAAGGAAACTTGGAGTGGATAGTTAACACGCGGACAGAACGGCAGCGAATCTGAGTATTACATCTCGGCTAGGATTAGTGTATGTTTTACTGTATTTGTGTCGTTGGCATCTCTTCCCAAACGGCAGGGCGGCGAAATTGAACAGGGTTCTTGGCAAGAAACGCAGATCCCATAATGTGGCATTTCTACTTCGTCTTGCCTAAATTAGGTAGGCCACGGCTGCTCTTCTCATCTGAGATTTGTATGATATCTTTTGATTTTCTCATCCCGCTCAGTCACACAAGTACGGTCCAACCACATCGCTCACAGCAATTCTGTCTGGGTATCTGGTTTCATCCATTACCATTTTGTCCGCCTATCCTACACTTGGGCAACCTTTTGCTTCCCCTTCTTCCCTCTCCTCTTCTCTTCCCTCTCCTCTTCTCTTCCCTCTCCAACGCCCTCCTTTTCTTTTCTTTTCTTTTCTCCTACTGGGCTTTACACTGCTCTGATGAGAGGTGCCGGTTGAGACTAACGGCGAAGCACCCCATTAGGAGGGATCTGCGGGGGAGGCCCAAAGCCAGCGGGCGGGGCGGCCCCCGGTGGTGGCATAAACCCCGGAGGTAGCGGTGCGCCTGGTGGAGGAGCTCCAGGAAAGCCAACAGGAGAAGCAGGCATGCCAGGATACATGGGTTGAGGCACTGGAGGGCCGCGGAAGGATGCACCAGTTGGATGGAAATCGCCAGCGGGTCCGCCAAACCCACCATGACTTGGAGGGGGGCGTGCTGGAAGGCCCGAAGGCGCTGGGGGGAGGCTTGGGATGCTGGGTATGCGGGCGCCCATGGGTGCAGGAGGATGGTTTGGATAAGGAGCGGGTGGCGGTCGATTCATGACTTGGTTGGGTGGCAGACCACCATAGCCTGCTACGGGGACTGGGGGCATGCCTAGTGGCATACCACCTGGAGCGCTCATCGGCGTGACAGGTGAGATGCCCATCGGAGGGGCCAGAACAGATGGGTCGATAGCAGGAGGCAGAGCGGCGGGACCAGTTGGCACACCCATGGGCCCAGTCATATGGTAAGCTGCGGGTAATGGCTGTTGCTCCGGAACAATATTGTGCTTCTTCCCTTCGGCTGCCAGTTTTCGCTCAGCCTCGTCTCCATGGCGCTCGCCCTTTCCATCCTTCTTGTACGCGTACTCGACCGTGATGGCTTTGCTGAGAAGGTACTGTCCGTTCATGGTGGCTTTGGCAGCATCACTAGCCTCGAACGAGTCGAAGCTGACGAAGCCATAGCCCTTCGAAATGTTGTTTTCATCGCGGATGATACTGGGTTGTCGTAATATTCCACCAAATTGGCTGAAGGTGTCATATAGGATCTTCTCGTCGACCTGGGGATCGAGATTGTTGATGAAGAGCTCGGCCCCAATGTCCACCGTCTTTTGCTTGTCGGCGCTCGCCTTATTGACCCGTATTGGTTTTCCCCATACGCGGATGCCATTAAGCACCTTGGCGGCGTACTCGGCCGACGCAGCAGTATCGAATTCAACGAAACCGTAGCCTTGGTGTGTTTGTGATACACGGTCTTGGGGCATGTGAACTTGACGGACCGGGCCAACTTGGGTCATTAATTCAGACAATAACTCCTGGGTGAAGCGTTCGTCTATATTACCGACGTAGACTGTGGCATCTTTATTCTGCTCCCTGTTTTGTGTCAGTGAAACCCAGAAAAACAGCGAAGAAGCGGAGTCAAAACGCACCAATGCTTCGACATCGCGAAGCCCTTACTCGGTATTTACTCTAGTTAAACAAAAACTTTAGGTGACTCGCTCCAGCCTCCGTATTTACATACGTGCTAGACAGCAAGTTTAGAAAACAATGTATCGCAATCGTGACTGAATAGCAACGTAGAAAATAGGTTGAGGCAAATGCCGAGTTGGAGGGAGACGCCAACTTTCTTAGCTGCTGCGAACAGGGGTATTGCGCATAGGTGGGGCAGCTCTGTCCCTGCTCCCCTGCAACGCCGCACTGTGGCTGGCCAAAGTCGCGGCGCCAAAAAGTTTCTTGCTCCAGGATTTGGACCTTCCATTGCATCCATCAAAGCTTCCGACGAACCTACTCAAAAGAACTCGCACGCAAAGCCCTGTCATTTTAAGGGAGCCCTAATTGACATAGACACCGATAGCGCCGAAGCATAGAAGCGAGGATGTTTGCCCTTTCTGAAGAGTCCAAGGTCCGCCACCTTTTTCTCCCTGTGACGATGAGTCGTTGACGACGAGACAGGAACGAATCACGAGGATCATCGAGGTCTCGCGTGTTGCGCTTCATTAGTACGCTGCTTGCCCACTGCGCCGAGGGTTGGGACATGACTAACAGCGCGCAGCGGCTACCTCCCTTTGATCCTCTATCTTGGTATGACTTGACACGACCGACTAGTTACCTGCGGTGCCGAATACCCTCTAACAAACTGGCAGGATACACACGCAGCGAGCCCCGGCCATCCATCATTCGGTACGTCTTGGAACATGGCGAAACACGGCTGCAGGAGGAAATGGGCTAATCAAGATCGCAGCCTCCTCTCCCCGCTTTCTGGCTGAACGACGAGTATGGCGGGCGTTGCATTGATGAAGCGAGTTTTGTTGTACGATTATGACGGTTTTATTGCCTCTCAAGATAGCAGGTCAGGCCGACGGGAACATAGACATAAGCAGGAATCTCGGGGTTCCTGGGAAAGAAGCGGTCGGAAGCCAACGAAAGGCTAGGTTGACCACCACCGTGACTATGTGATATAATAATGAACAACTCTCCCAGGAACGATAGCATTTGTTTGGAAATGAAATCTCGTAGCTTTGAGTGTTTCGGGAGAAAAGTGAAAGCTGCTGCGGTTGCCAAGGCCTACTCGGGTTGCTTCGGTCTTCTGAAGCCGTGCCGGCCCTCTTTTTTTCTTTT
>Ga0247765_1000103_pt1 | contig 64442 bp, 59 predicted proteins | sample UWRJL106311C6_FD_179949 | JGI IMG/M metagenome (GOLD analysis project Ga0247765, IMG submission 179949) | Plant litter microbial communities from Arlington Agricultural Research Station in Wisconsin, United States - UWRJ-L106-311C-6 | ecosystem: Environmental > Terrestrial > Plant litter >... | reverse complement strand
AAGATGTCGCCAAATACAGATATTTCCATGCGCGCTCTGATTGTTACCCTTAAATCTCCTATTGTAGGCCTTTCTTCAGCTGATATCTTTGCACAAACCGGGGTTTCCGTTAGTACTGTTAATCGAATATACGCTAAGGCTATTAAGCGTAGGTTTGATCCGAATATACGGCCCATGATTATTAAGGACGAATGGGTCGAAGATGCTCCCCGTTCTGGCCGCCTACGAAAACATACTCCTGAAAATACTGAAAAGGTTATCGCTAAGGTTCGCAAAGATCGATACAGCCGAGAGAAATCCTGTGCTGATTTAGCCGGTGAGCTTAGTGCTGAGGGCCTCGATATTTTAGCTATTACGATTTGGAGAATCCTTAAATCAGCAGGGTTTAATAAAACAAAACCAATGAGGAAGCCTGGATTGACGAAAAAAATGAAGGAGGAACGACTGAAGTGGTGTCTTGATTATAAAAATTAGACTTTAGAGGACTGGAAATGTGTTATTTGGTCTGATGAAACTTTTGTTGTATTATTTTATCGCCGAGGAGGATATCGTATTTGGAGGAAAGCTGATGAGCGTTTTTTTAAAAGTTGTATTTGTAAACAGTGGAAAGGATATTTAGAGTTTATATTTTGGGGTTGTTTTTTATACGATCAAAAGGGGCCTTGCTATTGTTGGCTTTTGGAAATAAAGGCTGAAAAGGAGTAAGCTGAGAAGGATCTTGAGGAATGGAATAAAGAGCTGGAGCCGATAATACGTAGTGAGTGGGAGTTGAATACGTTAATGGGAAGGCTTGGTTTGGTTACAAAACGAGGCAAAAAACCATAATGGCGATGGAATAAAACGAATGGCAAATTCGTACGAGAATCGAAAGGAGGAATTGACTGGTATCGCTATTAAACTAAGATCCTGATACCAAAGCTTATTCCTTTCGCTAAAAGTTATAGGCCGAATACGCTTGTTTAGGAGGATAAGGTTGGTTTATACGTTTATTACGCTTAATAGCGTATATACGATATCTATTAGGTACGCTGACTCCTTTGGCTAGGTAATTCCCCTGATCTTAATATGATAGAGCCTTGTTGGTTCTGGATGAAGAGAGAAATAGCTAAAAAGGGAGCCCCAAAGAGCAGGGCTGAGGCTATTCGAGTATGGGAGCAGTGCTGGAACGAAAAGCTTACTTAAGAGCGTATTTAGGCCTGGATTGAAAGGATTATTGAGCATATACAGGAGGTAATACGCTGCGAAGGAGGTAACGAGTATCGAGAGGGCCGGAAACGAATAAGGAGCTAGGGGGGGAAATAGCCAGGGTTGTATGTAAATAACGAGGGTGGCTGGCTTGGCATTGCGCAAAACTTTTGAAAGGCACCTCCGTATCAAAAGTATTGTCTTGCAAAGGGATACAAGAAGGGAGCCTTCTAGCCCTAATACCTAGTCGGGCTGCTGCATGCATGGATGAATGCTGCGATGGGGGAAACCGACGCAGGCTACTCCGATGATCGAAACAGATAGTGGCGTCCACGCAATCTAACCCCTCTTGATGGTTGCATGAACTTCAGTTTGACATTGCATGATATAAAGGAGGTAAGTAGTAAGCCCAATTGCCATGCTCCAATTTCACTTTGGATCCCGAATCGGTAACGCAACAATTGCACATTCATTCCCAGGACAGAATGCCATCAACGACAACCCAGGCAGAGCCCCAAATACTTTGTCTGGGTGGCTCACGCATTACAACGTCATCGCACCTTGTTGGGCAATATCCCACACCTCCAGCTCACAATCCAGCCCACATACCACATCAACAGCCCCCACCTCCTCAATGGCCACAGTGGCCGCAGCAGCAGCAGCAGCAGCAACAGCAGCAACAGCAGCAGCATTGGCCGCCACCATTCAACCCGAACCTCGCCAACACCTCGCACTCGTGGCCACAACCATCCCATCAATATTCCAGTGCGAGACATGGACCATTGGTGACGGGGCAACCCCAACCACAGGGCGGAATGAACTACGGCAGGGCAACAGGGCCGCATAACCAAGTGAAGCCGCCCGAGTTGAGCAAAGCGAGACAGCACCTGGGAAAAGCTTGCGGCATCTGCGGAAAGTCGATGAAACTCTCGCTGGCAATGTGTGGCGCCATGTGCTGCCTGGTAAACTGTTTGCTCGGTTGTATGCCGGGGGATAGTCCGGGTGGTGCGTTCAACGTCGGTGGTATTTCCATGGATGTGGGGACTTAGATTAAAATAGTTTTCGGTTACCATTCGGAAGCTCCTTGTGTGGGATTTATATACAAGTGTTTAATAATCTAGGGGTATTCTTGAATTTAAAGCCACATCACGAAAGTTTTGTTGCACACCCCACTTTTACACCAAAACTCACCACAACCAGGTGCTAAAGGAACATAGCGAGACCATGCGCCTCGACAGCCGCATCCTCCAGAGTCACAGCAAGACCATGCGGGACACCTCCATCCCAGCTATGATATTCCTCCCCTTCTCGACAGTTGCTGCCGTCTTTGGCACCCGGTTATTTACATCCTCTTCCCCCTCAACACGGCCTTCATCCCAGGGCGGTTTGGCGCAGCAGCCCGTTGGTTCAAGTTTTGATATGAACCCTAAGATTTGGATCTTGTTTGCTATTGCCATAACCCTGACAGCCTTGGGGGTATGCATGGTAGTACTTTTGGGAGGAACGGAGAGAACCTTATACGAGGAGCGACGAAGTAGGTCGGGTTGGCTCCTCAGGTTCTTTGTAGATAGTAACCGTGGGACTTTAGATGTTAATAATACTAGAGCTAAGTCCCGCCACACACGCACCTGGTGAGAGCTGGAGCTGCCGACAGTGCTGTCTTCGCTGGCCCAGGGTATTTCATGCCTCCTGTGGCCCCTGTTTCTGAACAGAAGGAGTGGGCGCTTCCTTTTGCGCTTCCAAACGGCACTAACTGATCGACCCTGTCGTTGATGACGTGAGCGCCTTAGGTCCCAGCAAATCAAAACGAACTGGCTTGTGGGGGTGGCGGCGATTCCCTGCCTGATAGCTAATCAACAAAATGTGACTGGCTTAGTGGTTATTACGTAAAGGAGAGACCGGCCACTTACCTCCATGACGGACAAAATCTTGTTTTGCGTACTCATTCTCTTGGATCCCATCACTGCTAACCCTTCGCTACAGCCGACGAAGAGGGAGACAGAGAGAGAGAGAGAGATATACAGCCCATCCAGCGATGGGGGAGACACATATTTTCTTCATCCGCCACGGCGAGTCAATCGACGACGTGTCCCATGGCCAGTATGTTCCACGCTCATATGTCTGGAAACCGGCGTTTTGTTGTTTTGCGATCATAGCTGATGGTGGCTTGCAGTGCAGGACCACCGGATTCCCCCTTAACATCCCATGGTGCCAACCAAGCCAGCCGACTTGGTGCTTATCTCGCTGGGCGAGCGGCTAGCTTAGGACCCCTCCCTCATCTGTTTTGCTCGGATTTCCAGCAGGCCCGCATGACAGCAGAAGCCATCCGCGATGCGTACCCATGCCCGGATGCTGGGCCGAGCTCTACGGCAATACCCCCTGTGATAGAGATTGTCCAGCTCGGTGAACTCCGTGAGAAGCAGTTTCGCCAAAGGAGCCTGGAAGGTTTAGAATCCACAGCAGTAGCAGCAGCTCGGCATGGGGAGGAGGAAGAGCCGTTCGAGGAAGTAAGCGCTCGGGCGAAACGCTTCCTCGACGCTGTCTTGCTCCCACTGCTCGAGGACCTCCTCCTGTCCAGCACTCGGCAATGTGTTTTCATCGTCGCTCATGGGGGAATCCACTCCTACGTCTGGCTGCAGTTTGTTCGCGTGTTGAGAACAACACTGCGAGTTCCACCGCTCTCCACCCCTGGCGTCATGCGGCTGGAGTCTGTGCCGCTGGACGAATTTCTCAGCAATGCAGCCTACCATGAGGTAATCCTGAAGACTGAAGAGATTCTTCCCGAGCCCCCGTTCAGCGTACAGCCCACCGCCAGTTATATTGGCCGCGCTCTTTCGGTCGCACATGTCACCTTTGCCGCCATCAACTCGGTTGACCATCTTTCCGGACTCAAGAAGACGGGAGGGGGGATAGGAAACTCCAAGTTTGACAAGAAGCAGAGAAAGATAGATTCTTTTTTTTCTCCTCGAAAACGCAAGCCAGATAGTCCAGGGGAGGGAAGCACCAAGTAGTCGGTTTTTTTTTTTTGTATTCCACCGCATCTGTAGGTAAATTCCATTCCATCTGCTACCAACGTCCGATTCGAGGTCATGAATATCGAGGAGTTCCTAGAACTTTAATATCTTCTGGCTTGATAATATCTGCAGCCGCGTGATAGCGGCCGCGCTAACTGGCTGAGCTTCTTCTAGCAAAGTGTACAACTAATTTTCACCGGGAAGCTGGGTTGAGCTATGCAATATTATGGTACTTAACTGCGACGACGGTACTCTAAAAGAGGACATGGCGATGCCTCTTGGGATGCCCGAGGATACAGTCTGGCTTGATGCTGAGGCTCAAACCTCGGAGCCATCCATTTGGACTTGGAAAATGAGCAATAGTGAGACGCTGTACGTGTCGGAAACCATTGTGTTCTGTTGGCCACTGGATGCCGACTGGACGGATGATTTCGCCCGCTACGAGCGTCTAGCTCCCTAGGACCGCTGTGAACAGTTGCTCGGCGATCATGGCCCCGATAAGATCATCAAGGGGCCCAAAGCCTATACTTGCTTCGTCGACATCGTCGAGTACGGGGAGGCGTATCAGGTTATTGGCAAGTTTGTGGGCAAAGCTGGCCAGTCTCAGGTATCGTGGCTTCAAACTCAAATACGCTTGCCTCCTCTTCATGTCTTCCAGTTTTCAATGTGGGCTTGGTTGATTTCTTCTGTCAGGTGGCAGGCATTTTTCGCCAATACGATGATGGATAAGGCACCTAGAGAGATTTATATTTCGGAGCGCATCAACCAATGGATGCGTTCGCCAACCGCCGCGGGGAAGAGTGCGGATCAGAGCAATAGCCCTGGGGAATGGCACGTCCTTGTTCTCCATCATCGTTCTTCCGACAAAGAGTACATCAGCGACGTCTTCATCTATGACATATGTACCCACCGGCTGCACGAGGTGATCCTCGGAATCCACTACCGGAGGATACCCAAGGCGTTGTTAGCAAAGGCCATTTCAAGTAGCGATGCACCTCATCACCGGGCCTTTGAGAAAAGGCACTCCGAAAATATTCCGAGTTCGGATTTTGCCAAGAGACACTACTCTCTCCCAACTTCTGTAGCGGGAGAAGATCCCACCTTGGGACCGGGAACGTCATCACCTCCCGAGGATGACGGTAGCACCTAGGACACCATCTCTTCCCGCATCACTGATATTATTGCGAATCTTTCTGGACTTGAACCTGAGCAGATACGCAACGCTTCGGATCTTGTGAAACTCAGAATTGACTCACTAATGGGCATGGAACTGGCACACGAGATCCAGTCTGCGTTCAAGATGACGCTTAGCACTGAAACCCTGCTCAGCTTGACCGACTTCCAAAGTCTGATCACTTGTGTCGAGAAGCATTCTGGGCTCCCGGAAGCAGAGCAGAAAGAGCAAGCCGGCGTGACCATGCAAATCAATGGCGCCAACAACAGTGCGGATTCCGGATCAACGACACCGCTTGACCGTCCCAAAAGACAACGGCGCCTATGCTTTCGATGCAGTGCCCAAGATATTTGGAGATTGCGAAAGAGCGACAGAAGATTTCATTCGGGCACGACAATGGGATGGCCAAGTATCTAGACCAGATTCTGCCACGGTCAACCGAGCTCTGCGTTGCGCACATTCTTGGAGCATTTGAAGAGCTAGGCTGCGGCATACGCGGCGTGATTTGCGCCGCCGTCCTTGTGGGGACAAAAGGCCGTGGTTAGTTGGGTACGGTCATGTAGACTGGACCGAGGGAAACATCCCTGAGACCGAAATACAGCGCGTTATTAATACGCTGGTGTCTGAGGCAAGGTATTCTCTCCCGCCTCCCGCTTCTCCAGCTCTACCCAGCTCCATCTTCACCCCAAATCCAGCTGACACGGAGAAACGGCGAAATGCGGTTGATTTATATGTCGATTAGTACACGTGAGACACGGTCCTTGACCTTCCAGCACACAATGAGGAAACTGACGCTCTGGAGGTGAGCACTGGAGCCATGACTCTGGTTCCTGTTACCGGGGCACAGGAAGCCTCGGTTCTCATATCGCGGCCCACCTCTGTGTCATGCCGTTCCTTGATGAGGTCGTCTGCCTCAACCGGCGCAGTACGGCAACAGATCCTACCATTCGACAGCAGGAAACGTTGCGCTCGCGAGACATCTTTCTCCCGCCTGAGGCACTATCCAAGCTATGGGCCCTAGAGACAGACACATGCAAACCTGCCTTAGGATTACCGGATGCCGAGTACCGTCTCCTCCGACGCAGCCTTACACACATCATCCACAGCGCCTGGCCTATGAGCATGACGTGCGACATCCACGCTTTTGCTCCGCAGTTCCGCACCATGCAGAACCTCATTCCCTTCGCCGCCAGTGCGGCTGCAACTAGGGCAACCATCAAGGCTCCTAGTCATCGCGTCATTAGCTTCCAATTCATCTATCTCGTCCATCGCCACAATTGGGTGCCACCCGCTCAACCCACATAGCGCAACCACATTAGTGCCCGAGGAGAGCATACAAGTCGATTCTGTTCTGCCGACGGGCTATGGTGACGCCAAGCTGGTGTGTGAACGTATGCTCAATAGGACCTTGCACAAGTACCTGGACAGATTTCGGCCTTCGGTGGTGAGGATCGCCCAGATTTCCGAGTCAGCCAAGACTAGGTACTAGAATCCCGTTGAGCACTTCGACTTTGTGGTCAAGCCTTCTTCCACGCTCAAGGCCCTTCCCGACCTAGATGGGAACACCTTTCTTGGTGCCCTGTTGATGACGTTACAGCCACGCTATGTGAGCTGCTGTTCGTTAGACACAACACCCATCCCATCTACCACATCGAGAATCCCAGCCGACAACCTTGGCGTGACCTATTGCGCCTACTTGCGGACGCGCTCGACATCTCGTCTGAGAATATCATCCCGTTTGGTCAGTGGATTCGTCGGGTACGCCGATTCCCAGGCTCCATGAATGGAGACAACCTTGCAAAAAGACTGGTCGACTTTCTCGAGACTCACTTTGTTCACATGTCGTCTGATGCTGGACGCGGCGAATGCCAAGAGAGCACTTGGTCACTCTACGCCACCGAGACCCAGTCGACACTGATACTGTTAGAAACTACGTGAGAGCAAGGAGGGATATTGGATTTCTTCCCAGTTATTAGGTAACAATAGCCTGCCCCTCGGCTGGAGTTTTGGGGAGGGAGGAATTTCCCTTGAAGGAACAGGAAATGTTGAGGTCTGGCCTGAGATAGGTTTCCCCTTTTTAGTAATGCCAGAAAACGTCGCAATGACACTCTGCTTTTGTTCTGGTTGGCTAGCCCTAACCAAGCGTAAAGATGCTCGGCGACTTATCTCCCAATCCAGCTAGTGACCGACCTGGTGGCGCGCTCTTGCATATAAACTAAACTGTTTGACCATGGAAGCTGGTGTTTCCGCAGCGGTGATTCGTGGCCTGATTAACGCAGGCCGCATTCTTGCGCGCTGACGCAGTTGCCTTCCCCCCGTGACTTAGAAAGCCGCAACGCAAGTGGAAAATTCCCTCACCGCACCTCCATTCAACTCTTCCAGTGCCCGCTCAAACTCACGTATCTTTACCATTGCAGCTAGAGGGCCAGACGACGCGCCGCAGCTAGATTTGGCCGAGTAGGTGCATTTGTTATGTGCCAAGATGGATCCTTTCAGTGCCATAGGACTCGCCGCCAACATTACCGGCCTCCTCGACTTCGGACGGCTCGTGGTCTCTATCGCAAACGAAATCTCGCAAAATGGATCGGCTCATCGCAATGCTGAGATTGAATCTCTTACATCCAAGTGCCAGAGCCTCGCTCACAGCTTGAAGAGCCACATACCGGCATCCCAACTATCTGCTGATCACTTACGGCTGAAAGAGTTGGCCGACGAATGCTCCCGCATTTCAGAGGATCTGCTGCGACTGCTTTCTCAGTTAACGACATCAGGGCCTCAGTCGAATCTGCATATTGTTCGTCTGGCTTGGAAGAATATTCGAAAGAAATCTGAAGTAGCCGAGTTGGAGCGGAGGCTTGGTCAAGCCCGGCAGACATTGCATGTGCAACTCTCTCAAATATCATGGTGAGTACGAGACTTGTTCCACCAGCTGTATGCATGAACATACGAGTGAACCGCTGATCTCTGTTTTCCTGCGCGTAGGGTTGAGACGACCACCAAACTCAACTATTTGATCCAGACGGGAAAGTGCCAGCAGTACGATCTCCAGTCATTAGGTCGCCATGTCGAGAGGCTCGAGGCATATGTGGCGATGAAGAGTTTGGGCCCTGAACTATCGACGGACTTGCAATCCTTTGCCAAAGCCTCCAGCCGTGCAATGGATACCCTAACCCAGAACATAGTGCTGGAAGGCTTGCGTTCACCTAAGATGAACGAACGGCTAGACCACATACCAGTGGCACATGTGGAAACTTTTGACTGGATCCTTCGCGGCAAAGATGCTGATTGCATCAGCATGAGAGATGTAGGAGCAATAGCGCGCTAAGCAGGAGAAACTTGTTAACAAAGAACAGGCGTCCGATAGTCTTATCGAGTGGCTGCAAAGCGGTCGGGGCTTCTTTCACGTATCCGGCAAACCTGGATCCGGGAAATCGACCTTGATGAAGTACATCGTCGAGAACCCCATAACAGAGCGTCATCTCCAAATGTGGGCAGGGGCGCAGAAGATGGTTCTATCGAGTTATTTCTTCTGGAAAGCAGGCACGGCATTGCAAAAGTCTCTGCAGGGTTTGGTGCAGAACATGCTACACTCCGTCCTGCAGCAGTCCCCAGAGCTCATCCCACGGGTGTTACCCAACCAATGGCAAATGGCTCGAGATCGCCAATGCGCCCGGTTTGAATACCGAGATATCCGGGATGCTTTGGATGCCGTCATCCGAGAAGAGACGCTTCGTGGATCACATAAGTTTGCTTTCTTTATCGACGGCCTGGACGAACTAGAGGGCGACCATGATAGTTTGATTAAGACACTCTACACCTGGGTTAACGCCAACCAGAGCGCCATCAAGATCTGCGTCTCCAGCCGCGATTGGCTTATTTTCCGCGAGCGGTTCTCCGGGTGCCCCAAGCTCCAGCTTCATGAGCTCACGCTGCCAGATATCGCGGCATATGTCAAAGCTACGCTTGAGGAGAACGAAGATTTCATGGCCCGTGATGACCAGGAGTCCATCATAGCGCTGGGAAATTCTATTGTTCACAAATCCGAAGGCGTCTTCCTCTGGGCTACGCTTGCGATGCGTACCCTGGAGGCCGGCCTGCTCGCAGAAGAAGAGGTCGAGGACCTAGCGATGAAGATGAATGCGCTTCCGAAAGAGCTAGACCAGCTTTTCCAGTCAATTTTCGACTCCATACTGGAGCGGTCCAACCCGATTGACCGTGCATCTGCCTTGAGAATGCTCGGCGTTATATGGTCCCTCACGAGACACGAATTCCTGGCAGTAGGACCCTGGGATCTTCCTTTGCTGTATATATCATTTCTCGGAGACTTTGAACAGAATGGCCGGTTCGGCGAGGCAAGGTCGCTAGGCCATGTCAGTCGTCAGGACATTTCGCAAAGACTTCGCCGAGCACGAAAGAAGGTCTACCACCTTTGCAGCGGTTTCGTGCACGTCACCAAAGATGAGACCCGATACTTCAGAGAGGAGACGGTTACCTTGGTTCATCGAGCGATTGTCGAGTTTCTTCAGAAAGACGAGATATACGCCCATATCCGGGATTCAGTCCAGGATTTCGACCTCCTGGGCTTGGTATTCCAGTCTCTTCTTGCCGAGCACCAGCTTTATTTCGAGGGTCCTAGAGCGCTCGAAGAGCTCGATAGACAGGATGCACTCTATGAGTACTACCTCCAAGGCAGCGCGTGGGGCCCATTCGAGTCGGACTTAAACGTCTTATTTCAGATACACCTTTGTACCAGGAATCGGGACGACGGTCGGCTGCATCACATGCTTGAGATGTTAGAACGACTTACGATGGCTACCATACCGAAGAAATCTAGAACTTTTCTCGCAGCGCCCATTGCATCTAGCTGGAAAGCGGCGGGCGAGCCCAACTGGGCTGCGGAATTTTCTTTGGAGCTAGACGTTTGGTTTTGTCACCCAGCGGATATCGCCTGCCATGTAGCGACCTATTACGGCTTTCTTCGATACGTTCGGGCCAAGATGACGACTCGGAACTTCGTCGCTGTGCTAGGGCACGCCGGACAGATTGCTAGAAAAGAGGCAACTCCACTATTCACCATTTCCAGCCTATTTGTTTCACCCATCGAGGATCTGGCACTACCAATACCTAGCTTACTTAGCACGCTTGCCTTCTTCCTCGAGATTGGCGGGAACCCGAATTACGATGTTAGGTACGATGACGCATTCGGGAGGCCATCCTGTGCAGCAACATATTGGCAAGTATGTCTCTGGCATGCCATCATTCACGGCTTCGGAAACATCTCGGAATTCATCCTCAAAATCTTTCTGCTGTATGGGGCTGATAGCAAATTTCGGCTTCGCTTTGAACTGCCCCCGCGCCGAGATGGTAGATTTGCCGGGCATGTGTTGGTGCAAGGGGAATTTGGAGTAAACTATACTCGCCCCTTTGATCCTATCTTTCTCCCTGATTTACCAGACGGAATCACAGGATTAGCTCGTCGCCATAGCGGCCTGGTATCCTTGCAGGAGTTGTTGGATTTCAAGTACCGTCGCCAATCACGGAGTTTTCGGGTTCTCATAAACAGGAACAAGATACCCAACACCACATCACAACAACAAACATTCGACTTCTCAACACAATTTCTCCGCAATTTGAAGGCCCAGTGGGTTCTCAGGGACTCTCAGCAGCTTCTCACTCTCAAAAATCATGAACCGTTGATATCGGGGTGGGTTTCCGAAGATTATTTCCTGGATGATTGAGGATCACCCCATCGGGATATGTCGACCCTTATACTGTTAGTAGCAATGAATGCATGGAAGGATATTAGATTTCTTCCCAACTATTCGATAGCAACAGCCTCCTCCCCACGCTAGAACTTGTGAGAAGGATCCATAGTCAAGTAGCCCAACTGTGTAGAAACTTTGCTCACAGGACGAATTCTCTTGGAGGAACAGAAAATATTTCGGTCTGAGCCAAGTTCTTTCCTATTTCGCAGCGCAAGAAAACGTCACAGTGCGCTCATCTTGTTCTGGTTGGTTCGTTGGATGGGGGTTTTGCCCGAACCATGCACCGCCCAAGACAACTTGCGTTCGAGAAAGCCACCCACCTGCCGCCAGATCCTGACATTCACCTTCGGAAATGGTCTCACCCAAGTCAGAGGTGCCGAGTAAGTGGTCAACGAAGGAGATATGGTTGTTGTTCCGGCCGGGACGAAACACCAGTTCTTGAACAAGGGCGACATCCCTCTGGTTCTGATACGGTGTACTCCCCTGCCGAGCACAAGGCAACGACAGTGCACAAGACGAAGGAGGAGGGCGACCGAGAGGAGGAAGAGGGTATTGATGTGCCGCCAGCGTGGAGCCGGAGGAGTAAGAAGCAGAATGAGGAGGAAGGGTGGGTTAAGGGGGAGTGAGGATGAGCTCTAGGTGCCTACCTAAGTTATTCCAATAAGTAGAATTGGTAACCAATCCTCTCGCTGCACATGCTGTTAAGGTCGTAAACCTGCCTTGTGAGACATACTCGAGGGATTAGCTACCGAAAGAGAGTGGGGGGCATGGGAGTTTTTGGTGGCAGGTGAAGGTCCTCCCGTCACCAACAAGGCGGTAATGGTCGGTGCAATGGCGCACATCACACCCCTGTTGATGCCGTCAGAGCGGCCGGTGAATACATAGCTCCATTGTCGAGCGAGAAGTTGTACCGAGGTGAAATGGATCGCGGAGTGTGATAGTTTGGGAGGGGAGTAGGCCCGAGGAGAAGGAGAAACCGGGTTCTACATCGTATGCTCATGTCCGAAGCGAAGCGGCTGAGCAATGTAAAGTTTTGTTAATTTACATTGCGGCTTCGTCTAAGTGCGGGGAACTTGAGGCTTTGGAAGGCATTGAAAAGCGGGAGACCGACGGGCCACCCTAGGTACCTAGGTAGGGGAGGTTACCTTAGGTTTCAAGCTGTAGCTTCCATGAAAGCAACCATGCGGATTATCTTCATCTTCGGAATGGTATGGCTATCTCAACTGGCATTATGCGCAGATATCCGTGTTTCACCAGGCCTCTGCACCAACGTGTCGTTCAGCTATCCCGGCTGGGAGCTGGCGGATTGGCGCCTTCTAGCCGATGACGGCGGCATGGAATTTCAGCTCACCAACAACGCAATACCAAACACCACTCTCTCCTGCCGCCGATATGGCTCCCCCACGTCGATGCGCTACTCACGCGTCTGCAGTGACCGCCAGACTACGTTTACGTACGATGGCCAATCTTCAGTCCTCGCCATCCACGGATATTGGGCCTGTGACGAGACCAATCTAAAATTCGAGGCCATCGGCAACATCACCCTCGATTGCCCCACCGGGCCGTCCGTCCCTTGCACTTTGTTGGACGCCAGGACCATCCGCGCTTCGCTGCTCGCGCCCGTCCAGGTCAGTCCAAAGCCAGTCCCCGCGCCGCCCGGCGCCGACGCAGTAGGCTGCACACGCAATTCGCGATCGCCTTCTTGGGAAGTCGACGGCCTGGTATCGTACCAGCCGACGCTCGACTCGGTCACGGTCGAGTTTGACCTCACCAACATGGCCACCGGAGACAGACGCCACTGCCGGGTGATGATGTCCCTCGGCGCCTCCTCAGATGGATCAAGCCACGACTGGTTGCCGTGCGATGATGGGGTCTCATTAGCTCGCCCGCTGATAACAAACAGGCATGAGACAGCCACGTACGTTCGACTTGATCGCTCGTCCAACACGCTGGAATTGAACCAGACATGGTACTGCGGCGACCTGGGTGACAGGAACCAATACCGCTTTACCGCTTCGGCTGCCGTCAGTCCCGCGCTGCATGTCAATGGCAGCGCGCCGCCCAAGCTGGTTGTCCCAGTCGATCCAGGGGCTGTGAGCGAGCAAAAGTTGCCGCCTAGCACGCTCCAGCGCCCTCGGGCCTTTGGGCGCAGCTGCACCGTCACAATGCTCACCGCCCCACCGCCGGCGACGCTGGAGATTAGTGGCTTTTGGTTTGGAACGTTCCAGAAGGACGCTGGCTTGGTGAGCTACGTCAACATGTCTATTACCAACGGGATGCTTGGGGCTGTGATTGAGGCCAGTGCCGGGGGTTCTGCCATGACACCTGGTGTTCAGGGGGTCAGCAACCCGGATTTCTGGTATGGCTGCAATGGTGGAACTGTTGCCGCGCCGGCTGGGAGCTTGCTGCTGAACTGCAGCTTTGCTTTTGACAAGATAACAAACCGAGTGTCTGTCACGGAGAGCTGGATCTGTGCGGATAAGGATCATGAGCATCCGTAAGTCTCAAAACCCCATGTATCCTACTACCTAGTGTGTACAAGTTCTAACGCGTTAGGGTTGTTATTATAGCGTAGTATTCACCGTCACTTCGCGGGGTATCGTCCCAATGGATAATAACATGTGTCAGATTTACCGATCTGAGAGGCAGCCTGAGCCAGACCATCTGCGTTGTCCCGCAGCTCAAGAAAGGTTTAACATTAGCATCAACAACTTTTATTGGCGGCCTTGCGGGGTGGCAGACAACTGCCCCCAAAAAGGTTCCGGGTTCAACTGGGAGGAGCAGTTCTCTTGATCAGAGGCTGCTAGCTATAGAGGCTTGTAGCTATAGAGGCTTATTGTGGTTGGCTGATCATTCCTCCCAATTGAAAGAAAACCCTGCCCGGGCTCGTGCATGAAGTTGTTGAAAGAATTGAAGGGAGTAAGGCAAGCACATGTAAATCAACGCATTTCCAAGACAAGAAATTGGTTAGCAAATGAGTGGCAATAGCCCCTACAGCAGAGCACCCAAAGCACCCGTAACCAGTCCCGCAACGAGCACCGCAAATCCAATCTTGAGCAGTGAGGATGACGCAGAAGTGGGCGAAGCCGTCGGGGAAGTAGGCAGCGAAGTTCGACTCCGCTGTGTCTCCCCTGTAGCAGAAGAGCTGGTACGAATTGTCGCCGTACTTGGAGTGGTGGCGAACTGGCCTGGACAGCAAGAAATCCCAATGGAAGTTAATCCACGTCTAGTAACGACACAAGGACAGAAAACTAACCGGCACTAAAAGTCCAGTCAATCACGCCGGGAACAGAGCCGGTGCACGTAGCGCCGCACCCGCAGCAAGCAAGCCGGCCACCAGCGACCGTCGTCAGGACCGCCGACTGCGTGCAGCACCGAGGTCATTCTCGTTGTGGTAGTGGACGCCTAGTATGGCTGACTGTGGACATTGGTGTCGAGATGCACTGAGAGGAGAGGGGCGAAGGTCGATGTTGCGGTTATGGCGGTGCCGGTGTTGGTGCACCCGCTGGTGGAGGTGCGTGAGCGGATGCGAGAGGTGTCTTGGGCTCGGGCGAGGAGGAATGAGGGTGGGAGGGTTATGAGGAGGTTGGAAGGGTGCATTGGGATGTTGAAATAGTTGTGGGGGGTGGAGGTAGTTAGGTAGGTAGGCACGTGGGTGGGTAATGGGAGATATGCCGGGCCGTTTGCTGTGTGAAACAAAGCACACAAAAAAGGTCTCTGTATGAGGAAAAGTTGCTGCGAATGCTGATGCTGAAGACTTTAAATTCTTTTTTTTTTTTTTTTTCATTTCTTGCTTCCTCGATAAGTCTTGATGGGATACGTCGATGCTTTATGAAACATCAATTATCTCCTGACTTCAACGACAGGTTATCATGCTACGATCAGAAATTCGCCGTCGTATCGATCGCCATCGTGCAGCGTAGGAACCAAACATCTCAATGCAACCTCCCTGCCAAAATCCCCACCATGCGCATCGCCATTTATCCCCGTCGGAGCAGCGGCATGTCATGATCGATGGATGGAGCCGAATGCTGCATACATGAGGTATCATACTCTCTTCCTCAGAATGCCAAGATGTGCAAGCACAAAACTTTCTGGACGCCAGGACACCAACGGCCAACACCCAGCCAGTATTCACACCAGAGAACCCTAAGCAGCTAAACGAAGCAACCGTCTACCTGCCAGATGCAGACAGTCAACCTCCCTCTTTCCACCCTTCTACAGGCCCATCCTGGCACGCCACCTCCTCCGGGACTATTAATCCTAAGGTCTTCACACCTCAGATCAAACTCCAGGACCTAAACGACCTTCACAACAGGCCCTCTTCAATTAATTACTGCAGGGCTTTGTGAGTCGTTACACCCTGGGCCCAATAATTAGTCAGTTCAGCTAGTCCGTGTTTCTTCCTGGGAGGTCACGACTTGGGTCGTGAAACCGTTCAGCTGATAACTTGAAATTTCCACTCTCTTTCATACACGGTTCCAGGGAGTGCGCAGAGCCACACTCTAGAGACTGGGTGGTCTCACAGCCTCCCGCTCAGGAAGTCTGGGTTGTTGAAGTTCACAGATTGGTGAGTCCGCATGCTATGTGATGGACGCCAGTCACGCAAGTATCACGTGGTTAGACACGTAAGAGCAAGTTTCAAAACGAGCCCGCTCGGTAACTAAGCTGCCGCTACTTGGTTATTTGGGTGAGTATCTGGACAAGTGTTAATGGTGAGCTATGACGCGTTTCGAAAATTAAGAGTGAGGCGACCATGATGTACAGTGACACAGCTGGGTTCGTGCGCAGTCTACTGCAGGGCCAATGGGGCTGGCTAGGCGTTGGCCGCGCAATGTTTTGTTGCTCACTTTCCCCCCCTTCTTGTCTCATATCAGGCTGATCCGCTGCTCAGATGCCTGGCTCACTAGCTGCATGTCTCGTGCACTGGCCGTCCCAACTCTGCTGTAGACTTCCGACTCACCCGAAACTCTACCGACGACAATTCCATGCAGGCTGAGAGGTTCCTCGTCAAAGAAGGATTTCATCTCAGTTGGCTTCTGGTCTGTCCCAAAGAACCACATACACCAAACTTTCGCTGCAATGGGCACTGGGGGTTCAGAGCTCCGCTTTGCCGTCCTGACAGTGGCTCCACTACCCCTATCCAAGAAGGTTGTTTCGTCAAGGGAAGTGTCCGGGGAGAATAACGGCACCGAACCACCGTCGTAGTCGAGCTTGTAGCTAGGAAGCCCGAAGTCGTCCACATCTCCATTGAAGATCAGTTCCATCTCAAGCACTGGACCAGTGATTTCGATCCTCCCATGGCCGCATTTGCCAAACGGGTTTCCCGGTGGCGACTGGCAAGTGACACTCAAAATCCGGGGATAGATGTGAAGTACCTCAGTGGTTTCGGCCTGAAATGCCACGCCACCGTGAATGGACGCCCAAGACCAGGACGGTGCCTCCAAAACCAACGGCGGCTTGTCATACTCTTCCCAGCCCCAACTAGTCCAAAGAAGATCCTCTAATAAGGTCTCTTTCCATAGTCCAGCAAGGTAATGGAATCCTGTTGCCTGCTGTAACCTGGACGCTACGCCCGAAAGAGCCGGCAGCTTGTCCGCGACAAAAGAAAGGTTACGCTGAGAGTAAGCTGTCGTCGAAAACCTCCACAACTGCTGAGGAGAAGTGCCAAGGGTACGTCGGAAGTGGGAGATGAGGCTCGTCTGGTTGTCTCCAATTGGGTTGCCATCCTCGGATATGAGTTTCTCCTGGCATTCGAAGAGAAGCTCGCTCTCCAAGAAGTGAAGCATGCGGCGAGAAAGGGCGTGCTCCTGATATGTCCAAGCTCGACTGGAAAGAGGACCCAAATCATGTAGCGGCGTCGGCCACAACACTCGCTTGCGCTGTTGCGTCATGATCTTCACTCTTTTCCCGTCTTTCTCGTGGAAAAATATTGGCTTTGCTGGCAACACGCCCACTCGATCCTTCAGAAGCCCCTCGGCGGCACGTTCCGATGATGTGGCTGCGATGGTGACGAAGGCATTCTCGTAATATCCCCCCATTTTGGACGCTTCAACCTCCCAGTCCGAATGAGAGTCTTGGATGATACAGAGCGCATCGACCCACAGATATTGCAATCCCAGTTTGCGAGTGATGACAACGGCGTCCTGAACTGTTTTCGGCAGCTTCGCATAGGGTATAGTTTTCTCGAATGATTCTAGTGTTGCCAAGGTTGTTTTCAAGTTGTCGAGTGTCGGCCCCCAGCAGTAGCTTAGGATTGCATAAACTCCATGCTCATCGGCGGGTTCGTGGAGCGATACGTCATTGTTTTGTCGCCCGATGTGCAGCAGGCGACGAGGAAGTCTTGGGCAGTGTGTTGGCTCAAAACACTGGTGGTTGTCAGAGCATTCAGCGAGACAACTGCGAATAAAGTGCAAACATTCTGGGTTGGAAGGGTTAGTCGATATTTCGCGACATGTTCCAACAGTCGACATTTCGGGGATAACTTCATCTGGAACCACGTAGCAGAGTTAGATTCGAGCGCTTTTGCGGCAAGAAAGCCCATTTAAAAACACCGTCTCACCTTCGCTTGGCCATACAAACACCATAGCAAGTTCCACGAGTTCCTCCCATGGTGCTATCGTTTGCTGAATACGAATATGAACAGGCCGCCCGTGTGGAGCAAGGACATCGACCGACACAGCGTCTTGCTTTTGCTTCCAATCAGGAACGTATTCATCCATGACAAGTATCAGGAGTGAACAGTAAAAGCATCCTCGACCCACGGCCTCGAGTATATCGGATGATTTCAACATATGGTTCCGAAACAAAGCTGTGCTCGTCCATGCAGCGCTCCAGCCGCTTGCTTTAGGGTTAAAATTCCCGCAACAAGTGCATTTATCGTCCATGGCGGCCATTAGAGTTTCTGACGAAGGATATGACCAAAGACAAGTGTCGATTGAACAAGGAGGTTCAATCTAAGCCTGGTTGCATGGGACAGCAGATTAGCCACAGCCTCCGGCGGTTGTTCGGTCCAAGACCTCACCTGGCCGGATGGGGATTCAAAAATTATCGTGGATTCTGTTTCAGGCCGACGACATGCAGAGTTCACGTGCTGCCACCCGCCTGCCTAACACACCAACTGACCGCGCCAAGGAGAGAACAGAACAGATAGATCTGCGCTACACAACTACCACGCCCATGCGGGTTCAATCAAGAAACCACCGACAAAACAAACTAATCGCGACCCCAGTCAACCCAAACTAGGAGAACAAATGTTTCACTCGACCTCTTTCTAACGTGCTTCAAGTCGTGCGATTTTCAGGTTCAGCTGGGCTCGTTTGCCCGGTCTCGGCCGCCAGTGTAGGTACGCTAGCCCGCCGGTAGCCGCAGGTGCAAAAGTGCCGCCCACAGCAGCACCTAACAAGTCACGGGATCAGGTGTTCCTGATTATGTTTCGGGGTGGGGTTGAACGTCCACAGTTCTCCACCAAACCACATGCAAAAACCCACCACATCAACTGCTCCTGACTCAAACTGAATGTGGCTCATCCAGCATGTCGTTCAATTTCCGCCGTTTTCTCACACGCATCGACCCATCCGCTAAATACGAAACGAGCAAACTGTCGGGTGGTCTAGTCAATCTGATTGACCGTGCTACGAGAGTCTCGCCCCGTGGTACTAGCAGATTTCCTGACCACGATAGTCTGATCCTCAAACATGCTCCTCCATTCGTGGCGGCACTTGGGGAATCAGCTCCCTTTTCTCAGGATCGTCAGGTAATTTCCTCCGGTCCGGTACAAGCACCGAGAGTGTGTAGTAACAGGGATCTAACAACTTTTTTCCCGCGCATAGGCAGCTGAGGCTGGAGCCATCGCCCAGTTTACACCCCCAAATGGGCCCCTCGTTCATATCCTAGAACCGGTCTCCATTTCCATCCCTCGAGTTTTGCACCACGATGTCGAGCACCACGTTCTAGTCCTCGAAGATCTCGGTGCTTTGCCAACTCTGAACGACTATTTGGCTCTATTTTCACGTGAGCCGTCGCGCCTATCAGCAAGTCAAGAGAAAGCGTGTGAGAAGATAGGGGCGCGCATAGGTGGATTCTTTGGAGAGCTGCATTCCCCTCAATCATTGCAACGGGTTGTGCAGTCGGCATCGCACAGTCTGACCGATGCGTCTACACGGGATTTGGTCTACGAAATGGCCGTTTTGCCAGTGAAAGGCCATCTGGAAAAATACGCGATCCAGGATTCTAGCCTGCTCTTTGCCCGTACACAGCAGGATTTCGAGCGGCCGTTGATCGAAGGAGAGTCATGCTTCATTCTCGGAGACTTCCACCCTGGTGCCGTCCTCCTGGAGGCATCAGGGGATGGAAACCAAAAGATGGGTATCATCGACTGGGAATTCTCTTGCAAGGGGCGCGGCCCCAATGGCGACATGGCACAGTGTCTCGGGGCGTTGCACGTCTCGCTCCTATCCAATCCTGAAGACAGTGAGGCCTTTTCAGCTACCAAGGCATTGATCAAAGGCATATGCTCCGCATATAACCAACGGTTGGCTGGCTGGGTCCTTGGAGTGGAGGCGAAGGAGGGTTCGTCGCCTACAAACAGTCCTCTTTTCTTGCATTTCCTAAGATCAGCCCTGATTTTGCACGGCTGTGAGATCGTTAACAATGCTATGGATCGCGAATGGCCGCCTTCGCTTTCACTAGTGGACGCCGTTAGTTTAGGTGCGTGGTATCTGAGAGTGGCCGGAGATGATGTGCATCAGATGACGCGGGAAGCGAACTGGCAGCGGCTGCTCACGGAAGAGCATAGAATCATCTTGGACCTTTTCGGTATTTTTTGAAGCTTCAGCGAAAGGCAGCTACTGTGGGAGGCTGCCCATTGCAGGGAGCAAGGATTGTCTCCATTGTCCCTTTTGTTGTGGATGGCCCGGGACCAATTCTGAGCTCACTCAGCTAAACGTTGAAGCAATTCAGCATGCTACGGCGTAGCGTGCTGAAAATGGTACTTGGCTTAAGCAAAGGTGAGCAAGCCTCAGCAAATCCTGAGCAAAGACTGAGCTGGGTCTGAGCCGGGGGTGAACAGTGTGACGTGAGTGAGGGACGAAAAGGGATACAGCCTAGTTATCTGAGACGAATCTAGGCTTGCGGAATTTCCTTTTTCGTTTATAATCGCGAGCTGGGTAAGCTGTTGCTGATTTATCCTGATTTTTCCCTGATTTTTCCTGGGCTAGAGCGGTCTTATACTACACCACTGCACAGCCACGGACCGGTTTTCAGTCCCTCCGGCCAAAGTTTCCTTTCGATTTCCACTATGGTGTCCACGTTTCTAGTTTATCCAAAAGGCGGCTTGTGCCGCTAACACCACTGTAAGTAAAAGGGAAATGGCCTTCACAATGTGAGACGACCGCAGGAAACGTGTAACTAGAGCGTAAATATGTAGAGATGTCACAGCACCAAAGGACGCAATGCGTAAACACCACAAAACGTGGAACGTTGTGCAGTCAGGGCACTGCACCGTAGTCCTTCTACATCTAGCTGCGTAGCCACAGGCAGGCAGCATCACGGTACCGTGACAGACAGCTATTTCCAGTAAATAGAAACTAAGATTATTTGATTTACGAAATAACTTATACGGCAATTATAACTGAAAAGGCTCAGAGGATTATTGCTAAAAGTGTGCAATCAAACACAGAATTCCTGACCCGGAGATGGTCTAGGTTGGGCAACCAGGGTGGAGAAATCAACGTGTTTGTCTTTCTCCGGAACTATAAGCGGAGTTGGGCAGTGTGGCGTCTTATTGGACTATAATCAGATCGCACCCAGGGGCAAGCGAGTGAAACGAGTGATGTGACGGGCTGAGGATGGGATAGAGAGAGCGATTGAACCTGTGGATATCGGTGATGTGCATTAGCATCCTCTTCTTTTTTCTTTCTTTTTTCTATACCTTGTGACCAGTTGACACAACCAGCGCAGCTTTGACTTCGTGTTTTGTTGGGCGCCGTGACAGCTGTTCAAATCAACTTAAGGCGGGTCTAAGAGTTGCTGACGCCCTTTATGGAGCCGAAGGTGCTCTTGCGTTCGTACTCCTGAGGTTTGGCGTCGACCTTCTCCGGTTTGCGCATCCTCGTGTCGATGATACGCTTAAGGGCATCAACATGTTTGGTACGGGGTCGCTATGGAGACGTCTGCGTTGTTCGAGGTAGCTTCCGGGGGGGGGGTTTATCGCGTATAGTGGCGTTAGGGAACTCGGGTGAGGCTGCGGGTAGTTTCTTTCAAAATGCTCTGGGGGGATTATCTTGCGTTGTGTGGATGTGTTGGTCGAGGTCCTCGCTTTCCTTTATATACTTCTCGTTGAGGCAGATTTGATCGAACCAAGTATGGTGTCACTTTATGCCCTCCACCGCATGTAGGACATACCCCTGGCACATAAAATCTGCCTCGCCTATGCGCACGTTGCAGTGCCGAGTCAGTTCCAGGTCGAGTTCCCCTCGCTACATGCCATCGCCCCAGAATCTTCGTATGCCGCCGGGGATGCGTGTTAGGAGACGGAGATGGCGGACGCGTCGCCGCCTTCAAGACCCATTATGAGAGTTGCATCTTATGACAGCGAAATGGACAAGGAGTTGATGGAGGCATCATTATGAGATGATCTCACGATGCTGGTATCTCGAGCACCCCTAGAGGAGCGAGCTGTGAGACCTCAATTCTGCACTGGCACCAACCCCTGAGCGACGAGCACCACCTTTGCCTAATTCAGAGCGCACACTGAGCCCTAGGCAGCCACGGAGGCCGCCACAACTCAGCCGGCCGACATTGCCATGAGCCCTCAGGGATCGACTCTCCTTCAAACTCGGGAGGCGGCCGAATGCACCCCCTTGAATGAAGACCCGGAGCCCTCCTCAAGGGTTGACGTTTGAGCAGGCTTGCTCCGCCTTCTCATGCACTCCTCCACGTTCATGGGTGCTGGTCGCTTGGTGGCAGGGGCGCGTTGGAGTGTGCCCCGACATCATTAGTCGATATGGCCATCCCCCCTTTGGGTCGCGAGACGTAAGGAGAAGCGTGAGCGCCGACGCCAACAGCTTGACGATACGACAGTGGCTATGCTCTCCGCTCAAACTGGTCTGCCTATTCGGCAGGCTGCCTTCAAAGTCACCCCATAGACAGAGCCGCTTTCGCTCGCGCCGTAACAGGGGCCAAAGTAGAGTGATTACCTCTCAGGTATTGAGGCGCCGGAGTTGTTCATCCACGCTAGTTAACAGGAGGCTCGCCCACTGGTATATAAAGTTCACGTACGGCAATAGCCAGACTAACAACTACGTGGTCGAGTTCTATAACCATGGTAGCGGGACTCAAATGTTCAACTTCCTCAACTCCGTTTGATGATGAAGGATTAAGCTTTGTTTCATGGCATGTTGTGATCGGCCATCGGAGGGTTGGTCGTTCTTTAAACGGCGTGCAATTAGGACATGCAGATACATGTCAATATCTAGTCTCGGTAGCGCTTTTGTATCCGTTCGTCGACCCATTGAGATACGGGGTTGGAGAGGAAGGCTCATTGTAGTTACTTATTACAGGCAAGCTGGCAGTGGAGAGCGGATGGTGGCGTTAGGTAGCTAGCTAACCCAGGTGTGCAATCTGAAGTAAGTCGCGTGAATATTCAGGTGACTAACTGTTAGCGACACTTCAGCAACACAGAGGTTCAACCACAGGTTCAACTCGTACAACCAACCACTCGCTCAACTCCACCTTCTTATTTCTCACTAGCTCCCCACCCCTGCACCAAAAGACTCTACGCCCGCACGGACACTCATTTTATATCGAAAGTGGCGATGTACCCAGCGAACGGCTATCGCATCCTTGAGGTGGTTCGAGACAATATCTAACGTGAGGGATTCTTGTAATTAGCTGTGACTAATACCAGTGGTAATTCAATTTCTCACATTGATTAGGAGGTAAGTCAGCTTAGTACTTGTAGAGTAAGAGGTAAGCACAGTATTTGCTGCAGCTAGGGCTGAACCCTCTATGGCATCACTGACATTGCTGTGGTCAGTGTTGAGTTTTTGAAGGATATGCATCACATGTCCACTTCACCGTTCTCTCGTTAGGATTGCATTGCACAGGTCCACTATATAATCGTCCGGCAACATCACCAACCAGCGGGCCGAGTCGCGGCTATGTAGCTATTCAGGCTGCCGTAGATAGATCGCTCGCATCGTGATATCTCTCCAATAGCTTCACAACCGCTGTGTAGCCTCTGTCTTTCGCGATGGAGAGCGCGTTTCGGCCATCATTATCCTGAAGGGTGAGACTCGCGCCTTCTCCCAATAATAGTCTCGCGACCGCTTGGTGCCCCTTTTCCACCGCCACAAACAACGGAGAGCGTCCGTTCTTACACTTCCGCTCCATATCGACAGCCCCTGTATTGAGCAAGGTTTGGACAACAGACTTGCAGTCATTGGCTGCGGCCAGCCACAGCGGACTGCAGCCTCGCTGATCTGTTAAGTTAGGATCGACTCCGTCGTGAAGCAGCTGACGGACGACTGCGGAGTAACCAGCCTTCGACGCCCTAAACAACCGAAAAATTCCTGCCCAGTTTGTAGTGACCAAATCCGTGTTGCACTTCCGTGAAAGTAGCCGAAAGATTCGCCATTCGCCGAGTGTTGCCGCAGCCTTAATTGTCTCCTGTGTGATTGTCTTCGCTCCGTCATACTCCAGCAGCAGCTCTAGGAACTCCTCGCCATAAGTCGCGTTCCATACTGCCGCTTTCAGCACCTCTTCGGTGATCCCAACATTCCCACTTTGCTTCAATAGAAGTTCCAGTATCTCGATGCCTTCACGTCCCTCGTTCCTCGCTGCTGCCTGCATCACGCCCTCTGTGATTCTCGTATTTGCGCCCCGGCAAAGCAATACATCTATCACACTTTCGTGAGTGTTCCCTGCAGCTGCTTTCATCACCTCTTCTGTAATCTCCATATTCCCAGCCCGATTAAGTAGAAGCTTTATAACCTTGTCCGCCTTGTAATCATCGCTTTCTGCGGCCCTCATCAATGTGTTTTGGGTTATACACGCCTCTCCACCTCGATCCAACAACATCTCCATTACTTCAGGATGTTTTCCCGCCACCGCGCTCATCAGATCTTCTGTGACCCAAGCATTCTTATCTTGACCCAAAACAAGCGCTGTAGTTCCACTGCCACGCTTGTTTCCGTTTATCCCCGCAGGGATTTCCGGCTTCCCCGGTTGGTTGAATAACCATTCCAGTATGTCCGCGCCATAAATTTTATTCCTCGTCGCCGCCTCTAACACTCCTCTGGTGATCTCGATGTCTCTGTGCCGATTGAAAAACAGTACTGACGTCTTGGAGTTGCAAAACTCCACGATCGCCTTTACGGTTCCCTCTCCAATCTCCGTAACGCGGTCGCTGAAGAGAAGAAATTTGGCCATGTCGTCATTCCTACTTTTCAGCCCTGCCCTGATCACCTCTTCTGTAATCATAATCTCCCGGTTCCGATCCAGCAACAGCTTTATCACCCTCTCGCCGTGATATGTGCTCGCTGCCGCAATCATGATTTCTTCTGTAATCATAATCTCCCGGTTCCGATCTAGCAACAGCTTTATCACCCTCTCGCCGTGATATGCGCTCGCTGCCGCAATCATGATTTCTTCCGTAATCCAAACCTTTTCGCATCGATCCAGTAGCAGCTGTACGACCTCCCTGCCGCCATGTACTGCCGCTTTCATGACCTCCGCTGTGACCTCAATTCCTCCGCATCGATCTAGCAGTAATTCTATGGTCTCCTTGTGATTCCCGGAGCTGGCTGCCGCCTTCACAACCTCTTCTGTGACGCCAGTCTCTCCACATCGATCTAGCAGCAATTCCATCGTCTTGTTACGGGGCCCGGAATTTCTTGCTGCCGCCTTCATAACCTCTTCTGTGATCTTAGTTTTCCTAGACCGATCTAGCAGCAGTTCCACCATCTCTTTGCCGTTTTGGTGGTTACTTGCTGCCACCCTTATAACCTCGTCTGTGATCTCCGACTCCCCACTACGATCAAGTAGGAGTTTGAAACTCTTAAAGCCGAACCGATAGTCTTCCGCCGCTGCTCTAAGCACCCCCTCTGTGACTCTAATGTGCTTCTCATAACTTAGCAGTAGCTCCAACATCTCCGCGCCACCTTGACGAGTTCTTATCACAGCCTCTACCACGTCTTCCGAGATCTCATCTCCGCTCCATCGATCTAACAACACCCTCATCACCTCCTTACCCTTTATAGGATTTTTTGCTGCCGCCCTTATCACGTCTTCCGTGACTTCAATCTTGCATCGATTCAGGAGCAAAGTCATTGCCTCTGAGCCAGACCCCTTGGCTATTGCCGCAACTGCTTCCTCCGTCACTTGAATCTCCTCCGCCTGTTCTAACAATATTCCTAATGTTACCGCTCTCTCCTTAAATTGATATTCCTTCATGTCCACTCTATCTATGTATAAACCCCTGCGCTTCCTCCCAACGGGTGCTGTCAGGATTTCTAGTATCATACCCTCTGTTGCCGTGCGCAGTCTGCTTTTCTCTAACAGCAATTTTATCGTGTACTTACCATATATATCATTCTTCATCGCTGCTTCCACCAGTTCTTCGGTGACTTCGATCCCCTTGGCTCGATCGAAGAAGGCATTGGCTGTCGTACCGTCGTGTCCTTCCACGACTATTCTTACCATCTCCGCTGTGGTAATAATCTCGCTTCCCCGTTCCAATATCGCTTGCAGTACTTCGCTCCGTCCTTCAGTCCCGATCGCCTTCACCATCTCTTCCGTAACTATAATCGGCTTTCTTTGTTCCAGAAGAATGCCCATCATTTCCAATCCATTCTTCCAGTCGCTAGTCGCAGCCCTTATCACTTCCGCTGTAATCTCAATGTCGACACTTCGGTCCAATAGTAGCCGTATTACCTGGATACCACTCTCTCGATTTTTCATTGCGGTTGTCACCATTTCTTCGGTAATGACGATCTCGGCGTGTTGATTCAAAAGCAATTCCATCATTCCCCTTGCATGTTGAGAATTCCCAGCTGCTGCTTGTATCACTTCCGGAGTGACTCTCCCACTTCGGTCCACCAGCAGTTTCATCATCTTCGTATCAAACGATCCTGCGACCCATTTCATCAAATTCTCAGTTATCTCGACCTCCATGCCCCGGCTCAGCAAGAGATGTACCACGCTCATGCCATTTTCCTTGTTCTTTGCTGCGGCCTGTATGACCGAGTCAGTAACCCTGATGCCCTCTCTTCCGTCGAGCAATAGTTGCATGACTTCGACGTCGAACAATTGTGCTATAGCAGCCACAGCGTCGCCAGCTATCGGGGCGTTACGTTGGCGCATAAGGAGCTTTATAATGTCCTTGCCAGTCTCAGGGCTAGGGTTCTGCGCCGCTGCTTCCACCAAATCCGCCGTAATCAGCACGTCACTCCATTTTCCGAGCAGATATTTCGTAATATAATCGCCGCTCCTCGTATTGCTGGCTGCCGCTTTAACCATGGCAGGAGTGACCTCGAGCTCGGGGTGTTTATCAAACAGCAGTCTGACTGTCTCTTCGTTGAACGACTTGATTAGGGCGAGGACGGCACCTGCGGTGAGCTTAGAATCGCCCCTGCTTAGAAACCTTTCCACCACCACGTATCCTGTTATCCCATTCTTTTTTATCTCTTCCACTCTCTCTTCTGTGATGAGGGTGTCGTCCGATTCAATGTCAGCCAGCCACGCGATCTCGGCTTTTGTTGCCACCTCCCAGAGGCTCGTCGCATTCTCCAGGTCTCGGATCCCGGCCGCCTCTGTCCAGGCAAGCAGCTTCGGACCCCCCGGTTTGGTTAATTGGTTGAGGGCATCCATGTCGCCAACGTCACCGGCGCTTCGGACATGAGCATGCCAGTTGTGTGCTGCATAGTGCAGTAAGGGATGCAGGGCCTTCCTCTGAGACAGAGAGCTTGGATCCCCACAGGGGCCAGTTTCGAAATCTTCAAAAGTCAGATACTTCATACAGATTTTGGCAATGTAGATGTTTGGGTCTTGACCATTGCAGAAGTGACTGGTCTTCAGTTGCTCGTTCCGAAGGAGGAAGTCCCTTGCTGATTGGTGGATCAGGTGTACTCTGCCATTGCTGATTTCCAAGATCTCGCCAGCAACCTCGGTAATACTCTCCGCAGTGAGGGTGATGTGGTACAGCTTCGTAGATTCCCTGCTCGTCGAGTTAATCTGCGTGGCGAGAGCCGCCTCGAGTTCTTGAAGGGTCAGCGGTTGCCGACTATAAACAACCCATGTCAAGAGCTTCTGCCGTTCAAGGGAGTCCTGCATAATCCTGTCAATTATGCTTTGATATAGCTTGTTAAGATCCGTGGGAGTCGTTGCGACTATGTTTCGAAGCAGGGCAGGCGATGGTAGGGTCGCCTTCTCTAATTTCTTGAGGACGAACGATATCCACAGAAACGTCCGTCCTGCCCCACTCAACAACAATTCGGCGGCGTCTTTCTGCAAATTGGTAGTGAAGTGACTGAGGTCGGCGACTTTTGTGTCGATGAATATCTTCAGATCATCGGGATTGGCCTTGAGATCGATACAGGGAAATCGGCCGAGTTTGCGGGCAATATCCCTGATAGGTCGGCTCGTTACAAGGAGCTTTAAGATTGGTCCTCCATTTTGGCTCTGGGATCTTGAGTGAAGTCGTAAGATCCGCTTCAGCAGCGAGACCCTAGATTCATCTTCGCACTCGTCCAGAGCGTCAAGGATGCAGTACACTCTACCGAGAGCCGGGTCTTGCAGCATTCTCTCCAAGATATCCCCGAGGGTATCCTCCAAATCCTCAGGGGAGTTTATGTCGATTACATGGACAACGTGATGGAAGAGATCTGCGACGGAGAGTAGTTGTTTGATAAGCGACCGCAGAGCGGCCGGCCCGGTGCGAAGGCGCTCGTCCTGGTCGTAGAAAAAGAAGTAAATAATCTTCGAATCAGTCCCGTGACTGGGCTTTTGATTTTCCAAGGCATTGAGAAGAAATTTTGAAAGAACCGTTTTCCCCTGGCCTGGTGAGCCCCTGATCCAAAGCGTCGAGGACTCGTCCTTCTCCAGCCAAGAACGGGCTAAATCATTCTCCCAAATCCAACGAAAGGTCCCGGGTGTAGGGTCGTCGACTTTGTGGTTCCTGAAAGCAGAATAGTCGGGAGCGTGGAGAGATTCCACATATTTGGCCTCTGTCTCGGATAACTCTTCAAAATGTTCAGCTTAACAGACGCAGATGCGTTTATTGGTAAAGGGACCCTTACTCTTTCGATGATTCCCTACGCGCTCTCGTATGACGCCAGGTGCGTCGGCTACTAACTTCTTAATCCTCGATTCGATGATTTCATAGTCCGAGTTGAAAGGACTGTTGAATTTGACAATATTGGAGTGGTCCTCGTTGATGGACCATTGGTCGTGAATACCGTGTTTCCCGGCGTGGATTGCAGAATTCTCTGGGACCATCATAATCTTACGTCCCGTCCTTTGCCAAGTACCAGACCACTGTAAGTCTGATTTTTAGAGAATGGTATTCAACGTGGCGCAAAGGCTGTGTGGTGAGGTGGACTTACGGCGATTGTTGGAGTGGTTTTTGTTTCGAAAATGCAGATGATTCGGGAATCTTTAAATGTGAAGTGCTCGCAAAACATTTCATCAAGTAGTTTGAGAAATTGAGATGACGGATCCAGATTCCTGACGAGGTCTTCGTTGGGTTGCCCTTTTACCATGGAAATCAGGTTCGAATCATTGAGGCCTCTGTTTGGGACACCAAAGAATATAATCGCATAGCAGCACATGAAAACAGCTTTGTCTTCTTGGCTACCTTTCGCTGCCTGAACCAATGCCTAATTTGTCACATTAGCAGCCGAGCTGGTTTGTATAAATGTACAGCTGCTGTTGGAGCACACGGAGCCTAGCCTGGGTGGGTTGTGATTCGTACCTGCTTTACCACCAATCCACCTAAGCTATGACCAATGAAGATGAGGGGCCGGTATTTCTTCAGTATTATGAGCAAAATGTTTTCTCGTTGGAGCCCGAATCTCTTCACCACTTACCTGATCTAGACTTCGGACCGTCTTTACAGACTCGAGAAGCTTTTTCGATAGCTCAAGGATAGACGCGTTGGACTGGCTTCCCGGTAGTTTCGTATCGTATCCATAAACCATGATGCGGGCACTTGGGACTGAGGTGGGGAGGAAGTCTCGCAGCCACATACTTGGCCCTCCTCGAGACTTCCACGAACCAAACGCGTGACCTGCAAGCCCGGTTACGGCAATAATACTAAAATGTCGAGTGTAATTAGCCTTCATATAGATAAGGGCCTTTCCGGCCTCGACGACAACTTAGCGACTTGCGAGCAGCAACGCAACTTACTCCACCGTGCAGTTTTCCCCCGGGTTGGTGAGAGGAGTTAAGCCGAAAAAGTCTAGGTCGACTCTCAAGCAGTTAGATTCGGGTATGTTTTTGCCGAGGGCAGATTGGAGGTGGGGTGGCGATGGAGGCGCGTGGATTGTTGCCGTCGCAATAAACGCCCGCCTTGAGTGCGCAGGCGCAAAGGACAATTTTGACTGGTCATCAAGACGAGACGCAGCGCTTATTTGATGGACTACATTTTTCAAAATTTCCTCAAACTCGGCCTTGGTAATACTCCCGGGTATACCGGATATCCTCAAAGTGAGCGGGCCTCGGGAAGGTTCTTTCGTCGGGGGGTCTCTCCGAAGCCTTGTACGCCTGACGGCATACTCTAGCACAATAGAGAAGACCACGGCAATTACTACCTTCACTACAACAGCGATGTCAGCCGTTTCAACAATGTCTAAAAACCGAATGCTAGGCGTGAGGTTACGCATCGTGGTGTTCGTGTGGCTGTCTTCCCTAGGCAACGAATCGTAAAACGTACAGTAGACGAGCGGGTTTTGGGTACCCTGGGTGGGCAACACCGATGCTTTTGTATTCTACTGGAAATTTTGGGGAGGGGGTGCCATGTGTTATGCAAAATTTCGATAGAGCGGAATGCCTGCATGTCCTTTCTGCAACTATCCTGCACTGCACAGCTCAGCTCTGTCACTGGCTAACTCCACTTTCCTTGGCTCCAATGAGGTGTCACTTACAGTAGGAGTGCATAAAAGTTGCGCCAATGCAACCCCTCTTTGCACAACCGCCATCCTCCTCACAATGCAAACCCTTCCTTCCGCTCTGTGCCCTGCCCGTGACATGGCCAATTTCCTTGCAACCTGTCGCCAGACCTACCACGGTCTGCACCCTTTGCCAGCCTATTAACGACTAGGGAGTCCCACGCTTCGCGCGGGGGGCTTTAATTGGATGCTTAATGCGAGACCACCACCTCCATCCAGGGCCGAACATGACCATTATCACCACCCATCATAACCACAACCATCATAACCGTAATTATAACCACAATCTACCTAACGGCCATAATAGTAAGTCAATCGCCAACAGGCCAAAATTCTAACACCGAGGACGTCGACTAACCTTGCTAAAGCAGCTTGCCCGATTGCCATTATCGCCGCTATTAGGAAAATAGTGGTAGCAGTAAAGCGACTACATAACAACTTTACCTTATTACTGCTAAGGCTAACCCAAGCTGCGTTACCAGTGCTGGATTGTTGCGTACTGCAGCCATTGCAACAGCCTACAACTGCAATAGCCTACTGGTTACTACTTTGGGCTTGTTGCCAATAGTGCAGCGGTCAGCTACAGTATCTGCCAGGTGTTCGCGTGACGGTTCCACCGCAATCCGATTAGCTAGTATCCAATACCAAGTGCCCAGCGTGGGCTTGTTGCAGCCTGTGTTTGTGCCGTGCGAGTTCGCGAGGTGGTGATAGGAGTATTAACAAGGTCCTTCTTCAACATGACCAGCGGATCCGTGCTGTCGGCAACTGGGTAGGCGATGATGATGGTGCATGGACTGGCAATGCTCGCGGTGCCGCCCTCGCCGAACTCGTCAAGCTGCACCAACGGCCATTATGTGATCACGCAGCACCCGTTCCAGCATCCAGGAACGGTTAATCCGCGGGTAGCCCGTGTCGCAGTTTATGACAATAGCACGATCTTTGGGTGCGGAGGGCATCAGCTGCTTGTCGCTGAGCACCGAGGTGAGCGACATAAAGGCATACCCAACCCAGCCAAACGAGAAGGCGACAGGCGTGAGGTAAATCCGTGAAAGTCGCTTCGTGGGCCGAACTGAGACTCCAAATTGCTGGGCGAGAGCCTTTTGCACAATGTCGCCGCCGACAAGCAGAAGCAATGAGAAGATATCGCCGGGATTGTCCCAATTGCGTAGAGACGGCTTGCGTAGCAGCGTCCATTATAACGGGCAGATTTGTAGCGCCCTGGAAGTGGAAAGGACCTCGATTGACTGCGATGTTGTTCGGACCTGGTGTATGAAGAGGGGAGGCACCCAATCTTGGCGAGCGCACTAACCACCTACCTCTATATTTTGTCAGCCTGTTAGGTGCTAAGTGGACGACACGATTCCGCTTGTCGACCAGCGTTTGTCGCCAGCTGAATCGTTTGAACATGCGATAATACTTAGCAACGTGGAGATCAGGATAAGTAGTTCCGATTGATTCATTTCTTGTTGCTTTCACGGGATCGCCACAGTGGCCATTAAACTTAGGGGTTGAAATTACCCATGGGTACCCATGGGTTTTGGGTAACCAGACAAAATGGGTACCCAGCTGATGGAGCCCTGATGCCATGTAACACATTGCTGCGCCACGATAGGCGCCACGATAGGCGACACCCAAGGCAAACTCGACCTGCAGACGAGTATTTAGCTGGCCTTAACCCCTCAGTCCGGCCCGAACTAGTCCCTCCAGTAATCAACTGTGCTATCGGAGACTCAGCTCCCCACGACACAATGGCGGAAGCGGTAGCGCTAGCTGCCAGCGTGTTTGCCGTCATTCAACTTTCCGAGCGCATTACCAGCATTTGCAAATTTTACATTGGAGATGTCCACGACTACCCAAAAGACTTGCGCTTGATTTATGTCGAAGTTGGATCGCTCAAAGTGCTGTTTGAGGGTCTATCTTTCCTGGATCAAGAAGACGAGGAAGAAAATACCACGCTGAGAGCTCTTCAGGGCGAGGATGGCCCCGTGGCGAAATGTAAGGAAGCGGTCGAAGAGCTAGGAAAATTATTCCCTTCAGTCCCCCTTGGCCATCCTTCCTCTCGTCGGTGGAAAGGGAAAGAGAAGCTACGGGCGGCCTTGGCCGGCCTTGAGTGGCCGCTCAAAGCCAGTGCTGCGAGGAAGCTTTTGGAGGATATCATGAAATATAAGAGCACAATCTCGTTGGCGTTGCATGGCCAGCTTTTGTGAGTGTTGCTCCCCTGGGCAGTTGACATATATGTCTGACGATGCATCACCCCTAGGACCGACATGAGACACATAAAGCGTCAGATCAATAGTGTATCTGTCAAGATAGATGGTAAGGCCTTCATACACTCTACTCAAGGTTGTAATTTAACTTGACGCAGCATCGGAAAAGCGAAAGCTCATTGACTGGATCCGAGGCTCTGCGCTGGGGGGTACAAGTTCCTGGCATCTCCACGACGCCGCCAGGAGGCTATACGAGAAGGGAACCGGCGATTGGGTGTTCCAGACGCCCGAATGGGACAGTTGGATCAACTTCCGAAATCGCGCCCTCTGGCTCAATGGCATCCCCGGTGCGGGCAAAACCGTGTTGGCGTCCCATATAATTGAAGCGATACGGGATATGTGCAAAAGCGCTAAGAGGCAGATATGCAGCTACTATTACTGCTATCATGGCCATAATCAGGATGAAGCCGAACCATTCCTCCGATCCCTTGTCGGTGAGCTGTTGGCAGAACAGCCCGGGGACCAGATTTCCGAAGCGGCCTGGAATCTATTCCAACGGAAGACCTCGCTTAGCGAAGAGCTATTATTGGACCTCCTTGAGCAGTTGCTACCGTCCATGGAGAGAGTCTTTGTAGCTATTGACGCTTTAGATGAGAGTCAAAATCGGGACCATCTCCTGTCCTTGCTAAAAACTATCGCGACCGAGGAGCGATTCTCAAAGATACAACTTTTCACTTCTAGCCGGCAATACGAAGACATCAGAAGCAACATGTGCCAGGTCTCCCAATCTTTATCCATGTCTAATCCCTTTGTGGAGGCAGATATTCGCGTTTTCGTCGCGGCGAGAGTTAAGGCCGAGCCAAAATTCCGAAACTGGCCACAATGTCTGCGTAACGAGGTCTTGGAAACCTTAACTGTTGGTGCCAAAGGCATGTTCCGCTGGGCTGCGTGTCAACTGGACATACTTCGCCGCCTCCACCGCCAATCCAAAATTCGAGAGGCGATCAAGACCCTCCCCGAAACTCTGGACGAAACATACGAGAGGATTTTCTCATACATTACCAAGGAGGAACGAGAATTGTTCAGACATGCCCTTCACATGGTCTGCTTCCATGATTTTCTATGGAGTGGTAAAGTGTGTTTACCCGCTCGACTCCTACTCGAGTCATACGCCAATCTCCAAGTCGATGGAGATATCGCTCCATCGGACGATGTTTTGTGCGATTTAACAATGCTCAAGGACGCATGCGGTTGCCTGGTGACCTTCTCTCGGGAACAAAGCCCTGGCTGGAAAGGCGAGACTCAGGAAGAGACAGCTATCATTGCACATTATACAGTGCGCGAGTTCCTAGAGTCAGCCCGAGCATCCGGAAAACTGACTGAATGGATCAACATCAGCACCAATAGTCATTACTCGGCTCTTCTTCGCTTTGTTTTTGACTTCGCTCTTACCACAAAAACTCCCCGTCTCGAGATACCGGACGACGATGGCCTTCCTGGTCCTTTATCCATCCGCAGCACCTCAAACCTACGAGAATACTGCCTAGCGAGCTCTGTTCGGTCACTTACTGTGTGCGAAAAACTTGTCAAGCCCAGTTTGGCATTTCGACTTGTTGATCCCAGCGCGCTGCACTATGAAGAAATGGAAGAGGCATTGGCGCACGACTCATGGGACTACTACCGATCCGGCCATCTAAATGTTGGTCGCGTGGTTGTTCCATTTTGGAACATTTCGTGGACCGAGGAAACCAAGTCTTCCCATGCCACAATCTTGGTGAACCTCCTTGTTATGGAGCTATATCTGCTCGCGGAAGAGTTCATATCTTATCTGGGCACACAAGCAGATCAAGTCATGCGATATGGCTTAGATGGCAAAGTTCGATCCAACGAGTGGTATCCTTCGGACGGTCGATTCGAATCATGCACCCGCTTCCAGGGTGACGTGATTCACGTACTTGCACAAGTTCAAAGTCTGAATAAGAGGGGCTTCGAATTGATCAAGGATGTAGTGGATAGCGCACCTGGTTACCATGACATGATCCTGTTCCATATGCCTAATTGCATCTCCGACACAGAGGTCAATGCCAATGGGAGTTCACTTGACTGCGCACCGGAAGATGAGAATCTGTTTCATTTGCTTCTTCGGTGTGGTGCCAGTCCCGATCCTGCAGGGTACCAAGTCACGCCTCTTCAAATCGCTTGTCATATGCGAAGCCTCAGTAACGTTCGGTTACTGCTGGAAGCCGGAGCAGATCCCAATAACACCGGGGATCCAACAGGTGTTATTTGGAGCGATAAAACGTCACTATTACACCCCTTCAGTGAACTTCACGGCACCTTACCAATTGACGTCCTCGTTTGCTATGAAGCTCTGTTGGGCTTTGTGGATAGTCTAAGCGCTGATGAAATTGAGTGTGCGAAAGGGGCTGTGACGGACGAAATTCGACGAGTGCTGCTTTCATACGGCGCCAGGTCTTCACTATACTGGAACGACACTGAGGAAAGCGGGTCGGATGTGGAAATGGGATGAAGAGGACCAGATATAGCTCAGTCTGCTTTGGGGATAGTAATAACAGGCATATTGCGGATTATCACTTGCCACCACACGTACAGACTTCAACGCCGCAGATCGACAAGATTGTCACGGCACCAAAGGACGTAATGCGTAACACCACAAAAAGTGGAACGTTGTGCAGTTAGGGTACTGCACCGTAGTTCTTCTACATCTAGCACCACAGGCAGGTACCGTACCGTGACAAAGATATGCCAATCAAGGCGTTTCAATTCCCCAACATTTCATAATTCCCAGAATTAAATTAATATAACTCCCTGTTTTTTCAGTGGGCCTTTTATTTGGGATGGGCATTAAATTAATATAACTCTTGCTGATTTGAGAATACTAGGTAGGGGTCAACCAGGTAGTTAGTACCTATACAACACCAGATCTGAGCTGAAATTGCCCCTTTAGAGATTTCTTCCTTCCGTAGCAATCCCACTACGAAAAGACGAACACAGACCATTTAATTAAGACTAGTTAGGTAGCGCAAGAGAATTGGTCAATGCCACCTATGGTCCTAATCTTTCCTCACCTTGAGTCTCAACCCGTCGAGACAGTCTCCATGCCGCAATCAGAGTTCTCGTCACCATCCCAATCGCAGGCAGCGCCGATCCCACTAGAGCCAACGAGCGGACCACGGTTGCCCGGAAAACCACCATCCGGTACGGCAAACAAGTGGTGGTCTTGGCGCAGGGGCCAGCCCTGGCAGACGTAGGCCACGGGGGTGTGGCTGATGTCCTGGCCCTTGCGACGCAGTGCAAGCCACTCGAGGAGAAAGCCGGCCGGATTCGCCGACAGGGCCGCTGCGTCTGGGCTTTCCATGTATGTCTTTAGGGCAGCACACTCGTCGAAGCCGGCATAGAGACGCCCCGCGAAGATGTCGAGTTCCGTCCGGAGCCGCCGCCCACAGACTTGTTGTTGTTGATCATGGCCTGCAGGAGCAGGCAGCGGGGGTATCGAGTGGAGCACCCCATCAAACTTGGACATGTCGCGGCTGAGGGGCAAAACGTACGTGATGAGGTGCACCTGTGCGCAGCCAAGCGTGCCATTTGCAGTTTTGCGGACCATGGGAATTAAAAGTTCGGCTTCCTCGGGCACCACGATGAGGGCGGTTTGGCTGGTGGGGTTCAAGAGGATCCATTCCACAGGGCGCTGAATGAAATTTTAAAAAAAATTTAGCCTTTGCTCTTTTGTCGTCTAGATGGAGAGCCGGGGATTTTCACTTACCAAAAAATCATCAATATCGCCATCGTCTCGCAGCACGACGGTGCGCATATACTCGCTCGAGACGAACAAGCCCGACTCCTTGGCCGGGGGAACGCCATACATGCGGCCAATCTTGGTGCTCGCCATGGCGCTGAAAGCATGCTGATAGCCCTGCGCGCTGCCGGATGCCCGCTTCTTCTTGCCATGTTTCCGCTTCCCGCTGCTGGGTTCGCCGCTGAGTTTGCCTGTCTCTACAAAGCGGCTGATGGCTGGGTGAAGCCCGGGAAATTGGAGTGCCTTGTAATTCGGGCGATCCTGCCGCTGCCGAACTTCCTGCGCCTGGAACTCGACCTCCCGCTCTTGCTCGACCTCCTCGAGAACAGACTCGTGCCCCGTAGTATTGCTGCCGCTCTTTTTCTGCTCGCTAAGCTTTAGCATGAGCTCCTCTAGCTTTCCGCCGGGAAGCACAAGACTGGTCGCAAGAGGCGGAGAAGGGTGAACCGTTGTTGTTTTGGCGCCATATAAGGTTGCGAGGGTTTGCCGCTCAGGCTGGCGAATCATGCTGAGCAGTTTGTCGCGATGAGTTTCATCCTCTAAAAAGTCGTTATAGCGGAGCTGGGCTCCCACGCGGCGGCAAAAGTCGTAGCCTTGGGCAACATGGAGACCCCGCAGCTGCTCGTTGGCGTGACAGGTCTGCTCAAGCAGCCAGGTGACAACATGCGACGAGTCGACAGATTGGCCGCTCCCAATCTTGCAGGTATCAATTATGCTCCGGTGCACTTCGGGTGGGGCGAAAAACACAACGGCCTGCGTGCTTCCGAGAGCGCGGAGCCTCATGGCGGCTGAAAATATTTGTAAGAGTTAGATTGGTGCTCAAGTCATCCGTAGTTGTAAAATCGTATAATGCAAGAAAAAAAGAAGAAAGAAAAAAAGAAGAAAGAAAGAAAGAAAGAAAGAAAGAAAGAAAGAAAGAAAGGAAGGAAGAAAGAAAGAAAGCGAAATGGTTGGGTTGCTTACCTTGAACGGTGTGATCCTTGGTCTGACCGAGGGCCAGAGTGAGCGCTCCCCGAGCACTCTGAGGCAGCTTGAGATCGACGCCCCTGGTGTGAGCTTCATCGAGATAAACAAGGCAGTCGTCCAGGGCTTCGGCAAAGGGGGTAGATATCAAAGCCTCCGTCTTGTCGTTCCGGTCGTAAACCCAGGGCTGGTTATCCGCCCCAAAGTAGACGCCCGCCTTCGCATTCCTATCCTCAGACAACCACGTCTTGATCAGCGACTTGTTGTCCCGCTCTAAAACGTAGGCGCCCGCGTCGATCAGAACCCTGATGCGTTTACGCGAGAGCTCCGCCACCAGCTCCCTCTCTCGATCCTCCTGCCACCGAAGAGGATAATACCCGCGGCTGCGCGGCTGGAGAAGATAGGTGAGCACTTCGGCATTGGTGTGAAGTAGGCTGTCGAGGTCCTGCTGCTGAATGGTGAGTGGCAGCAACAGCCTGTTGTCATTGGTGCCGCTGAACCCGGTCGACATGGGGCAAAGGGTTGGAGACGCACATGCATCATCAAGCGGCGTGGGAGGCGGCAGCAGCGGAAGGTCCCATCCCGAGGCCTGCATCTTGACGTCGAACTGTCTTGCGTGAATCGGAAAGACGAATTTATTCATGTAATAGTTCAGCACGGTCCGGCTGTGACGGAGGATGCCCCAGAGCAGCTTGACCTGCTCCTCGTTGTCCAGACTAATGGCGTTACAGTGGCATAGGTGCCCCAGAACACCGCCGAGCCCTTGCGTCCACCTGTCGTACTCGGCCACTGGGTCATCAGAGCGTAAGACGCTCCGTAAGCTCTGGTTGAATTGGGTGGCGGTGATGCCCGTGTAGTAGAAAGATAGGCATGTCAGGGTGAGCGCCACGTCGGGATGGCCGAATTCCGACAGCTCCGACGGTACCCCTTTGGCGTGGAAGGGGACCGCAACGGGATGTCTTGCTGGGTGGAAACCGTACTGCACATTCCATCGCTTCTTTAGGCACGTAATGAGAATCCGCTTCTGCAGAAGCCCGTGAGCGAGCAGAATGCTATCTGACGCTGTCTTGGGGTTAGGGAACCCCCTAGTTGCCCGGTCCACTGATTCTGGGTCGGCATGGTCGCCGAGGAGAATCTCTCGGATGAGGGTGCTTGGGAATTCCCGCCCTCCTACACGGGCAAGTACAGTGGTCCTTCCGCTGCTAATGTCGGCGGCGATGCGGCAGATCAGTTCATCTTCGGCGTCTGTCCGGAGGAAGTGGGCCATGGGAAACCTGCCCGGTCTCTCAGAGAGCTCAAGGCTCCGCGGCAAGGCCCTCTGGATCTCAGGTAGGTGTGTCTCGGCAAGCATGAGCAGGGCTTGTATGACCGTCCAGCGGTGCGGCTGCCCGTCCAAGGGCAGCTGCGGCCCGCTGGGATAGATGAGTTGGGTCTTCACCCCCAGGGTATAGTCAGACTCGTCGAGCACGTCGCGGCAGATTTCAGACAGGCGCGCTTGAAAGGCGATCATCTGGCGCGCTTCCCCAAGCCGCGAGTCGGCGAGCTGCTGCAGTCCGCTGAGCTTGTAGGATAGTAGGTGCTCAGGTGCGGCCAGTATGATGCCGCGGCGTAACCTTGCCTGCTCGTGGAGACTCGAGTACAGCGGGATCATGGCCGACGACGACGACGACGACGACGCCTTGGCACCCGCGGTGGTCCGGCGGGAGAATGGTATGTGTATGGCGTCGCGGCCGACGAGGCCACCAAGCCGCGCCTGCATGATCTGCGCCGTTTGCGAGACCAAGGCCTTGGGTACAATGAGACGCGCGAGTTGGGTACCGTTGGCCAGGACGCACATGGCCATCGGCACAATACATGACGTTTTCCCACTCCCCATGTTCATCTGCAGCACCGAGTTGGACCCGGATGCCGGGCTGAGGATGGCGTGGGCCACTTGGACCTGCTCCGGGCGGATGAGCAAGTTGCTGTCGATCTCGAGAAGCAGCCAGTCGGGCAGGTCCAAGGGGCACCATGTGGCATGCCCAACATTTCGCCACTCCGCCGCCGCCTTCGCCGTGTCCCCTTGCCGCAGGGCCGATCCGATGCGCCGGAGCCGCTGGAGCCGCGTCACGCTCAAGCCGTACGATACCAGGAGCTTCCTCGCCGGCAGGTCGGGTGTCTGAGCGTTGCTGGAACGGAGGAGTTCGAGAAGCGCGCTTGGGCTCGTCCACAACCAGAGGTCGGCCAGCCTGAGCCACTGGGAGCGGCCGTCTGTGTCCGCAAATGCCGTGCAAATCACGTCCAGGTGACGGCCGACGCCCGAGATGGCATCGGAAATCTCGGCCTCTATTGCAGAGAGCTGCGGGACGTGGTCGTCGTCCCGTCCGTCTGGCTCGGCCCCCGTCTCGTGTTCCTGCTCTTCGCGGCTGCGAGCCTTTTCGAGCGCAGCAAGGCTACTTTTTAGACTGTTGCCGTAGTCACGTCGCGTTCGGTTGGAGGAGGCGGCAAAGCGTGAGAGGATAGCTCCCAGTTCATCTAGCTCCTTGACTTTACCCTTACTAGCTTTCTTTGCGCGCTGCGAACGCCGGGCAAGCTGGGCTAATTTTCCGCGGCGTGGGAAATGGCTGTCACAGCAACCCGCCTGCATAATCGGGACATGGTCGGCATCCGGGGCTCCGTCCGGCGGGAGCCGGACTTGTCGGAATAGCAACGGCACGGCAGGCCCGCCCTTCCGCACGACGAAATAGGGTTCACTACCATCGGGGTCCCAAGTTTCCGGGTCTGCTTCATCCGGCTTGCCCGGGTAGTTGCGTAGGACTCGCTGGACGTCATCAGCATATTCCGAAAGCTTCAGGTTCCTGTGCATCCGCCGCCACTCTGGCAGGATCGCGCTGATGACTTGATCGACGTCGAGCTCCTCCGCTTCGAAGCCCCAGGACAGCGGTTCCCCGCTGATAGGCCACTGCCGCAAGAGGAAGTCGGCAAAGCTCCTAGCTTCTTGTCGACACAGCTTCAAGCGCTCCTCTTGCTCTTCATCACTGGACGCATCATAGGCAAGACGCCTACTAATGTAGCGCTCCCTGGTGAAGGTGGTCTCATCAACAAAACCCGACGTGATGCTCTCCAGAGATTGCAGCGTTGGAGCCTCCCCGAACTTGAAGCCGGTAAACGAAGGATGCCTTGGTGGCCGAAGGGCTCTGAGCTCGTCGAGGTGGTGGCACGCAGCCAGGAACTGCAGAACATCCATGTCTGGCTCGGGGGAAAAGGACAAGAGGGCGAGTTTGAAGACGGCTTCGTAAGGCCGCGCACGGTCGGTGTTGCAGAAGGTGTCCACCAGGCTACCCCATTGCTTCGCCATATTCACGCTGACGAGATCGGCCAGCGGCACAACGGCATCCCCCGCCTGCTCCTCGTGGAAACCACCAATCTGTCGCCAGCACTGCAGTGACTCGCGCAAGGATCCAGACATGCAGAACTCGCGCGGACGGTGGAGGAACGATCTCGCCATGCGATATACGTGGGTAGCTCCGGGCAGTGTCAGCTCGCGGTCCCGCGGTCGGTAGACCGACGACGGCGCTCCCTCTGCTGCATGTGCCGAACCAAGTCTGGCTTGCCTGCGGGATGCGACCCGTTCGTAACAGAGACGTTGGCACTCGGCACGGCGATAGAGCCAAGAAGACGATGCTGATGGCCCCCCGCGCGTCTCTCCGGGGCTATTAGTAGTAGTAGTAGTAGTAGTGGTACTGCTGCTGATATCACCGGCGCACTCAGCAAAGGCACGGAGCTGCTCCGACCTTTCCAGGATGGCACTCACCACCGGCTCGTAACTTGCATGCTGGATGGCCACGGTCAGCGAGTCGTCCCACCTCGCCGTCTGGAAACGCCGCATGTCCGGTGGGTAGTAGCTCCGTCGTGGGGTGAGCCCTCGGAGCCGCCCGAGGACCGTCTTGGCACCGTCGCCAAGGGGCTGCCACGGTTGGCCCCTACCGGATTCGAGGGTTCGCAGGGACTCCTCGGCGCCTGTCCGCCGCGTGAGGCCGTCGGGTAGAGCGAACGACGTGAGGGCGTGCAGCAGAGCCTTGGTGTACAGCAGCTCGGGCTCGGGCGCGCAAGTCAGCTGCCCCAGGACCTGGTCAATGTCGAAATTGCCGTAACGGTCGGCACTAGCTGTGCGGACGCTGACGTGGAAGTCCTCGCGGCTCCAGCTCACCGTCCCGAGCGGCACGAGGATGCTGCGCGACGGCTGCTGCTGCTGCTGCTGCTTCTGCTTGCTCCCGGTGCTGACGGCACGCAGCACGAGCCCGCTGCGGAAGCCGTAGAGCGTCCCCGCGTCTTGGTCCGGATCCACCTCGGCACTAAGCTCCCGGCATTCCAAGAGGCCGTTGGCGTTGACGAAGAAATTGAGGCCAAGGTTTCTGAGCTCGATCGACAAGGGGCCGTCCGGGACCTGAAAGATGACCCATTTGCGCACGTCTTCGAAGCCGCCCAAGATGCCTGCTACCCTCCGGGCGAGATGCGAGTGCGAGCAGACGAGAGAGGCACCATCTCCCCGTCGATGCACTCGACGCTTCTTCACATCGAGAAGCCAGTCGCTCTTCATCCGACGCCACGGATCCGATTTCCTCCTGATCTCGAGCACGGCTGAGCGCGGATTTAACCAGTGCACGCAACCTTGGACGAGGTCCTGCGGTAGGCCGCACGTGCCATTACCGGAGAAGACGGTCGACGGCACATATTCTACGGCGCTATCACGGCCAGCAACCGCTTGGATCACCACGCGGCCGTTGCGATGCCCGAGATGAATGCGGTATTGCCCTTGGCGTCTCGCGACCACGTGGCTCATGCCGACACGCGACGAAGGGAACGTCACGAGATATTGATCTCCAAAGAGCTCCTTCACGCAGTCGGAATCCCTAATGTCACGCGGCAGCTTGCTCAAGGGGCTGCCGTCGATCAGGAACCGGCCGTCGACAAAGTTGAAATGAAGTCTCTGCGCCCCAGTCAAGGCATCGGCGGGCTTCGTCTTGCAAGTGACCCAAGGGCCAGAATCGGATGGGAAGAATTTCCATTCGCCACATCTCAGTTCCGCGGCCGGACCCTGGCCTGTTGTCTTGTCGGCCCAGATGCCGGCTATGGCGCGGTCCAGGGCCTCAGGGTGTTGGCGTATGGCTGTCTCGACCACATCTCGGACCGCGTGTGCCATCTTCATATCCCGAACCAGCATACTCCGCATGGCCGGGGAGAGCTCCAGGTTCTGCTGCAGCGCCACCGACGCCTGGCAAAAGTCCTCGAGCTCCTCGGCTGACATCTCTGACCTCCCATCATGCCGCTGTTGCTGCTGTTGCTGCTGTTGCTGCTGCTCCCAGACGACAAAGGTCCTCCGGCACAGCAGAGAGGCCCAAAGGCAGTACTTGGCAGCCGTGTCGCCCGCGGCCGATTCGGCACAGCGCCAGCGCTCTTCGCGGGTCTGGGCGATCCAGCCTACCGTGTCTTTCCGCGCCGTCTTGAGCAGCTCTTCTGCGGCGCTGCGGCCATCCGGACCCGCCATCCAGAGGAGACGGAGGCAGAGCGTGATGAGTGTCTCCATGCAGTACACCTCGCGCCAGTTGGCGCGTATCATGCGTAGGCGCCGCTCAATTTCCCCGGCCAAGCAGGCGCAGAAAGACGCATCCCGGAACACGGCGTGAACATCCCCTAGCGTGTCCTGGTGCTGGCGCGCCGGACCGGCCTGCAGGGCCAGCTGGCCGACGAGGTGCATTGTGTCCTCGCAGTTGAAGTTGAGGTGCGGAGAAGCTAGCTCGCCGACGAGCGTCAACCAGCGTCGCGCCCTGCCAGAGAGCAACCGCTGATACGACAGCATTTCTTGCGTGGACATGTTGGCGGGGCATTTTGTCTGGTTGGCAAGGGCCTGGTACGATGATGGACCGTCCGGATCATGGTGCGGGTGGGCCTCCAGCGGAAGGACCGAGTCCTGCAGTGCAGGCGGTATGCGCACGCCGCAGAGATGGCTGAATGTAAGTGGCCTCCTCAGATCACTGACCCAAGTCTGCGATTCAGCGTCGTAGAGGCGGAAGTCTAAGCCGTGCGGCAGGAGAACTGCGCTTTTTTCGGCTTTCATCTTGACCTGCTTGAAGTGCGACTGGATGAAGGATTTCTTGGCCGAGGCAGCTGAGAGAATCCGCTTGTCGGATGCAGCAGCAGCAAACTTCTTGAGGGGTTTGTTATCGGCCAGCCGCATATGTGGTGCCGTGGTGGGTGCTTGCGGCCGGCTTGGGTGTGCCAGCGTGCTGACCATGACCCAAGTAGCGTCTCGATACGCGGCTAGGTAGCTGGGCATGCCGAGCTCGAGCACTACGGCCGCACGCGCGCAGGATTCGGAGGGGAGGAAATCCTCATGAGCAGGGACTCGGAGCTTCTTTCGCTTCTTTCGACACCGGCAGCGCTCGCAGTTACGCGCGCCGTACGATCCGTTCGGCCCTTTAGAACAAGTGCAAGCTATCTCGTCAAGGCGTGCGGTAAGCGCGTCATGCTCGCTGCATGCCTTGGCCCACCGCGATTCAGCTTCCTCCCTGGCGGCCTGAGACTCGGCCTCGATCTGGTCCTGCAGGCCCTGTAGAGCGGCTGACTCGGCCATATACCTTGCGGCAAAGCAGTCTTTGCTGAGACCGGTGCTTAGGATGGTTTCCGAGCCGAAGCGACAACGCTTGCATCGGTCTCCGAGATAGATCTGCACCTTTCGGAGCCGTTCCATGTCGTTAACCGTGCCAAGCTGGAGAATGTCGAGGAGTTCCGGAGAGAAGCCCGGGTGGTAGTCAAGGAGCAAGGGGCACTTGGCCACGACGCTTTCGTCCAGTTTGACCCACAGGTCAAAGATGCTCAGGACCGAGATGCTCGCCTGCTCCGGACCCGAATCGAAAGCGCCGCTTGTGGTGCGGGCCAAGTCAATGATTCTCCGTGCCAGACGGGAACTCTGGTCCGTCGGTTTCGAAGGGGAAAGGGTCTTGTCTTGCCGAATATCCATCTCTAGTCTGTATAGCTCAGAACACTGAAAGATGAACTGCTGTATTGGGTCACTGCTCATGCCCAGCTTTTCAAGCTCCCACTCTGCTATCGCTTCTGGGCCTGCCTTCCTCTTTCTCGAAACTGCCAACTGAAGAAGGCCATCCAGATGGATGGCGCTGTTGTTGAGCGTGATGCGGAGGTCTGCATCTTCTGCCTGGCGCGGAAGTTTGGGGATGTTTGGTTTGATCTCTGCCCGATACCGGCTCCATCTCCTCTCGACTTGGTACGTGGCAGCTCGAATCGCGCTGCGGAAGAAAGAAGAGGTCGACTCGAATAGTTGCTGGTATGATGCCCGATGCTCTGGCGACGCCTCAGCCCGCTCCATTTCCAGCTTGGCAAGGCGGCGAGCCTGCTTGGACCTGAGCAGGACTGTCGATTCGGGATCGAGCTGAGAGGCACAGTCTGTCAGTAGTCCGGAGAGAAGGGTGCAGATGAGAAACTTGTAGCAGAGCCGCCCTTGGTCATTACCGAGGGCCAAGCAGAGGTGGCGCTGGACGGCGACGCGGAGCACAAGCCAGTAGGGCACACGACGCCACGGGAGCTCGGCCTTGTCGAGGTTGATGTCGTCTCGGACTCGCTTCCGGAGTGTTGGGACCTTGGCCGAGGATCCGATTGCCTCGAGCAGTGGCAAGAGCATCTGGCTGATCAAGGCAGGGTTGGCAGAATCTCGGACTTCGGCGATGGAGGCTCCGGCCTTACGGCTCACCGCCGCGAAGCGGTCAAGCGTCTCGGTGCTGGCTTGCTCGAGGAATGTGCTCAAAGTTTCCCTAAAGGAGGGATCCGAGAATGTGGTCAAGGAGATCTGCGCAGCTCTGCCGGGAAAGTCCCATTGCAAAGCGCCCTCGGCAGCGAGTACGGTTTCGGAACATGGGGACACCTCGAAAGCTTCAAAGACCACATTATCATCACCGCTGTTGCTGCTCGTTCGAGCCCCCTTCCATGTTAGCAGCTAAAGAATAGATGGGAAACGGCAGGTGTATTCCATGTTGGCTAGTTGGGAGGTGCATCAAATAATTACCTTACCTAGGCAATAGGCGAACGAGGATGGCACAATTTTGCTCCTCTACATGTAAGACCACCGGACAGTCAGTCGACAGATTGGAGAATGCGCGCCGTATTGACGCTCGATCAAAGCGGCAACCATGGAGATCGAGGCACCTGAGAAGCTGCTGACGAACGGACTGCCAGTGTCGCTGTGTACCTTGGCCCGGGAGAGCTCTCAGAGTGTCGCAGGCGGCGATAAGGCGTGACAGAAGGTTGTCCTCGACTGCCCTCCCGTTGAGGTCACGGCACCCTGGAAGCTTAGGTGGCAGGACAACATGGTTGAAGACTGACTCGAGGAGAGAAGCCATGGTCTAGCCTGTTGCTGTTGATTGAATGAGAGGAAAAAGGGAAAGGAGAGCGCTTTCAGATCTTGCACGATGAGCGGGGAAGTTAGTTCAGCTGCATTGAGGCCTACCATAATAGGCACCCCGTCTCGCCGTGGCCAACCAATGCTGTTGGCCTGAAACTGGCGGCCCTGTATTGGTCCAGGCAGAACACAAACTCAAAAGCTTAGGCCGACGTCAATTCTTCACCTGACGTTAGCGCACAATGGTGCATCCAACCACATGCTTTATTCTGTTCTCGTCCAGGACACCCCGCCCTCGCCCATAGCCTTTGTAGTTTCTACGTTTCCATTTTCTTGGGCCAGCAACTTCTGCTTTCCACACTTTCTATGAACGAGGCAGGGTCATGGGAGGCTGCATAGCTAGTAACGTAAGTTTTAATTTTAGTATTTTAAAAAACGTTTATTGGTGACCTTTTAATGTTGTAAAGGCTGAGGCCAATATACTGTGATCCGGTGGAAAACACCCGGAAACAACACCACACCCACAAACCAATACGTCTGTAAGTTATGGTGGAGCTGCACAGCCTCAGAGGCCCGTTTTCAGCCACCCCGGGGCCAGTAATGGGAGGGGCCCATTACGGATTGTGCCTACGAGGATTTGACACTTACAAACGCATGAGGGGCGCAGGAAAGTCTGGCGTGCGGGTTGTTGCGTCCTAACTAGCGGCCCCCCCCAGGTAACACGAACGGCGAAGGGTGATTGGTCTCCAGTTTCGACAATACCCTCCGGTGGGGCTAAAATTGCAGTGACTTGTTGCAAGGGGAAAGGACGATCTCGTGCAAACCGAGGGAATATGACCTCCACTAGGATACCTCAACAGCCTTGTCTACCTACGCAGTAAGCCTCCTGACCATGACGTCAACTACGGTGAGGACCAAGATTCGATCATTCCCGAGGCCCCGATTTCACCGCAAGATCCCAAAGCGTCGAGGCCCTCCGGTATTGCCGCGGCCCCGAACCGTCGACAACAAATCTACTGCCCAACCCCACCGCCGACATCTCGATCGTGTCATGGACAAGGCACTAGCGCTCTGATCAAGCCAACTCACCTAAGCCCAACTAACCCAAGCAAGCCAACTAAGCCAATACCCTCAGGAAGGCAAGCAACTCTGAAGCCAGAGTTGGCTTGGGTATTGGCTGTATTGGTCCACTTTTTGGGGCCAAGGGAGGCTTCTCATTGGCCACCGTCAGGCCGGATCAGCCAAGATTTTCCAAAATCACAGCGTTTTTTCCATTCGCTGTCAAGAAAAATTGCTCCTGCCCTGTTATTTTTTTTTTTTGTTGACAGTGGTCGAATTTTTGATTCGCTCAACGCGTGGCACAAATTTCTCAATCACCCAGTAATTCGAGTCGAAAAACCAACAACAATCCAGATCACCAGCCAATAAAATAGATATTTAAACCACCACCAGACCACCCAGACCATCCAGACCATCCAGACCAACTCAACGCGTGATTTTGGCAAGCCGAACCCTCCTGAGCCGCCCAAGCCCAAGCCAACTCCAGGGGGGTATATTGAGTTAGTTGGCTCGATCAGAGCGCTGCGAGGCACGTCAACGACTAGAATGACCCCGGGCGAGTAGTCAGCAAGGTCCTCCCAGGTCCCAAGACTCGGTGTCAAAACCTTAGCTGGCGCAGGTAGTCAAAGCAATGCAGCACATGCTTCAGGTCGTGGTGGTCTCGATGCCCTTCCGGTGGTGGTGGTGCATCGTGGCCCCCTGCATTCTCTCGCCTTTTGCACGGATTTCCTCGACATCAATCCCCCACAGCAGTCTGTAGAGCCGTGCGAATCATCCCGAGGCAATGCAGCTAGTGAAACATGGACACGCCAACCCAGGCGTCTCGGTTCTCGGCTTGGTCCAAGATCCTGAGGAAGCCGAGATTCGGCAGCAGGGTCTCGTCCCAGAGGTGGTCGGACTCGCGGCTCAGGTTCTCGAACTCGGGGTGGTTCTGAAGATTGTGGGTTTGCGTTGGTCGATGGCGGATAGCTGGCTGGGAGTGAGTGATAACTTGAAAGTCTGATGGGTGGTTGTTGTTGGCGACAAGCGAGCCCCATCCTGAGTGCAGGCTTGGATGGCCAAATGTCCATATCAGGAGGAGAGAGGCGCAACTGATGTGGAGCTACTGCTTGCGCATTCGGCGGAGATTAACATTCGTGACCGGGAAGGTATGACGCCGCTACATCTGGCGGTTACGACTGGGTCGGAGTCGATGGCGTCGTTGCTTATTTCGAAAGGGGCAAATATTGATGGATGACTAGTACCAGCTGGGTACCTAGGTAGGTAGTGCATTGATGCGGCGATACTTAGGATTTGTGTGAATACGGCAAAGATCTCAGGATACTAGAAATACTATATACTGTCTTCTTGCTGTCCCTTTGTGGATGAACCCTTTAGTAATGCTCTGAGCGCGCGAATAGGTGGTGTCACTGAGATATTAGAAGTGGCGAAGAGAATAGTTTAGTGAATAAACGGAGGGGGAAGATGAAAAACGAATGAAGACGTAAAAAAAAAATGGGATAGAATAGAAATATAAAGGAGAACGAGGAAGGGAAAGCGATGACGGAGGAAAGGAGCTAGGAAAGACACCGTTGTGAGCCGTGGAACATCGTACATGTAACGTCTTTGAGCGCACTAGTGACAACGGCAAACGGAACACGATAAAACATTGTGAGGTTCAAAGATCTTTGCATTTGCACGAGGATTAGGGAAAAGCGTGAAAAACCTAATCAAGATCTATCTATCGCCGTCAATGCTGCCCGCCACTGCGTCTTCTCGATTCCAAATCCCACCCCGAGTCGCGTAAATAGCCATGAACAGATACGTCTTCCTTCTTTTCAAGCTTAAGACTAACAGCGGCGCAGGTCAGCGCTGGAACAGTTGATGGAGAACCTTTTTAGCCTGAAGCCTAAAGTCTGCCGGATGTGCCCATTCTGCCTTCCTGCTACTGTCGGCCCCTGCTGCTGAATTTCCCACAGTGCAGGTGTGGTTTGCCATGATAAAATTGTACTGTGTCTCTTGCAGGTTGTGTTGATGCAAACAAGGAAGGAGCGTCTGGCCCAGGATGGAAAGAACGCAATCTTGCCCCGCCGACTGCCGAAACTCCACAGAGATCTCTCCTCACGCAAGCACCTGCGAGCACTGCGCAGCATGGCTCCGCAAAGGCATTCCCGTCCGCTACAACCAGCACCGGTATTCCACACCAGCGCCAGCGTAATTCTCGCCGACGAAGAAGCGCGATGGGAAGCGACGCGAGCCCTTCTCGGCAAGATCGTGGCCGAGGTGCCGCCTGAGCAAGCCACATTCCACAACGTTCTTCTCCCGATCGAGCATGACCAAAACCTGCGATGGTCGGCGACGGAACCCAACTTCTACAAGATGCTCGCTCCCGACCCAGATCGTCGCCAGGCTGGCTTGGAAGCGCAAAAGCTGGCAAACAGATCCATCCTTGATTGGTCGAGGCGCGAGGACGTCTCCCGCCTAGTAGATGCCGTGTTTCGACGAGGAGATCTCGACACGTTGGATCCCGAGAGTCAGCGTGTCTTGCGAGAAAAGCGACGCAAGGCCATCCAGCGACAGGGAATAGCTCTGCCGCCAAGTCCCGAGAGGGACAGGTACAAATCCATCGCGGAACGGCTGAGCGAGCTCGGGATTAAATACCACAGGACGGTCGACGAGAATACCGGCAGCGTCTGTTTCACAGCTCAGGAGCTCGACGGGGTTCCCCAGAAGACAATCGACGGGCTGGAGAAGGGAACGGGGGAAAACGCTGGAAAGCTGAAGGTGTCGTTCAAGCGTCCCGACGCCTCCACCCTGTGCGCATTTGCTCGGAATGCAGACACGAGGAAGAGATATCGGATTTCCCACGAGAATAGGTGCAATGAGAATATCCCTCGGTTTCAAGAGATCATGAAGCTCAGACACGAAGCTGCCCGAATGCTCGGGTACCCCAACCGTGCGGCGAGGCGGCTGGAAGGGAGGATGGCCGACCCCTGACACGGTCATAAAGTTCCTCGAGGGTCTTCAGTCTCGCATTTCACGTCAGGCAGGAGAGGAAGCGAATGAGCTGCGAGCTGTAAAGGAAGCAGATCTAACAGCCTCGGGTGTCCCGTTTGATGGCAATCTCTATGCGTGGGATCTGCAATTTTATCACCGGCTCCTTGTCAAGACGAAGTACAAGATGGATTACGAGAGAATTCAAGAGTATTTTCCCGCTTGACGAGACGGTCTCGCGCATGCTCCGCATGTTTGGCCAGCTACTGGGGCTTGTGTTTGTCGAGCTCAGGGACGATCAAGAGCGTGGAAGGGCTTCGCCGACGGGCAAAGCGGAGGATATTTTCTGGCACGGGCCCGTGATGCTGTACACGGTTTGGGACTACGACACTCAAGGCGAATTCGTCGGATATCTCTACCTCGATCTCCATCCTCTTCTCGGGAAAGCCGGAAAGGCACGCTGCGCCACAATACGATCCGGGTTTCGGTATCCCGACGGCACAAGGTGCTACCCAGCGACGTGTCTCGTCGCCGACTTCAGCCCGCCCACCGGCACACAGCCATGTCTTCTGCGGTACCGCGAAATCGTGACCCTCTTTCACGAGCTAGGGCACTGCATGCACGATTTGGTATCACGCACCACTTATGCGATTCCATGGCGTTTCAGTGGCTCGAGACTTTATCGAAGCGCCATCCCAGATGTTGGAGAACTGGTGCCGGGTTCCGTCCTGCTTGGCCGCTTTGTCGTCTCATTTCGAGACGGGCGAACCGATTCCGCACGACATGCTAGAGGGCTGGATCGATGCCAGTCGTAACAAAAGCGCAATAAATATATGATCGACCAGCTAGGCTACGCTATCTTTGACATGGCGATCCATACACACCCGATGCATGAGAAAGAACCAAACTATCCCGAGCTTTACTGCGCGGTGCATCGGAAGGTCACTGGTGTCAAGGGGTTTGAGGCACTGGGCAAACTGAGGTAAGTTCATGTCCCTCTCGTGACTGTCGCATATTACCTGGAAGAACCTATCCTGACTGTACTCAAAGCGAGTGGAACCACGGTTACGCCTGCAACGCCGCACTTATTTCCGGCAATGACGCTAGATACTATGGCTATCTCTGGTCAGAGGTGTACAGCACGACATGTTTTATAGCGCGTTCAGGGATGACCCTATAAACAAGGAAGCGGGGCGGCGATATCGGTACAAGCTGCTGGAAAAGGGGGGATCCCAAGACGAGATGCTCACCCTCGAGCAATTCTTGGGCAGGAAACCATCTTCCGAAACTTTCTTCAGGAGCCTGGGCTGGGCATGATAGTAGTGACGGGGCATTTGGCCAAACTAAAGCTGATGAATTTATCGTTCAATACATCTTCTGCGTTTTTTTTTTCGTTTCTGTCTGTCCCCGCTCGGGCACTGACTTGCTGTTTCGATGACCAGCTCACCAGCAGTTAGTCCTTGGAAATACACTATTTCCTCCACTGAACAAGTCTCTCCGCCTCGCCAGGCGGCGGCGTCCACTCAGGATCCCAGAGCCAAACATTCAACCCAACCTTCTCGCCAGACTTCACCGGCAGCGCCGCATGTTCGACGCCCAAATGGAAGCTCCCATTCGGATGCATTACTATCGAGGCATGGGACACCCAGGCTAGGCCGAGGGGGCGTGGTATATCCTCGACAAAGAAGGTCGGTATGAGGTAGATTGCCACTGTCAAGTAAATCAAAGATCTTTCGGCATTTGGCGAGCTGCTGCTTAGCGGGGGTCGTCTTAAAATAAGGAGCAAAGTTAAACGACAAGTACGAGGCTTTGGTATGGTAGGTAGGTGTCTTTTGTAACTGGTATTAGCCAAGCAGTCTCTGTTTTGCCCTTTATTTACACTGCCGCCTTCCCTTATGCCAGACCCCAGCAACTCCTAAGTGTTATTGCCTCACTGGGTTTTTTTTTTTTTTTTTTGCACCAGTACACCTCTCTATTTTCTTAGGCCAGAGGCCTTTTCTCTCCAAAGGCATCATCATGGGACGTTGGACCGCCATCCACTGATCGGCAAAATCTACATCCTAAACCACTCATGCTCCAGCGCTGCCTCTGCACTAATCCTGTCTTTGGGTTTGAGCGCCAGTAGTTTCCCAAGAAGATCGGAAAAGATCGGTTTCTCCTCGCCCGGGATTTTCTTGTTAAACCACATCTTGGTATCCATATACCACAACCCCGGCCCCATCTTGTCCACGAGGGAGCGTACGCCTTGGGGGGCCGATGCGTGCACGTTATCATAAACAGCTGTCTGGGATTCGTGAACTGGGAGAGCGCGACCATGCTCATCCGTCTCATCTTTGAAAAAGCGTTTTCGAGCTTCCCACGTTGTGGACCACCACGGTTCTGGGAGCCTGCCGAGGACCAAGCACATAGCCTCGAGGTAATCGTCATCGTCGTCATCGAACGAATCAAAGAGCTTTCTTCCCGTCCGGATCTCAAACAGGGTACAGGCCAATGCCCAAAGATCAGAGGCGATACCGAGCTTGTTTTCGAGAAGCAGTTCGGGCGAGCGGTAGCATCCTGGCGTACCGACGTCCTCGGGAGGGTTGGAGATATCGAAACACTCCCCAAAGTCGATGATTTTGGGAGTCTTGAGCAAGAATTGGGTGTCTACGCTCTCCCAGGCAACGGGGTAGACGAGATACCGGGGAGCGGTTGGCATCGTGTTTTCTTTCTCGTTAGTGTCGAGGACGGGGTTGCAACGGGGCTCGCCGAGGAAGCTGAGTATCTCTTCTTCGGACAGCCCGTCAAAGCCAGTAACTGGATGCAAAATATTATGTGGTCTAAGATCTATTTTAACTTAGTATCACATCAGGGTAGCAGGGCAGATTGTTTCTTACCTCCGTGGCAAATACCCTGATGGTGAAGGGAAGCGATGGCTACCGTGACGCCGTAGCATACACGTCGCAGAATCTCGTCTAGGTCGTCCGAAGCTCGAAAAACTCCGTAGGAGACTCGAGGGCCCATTACAGGGTAGACGAAACAAAGGTGGGACCCGTTAGGGCCAACAACTTTGAACCGGTCAAGGGGACAGGAGAGGTACTTGGAACCTTCTTTTTCGCCCATTTCACCAGCGAGGCGATCCAGGAGTAACTCGGGACAGTCGTCGCCAGATGAATCGGCTCTGATGATCTTCAACGCCACATACTTGGTTGTATCTTTGGCGTTCGAATCTCGTGCGAGCCAAACGGTGGCAAACCCCCCTTGCCCCAACTTGTGGACCATGCGATATCTATCATCGAGGACGTCGCCGAGGTGAACGGGGTGATAACCGCCGGGCTCATATTTAATTATTTCCTCAAGTTTGAAGGGTTCGAACTCGAGTATAAGCCCGTTGTCCTTCTGCTCAACCGCGTCCTCGTCGACGATCTCAGGAGCCGCGTCGGAGCTTTCCTGAGGGTTGGGACTGGCCATAGTAACGCGATCCTGAACTTCAGACCGGGCACAGTACAGGGCGTGATGGGGGCTGCGGTTTCTCTATCGAATTTGTAACCAACTTCTGTGACGTGGCGAGGATGCTAATGGCGCGCTACTGATACTGTCGGGGTGGAGAGGGGAAATAGCAATGCGAGATGGGCTTGACAAAACCCAGCCTGTTGGGTTATTTTGTGGCTCTTGCCCGAAATGCGCATGCGATCAACCCTTCAAGACAGTTGCTGTGCTTTTTCCCCGGTGACGGACTTGATGAGGGGGACGAGGACGGGTGAGGACGGCGAGGATGGCGAGGACGCTGCGGGGTCCACCCCAAGTCTTTGTGACAAAACTTGGGGTTCAACGTTAGTTCGGGCGATTAATCCTTTGTGTCGGGTTCAGACGGGTTGCTAATCCATTGTGTCGGGCTCAGGTCCACCCTCCAGCTAACACTCGCGAGGCCCCACCACTGAGCCATAGGGCCATGGCCCATGACTCGTCCTTTTTTTTCCCTTGTGCTTTAAAATAATAAATATCTTTATAATTAATACATAATCTACTTTTCCCCGTAATCCGTATTCGTGGCACATTCATATTCACCTTATGTTAGATTTTCATACCCTTCGCTCACATGTCGGCGTCTTGTACCCCCATCAACCACTTGTATACCACCTCCCCCATATTCATCCTGAGCATACGTCGCTGTCATAGTCTTCACCGTCTGTTCAATCTCGCGCGGCTGCAGGTTGTGGTCTGGTGGCTCAACCCTGCCCCTAAGCCCGTGGAAGAGCAGGGGAAGAACCGATGATTTCCACGCTGGCAGCGGCGACTCCTTGAGAGATGTGCGCAATACCGAAGCAATGAGCAGAGAGATGGTAATAAACGTCAGCCCCGTCGGGAGAAGCAGCCACGCCCAGTCGAACTGGATGCACAAGTCCGTCCGTTCCGTGGTGCCCGTTACAAAAGCGAGGTCGGACGAGTTCGGTCTTCTCCCCTGCTCGTCAATGGCACCCCACACAAGTCCGGTAGTTCTTATATGGTTCGTCACGGCCGATGCCACATTGTCAGTCTGCCGTTTGATAGAATCGAATGTTGCACTGCCGTTATTCCACAAACTGCTTATCCACCAATTGGGACAGAACATGGTCGTGTGAGGCAAGATGACCGCTTTGTTCGTCGCGACGGGCCTGCATCCTCCGGTAAAGACCTTGTCGAACTCGGTGCTGAGGACATTCATCCATTCATTTTGTAATTTGACAACGCAGGGTCGCGGGGCTGTAGCTTTGCCGGTCGTTCCGTTGAGGATTTCCTCGCCATACTTGGATGCTGCGAGGGTCATGTTGGATGAGTCGTACCAATTGCCGTCGATAAGGCAAGGATTAGATACCGCAGCGAGCGTAAGGACCCTGTTAGTTGTAAAATTGGCGACGAGCTTGGAGGTTGACACGACTCGCTCGTTCAGCTTGCCGTTCTGTATCTCGCCATGATAGTGTTTGATGCACGGAAAAAAGCCACAGCGCGCTCCGATCATGGTAAAATTAAAGTCGACGGGATTTTGGAGTCCCGTGAGGTTCGGGTATCTCGGAGCATTTGGGCAGCCCAGGTTACCGTTTAGGCCTTCGCATCCGGCGAGAGAGCGAGTAAGTAGCGTAATGTTGATCCAGTCAAAAGGGACCGTGTTCGTGTACGAGCTCGAAAGAAACGCAGCCTTGGGGGAGGATGACGCAACCGTGAACGGATCATTGCCGATTTTGACTGTCGCGTTGGCAGCGAAGGGCGGTCCGAAAAAGTAATTGCAGTTTACGTAGGTTCCCTTCTCAGTTGAGCAGTTGTTAGGCAACTAGATAACGGTGGATGTAAGGTCTTCGCATGCGCTGCACAAGCCGAGAGATGAATGGGTGATGCCATCAAACGATGGAAAGGTGCAATTGCCGGTTGGGCATGTGAAGGGAAGGACATCTGTAGATGCGGTGCTGGGAGTTGTAAGACCTGCTCTCACAGCATTTAAAGCTGCTGGCGGTATCGTCACTGGCCCGATATTGGGGCCGGTTCCGACATCTGAGAGTGGAAGTTTGGCAGCAACGGGAATGCGCGCCTGCTCTCCCGAGTCGAGGATGCGTCTGCACAAGTTTGTCTTGATGGCTTGCTGCGCAAAGGGGCCGATAGCGAGCAGAAGAATGGTGGTGAGAGCGGCTACAAAGGGTACCATACTTTAATTGTCAGCGCCCACCGTAGAGGTTTCTGATTGAGTGTTCTCTTACGAAGGAAATGCAATTGGTAGCAACTTGACGCTCCCGAAAGCTCCCCGACTTGCAAGATCAAAGTCTTCCAGATTTCGAAGGGGACGTGGTCTATCGAACCAGTACCACTTCTCCTGACTGATGACTTCGGCGATGGCAAAGAGGAGCAATGCCCTTAGGAGAGTCGCGTAGATGGCCACCAGGGAATTGAGGTTGAGGTTGACAGGCCAATTCGGTACGTCTTGACCATTAAAGCGCGCCAGCGTGATGAATATGGCAGCGAGAAACCCGACAGCTAACAACGCAGCGAGGAATTCGAGTCTCCATAATCCGAGGGCCTGAAAAGTGGTTACTCGGGCACTGTAGCCGTGTTTGCGATTCCATTGCACCGGATCCATCATCTCCACTTGGTCCGATGCAGGGGCGGGGTCATATCGCGTTTGCGAGCTCATCCCGTGTTAGGGCGGTTGCTCATATTTCTTTCTGCGATTACTTTGGGGGAATTCCGAGAACAGAGACGGAGGGGCGAAGTGACGATTTCAAAAATTCGACTGAGCCTCTCCTTGTGGGGCGATTATCCTCGGCATCTTCATATCCGTGGGTACCTGGCAGCTAAGGCGGCTGCGCCTCCCAGTGCCCGAATATAGCAGTGGCGACAGCTGAGACGGCCGCACAAGTTCCACACATATTTTCTAACCATCCACAGCCAATCAGCTCAAGCGCCGTCGGCGGGTTTCTCCTGAAATGACATACGACGCTCTAAAGCAGTCTTGGGATACTAGGATTCCGGCACAGGTGTCCGTACGACAGTCCACAGGGAAATTGAAGGGCAATAGTAGATTGGCGGATAGCGAGCCAGTGCTGGACTTTACTCTTGGCATCGACTTGTGCAGTTAATAGGAATCAGCCAACGCACCCACACAGCAACCATACACATTTTTCAATGTCTGTTGTTAGTCGAAGTTCCTCTGAGGGCATTTCCTTGTGCCCTCATATCAAGGTTGGATGCGAAAGAGAACTGCAATTCGTCCTGCGACATTGAAAGGTGGCTAGGGGCCATTTGCGCGTCCCGCCGTGGCATGTTTCCCAGCGCTTACAAGCCACGCAGGACCGAAAGCTGCTGGAAATTACTGGGCTAGGACAGGCCAAGAGGCGCTATGAGGGGTATTATAATGTGAGGTACATTTGATTCTAGTTTTATATCGTCAAGTCGTTTCGAACATCTTACATCTTGCCTACTTACTTTACATCAGATGAGCATACCTTCACCAACACAATAGCCTGGGGCCAGCAGATCATCAGTCTGAGACCTTTCCAGCATAAAAGCCCCCATCAGTCACCGCGCACACATCCTGTCCAGCGCCCCCGAAAGCCAAATGTCCCGGCTCACTCTCGGGATAAACCCTGCCAGGCGATGCACCGGGCGAGACCACTCCCCATTTCAGCCTCCCCAGCGCGAGATCCCATAGCTTTTCTTCCCTACTCCTATTCTCTGGTTCGTACTCTGTATCTGTCCCGTTTATTGTCACGAGCGGTATGGCGCTCGACACCGACAGAGCTTTCTTCATTGACTCTCCCACCTCGTGCTCGGAAGAGTATGAAAGGGATGCGGACTTTTTGTTCGTATCGACGACGCAATGACAAGCAGCGGAAATAATCGCCGAGTTGTTTTGCGAAATGATCATGGTACCGGGCAGCTTTGCAAAGAAGCCGATGATTAATGGGGCAGAGGCTACAGCGAGGGATAAAAAGAATGAGATGAAGATGGAAAGCGATGAGTATGCGAGTCCGGTGTTCTCTTCTATACCGGTCATGGTATGGCCTGGGTGTGGTAAAATGCATGTTAGTGGTGTGCAACGCTGCATGTGAGTTAAGGATTTGATTCAAACTTACTCTCAAAAATGGTGAGATAAAAACTGTTAGAGTACAGCCAATGCAGAATGGCACTAACTAGCAACAGCGGGATTGACCATCGGTAGGGAAGTTGCAAGCGGTAGGTCGAACGCTGCTCGGCCCCTTTGCGGTGAGTAACGCGGAGAGATTTATACATGACGCTGAACTTGTCCCATTCAAAGGCGCATAGTATCCGCGTGAACAGGCCGTTGTAGGCAAAGTAGCACATGCTGAGAATGAGTTGCGGGGTGTTGGCGAGGACGATTATGTTGGTCTTTGAAGGATTGATCTTTGCCATTTCCATTTGACGGTTCTTGGCGTCATGTCCAAACTCAGAGTCAGTGATCCACTGCTCTTGGGTCGCTATGACGAGGAAGATAAGGCCGACGGTAAGAGATCCGCCGATCAACATGTACGACCAAATCCAGATGGATCGTGGTACAGCAAACAGACTCCGCCGTGACTTTTTCTCCGTCGTCCACTGGCGAGCCGAAGGGATCCATTGGTAGCCCTTTTTCGCATTATCCAAGTCCCTGGGGCGAAAGGCGCACATACCGGCCGTGGTGGCATCGGGCTTGGTAATGAAGGACTCTATGGCGTCGCCGGGGGTAATAAGAGGAGTCGGGCCTCTCGCCGTGATCAATATGATGACGCAGAGGCCCAATTTTATCGAGCAAATGAGAACCACGACGAACAAAAGCGTATTGTCCACCTCGACTCGACACGGCGCTGTCCACGACTCAGACAAGCAGTACTCGGCTTTCATGGTTCGTAGTCCCGGCGGGTATATAGACGCGTTGTTGTGCACCGTGGAGGTAGACAAGTCAAACTTGATGTTGCCTTTCATGTCCTGCCCAAACCCCTGCTCTAGATCTTTTGCAAACCACCTCCCGGCGTTCAAGTATCCCACCCACAGGTCGGTGCGATAGTATTCAGCAAAATACCACAGCGAGTTTTCAGCCGTGTTGTTAAAGGTCCAACCAAAAGAGCCGGTGTTGTTATTGTTGGCATCGTTTGGGTCCAGCCCAAGCACCATGACGACATCCCGCCGCTCAAACAGGGCCCGAGATGTGTCATTATACCGAGCATAGCATGACTGCACGTCCATCTTCTCCCAGCGGCTCGGGTTCTCGGCGAGAGATTTCTGAATGTCGTTCATCCTGGGCGGTCCGCGATTGCCCTTCTGCAGCCCCGATGCCCCTGCAGCGTCCCATGGTGCGCCTCGAACGTATTCCTCCGATGCCATCAACATAAGAAAGTCGGTCGATGCCCTGGACTCGAGAATAGTCGAGTTGAAGACTAGATGCAGCGGTATCGTGCTCACAGCGAGGAGGACCCAGAAGATGGTGTTGCGAAGGGGGACGTGAAATAGGTTTCGCCATGACTGCACACCAATCTCCAATGCCACTCCCTTGGCATGTGCGCGGTCGACATCGGATCGGGTTGGGGCGACGAGAACCTGCATAAAAAAGTTGGACGATGCCAGCACGCCCGATGCGATCAAGTTGATGGCCAGATGGCCCCAGAAGTTGTATTTTGTCGATGCATCGCAGCTACCCCGAAAAATGAGCGTCGTCGTGCTGTTCCCTTCGTCGTTGGAAATGGACTTTGGGCTATTTGGCAAGCCGTACAACGAGACTAGGAGACCGGAGAGTAAGAGCGCTGCCAGGGAAAAGATCAAAGCGATCAAGTACGCTGCTGCACGTCGCCAGCCGACCAGAAATGTCCGCAGTGATCTCCTTTTCGTCGAATACCTCGGCGGTGAGTTATCGCTGCTGGTCGATGCATCGATGTTGTAGTCCATGGTCGGGCATTGCGCCCAGGGAATGTTGTTGGAATCAGTGGCCAAACAAGTCGTGAGTGGTAACACAGCGGCCGCCACTTCTGGGCATCGCCTGTATTTATGAAGGGTACCAAGTAGGTAAGGTACTTTTGCTTTGAAACGAGGGTGACTGTGCCCCACACTTACCGACTGGCTGAGTGCCGTGGCGGAAACTGCCAAGAGGTAGTGCTCGCATACGTCTCGCACTCTTTTGGTAGGGGCGGTTCAACAAGGTCGATCCCAGATCGGTTTGCTCAGCTCCTGGGATTCTGATTGGGAGCGGCAAGAAATGGGGCTTGACGTACGAAACAGAGGGATATTTTCGGTCGGCAAAAGTTCTTTACAGCTTAGCACCCCCAAAACGGTACTCGGCTCGGACCCAGGAGCCTGCCTGGAATAATAGCTCTGTTACCGAGGACGTCACTATTCTTGTGAACGAAATGAATGGCAGTGTTGGAAAAATAATGTTTATTTTTTTATTTTTTTATTTGCTCCACTAGATTTTCACAAGTGTTGCCTAACACGCGACTGCTTCATTGTCAAATTCTACTCACCACCTAACTAACGTCACTCATCTGATCCAGGGCAGGAGGAAGAGCTAAACCAGCTTAGTTTTAATTTTATCCATGTCATGTCCAAAGTTCGCACCGATCCATATTTACTATTTACGTCTCGTCTTCCGCGCCTTTCTTTTTCTTCTTTTGCTTGACGGACAATGGTATCAACTCCCCCTTCAGTTGAAACGCGCACAAGCCTCCAGCTGAACACATTCCCTGCATGTTGTCTCCGACCTTGAACCACGGTTCGGCTTCCCAGAGACCAAAGTCTTTGTGTGCCAACGCAATGTGCAATCCAAAGTCTGTGGTGGGCGAAGCGGATCTGGTGTTGTTGGACTCGACCATTTCAACTGACCACACTCCGTACTCGACCGCGGTACAATTGAATGGTTTGCCATATGGTTGCTCGAGGTATTGCCAGTCCACTCGGCACGTCGAAGCTTCAGCGTATGATGGCATAGAGTAGCCGGTCGGGTCGGCGATTTTCAGCGCTGCGTAGCTGGGTATTGGCCCATCGCCTTGTCTATTTGGCGGCGAAGTGGTTCCAAGAGCTCTGATTTCCCATGGCCGTATGACAGTTGCGCTGACGAGGGTGGCCCGTAGCCCGAGGAATATTGCGACCACGAACTTCATCGTGATAAACATGGTAGAATTAGCGGGAGTAGGGGGTGAACGATGTCTCTGGTAGCGGCTGCGCACACACGCGATGTTATATCTACCATCACTGGCATTCCAAGCTGAAGTTATGATAAGTCGGGCTGATAATGCCCGATTGCGCAGGTAATAACTTGGGTTTCCAGGAAGCCAGAAACCCACGCTGTGGTGCTAAGGGACCTCGCTTGTGATATCCATATTACGTCTGCGGCTAATATCATCAAATCTGGAGACATCAACCAATTGCTAGTAAGCTGATGCCTGGTGTAAGCTGGGGGATCTCCTGCTTATTTTCGAGGTGGGAAGTTTAAATGCCCTTATTTTTCAAATACTACGTACTCTCCCAGGGTATGTACTGGTATACTGTGGGGCATCCCATCGGTGCTGTCCCAGATTTCGAGCCGTGGCATTGTGTAACATTCCAGGTCATATACTGGTATATTCTGGGCCAAAATTCAAGACCGTGGCCCAGGATTCGGGTCAATGTCGCCTCTTGGCAGTTTCCAACCGCGGTCCCAAATTCGGGCCTTAACTTGCCCGCTTTCCAGGTGGGTTATACTTTATTATATGTATGAATACTCACCGCTTTCGTGCTCGTCAAAAGTTAACCGCCAACTAAGATTGTTGCCCTGGAGAATAAGTGCTCTCATTTTATGGTATTACGGTGCGGATTCTTTAGTATAATAGGATGGTGTATAATAAGTGGCCAAGCTAATTGTAAAGTCTTTAGATCCGGTTTTATTCCTGAATAGACGAGGCCAGGTCGTTTTCTGTACCATGGATTTGATATCTTCTATATCGTCCATACAGTCGAGGCCCGTGTTGTCTAGTGCGCGCCAATGATGAGCGTCGCGGCTATTGGCACCCGCGCTATCAAGATACTCAACCCGGTCAATGCATGTGGGTGTGGCGTTTTTCTTTGTTTCGCCAACCGGCTGAAGTGTCGAGATGATAACTGCTGGGTCAGGGGTTGTTGGTATTGTGCACTCGAACCAAACATGGAACGCTTCTACAGTCAGCTTTATATTCCAACAGCAGTTCCATGATTTCTTCACTTTTACCCTGCTGTATAACACTGCCGAGGGGCGTCGGCCCATCTACAACGCGACCTCGGTTTGGGTCGCCGCCATTCTTAAGGCTGACCCTAACCAAAGCTGGCGCCGCTTCGATGGTGAAATACGGGCCCAGTGTGTACGCTTTCGACCATGGAATATATGGCTTCATTTTGCTGAGGCGATGCTTAACGTCCTCTATGGTTGTGTCCGATAAGTGGGTAGTGCCGAAGATGCAGCAAGCTGGCTCTTGTCTCCATCCAGGTACTAGGGATCCTTGCACCACACTCTTCCACTAGGAACTTCATGAGTGCCACGTTCCAGCTTCTCAAAGCGGGTAGCACACCAGGCATTTTACCAGCTGTGTGGAGATTTGTTTATTCAGAGATGTCATCCGTATAGACAGACACTCTCGAGCTAAAAACAAGGAAACGTTAGAATACCTCGAGCACTGACTTAGGGAAGAGCAAACCAACAGTCGTTTGGGCAGTATAAATCCAGCTAGGGATGTTTTTGTATTTAATGACTTTCTTCGCGTAGCACTCCAGGTAATTCTTGGGCTTGAGGATTACGGAAATTAAGGTGCGGTACGATTTGTAGGTGGTGGCACACCGGTAGGAAGTTCATCCGTATGACTGTAATACTGATATTAGGGTAACATTAGATACTCTGCGGTATCCAAACATACCATTGCGATTAGCGAGCGATTGCCACTTAACCAGACTATAAGTGCATTGTCCCCAACCCATCTAGTTGAGTGCCTCTTTCTCACTCGATTTTTCACACCCAAGGGGTCCCTACAGAGCTATCACAATGAATTTGAAATCCCTTGCTTTTGCAGCCATTGTTAGCCTTTCAATGGCTCTGGCGACGCCTGCCATTCACGACTTGGCTGAGGAAAGCAGCAAACTTTGTCCCAGTCGAGCGTGTAATGTCTACAGCGATACCGAATGCTACAGCTACTGCACAGGTCACTGCTGGAGGGACAGCGGTTCGGTATGGTATTCTGAGTTCCAAAGTGATGATATTTTCCGCTGACACTTGCTGCAGTGTGTGAGTGACCATGGGGGTGCAGCTGGCCACTGTGTCTGCGTGTACTACACCTAGCGTGTGGCTGCATGACGTACCTTTGTAATACTTATGCAAATCCTCTTCCTTCACGGTCTTAAAACCAAATCCAAATGAATCAAATCAGACAGCACAAACGAAAAACTTTGTTGTCATCCTTGGCGTTCTATCACTTATCAAATGTTTAGAACTTTCCTCCCGCATCCACCTATCCAACGGAACGCCAATTCATCTCTTGATACTATATAGTTACTCTTAAAAGAGACACCAACGTCCACACCGAAGTTGTTAGGAGCTATTTAGCTGCACGTGGGACGACCGACCGAGCCGTCAGGGGTTCTTTATTGATGCGGGACGTTGCACATGCGAAAAATTTACAAAGTTCTTAGCTAGAATTACAGTCGTGGGTTAAAGCTTCTTTGACACAAACCAGATGCTCAAGACGTCGCGCGCGGGCGAGATTCGGGGACAAGGCTGTTGGCAAGTTTCACCTGAATCGTCCACTGCTGATCTGGTGTCGTCACCTAGAAAGAGTCTAAGTTAGGCACATCCGGGCTTTCGTGTACTGGCATTGCCACACTGACAAAATTCGTCCCGACATTTGAATCGCCTACTCAAGCAGCGGTTGGCTCCACTTCTATGACAGTATCTTTTATGCGAGGGGACCTCGAGGCCCTAGGAGAAGAATCGATGAGTTATCGCAAAGACTGTCGCAGAGAATACCAGTTTGTATTTCACAGAGCCCGCAAGTTCGCCCAGCTCCTTGCTAGAAACTTGGATATAGCAACCCATCGGTGTATGGCCTCCAACATCGTCATAACTGTTTGCTTAGCACACCCCCCCCCCACTTTTAACGCATCGTAGTAAATCGTAACAGAGGGTCCATCCCACCCACGCAATTCTATTCAAAAAAAAAAGTTTCTAAGTGATCAAGGGAGTAGGGTTGAGAGACTGCTTCGTGTTAGCGACATATATGTTCTGAGAAGAGAATGTGACATACGGGTTCTCTGATATCATTCAGAATGGCGATTACGTCATGGAGAAGCTCGTCTTGGGCTGCCTCCTCGGAGACCAATGTTGGGCCGTCGATGGGCACCGGCTGCTCTTCTGCTCTGCAATGTACATCTTCACTGACCAGCGTGCTCCATCTAGGAAACTCCTTGGTGGTCGCCCCAGTCTTCTTATTGAAGAAATATTAAATCCTTTCAAGTGTCTTCAATACTCATCTGGGAGCTTCGCGGTTGAACCGTTGCCGACTTCGTCGCTCTCGTCCCGGGCAAAGCTAATGACTGACAATAGTTTCCAGGAAACCAGCCGCGCTCATATTTAAAGACGACGTCCAGCCACCCATCTTGGGCCTTTGAGAGGACTTGGGTGATGTCTTTTCACAAAGACTCAACTCATTTGGGCCCTTGGCATTGTAGTCGCACGCATGCGTATGTGAGGTCAGGCGGCTGTGTCCCCACTTCCATCTTTTCGTGCTCGGGTCTTCCTTCTGGGGCAATTCTGGGTGTGTCGGTGCATCCACGGGTCATGATCGCAGAAATTTCTCGATCATGTCGTTGGGTTCACTTGAGTTGCTTGCTACAGAGCTGTCTAATATCAGCTGGTTGCTGCCTAGTGCTTTCGACATGGGCATTTCATAGGGCCATTGCTACAAGTGGACCCCCAACCTAATTCCACACCGTAAACCATCACGCTCCGTGTTACAATGAAGCATTTTCGACTTTCTCCAGGTTGTAAATAACACAACTAAGGGTACGTCGCATCGCAAAAATGCAACTATTACACCTAAATTAACTATCTGGGAATGCGAGGAACCTTCAAAGTGGGCAGAATCCCAGTCTCCGTTCGCGAGGTCCCAATTTTTAGGACACAGGTGGCCCAAAACTTGGACCCTCCCCCCGCTTCCCAAAGTCACATAAGTTGACCCCCCCTGTTCTGGCCCCCCCCCCCTGTTCTGGAACATTCTGTATTATTCTCAATACCATGAA
>Ga0247765_1000102_pt1 | contig 64875 bp, 49 predicted proteins | sample UWRJL106311C6_FD_179949 | JGI IMG/M metagenome (GOLD analysis project Ga0247765, IMG submission 179949) | Plant litter microbial communities from Arlington Agricultural Research Station in Wisconsin, United States - UWRJ-L106-311C-6 | ecosystem: Environmental > Terrestrial > Plant litter >... | reverse complement strand
GAAGGGGGGGGGGGCACACGCAGTTTCTTCCGGAAGCTGCAAGAGATCTGGTTGGAAGCTGACGTCGGAATGTCTCCTGATTAGATTATTGCCAAACCCCAATGGGCAGGTTTGAAGCTTCCGTCAGACGGGGCGGCGTGGGGAAGGAACGACACCCAAATCTCGGGAGGCGCCGACAGCCAAAGATGCGTAAAAATAAGCTTCAAGCTGAGAAGAGGGTATCTATCGGGCACGAAAATAAAAAGTCCGAGTCGGGGATATATATATAAAGAAAAAAAAGAGAGGTGAGTGGGAAACACGGGGGTCCGGTCGGACATAGAAGGCGCGACAAACTTATAACCACATTTCTCAATCGGTCCCTCCGTGGTGATGCTGCCCCTCGTGTGTCCGTGTGTTCGTCCATCCGTTGGGAGTTGGGACCAGGAGACGGACCCCCCGTCGATCCAGGGAGTCTTGGTCGATCTTTCATGGACCGTTTTTAGCCCGCACACCCCGTCCGCCCCGTCCAACCCCCTCCAGAAGAACCGAAGAGAAAGCAAGCCAGAACAGAAAGAATACAGAACCCCTACCACAGGGATGGAAGGGCTGCCATGAAACCTATTCCATGATCCATCTTCAGCCACGTAACCCTCCTCCTCACCCCCTCTATCTTAGTGTCCTGCAGCCTCTCCAATGGATTAACAGATCGACCGATCTCACAAGACCTCGCCCTGCTTCCGCGACGTGCTGAGCGGACGAGAACCGCCGTTGCCGCACCCACGATAAAAGGACAAGAAACGCCACGCTGTGGACTGCCAAAAGAGACCGAGCCACGCGACGTTGACCCCCGCGGACTGTCAGACAGTACCTAGCGTCGACTCGTTCAAACTTGTTGCGAGCCACGCGAGCCATGCGGAGCTTGAGGTTGTCCCGGATACCAAGACGGTAGAAGTTAAAAGTCCAAGTCCAAGCTCGTTTCCTTGTCTTGGAAAATATGCTGCCTGGGGATCAAGCCGGCCGACCAGACCCGTATGTGTGTATGTATGAACTCGCAATGAATCTCGATAGTAGCGCCAATGTTGTTTCTGGCAGTGCGGTGGCAGTTGCAACCGAGCGCGCTTTGCTTCGGTAATGTCAACGTCCCCTGTAAGGCCTTATCTCCTTCGCCCCGCCGCTTGCTTGGGGCTGTTTGGAAGGAGAAGGATGGGAAAGTGAGCACAATCCCACCATTCCAGGGTGCAAAACCACCACCCCTTTCTGAGAGGGACTGACCATCGGTGAGAGCTTCTTGCTGCCACACCGCGGGCTAGTACAATGGAAGTGGAGAAGTCGAAGGCCGTCTGTGCCTCTGCAAAACATGTGGCGCGTTTGTGCTTTGCGAAACAGCGACAGCACGCCGCCTCCTGCCTGGACAGTCAGAGAGATAGGAAAGGACCGCGCCTTGAATCACAGACAGTTTTGCCGCGCCGAGTGAGAGGAGACGCAGGGGAATTTCTCCCCAGGTTTCGGCGCACTGCAACAGCAAATCGGCCCCGGCTCAATTGGCAATATGTACCGGGGCGGGGGCGATCCTGCACTAGTGATGCATATTGTTCACGGGACCTCAGCGGCTTGAAACTCAACAAAAGAAGACACCACCGATGCGACGCCGCGCGCCGCGTGGATATTACGTCTTGCGAGTTCCAGGCCAAGACGCCAACACCAATCCATAGAACCCCGGACCTTGCAATGCGCTTTGAACAAGGGAATCACCATCAGCCTCCAGAGGCAGTTATCATGGCGTTGCAAAGCTCTCATCTACGGACCGCATGAGTATGCACACAAACCGGTAAACAAGTGCATTGGCAAGATCCGCAAAATGGCGGAGGCAAAAAGTTCTTCATGTCTGGTTTTGGTATTTCCATGCGCCATCCGAAAGTGCAACCCACGCCAATCAGCCCATTCCTTTTCCTTGTACTTCATTAGACTTTAATAGCTGACTCGAGGGCTTTCTTGCGCTTCTCAATGCGCTTCTGCGCCTTGAAACCCATGATACCACCGCCCCACTGCTTGCGTGCGCTCTCGTTCTTCTCAAGGTAGCCCTCCTTGATCGCTGAGACGAGCTTGGAGAGCTCATTCTTGTCCTCAGAGCGGACCTCAGTGAGGGCCAAGACGGCGGCGGTCTTGATAGCTTGTTAGCTGATATTTAAAACAGGAAAACCCCGGAGGTCTCACCTTCTTGTGGACAACAGTGCCGAGTCTAGCCTTGCCCTTGATGATGGCATAAGGAACGCCCATCTTGCGGCAGAGAGCGGGGAGGAAGATGACCAGCTCGATGGGGTCGACATCGTTGGGGATGAGGACAAGCGAGGCTTTCTTGTTCTCAACCAGGCCGACAACGTGGTTCAGGCCGTACTTGACAACGTAGGGCTTCTTGCTGACATCCTCCTTCTTCTTGCCCTCTTTGATGGCGGTAGCCTCCTTGAGAAGACGCTCCTTCTTCTCGGTCTTGGTCTCGGGACGGTATTTGTTGAGGAGCTTGAAAGCCTGGGCAGCGGTGTTCTTGTCCAGAACGTGCTGGAACTGGGCAATCGCAGGGGGGACCTTCAGGCGAAGGTTGAGAATCTTCTTCTGGCGCTGAAGACGGATGTACTCGGGCCACTTGACCATGCGCGAAAGGTTGCGCTTGGGCTGGATGTCCTGGCCAATACCAAAGTTCCGCGGCCGCTTCTCGATGAGGGGGTTCTGATCTCACGTTAGAGCCCGAGGCTTAACTGGTATAAATGTCTGCCGTTGAGAATAGTTACTGACCTTAGGGGCCTTCTTCGCGCCGGCCTTTCCCTGAGGGAAGGGGGCCGCAGCGACCTTCTTGCCGGATTTCGGAGGCTATCATTGAGGAGAAGACATCAGTAAATGTTTTGTGTCCATTGACTGTAGTCTTCGTGCACTCTAGAGAGCGGCTGGGTCGGCGTTGCCGCCGAACCGCAGACCAGCTCAAGCCTAGTCTTCACCCGAGATCTTGCGATCATCGAGCGGAAAATGGAGCGACGCGAGATAAACTCGAGTGCATGATGCATAGACGTGTCCTAAGACATTTTGAGGTAGCAGGATGCTTCTCAGATGCTTACCATTGTGAATGAAGGCTGGTTGTCGTATCCGGATCTCGTCGTGAGGTTGAGGAATTTCGGAAGTCGGAATTTGGCAAGCAGGCAGGAGAAAAAAAAGGTTGTGTGGGTTAGGCCAGGCCAGGGCGGTGAAACGGCAGAAAATGTGGGGTGGGGCAGCTTTTGGTGGCGCCACAAGTTTGGACGCACCCTGCGGGGTACACGCAGCTTACTTGGAGTTCGCTCTCACAAGACACAAGGTTCTGAGCGATTCTGGACAACACCTAAACCAGCATATTCTTGGGTCCAGACTTGCAACGGGGGAGAGGCGAAGTTTCGTTTAGAGAAATCAGGATACGCCCACCATGGCACCCGCCCTTTGTGCAGTTTGCAAAGTTGCTCGAGCGCTGATCAAGCGACCCAAGAACCATGCGAAGCTTTGCAAGGCATGTTTTATCGCTATCTTCGAGGACGAGGTGCACCACACGATTACCTCGTCCCAGTTGTTCCACCCAGGGGAAAAGGTCGCAATTGGAGCATCAGGTGGTAAAGATTCAACCGTGTTGGCCTCAGTGATGAAGACGCTTAACGAACGCTATGGATATGATCTCGACCTAGTTCTGCTGAGCATCGACGAGGGAATCAAGGGCTACCGGGACGACTCTTTGGAAACGGTCAAAAGAAACGCTGTCCAGTACGACATGCCGCTCAAAGTTGTTGGGTACGATGAGCTTTATGGTTGGACAATGGACCAGGTTGTCGAGACCATCGGAAAGAAAGGCAACTGTACATACTGCGGTGTCTTTCGACGGCAGGCACTCGATCGAGGCGCAAAGATGCTTGGTATCAAGCATGTCGTAACGGGCCACAATGCTGACGACGTGGCCGAGACAGTTCTTATGAATCTTCTGCGGGGCGACATGGCCCGCCTGTCGAGAAGCACCAGCATCGTCACTGGAGACAGCAACTCAGAGGTCAAACGGAGCAAGCCGCTCAAGTATTCTTACGAAAAGGAGATTGTCCTCTATGCACACCACAAGAAGCTCGATTATTTTAGCACCGAGTGCATATACAGCCCTGAAGCATTCCGTGGAAGCGCGAGGAGTCTCATCAAGCAGCTGGAGAGGGTGCGGCCAAGTGCGATTCTAGACATTGTGCGCAGTGGGGAGGACATGGCGAGGCTTGTCCCGGGCCATCCATCCACACCATGCGGGTGCAAGGGCAAGGCGAACACGCCAGCAACTCTTGGAGAGGAGGATATCGGCGGCTGTGGTTCGCAAAACGGGCGGAACACAGGGAATGAGATGGCCGCAATGGATAAGCAACTAAAAGAGAACGAGGAGCATGAGGGTCTAGAGATCGATGTATCAAAGATGGCAATCGGGGATAACAAAGCATCAGCGGAGAGGCAGAGCAACGCGCCTACCAAGTCCAGGCCGGTTAACCGGCAGGTTCTCGGAAACTGTAAGCGTTGCGGCTACATGTCGAGTCAGGTTATATGCCAGGCATGCACGCTTCTGGAGGACCTCAACAAAAACAGAGCGCAGATACAGATATAGCAACAGCTTTGTACATGATGGCCAGTGCTACCTCGTAGGCGGGTTGCGACTTCTGGCCCAGCATCAATGGATGTAATGTGCGTCATGTCTCTGCCATTTCCCGAGTCATCATATTGACCACCATCTATGAAATACGTTTCTCGGTCTGTGAGGAGGGTCAGCAACCTCCCTTGAAAGTTATGCCCTGCATCACGTACTCTCCATGGGTTGTTGAGCTCGTAACCATCTGGCGCCACTGGATTGTTAGCTTGGCCGCGTAGGTATCCTGTCAGTCTTCGATCGCGATCCATCACTGTATCATGAAGCGTTAATTCGTTGTTGAGATAGTGCTATTAGCCCCGGGGGTTTCTGACTTTGCTGATGACATGATTAGCAAGGTCGAAATGATAGTGAGGTGATCTGAGTACCAACCCTATCCCATTGATCGATTCCATGTCTTGGTCTCTTGCCGCCATTTGCCACATTCTTGAGCTTAGACAACCCAGCTCCCGTGACTCCGAACATCTATACTCTCTGTCAAGTCGTGTTTTTGGGTGTGGCAGGGCTCGAGCGTTAGCTTACGGCAACAATGATTCCATAAGGAATCAGGGTCTCGAAGGGAATCGGCATCGCAGCGAGTGTATCGGCCTATATAATCATGTTAGTATGAAGAGATGTATTTAATTGAGAGTCGGCGGTCGTACGCGGAGCCTTGTGCGGAGGGTGGTAGCTTGGATATCTGCGTGAATTTGGCAGCTTCAAGGCAAAGATCGAGTTCGCGACTGAGCTTGTTGCCGGTTCTGTGTTGCTGCCTCAGGCCTCAGGAGACAGCAACCGCAGATGGGCCCGTGCGCCAGCCTGGTAACCCATGACTAATTAACGTCGACTAACGAGCGCGGGCAGCCTCGATGTTCGTCTGCGCCAGCTGCAGAAAGGGAAATCGAGCCCAGGGCAGCCATTGCAGCATTTCTGCCAACGTCAACCACGATTGCCCCGCTCAAACCCCAGTTTCGACGCGTCTCTATACATTACCTACCGCGGAGTATACCTTATTTTTCGATACGAGCCCCCATAACCCCGTTATCGCGCGTTCCGAAAGCTGCTTCTCCCATCGGCGTGGTTCGCTCTTGCCTCTCCAATGAGTTGTGCATCGCGCCTGCACCTTGATCCATCCCATTTTCTGCGGTAATTACAGGCACTGAAAAACAGCCCGGCCAAATACTATGCGCCGGGCATGACCCGCTCTAGAATTGTTACTCTGCGCCGTGCTGGTCTGGACAGCTCCTAGGTCGGCGTCCTGTCTCGGTTCCTGCGCCTCCCCACTTCCCCGGAGGTTGTCCACGAGGCCAGGATATCAAGTCATTGCACACAAATATGGCGGAGGCTCAGCTAATGGAGGAGGAACTCCAACAGAGCGTATTCCTCGCCGAGCAGGACACTCGGCTCGACGTTGCCACGGAGGGGGGCGTTTCAATGAACAACGGCATCGCCTTCTCTTCTAACCGCCAGATCGACGTTGGCGCTGCCATGGATGATGACAACAATGACGACATGGTCGACGGGGAAGACAACGAAGATGAGTCTGAGGTTGAAGATGGCTCTGGGTCTGAAGAAGATAGCGAATCTGGGGAAGAGGATGATGACGTTTACGGTGAGGAAGATGCAGAAGGAGACGAAGACGAAGATGTTCAAATCGCAGTCCCACTGAGGAGAGTCACGCTTCAAGATGATATCGAAGAGGAGGACGAAGAGGACGAGGATGACGAAGACGAAGGTGTCGGTGCCGTCAAGATAAAACCGGGTGAAACAGATGACGAAGACGACAGCAGTTCTGATTCCGCTAGCTCCGCGAGCGTAAGCGAAGGAGAATCTGAAAGCGAAGCCGAGTGGGACGAGACGAAGGCCGACGAAGACGAAGACGAAGAGGATGATGATGACGAGTCAGAGAATGCCAATTTAAACAACTGCATCTTCTGTAAGGGCGAAGATCACGACTTGGTAGACGACTCCGAGATTTTCCTGGTCTGCACGGGGTGCGGGGACAATGCTCATCTGCAGTGTGCGCGGGATCGAGGGGCATCTATTGATGCAGAAGGTATGTTTTTTCACCCCGATCACGCCCTGTTGATGGACTGCAACTGAGCATAAAGCAGGTCCGAAGAAGTGGAAATGCCCCGACTGTGCTCGCGATGACGAGTCAGATGACTCGGATGCAGGTCCCGGAGTGAACGGCCAGGCGGACTTGGACATGGATGATGTCGATGTCTCCCCTTCGAGTCGCCGGGCAACGGCACCCAAGCTCGCCAGAGACCTCTTGCCCTCCCAGAAAGGATTGGTTAAACCAGATTCTCATTCAGTCTTCAATCAGCTTGTCCTCGATGAGGACCCCATGGATGGTTCCCGCGTTCTGCGAAAGCGCAAGACATCCTCAGCCGAGGCTGACGACGGTGTCATGGCTCTTAGAAAACGACGGAGAAACACAAGTGATGATCATAGCAACGATGAGGCGAATGGTCAAGAAGAGCCTGCCAGGCCCCATTCTGCTAGATCACTACGAATCAAGACTCCAAACCAACTGGTGTCGGTTGTCAAGAAGTCACGCACAAGTGTTGTTGTCAAGATTCGTGTCAGTGCATCCGACCTAAGACAGATCTCGTCTAGAAAGCCCCGAGGACTGGAGAAGAAACGATCAAAACGCAGTGGCGGACGTTCTTCAAGAAGGGAGGCCTCACGGACACCAGCTGCTCCAGCACCGACCATAGCCACTCCTTTTACCGCCACCAGCTATTCACAGCCATTCTATTCCTTCTACGACAAGGAGACTGACGAGCTTAAGGGCAAACCGTATGGTGGTATCCTGAGCGAAGCTGAGGCTGATACGTCGAAAACGATGCCAACGAATGATGATCGTCGTCGCTTTGACGAGGCCAAACAAAAGGCCGAAGAGGAGTGGCGGGATCGTTTACTCAAGATGCAGGCCGAAGTCGAGGTCCCGGCCAAAAAGTCCAAAAAGGCATCGGGGCCGGCCAGCCAAATTGAATGCATCGAGTTTGGAGGGTGGGAAATCGATACGTGGTATGCAGCGCCATATCCCGAAGAGTACAGCCGAAACCGCGTCCTCTATATCTGCGAGTTCTGTCTCAAGTACATGAATTCGGACTACGTAGCTTGGCGACACAAGCTGAAGTGTCCGGCCAAGCACCCTCCTGGGGACGAGATCTACCGATACAATTCGGTATCCGTCTTTGAAGTTGATGGACGCAAGAACCCAGTCTACTGCCAAAACCTGTGTCTCTTGGCGAAGCTCTTCTTGGGGTCCAAAACGCTCTATTACGACGTCGAGCCTTTCCTTTTCTACGTCCTGTGCGAGTACGATGACCTCGGGTACCACTTTGTTGGTTACTTCTCCAAGGAGAAGCGAGCGAGCAGTCAGAACAACGTCTCTTGCATCCTCACACTGCCCATCCACCAGCGAAAAGGTTATGGCAATTTGCTGATTGATTTTTCCTACCTTCTCACAAGAGTAGAACAAAAGACAGGCTCGCCAGAGAAGCCTCTCTCAGACATGGGCTTGGTGTCTTACCGCAACTATTGGCGACTTATCATGTGCCGATACCTGTTAGAGCACTGCCCCGCCGACAGGTCAGACCAGAAAGGCCTCAGCATCAAGAAGATTTCTGACGACACCGGGCTGACCCCCGACGATGTCATCTCTGCTCTCGAGGGGCTTAGATGCCTTGTTCGAGACCCTCAAACCCAGGTATATGCTTTCCGGGTTGACCAACAATATTGCCGGGAATACATTGCAAAGTGGGAGGCAAAAAACTATGTGCAGCTCAATTCTAGTGCATTGACATGGACTCCCTATGTCATGGGCAGGAGTAACGCTACTAATTTCGAACTTGGGCCTGCGCTGAACGCGATTGCTCCTCGCGAGGACGAGGAAGAGCCGAAAGCCGTGGCACCGGTACCCGAGACACTGGTTAACGGCACGGGGCCGATTGTCGAGTCCGAGATCGACAAGCCAGGGTTGAAAGTGGACGATGGTGCTACTGTCCTCGAATCCACCGAACCCAATGAGAGGGACAGCACTGCAAAGGATGACGATGGAGTCAAGTCCAATGGAGTCTTGGTCAACGGCAAGCCGCCTGTAGACGAAGGGCAGCCCACGGCTGGAGATGATGGAAAGCCTGCAACATCTGATTGGACTGCGCAGTACAAGGACATTCCGCCAACACGATTCGAGGTCGTACCTCCAATTGCTGGCTCACGTAGGGCTGATCGCCCTCGTCCCTTGGTTGCTCGGCCCGCGGTGGTGCGCACTGCTAGCACCGTGCCACGTCCGAGACCGAAACGACCCAGCGGGAGTGCTCGGCGGTCGTCAACATCGAAGCCCAAGAGTGGCAGTAAGAGGAAGACTGGAGGAACGGGCCGCGGTCCTGGGCGCTGGCCGAAAGGCACGAAGAAGAGCGATTACGGAAATGCTGATAGTGGCCCTGGTTTCCCTCCGGGGTGGGTTGCAGAGCGAATGAAGCAGCCTGCTTTGGTACCAGGAAGGAAGGAGGGCCAGGCTGATGCCGAAGATACCGTTCAAGTCCAGACTCCACCAGTAAACGAGTCATCGGCAAGTAGCAGCCGGAAAAATGGCTCCGAAAGCACCGGCAGGGAAGTAAATGGGGATCTGGATGAGGATGCCACGATGGCAGACGCCGATGGAGACGACTAGACGAATCTGGGAAATAAGCTACCGGTCGGATACCCTTTCATGGAAGCTGGCGAACAAGGAGAGAAGCTGGGAAAACATTACAAGGACAGGGCATGGTGTTTTGTGTGGGCTTATCATTATGTATAGTAAATCAGCTCCCAGCGCATTCGCTCGGAAAGACATGGTGTGACATTAACTTAACCGCTTGCTATTCTTTGGCAATTGACCGAGCAGAAAATGAGTGGCTCCGGATTATTCTCGATAATAACTCTGTTCATTGTGACGATATTAACCACGGACCAAACAAAGAGAGAAGATATTTGTATACTTCATAAAAGCCATCATGTCCACCTGTCCCGAATAGCTTCAACTGCATCAGGTAGGTATTCTCACTCTCGCGAGTGGAAGACGTTGCTTTGGTTAGTGGGCCTAATAATTACTTCCTGAAAGAGTTAGCCTATGGTGTTTAGACTTTGCCACCGGCTCTCATTTCTGACAGCTGACGCGTTTTTGGCGAGATTCTTTACCTCTGTACGAAGTACACCAGCTCCGATAGCGTTGGGTTAAAAAAATCCCAGTCTGAGGCCTTTGCGTGTCTCTGCCGCTGTTGTTTCGAGAGCAAACTGGCACAGATTTGCTCCGTTTCATTTTGATCGACGACCTGAGTCCCGCGAACTCGGAAGGAGTGTGCACTTGTTGCTACTACACATGAAAGGATGTACCAATAAGCTAGTACATTGCAGATTACGACGCCCACGAGCGTTACCGAGCAAACGTAACTCTGATTGCACTCCCGCTTCAGCCACTGGCCCCTCTCTTCACTTCAACGCTACGACCCCAACCTTGCGCCCACTACCAGCGGCTTTTTCTCGGTCTGGCTTGCTCGATTCCAAATCCGGAACGACCGCCATAACATCACCGCCATTCTCTTTTGGGGCGTCGCTCTCTCGCTGAGGTGCCTTGTGACGGGATTCGGTCGACGGCACTTTTGGCGCGTGGCTTGTTGGCTAACCGGAGCCTAGTAGCAGTCCGCTTCCCCTCCCCAGCCCGGTGCACGCAACCGCCTCAATAGCCATCGACCCGACGGAACTGCGATCTCAGGCAGCTCTTCCACTCCGGACGTTCGGGGTCTCCTGCACCCATCATCGCTCGTGACGAGTCGCAACCTCCACTCCGTTATTGTACCCTCGTTCCTCTTTCGCTCCTTCCGTGACCGGACCCGCCCATCATGTCGAAGGTCATTCGCAGCGTCAAAAATGTCACCAAGGGGTACTCTAGCGTCCAGGTCAAGGTGCGCGAAGGTGCGTAGCGCTGGGCTGAAAACTCTCCAATCCCTTGCGATATGTTTGCTTGGGTATTCTGGGAATATGTTTGGCTGATGCGTCTGGATTTTGCTAGCGACCAGCAATGACCCATGGGGCCCAACGGGGACGCAGATGAGCGAGATCGCTCAGCTCACGTACAATTCGTAGGTGGCCGTCTTGCCTGCGTGATGACGACGCTGCCCTCTGATATACGGCAGCCTTGGAACTAGGCAATGATTCTGACTCAGGATATAATTACTACAGGTCGACCGAGTTTTACGAGATCATGGATATGATCGACAAGCGGCTCAACGACAAGGGCAAGAACTGGCGTCACGTCTTGAAGGCTTTGAAAGTTATGGACTACTGCCTTCACGAGGGGTCAGAGCTGGTCGTTACCTGGGCCAAACAAAACATATTTATTATTAAAACGTTACGCGAGTTCATATACATTGACGAAGATGGTCGAGACGTTGGCCAAAACGGTACGCTCAGACCCGTCACGGTGTTCGAGGACCGCAAGCTGATGAGTCAATTTAGTACGAGTCGCTGCGAAGGAGCTCACGTCGCTCATTCTCGATGAAGAACGACTGCGAGCGGAGCGTTCAGACAGGAGAACATGGAAGTCTCGTGTTACAGGGTTAGAGGAATACGGCCCTCAGCAATCTCAACATCAAGAGTCTCGCCGCCAGCCTCGCCGGCAAATGACAGATGAAGAGGACGCCGAGTATAGGCTGGCAATTGAGGCGAGTAAGCACCAAGAGGAAGAGGACAGGAAAAAGCGCGAAAGCCGGAATACCGACGAGGACGATGACGATCTCGCTAAGGCTATTAAGCTTAGCAAGGAGGAGGAAGAACGACGCCGACGCGAGCTCGAGGAGAACAACGCCGCGTCGTTGTTCGACGATGAGCCATCTCAGCCCTCTCAAACACAGTTTACTGGGTTCAATCAGGGCTACCAGCAAGGTAGTGCTGTCGACTTCTTTGCGAATCCTATCGACCAGAGTCAGATGCAGGTCCAGCCCACCGGATACATGGCGAATGCTTATACCGGCTACCAAACCCAACCCACTGGATACCAGAACGGTTTCGCCAACGGCTTCGGCGTCCAGCAACCAACAGGGTTTGACCCCTACAGCCAGCAACAATTGGCCCAGCCGGCGTTCCAGACACAAGCTACCGGTTTCAACCCATATGCACAACAACAGCAACAGCAACAGCAATTGCAGCCCCAGATTCAGGAATCGGCTCTGCAAGCGGGTAGCAATAACCCGTGGGCGGGCAACAACAACACGTTGCAAGTTGGGTCGCTTCAACCAATGCCGACTGGCTCCAACAACCCATTTGCTCAACAGCAGCAACAGATGCCTCAAACTTCGTTCAGCAGACCTCAACCGTTCAAATCGTCACCTTTGGGAAGCCTCCCAGAGCAAAAGACACTGACCAACTTTGGACAGCCCCAGAGCTTCAGTATCCCTTCGCCACAGCCGACACAACCGCAGATTCAGTCACCGCAAAAGGAGCTGAGTGAACATGAGGCAAGGCTGAATGCTCTCCTGGCAAGCGGAGACGGCATGGACACGTTCGGAAATACGGGTAACCTACGTATCCCCGCACAGCACACAGCCCCCGGCACTTTTGTAAACAGCGCGGGTGCCGGTCTCGGTCGGATCACGGCCGACGCGACGGGCAACAACCCATTCCTCCGAACGCAGTACACAGGGATGCCGAACTTGACGTATGGAGGCCAGCAAGTACCCGCGGCGACTGGCCCCGCCGGCATGAATGGGTTTGGTGGCCAAGGCGCAAACAACCCATTTGCCGGGCGACAGCAGCAGCAACAGCAGAGCAATCAGGGCGATCTGATTCAGTTCTAGAGTGAGATTCTGAGATAGTTGGTTAGTGAATGCGAGGGGTTTGTAAACGCTATATGTTGTTCTTCTCTCGTTTCGAAGAGTCGCTATTTTAGCACATTTCTCTTGCTCTTATTCTTCTCCCGGGGAGCGAATGTCCCCCACGATACCCAGAGAGTCGCTAGCTTTGTGTTGTGATGAGGGGACACCATTTCCGGATGTTTGGGAGATAAGGCTTGTTACAGAGCTTGCATGGATCAAAATATATCTGCTTTGTGGTGGTGGAAATGAGAGTTTCTGGTCATGTATTCTTTGCTGTTTCAGCATGGTTTCCTCCCAAGCTCAAGCTGTGCCCATTGATCGTGACTTCGTAGCCCTAACCCGAACCCTGACCCTGATGATTGGCCTTGTATCAGGCAGCAGATAGATGGGAGTCCATGTGACGAAGGCGTCGAGTCGAGATGCCGATTGGCTTTAGTAAAACTGACCAAGGCGAGAGAAAAACGAGAAAAAAAGGGGGGGAGAACTCGGGGATTTATAGGTTTTGTCCAAAGCAGTATGATTCATCGTTGCAACTGCACTGCCATGAGGCCAGCTAGGCAGACAGCATAATTAGTAAGAAGGGATAGCGACAGCCAATCAGGCCGGCGAATTGAGCGCAGGCGACACAGAGGAACCCACGTGATGCTCGACAACAGATGAAGGCATGACGCGAACCTCGGTCTCAGACTCAACGGGCAAGATAAATATCTGATGTTGCGTCCTCATTGTTCCCCGATCCTCGCTCACAATAAAAACAAATTTTGAACGTGCTTGTAGCCTGTGAAAACTTGTGGCGTAAAAGCTGTGAATTTGTAGTGCGAGTTTGCTGGACTGCCAGAAGGCGTGCCCCCCCACCAGCCACCTGTCGCGTCTCGCCGCTGGCGGATGCGGGTGGGTCCGCGCTTTTGACTTGGGCCGCCAGAGACTTGAACCAGGCTCGCACTCCAGCTCTCTGGCAGCTCCCAGCCGACAACTTTCTCAGGTTCCGTGAGCCGCAGCATCACCATTCTCCATCGCGATCTCAACCGCGAAGGAAGAAAGAGGTGCCATCACGCGGCCGGGCGCCTTTCCTCCTCAGCGCTCACTCTCGTCGCGAGGCACTTAATTAATTCTAATCGCTCTTTCTGGCCCTCTTCGCATCATCCCATCCACCTTTTTTTCACTCCCATCACAACGCGTTCGCCCCAGCAATTTTTTGCTCTCGCCCACGCACGCATCCACCCCACCCATTTCATATCACGACAACCTCTTTCCTGTGTCATCTTCGATTCGAGATTTTCTCTCGCGACTAGCCAGTGCTGACGTTGCCGGCCATGTCATTCGGCGGATTCGGCGGCGGCAGTGCTTCTGGCTTCGGCCAGACCAACAACCAATCGAGTGGCTTTGGGTTCGGCTCCAACGCCAGCGCAACAAACACTGGTATGTCTCAGGCTCATTCTTTCTGTCGTCTTTCTCGCGGTTGATTCTCGTCTGTTCGCTCCGAGGGCAGGCGATTCGACACGCTCCGCAACAATGACCAGCGACTAACTCCTTACAGGCTTCGGGTCAACGGCAACTCCGGCGTTCGGCTCTACAAATGCAGGGACAAATACTACCGGCACTGGTCTCTTCGGGGGCTCAACGAATACCGGTTTCGGCTCAGGAGGGTTTGGCTCTGGCGGCTTTGGAAGCAAGCCTGCGTTTGGAACTACTACGACGACGACGGGTGGCACCAGTTTGTTTGGGTCAACAACCGCAACTGCTCCAGCCACCGGATTCGGCGGCGGTGGGTTTGGCTCCAGTACCACCGCCACGACCACACCTTTTGGAGGCACGTCGCTCTTTGGCGGAAGCAAGCCTGGGACTGGATTTGGTACCACCACCACAGCTACAACACCCTTTGGTGGCGGCGCGACGGGAACGAGTCTTTTCAGTGGTGGCGCCACTACAAATACCACCTCTGGTTTTGGCGCTACCAACAACCCAGGCATCGGCACAAACGTTGGCGACCCTCCTGGCACGAATATTGTTGCCTTCTCGGCCTTCAATGAAAAGGAAACCAACAACCCAAGCCAGAGCAACTCCTACCAGAATATTCTCTTTATGGACGCATACAAAAAGTGGTCAGCAGACGAACTGAGACTTGCCGATTACAGTCAGGGAAGGAAGCAAGGCGGCGCAGGCGGTAGTGGAGCATTTGGAAGCTCCGGCTTTGGAACGACCGGCTTTGGCGCCAATACCACAACCAATACTGGTTTCGGATCTAACACCGGAGGCATGTTCGGCAGCGCGCAGCCCGCCGCCGCAGGCTTCGGGGCCTCGACAACTACTGCCACGGGCGGTTTCGGCTCAGGTGGAGGGCTTTTCGGCAGCAAACCTGCAACCGGAGGTTTGTTTGGAAACAGCACCGCTCAGCCAGCTCAGACTGGGGGCTTGTTCGGCTCCAACACAGCCACGGGAGGATTCGGGAGCAATACTAACACCACGAACACTGGGTTCGGCGCAACGACGAACACCACAGGCACCGGCCTGTTCGGGGGGGCCTCTAATAACACCGCCAAACCAGGCGGCTTTAGTTTTGGTGGCAGTAGCGGAACGGGATTTGGCGCTGCTAGCAACACAACGACGGGTGGCTTCGGCGCCAATCCAGGCACAACCAACGCCGGAACGGGCCTGTTCGGTGGCACTGCGCAGACCACTCCCGCAACTGGCGGGTTATTCGGAGGCGCGCAACAACAGCAGGCCCCCGCAACCGGCTTTGGCAGCACTCCTTTCGGCGGAGCTGCGGCTCAAAACACCAATACTGGTGGGCTGTTCGGCAGCCAACCCAAGTCCGGACTATTCGGCAACGCTGGTGCCAATGCAGCGACAAGCTCGCTGTTCGGTGGCGCGACCAATACCGCTACTCCTTTTGGCACTGCAAACACAACACAGCAGGCGGGCGGCGGCCTTTTCGGTGGTGCGAAGCCAGCAGCTAGCACCGGGCTGTTCGGCACTGCCCCGGCCGCACAAATCAACACTACCGGTGGCGGCCTTTTCGGGGGTCTGGGGACACAGAACCAAACCCAACAGGCGGGACCTGGTCTGTTTGGGGGCGCCCAGGCAATCCAGCAGAAGCCGTCTTTGTTTGGAACTCAGCAAACTTCGGGCAGCAGCCTCTTCGGCGGCCAGCCCGCACAACAGCAAACCAGCTTGTTCGGGCCAGCCAACACCCAACAGGTTCAAAGTGGATTCGGTAATTCGCTCCTTGGAGCTTCCCAGAACAATCAGTCGCAGCCTCTTGCATTTTCCACCAGTATCACCGACCTCTCCGCATATGGCTCAGCGACTCTCTTCTCGGGATTGCCAGACGACAAGATTCAAAACCCGGGACCCCTGGCGACCCCCTTGTCAGTCAAGGCAAAGGCCAAAAGCCGGTCAATTCTACCCATGTACAAACTAAGCCCAGCCAATGCATCTCGCTTCGCCACGCCGCAGAAGAGAGGTTTCGGCTTTTCATATAGCAATTACGGATCGCCCTCTAGTCCATCCAGCGTTGCTAGCACTCCTGGAGGGCTCGGCCAGAGTCTTCTCGGTAGTATTGGTCGTGGACTAAGCAAAAGCATCTCGGCCAGCAATCTACGACGCAGCTTCAATGTTGAGGACAGCATCCTGACCCCGGGCGCATTCTCCGCCAGTAGCAGCGCGCGCCTCACAAACGGCTCGGCGAGTCACAAGAGGCTGGTCATCAACCGGGACATGCGTAGCGATCTGTTCACGGCTCCAGTCAAAGAGAGTCTCACCCCTGATGCCACAAATGGTACACGCAAGTTGTCTAAGCGTGTCAGCTTTGACACCAGTACCAACGAGAACGGTGCTCAAGATGGCCCCAAGGCGCTCGCGGATGGCCCCCCGAGCACTCCTGAAGGCAGCGGTCTTTCGAGGTCTGCCAATAACGGCCTGAGCGGCCCTCGGCCCGCTCCCAACCCGGTCGCGCCCGAGATGGAGCAAGTGAAAAACAACGAGCTCGCTATCGTCCCCGAAGAGGGGTTGCCTGCTCCAGTGCAGCCCAAGCAGTCGGCTTTAGACGAAGTCGTCGCAGGCAGTTATTGGACATCTCCGCCACTCGAGGAGCTCCGTCAGATGCAGAGGAGCCAGCTGAAAGCGGTCAAGAACTTCATTGTCGGCCGTGAGAATATCGGCAGTGTCGAATTCAAGGTTCCTGTTGACCTCTCTAACATCAACCTTGATGACATCGTCGACGGCATTGTTTGTCTTGCCGTCCGCCAGGCTACCGTTTACCCAAACAAAGACCGGAAGCCTCCGGTTGGCAAGGGTTTAAACGTTCCGTCGCTCATCTCACTGGAGCACTCCTATCCCCGAGCGGGTCTCGGAGTCAAAGGTCGGAGACTGGAAAAGCACATTGAGCGACTTAAGGCCATAGAGGATACTAGGTTCGAGAGCTACGATGCTGAAACGGGTATCTGGACTTTCTCTGTGGAACATTTCACCACTTATGGCCTAGGAGAAGATGATGATGAGGAGGAGGAGGAAGAGACCGATGTTGACGTCACTACAGATGTCAACGAGCATGTCGCGATTCGGGGATCAGCGGCCAAGGCCTCACCTGAGGCAGACCCTGACGACACATTTGATTTTCGCCGCGGGCGACGTGCCGTACCCGGCGCTTTTGACGATACTGCGCTCTCTGACGACGAGCAAGAGGATGAGTCGCGGTCTCTGACCGCTGCCCACTTGCATAGAGAGAACGAGCCAATGCAATCCCAAGAATGGTTCGAGGACGAGAGCATGGCAGGCGCTCAGGATGACTACCAGTATGAAGCCTCCCAACACTCTTCCCCACATAGCTCTATGGACGAACAAGAAGATGAGCTAGTTATCTCACGGTTTGCTGAGAATGAGGTCCAGGTCCCGGCGGGCATCATGAGAGCAAGAATGCGAGCCGTCAAGAAGTCGACGGCGCCTACCAAGATTGAAATTGCTGGAGGCGATGACTGGACACAAATCCTGCAGGCGAGCGTTCGGGCGCCACGAACGGTGGATCGGGCGACACTGCGCACTCTCAACGAAACGGGCGCCGCATGGGATATGAAGGATCGTGGAAGCCCGACGCCTCAGAAGTTGCAAGCTGCTGATGGGCCCGGCTTCGCTACGAGTATTGATCTGATGAGGTCACTATTCGAGCAGGCAAAAGGTCCGACTCAGCCCGTGCAGGCCTCGCCGGCAACGGGTTTCGTAAAGGTCGGTGTCCAGCCCGTCTCTTGCTAGTTTACACGGCATATTTTATGTTTTCCTTCTAGCCCAGCACAATACACACTGTACTTATCCTTCGAATATTTCCCTAACTAAGATTTTTTTCTCTGTCTAGTGGCCTTATCAGCAACGTCCCAAGGTTGATACAGAAGAGTCTGTTCCTGTCGCTCGGCCCAACTGGGGACCCAATGAACTCCTCGTCACGGCTTACGACAATGAGACCAACATGCTCTCAATTGACAACTCCGACGCGCCCAGCTTATCCGATAGAGACCTCTCTCAACTTCAACAGTACATTGAAAGTACCCTGGCGGAAAGCCGCAGCGACCAATATGGGCCGGATCTGCGAGAACTCGCCCAGGGAGACTCGGTTTGGGATCTGGCCTCTATTCTTTTCGATGAGGACGGGGTGAATCTTCCTCGCTTCTGGAAAACACTGGTCAACGATGCCACCAACGAAGCGCTCGCCAGCACTCCAACCCCAGAGGAAAAAGCCATCGTTTGTCTTGCAGGCAACCGCGTCGCTGATGCTTGCGGTCATTTGCTTGCCACTGGAGACTTCCGTCTTGCGACGCTGGTATCGTGCATCGGAGCGCCGAAGAAGGACATGCGTGCTCAACTCAAGGACTGGCGCGATTCCAACGTGCTAGCAGAGATCTCGGAACCTATTCGAGCTATCTACGAGCTCCTTGCTGGCAATGCTGGTGTTTGTGCTGGGGTCAAGAATGTTCCATTGGAGCACCGCGTTGCCTCATTTACTATTTCGCAGCGCTTCAACCTAAACTGGACGATGGCCTTTGCGCTCCGCCTTTACTACACGACCACAAAGACGGCAGGAAATGGTGCAGATGTCATCGAAGCCGTCCGTTCTTTCCAGTCCGATATTGAGCAGGACAAAGAGCCAGAGCCTAACAGCCCCTTGTGGTCCCTTCTCAAGGTTTTCGCGTTTCGCGAATTTGATTGGGCTGACTCGCGCCTTGGCTGGCTGCTCACCAGGGCTATCCACTCGACTGGCAAGGTTTCATTTGGCCATGATGCAGTCGAGAAACTCGACAGGGCATCCATCGCTTTCGCCTCAGCACTCACGACACAATCACATTGGGTTCCCGCTACTTTCATTCTGTTGCAACTATCGGACGAAGCATCGCGTGAAGCAGCGGTACGCGATCATCTCGGTCGCCATGCGCATCTCATCGGCTCCCCAAAGAAGGCAGACATGCCATTTTCGGTCCTCCGCAAGTTTGGCGTGTCAGAGAATTGGATCTGGGAGGCCAAAGCGCTTGAGTTTCGGTCTAAGCAGGACTCTCGCCAAGAGTTTCTTGCTCTGGTCTGGGCTGGTAACTACACCGAGGCCAACAAGACATTCCTGGACTCCGTCGGTCCGGACTTGGTGATTGAGAGAGACCTCAAGCGGCTTTTCTCATATGCGCAGCTCCTGTACAAGGTGAGGAAGTATCTCCGCGATTGGGATCGCGGTGCTGCCGTGTACCTATTGTATCCCATGGCGCGTTCTGGTGCTAAGCAGGAGGGTCGGTTTGATGACCTGCTGCTTGACGGGTTGGTGGCTCTGTATGGGAGGGCTCATGGAAATGTGCGCCAGAAGGCGGCGGTTGCGGATATGGCAGAGGAGTTGATTCGATCCAAAGGTGGCGATGCAAGACTGTACCAGCTGCTCCCGGAGGATGTGAAGGGGCGGTACATGCGAGATCAAGCGCTTGACAACATTCGCTGATGGAATGCGGTTGAAAAGAAAACGCTAAAAATGCAGAGAGATGGGGAACGAGACAGCAAAAGTTTTTCGTCGTTGAAGATAGCGGGCAGAACTGATGGTTTGGGAGGACGCTTCTGTCCCAGTATTTGTCTTTGGAAGGAAATATGAAGCTGGAGAGTCTGCCATCACATCGACTTAACTTGGATGGCATTCACTTTGGCTACAGCGAATCAGACGACTGAAATTGTCGTCGTGTCAGGGTTATGATGTACGTAGTTAGATAGTTTAATGGGTACAATTGTGCCGGATCTTGAGTGTTTGCGTCGTTGTCGTCGTTGTCATCGTCAAGGTATAATCTGTGAAGACTGTATTCTCGCCATTCGCCATTGTGATCATTAATTATGTAGGATACATATCCCAGCCATCCCAGCTGGGACGCCCTCTCCCGAACAACTCCCGAGCACACCATCCATCCGCGGGATATACCGCCGATAATCAAGACAACAAGCGGGAAAATTAATGAAACATTTGGGGGGGAAAAGCAAATCACCTCACCGAACAACAACCAGCCTCCCACCATCCCTCCTCACCCTCACCTTGACACGCACATCCGTCTTGGGCTCCAGAATATGCACCGGCATAACTCCATCGTCCTTTTCCGGGACTGCAATAGTCTTGTCCTTACCCTCTACCGATTCGATATCCAGCGTCAGCACCACCATGGCGACAAAGGCTAGAATCTCGTGCGTCGCGAAATGTCGGCCGGGACAGAGCGTTTTGCCTCCGCCAAAGGCACGGAAGGCGGCCGGGTGGATGCCTTTTTCTTTCTTTTCTTGGGTGTCTTTGAAAGATGATGAAGAGGAGGAGGGTTGTTGTTGTTGTTCTTCTTCTTTGCCGCTGATGTTGGAGGAGCTGGAGTCGGATTTCTCTGGGTTTTTATTATTGCTGGTTCCTTTCTCCTTTTCGTCGTCATCTTGTTTGTTAGCAGTCCCCGGTTTTTCTTCTTCCTCTCCCTTTCTTGTGGCCACGCCCCCCTTCTCCAACTTCATAAACCTCAACGGATCAAATTCATCCACGCCCTCTCCCCAAACATTAGGGTCAGCATGGATGACGCCCCCAGCAATTTGGACCACTGCCCCTTTCGCCAAAAAGTACCTCCCACCGGCCAGCTCTGTATCCTGCTTGACCAGCCTCGTCGAGTAAAAATCTGACCCCAGCCTCAAGGCTTCACGAAACACGCTCATCAAGGTCGGGCAGTTTGTCTTTAGTGCATCTTGATCCATCAAACGCGTAGGCTTCCCTCCCCCGCCCATATCCAGCTCCGTAACCGCGCGGGCTAACAGCTCGGCTCTCACATAGCGCAGCAGATCCGGTCGCGCAATCAAGTGCGTGACAATCCAGAACGTCGTCGTCGCCGAGTTAACAATGCCCGCGAACAAGAAAGAAACCTCGCTCCTCGCCGCTTCCTTCAGCGTAATCCCATGCGCCGTCAGCACCGCGATGCGCCTCCGGATGATCTCGCTGACCGCAGTGTCATGGTGGTGGCCGGCCTCCAAGTACGCCGTAAAGGCCTGGACCAGTCTCTCCCGTGCCCGGAACGGCTTTTGTGCCGTAAGCGAGGGTGCCACACCCATGAGCAGGGAGCCCAATCCGTGGTCGAAATCCCAAAAGGCGTCTTCGAGGGACGGGTCGACGGATAACGGGTTGGATGGGCCATAGAGAAACACGGCCGTGGCACGGGCGATGAACCCTCGCAAGAAGATGAGGAGGGATACCACCTCTGGGTCCCCATCGTGGCTTTCTGCGTAGTCGTTCACCAACCGCGCCAGCTCGCGCGACGCGCGCAGCGAGAGCTCCGAAAGCGTTTCCCCCGGCGCGAGATATGACCAGACCATATCGTGAAGGTCGGCGATTACGCCGCGCGCCTCGCCCGACTCCGGATCAATGTGCTGGCGTAGGATGGTTGTAGTTTCGTTGTCAAAGCCCAGCACGCGCTTGGTAATGTCCGGAATCAGCGGAGAGAAGGACAGCGTTTTGGACGCGCGCTGCACGGCCGCAGCGAGAGACGGGTCCGTCACCACGTAGATGCGTGAGAAGGGCACGGGAAGAGTAAAGATAGGCTTGTCCCGGTTGCGAAGGCCGATTCCCTTGACGTAACGTCCGCCTTGGAACGCCATCCCCAGAAGATGGCCCACATAAGGAATGGCGGGCGCGATAATGGGCGGCTCATGAGCATGTTTCTTGCTGGTCTGGAGGCGGTAAAGAAGCAGGTAGAGCGTGCCCGCGATGGCGGCAGCGAGGGTGACAATGGACGTCCAGTCGTCAAGATAACCCATATTTTGGTTTTTGCCTTTTTTTTCCTCTTTCGCTCCTAAATTTTTTTTTTTTACCTCAATCTCACAGAACTTCCTTTGTTTTGGTTACAAAGTCAAGTCAAGTGAGATTGAGAATGTGTGTGGGTGTGTGTGCCGTGCGAAACAAAACAAGGACGGCGTAGATGGGTTTGGAGCAGGATTGAACGGTCTGGCGGTATAAATCGTCGACGTGCAAAAAACACCTCTCACATGTTATAAAATAAAAACCGTGTACCACTGCCGGTCTCAGAGCGGCTCCAATACGGCACTCCGCGCCTTCAGCCGTGGTTTCGCACACATTATGTGCCATTTCCGCACCACGTCTCCCCCTCCTTGAAATGGGGTGAAGTGCGCTGGCGAATCATATTCCAAGACCGCGGTATGCATCTTCGCTGTCATCCAACGGTCCGCCTATCAGAAAGCTTCTTGATCAAATCCCATCGGTTTCTTACCAAGCATGGACAGGGGTGTTGAATCAAACCTTCCCTCACAAGCAAAACACGAACGAACAATCTCAGGCTTCAGTGTTCCACTGGAGGGATCAGTCAGCATCTTTATGTTGTGCGTGTTACCTAGCCATCTTGCACAAAGCCATGTGCTGTAGCTCTTGTTTTCTACCGCTCGCTGGTTTTCTTCCCGCTTTCACCCTTCTATTCGCTATTCCGTGCTCATTCGTGCCGTTCAAACCGTAGGAACTCATCGCTTCCGCCGCCTGCCCTATCTCAGCGGGGAACTGGTTCCTGGTAAGAAACTCTGAGCTCCCCCAAATCCTCCATTCCCACTTCCAAGTGTCTGCCCACTCCCGTTTCCATTTCCTTGTCCACTGCCACTCCCCCCATTGCCATTGCCATCGCTGACCATTGCCGCCATCTTACGCAGCGGTGTCGACGGTCCGGTCCCGTCGTGCGGATTTGGTGGCGTGTCCGTCCTCTGGACTAGCGAGTCGTCTTTGCGTGGGGGTTTAAAGTTGATACCCCTACCCTTCACGTAAATTTCCTCCAGCCTCCGTTCCCAGATCCCCGCGTCTTGGAACTCGAGGAACTTGCGGTACAGCTTCAACGCTGTGCGTGCATCCTCGATCGAGTCGTGTGTCTCCAGCTGGATGTCTTCCTTAAGCAAATACCATGCTAGGAATGCCAACGACAACTTGCGCAGCCGCTCCTTTAGGTAGTACAGCTCAATTGTGTCGATGACTTGAGCCCGCGGCACCTGCATGTTGATGACACGGAAGTCTTGTCTTAGCCCGTGGCCCAGAAACTTGCAGCCCAGGTTTAACAGAACCCAGAGCTTCTTGTATGCTACCTTGAGCGACACCAGGTTATGCGGTGATGTCTTTGGATCCAGGTCGGCCGCTGTGATACCCGAGTATGTTGTCAGGTAGTCCACAACACGCTCCTTGATCGCAATGTAATCATCGATGAAGGCGTCTCCCTCGTGCGCCCCTCCGCCTCGCACCACCGACACTCTTGCTAGTGCGTGCGACATGGGCCGGATCGTTTCTCTCTGTCCGTCCGAGTTCATCTGGATTTCCGGCTGTTTGAGCGACACGAACTCGGTGTCTAGTGCCACCACCGTCCCGGCACCGGGCTTCTCCGTCTCTTTGTCGAGAACGGTGCACGTGCTCCGGTCGGCAGGCAAACTGTTCCACCCAGGTCAACACAAGCGGATCAAGGGTGCACTTAATACTAACATGATATTCTGGTACAGGATAGATGTGTCGAGATTCGTCTTCCAGTCTGTATTCGATTTGTTGTTCGCCGACTTCAGCTGATAGATCAACACCGAAGGCATCTTCCAGGCCGCATTGAAAGTCAGTGCCTCTCCGCCCGAAACAGGTCGGACTGAGAAATCATTGAAGAGGTGCCATCGACCCTCGCTCGGTGCTGTGGCCTCAGAATGCCCGACTAACGCCCCATGTTAGCGTTTGGCCCAGCTGATCATTGCTGGCAAAAAAAAACCTACCGTTGACCATGGCCACAAGATGGGGCTTCTGCGGCACATTACTGTCGATGTTCACGACCATGCCCATCAGTGAATAGACAGCTACATTGTGGACGCTCCGCTGCTGGTGGAGTTTCAAGTCTTGTCCTTCATAACAGAAAAATTGACCCTCCTCCACAATGACACCAATCTCCTCGGGAAGCCAGCCCGGCGTCGCCCACAGCCTCTTGTGATCCAGAGTAGATACGGCTGTGTTGATAGCTAGAACCGCCGGGACTCTGTGGACCGTCTTCCTCATTTGCAAGCTTTGATAGCGCATGCAGGTACTGCACCAGCCTTTACTGGTGGTCTCCCTTTCTACGCCCATCTTGAGCACCTGCGAAAAGGTTGTCCTCGTGGCCTTGCCGGCCCTGAGATTTGGCCTCTGTGTAGGATACATCAAATCATTGACGTAGGTCGTCCCTGGTCTCGTCGTCATTCTCTTGCAGTTCATGCACCTGATGCTAATTTCCGCAGATGTCTCTATCATCTTGGCTATTACCTCTTCTGGCGCAGGTGCTTCCTTCATACCGAAGAGGTCCTGCTCGAGACCGATTGACGCGGCGGGAATGCTTTGATACTCTTTACTGATACAGTCAAGTAGGAACCTGCTCAGTCCCTGCATCATGGTTGTCAAGGCGTTGCCCGTTACTTCCTCTTCGACGAGCCCGAGTTGTCGTGCTTGGGGGATAGTGCTTAGGGCCTTGAACAAGTTTGTAGCGTGGCATGTCGACCCCTCGGCCTTCTGCAGCATGTCAAAGACAAAACCGAGTTCGCACAGCATGCACGGATCAGCCAAGCACGCCGTGGCAGCGTGTTGAAGCGCTAGGTTGCGCAACAGTGGTGTATAATGCATCACTTGCAGAAGCGAGTTTGCATACGAGTTGGCAATGTGGTTTTCTAGCCCGGCATAGGGAGTCTTGTTGAAGTAGCTGAGTGTTGTCAATTAGCGCTGGAACCCGGACCTATTATGCGATCAGAAACTTACCCAAAGTCGTAATCATCCACGCCGAATTTGCTATACTTGATCTCGAGGTTGCGATACATGGCCGGTGCCTCTGGCTTCAAGCTTTCAAATTCCATCAAGGGATCTGATGCCTGCTCAGCTTGGACCTCCGCCGCCGCACTAAGGCCCGAGAACATTGCCTTGGCCTTCTCGCTGAGGAACTTTGGGGCTTGCAAGCTGCTAGCTGACTTGCCCGCGTTCCGGGTATCTTCGACCTGGTTGCGCCGCAGGCCGCGCGTGTTTGGGCCATACCACCCCCACTCGGCGCGCTTGAGCCCGGAAAGCAGTGTCAAATCGGGCAGGACCGGTGGAGCGCCAACATCGGATATGATGTCGGGAGGCCAGGCCGAGAAAAGAGCCTCTCGGTAGAAATGCATGCCGACTGAGTTGAGGGGGGTCTCAACCGACCAGCTCATCTCAGGAACAGGCTCCTCGTGATTGGGTAGCTCAATGGGAACAGCCAGGTCGGCGAAACGGATCTTGGAAGGCGACCCCCATAGATGGATGATACCATCAGCATCCACCATAGCGAGCGCCTCCCCGGACGGCGCAATCTCAAAATTCTGGAGATAGGTGATGTTAGCGTAGCGAACGTTGCTTGTGTTGGGATTCAAGAGATCCACGACGTGCATCTGGCCATGTTGCGAGATCACAATGGCAGTTGTCAGCATCCTTGGGTGCAGGCGGACGTGTGCAGCAAGCGGCGGGAACGGTATCGGTTTCATCGAGTTCATGTTCTTAACGTCGAATACGTTGACAAACGGATCCAGCATCAGCCCTTGAGCTACCTGCTGTTTCATAGACGCTCCGCATGTAACGATGAATTCGCCTTGAGCATCCATATCATTGATATTCGCAGCGTGTGCTTGCCACGATTTGACGACCGTGAGCGACGTGGCATCAAGCATGTTGATTCCTCCCATCTTGGTCGCCGCACATATGTATCGATTTTTCCTCATGGCTGTGTAATGGTGTTCGGTATGGACCTGTCGAGTCAGCACCAACACGTCCCCCTAGAGTGCCCAAAGATGACCAACCTGCTTGACGATCTCCCCCTTGACCACGTCTATGATGAACATGGTATTCTGAATCCCTGCAACGAGGATCTCAGTGGCGCCCTTGGAGGTGAAGCTCATGCATTGCAGGTCTTTCATGTCCGGATGTCTGATGGTCCATACCGCAGGCCCCCGCCGTATGGCCATGTGAACGCATCGGGTCCCCAGGGCAATGACGCCCTTCTCATGAAAGAGGAACTGCCGTACGGGCCCATCATTCTTATCTTGTATGCGGAAGGCGGTATAACGCTGGAGCTCGCGGCCGTAAAAGGAGACAACTCGACCCTATTCCCAGTGCTCCATCAGCACCGTCAGGCATACAGACAGATCAAAAAGCCCAGCCATACCAAGTTGCTTCCAACCCATAGGAGTTCTTGCGTGGTGTCGAAAGCGAGTGTCGAAATCTGCTGGAAGTCGACGCCTGGAGCCGGCGTGTGGAACGCAAGGTATTTTACCTGTGGAATGAAGACAAAATTAGGAACCCGGATGGCCATGGTCGGTGGGATCGCGCAACCAGTCTCGGCGACATGGCGCGAGCATGTGGAAGAGGAAGATAACAGTGACGAGGGAAAAAACGGGCTTGTAGGGTCAACAGATCGCCAAAGGTGTCTGTGAGTACCAGGGCAGAAGACAGTGACAGCGACAGCAGCAGGTTCGGGGCCGTGAAGCCGCATCGCATCTCCTCGTCCTCCCTAGCCGCGGGGCGGCACATTGTAGGACATGGCAGTGCTCGCTGAGAGCCACCAATTGACTGCGCGCCGACAGAAATGGTGCACATACCTCGTCCCAATCTGCGTCCATATTTTTTTCCCGGTCACATCTTCAAAAAAAAATAAAAAATAAAAAATAAAAGGAATGCTTCCAAAGAAAGTCGCTCCAAAGCGCAAAGGTTGCAAAAGCAAAACCGATGTTTTGGGAATCCCCACATCCTCCATTGTCTTGTCAGTCAGCCTTGCTTCCCTTTCTTGGGCAGCTACCCTTGTCGGCCAAGCTATGAAACCTTGGGGCCCGAGCTTCGTCCCAACAACCGAATTTTCTCCGGTGGACAGCGGGACAAGAATTTGCGGGACCAGAACTTTCGTCACAAACATCTTCAGCATTCAGAATATTCAGACTAGGAGGTCAAATCACTTCAATTTCAACTACCTATGTACAGCAGACACGGAGGGCGTCACACACAGAATCAATAGGTATTCGACAGGAGGCTCTTAGCCATGCCACCAGTAAAAACGCCAACCAAAAAGACTGATTCTCTCATACAGCCGATTTTACCACATAACACGCAGGCAGGTACCCGAAACATAACCTCAGCATTATCTAACTTGAGGATGGAAGAAGCCAGCCCATTATTTGGTGAGCCACCCAAGGTAATCAGCCACAATCAGCGTTACCATCCTACGAGCAAGTCAGCGTTCGAATTTATCCCGTCAACAACAGCAACAGCAGCAGCAACACTTACGCATGCGGCGCAATGCGCACGTAGTATGTACCGAACCCGCGGTAGAACCTTAGGACGCCCTCTTGTTTTGCCACCTTTGCGAAGCAGTCCACCATGCTCTTGTATGGGAGTTTTCCATCAGGTCCTCGAGACTGCTTCTGGAGTCGCGTCTTGACGAAGTCGAAGGGGAGTGAGAAAAATGAGGCAAAAAAGCCGGCAATAGCGCTGGCGCTCAACGTCTGCGCGTTGCTGGACCACGTCGTCCGGCTCTTCAATTGCGCCTTGGCCTCGCTGAAGAAGGCCAGCTGACCAAAATTGAGGGCCATGGCACGCACAACTGTGGGTGTGGCGCCAGCCCAGAGTGCCCCGACGCCCTCACTCTTGGCAATCGAGCTGAGGGCGTCAATGACTGACTTGTAGTTCTTCCTCTCAGCCACCGGCTTCAGGCCGTCACTCTGCATCCGGATGAGGGCAAGGTCTGCGGGGTTCCCGATCATAGCAGCAAGGCCACCAGCCGACAAGCCGGCGGTTGCTCGCTCCTTGAAACCAATCGCCTGCCCTTTGGCCTTTGCCCGAGTTGTCAAGTTGCCCATGAATGTATCGAAAAAGCCGAGGCGGGCCGTTGTATACACAGCCTGTCGGAGGAGGCCAGCCGAGAGGCCGGTATAGAGATCACGCGCCTTGCCGCTGGCGAGGATTTCGCGGGTAACTGAGAGTGGCGTCGGCTTTGGTCCACCAGCTTTGCCCTCGCCGGCAAGCTGGATGCGGACCTTGATCATGTCGACGGGCTGGATCACGGTCGTCGCCACCATGCCGCTGAGGCCGCCGTTGATGAAGGGGAGCGCCGCCCGCATGAAGGGGGTATGGAGGAAGTCATTGGCGACAGCTGCCGCATCGCCCTCAGCGCCTCTTGCCGAAACCATAGCTTCACTGGTGCTGTGATGAGCTGCATCAGCAGCTTTCCGGCATGACGGATAAAGCGCAGATAGAGTGCGAATACTTACCACTTGATCACTCGTAATAAACTACCAGGTGCTTTTGAATCGAAATCGTGCGAGGTAGAGGATTGTAAGCTGCTCTATGAGACACTATTAGTCCCAAGCTGATTCAGAACCTCAACAAGCTCCGCGGCTCTGGTCGGCTTGACATATCCAGCACGGGCCTACTGTCGGCACCATAGCCTGGGAGGTGTCGGGAAACATAAGAAACCCCGGCTGCAGGTCGCGGCATCGAGGAAGCTTGAGCAAAAGCTTGCCAAGTCGAGTGGGTACCTCTCCGGTGGACCTTCCTCAGGCGGACTAGGAGCGATTGCAACGGGCAGAACACTTATAAGTGTCGCCTAAGACTGGACACAGATGAAGCTTACCAGAGCGATCTAACAACAAAAAGTCTGTTGAGATTCGGTGAGGCAATGGCGGGAAGTGTCAATGTGTCGGCGGGCGTGCCACTACGATCAGCGGTTCTGGAGCGGGGTCGCGTGCGCTAACAGGCCCGACCAGAGAGACTACCGAACAGGGCCGAGACAATGGTCGATGGTGGTTGAAGAAGGAACGATGACGTCGCAATCAAGGCCTAATGAAATGAAGCTGTCCGGCGCAGGGAAATCTGTGATCAAGAGAGGAGAAAACGCAAGCAGAAAAATGGAGGAAATGCTGCAAAGGGATTGCACACCGAAGACGGAATGGAGGGGATGGTGCTGGTTCCTGAAAGACAAAGTTAAGGGCTGGCAAACTCGAACCTAGTGCGGCAAATCGGCCATGTATTTATGGCAAGCCCTGCTACCTACGGAGTCATGGAGGACGGGAACGAGTGGCTGCTAAGTATTTGCCCAGTCGCTGTGCGGAGGCGCCCATTGAGCTTGACATGGCCGCTGCACTCTTGCACCTCCCTTGTGAAAGGAACGGAGCACTTCGGATCCAATGCATCTCCAACCGTCCCTCTCCCTCCTTCTCCTCACCTCGGCACTGCTCGCAATAATCTCGGGTTACTCACAGAGGACATCCAACACGCCGCCATCGCAGACACGGCAGCGTGTTGCTGCACAGAGCTCTGTCACGCATCCTAGGTATCTCAAGCGGCCAGGGCGGGGTTAGACCATCCCTCGGTACTTGGGCTTTAGACCAAGAAAGTCATAACCACTATCACTCTCTATCGCACTGCAAGATATGTAATTTCCTATCGTGATTGATTTTCTCTCTAGTCCAAAAGTACAGCGTGCACTTTGCGCAAAGGCACCTCTGTACGGTTGACGACCAGTTACGCACTCGCATGGAGATCGCCGGAGGACATGAAGCTCGGTTCAAGTAACCTCCTCCGCCAGAGGCTTTGTCATGTCAAAAGGGTAAAGAGGGGTACATATCCGTAAGGTACTCTTGTCCCACCAGGCCGTCATTTCCCCGGACGGAGACCAGAAAGGGAACCAGACAGAGCGAAGCGCAGCAGGATTCCAAGATTTCCCCTCCTCTACCCTCCATCATCGGCCGGCAAGCCGCCGCCCCTCGCCTTCCCGCCTGCCTATTCAGCCAGTCGATTCCCAGGAAATCTGTACCTTGCCTTCAAGATGGATGGTGGTGTTCTCGATCCCTAGCCCCGGGATTCTTGCGTAGATGACCAACATCACTGTGGTTGAAGTCCCTACCCTCACTTACACGCCCACGAGACCCCAACCTCCGTCTCAGCCAATTCGATCCATCCTTCTGGACCATGCCCGCCCAGACCCATCCCGTCTCTCGCCGCGCCTGCAGAAATGCGGGGTTCGCGCGTTCGTGGTTATCGATAAGCGAGCCTATCGACGAGTTGACAACACGTGAAATGAACTGAGTGCTGCAGGTTGTGAAATGGAAGCGGCAAGGCCTCGCGTTGTCTCTATTTCTATCATCGCTTGAATCTCTGCTTCAGAGCAACCGTCGAAGGCCTTGATGAGACGATTCTGAACAGGGTGGAAACCCTTTCAGTTCAACTCCACTGCATATCTGTGACGTCAGCAGTGAGATCCACCAGAGACACCAAGCCCAGAGAGGACAAGCACTCCCCCTTCTCCCCACAAGCGCAAGCCAGCGACTTACTTTGTAAACACTGGGGCCGACTGCCAAGCTGACACGGTCGAGTTCCACCTCCACCAGCCAGATCATGTAGTCCACCGCCCCCTACAAATCAGTCTAGCCTTCGTGCCTTCCAGGCTTGACTAATGATTAATCAACCATCCGTGACTCGTCTGGACCCTCTATTGACGTGGAAAGACGGAGATACTGCGGGTTTGTAATGAAACTAGGAATTCACAAGGTTCGAGGCCGGGCAGCTCGCGACGGGAGTCGAAAATCCGAGACAGGGTCTAGCAATAAACCAATCCCTTTGTCCCGATGTCCGCCCGGCCGATGGTCCGTCCGTCCGCCTTGTCTTCGCAGGAAACAAGACACCACATGCATCGCAGGTTGTTGGGACACGCAACTTGGTTGAGTGTCAGCATGGATATATATATCGGAAAGGAATGTAAGGAGGAAAAGGAATAGAAAGGGGCTGATCTCAAAAAAAAAAAAAAAAAAAAAAAACCTTGAGCAAAAGTCGGTGTCTGGTCCCTAAGACTGTTTTGCGGCACTTGCCGAGAACAAACTTACTGGTGAGACAGACTTATTAGGGTTCGTCACATCACATTCTTTTCATTCTATATAATGTGTCCCTACCAAATTAGAGACTTCAGATTGGCCGGGATTTGATGCGCTCGACTAGTTCTACGAGATCTTGAGGGGAAGAAAAAAAAACAGTGAACAAAAAGCGAAATGAGGTTGTTTTTTTTCTCCCTCTCCCCTGGACTAGACCCAATACCAGATGAGAGCAAGACAAAACATTGTATAATTGTAGATAACATAAGTATTTTTTTTAAATTAAGAAAAAATGATATTGAAGCAAATAAACCAGACAGTCACGAACTCATTTTTAAAAGAGGGGGCACAAGGAGCATAGCATTGGAATTCCCATTCTTCAGCATCCAACAACACAAACACAAAACACGCAATTTTCAGTTCAGCCCCATGAAAAGGAAAAGAAAAAAACATCCCAGCCGCCACCCAGCAACACGTGATGAGAAAACGAGCAAAGTCCAAGACACCAGGTTTAGTCAGATCCACCTATACTGAATAAAGGATAGAAGTTTCTTCAACTTGTCCTCGTCTAGTCTCTTCCTTACATTCATGCTTCTCTGTGCTCTAGGTGACTTACTCAAGGTAGGTAAGTAAGATAGATGACAGTGATGTTTGTTTTAATGTTGTTTCTGTTGTCAGTAAGAAATGAATCTCAAAAAGCGTCCCTGGCATGCTACATCGCCGCCCCGGACAGTCCTCTCGGGGTTCTGAGGTGCGTTGACAGATAAATGTCTTATTCGAACAGACTCTTACAGGCGAATCCAAGGGGAAGTAAATCTACCCGCTCTGTTTGTTTTTCTGGCTCATCCGACACGCTAAGAAGGCGGCTAGTATGTAACCTATATAACCATTGTTACCATGTGCTCTCAGAAGGGGACTCCATATTCCCTCCATCAATACCCCGTGCTCGGAAAGGTCCCTAACCTCCCCCCATCAACAACGATGACATTCCCATTGCAGTACGCCCCTGCCCTCGAAGCAAGGTAGAGAATTTGTCCTGCCATATCCAGCTCATCACCCATTCTCCCCACCGGCACCTGGTTCTTGTCTATCGGAATCGCCCCATTGCTTCCAGTCATGGAACCACCCGCAGCTTGGACAATCGGTGCCGACATTTCGCTCGGAAACACTGCATCATCAAATCAATAACTCGGCCCCTGATGCACAAACCAGAGAAAGAAGAAACAAAACTTACGCCCTGGACAAAGGCAGTTCGCTCTGACATTCCACTCGGGCAGCACCAAGCTCAGTTGCTTCGCAATATGCGTCGCCGCCGCCTTACTCGGGCCATAAGCCCACCCCCCCGGAGCCTTCTTATTAAACCCCCCAATGCTACTCGTCACCACCACCTGACTGCTCTGCACCACATTACCCTTGCGATTCCCCGCATCCAGCAGCTTCAGAAATGCCATGGCGCTATACCATACAGCCGTGGCATTCACCTTGAACGTAGCGCCCCAGTCCTCAAAATCCACCGCCATCTGCTGATCGCGCCACTCCTCCAGCGTCGTGACCCCCGGCCGGGGCGGTTGCACTTGTGGCCCTCCCACGCCGGCATTGCAGACCAGGAGGTTCAGGTAGCCGACGTCGGTCTCTACAACAGAGACAATGCTCTCGAGGGAGATTTTGGAGGTCACGTCGCAGTACAGAGGCACCACTACTGCGGGCCGATTAATCGAGGCTGCTGCCGCTTGGAGAACATCCACGCGGCGTCCGGCAATGTACACGCGCGCGGCCCCGGCTGAGGCGAGGGCGCGGGCCATCATGAGGCCGATTCCTGTGCACTTTTTTAGTGCCTAGGCAACCCAAAGGTTTACAAGTGAGGTATCTACCTGTGCCGCCACCTGTGATGAGCGCAACTAACCCCTTGACATTGAAGAGTGTGTTGACATCAATGAGGGATTGGTTGGCCGAAGCATCTGTGGGCAAGCGTTCCATCGTGGGAGGACGGTTTATTCACACACCCAAATAAAACCATAAAAGATGGAAGCGGGTGAGGTAGGTAAGTTTAAGAGGGGACTGGATTGCGCGTTGCGTTTCGTTGATTGCTTTGTGTTGAGCGGTAAAGGATGCCGTCCTTTTACTCCAAAAACGAGAGGTGTAAATGGAAGGAGGCGCCGGTTTAATAGTGGGCTGCAAAGTACTAGGACAGCGTAAGACTCAGACAAGTCTAGAAGTTGGCGATGTGATGATGCGGGATTCTCCACTGACCCCCATCACTCCGATATGCGGATGTTCCTGCAGCTGCCCAAGTTACTGCGGAGGAGAGGGGTGAGGTGGGGGATTAACGTCAGGCTAGCCGGCCTTTCCACCTACTTTATTGGGAGGGGCGGGAAGGAGCCGAGGGGAACAAAGAGGAGGAAACTACCCTAGAGGTTTCAGCGGAAAATATTTGAATAAACATGGTCTTGTGTACCTGTACGTATTAAGATCCCCCCTCAGCCCTCGGCGAGAGATACTCCGGATTTACAAGTCATAAATCGTCAGTCGTTATATCAAGTCATTATCTGATCCAACCGAAATCTCATCGTCCGAATCCTCATCTTCAGCCTCTGATGTTACATAGACGCGCCGTCTTATCGATGGAGGCGCATCCCTCGTCCTCGTCACAAATACTTGCTGAATGAGCGGCGCCGGCAAGTCCATCACCGCCTTCTGGGACTTTGTCGACCTCCCCTTTCCAGATCGCGTCGTCCCTGCCTGTGATACCCCATTCCTGTTCGAGCTTGGGGACATGTAGCTCATCGCAACCCCGGGCGGAATCCCAACCACCCCGGACATCAGTCCTGGCGCCATGGGGAACAGGTTGTAGTTTCTCCCCGAGGACCGGGACTCGCTACTACGGCTTCGAGCTTGGTCGTCGACGTACGAGTGTGTCCGAAGCCGATTACGCGGGGAACTGGTGCGCGAGACGGCCCTGTTGCCTGACCTGGCTGGCGTTAGTTTCGAGTTTGATACCCTCGGCTCTTGTTCAATTTTGTATTGGTTAACCTCCCCACCAAGATTCGCCGAGTGGAAACTGTCGTCCGAGTGCTCGGTCGATTCGTCAACCCTTTCTTCTCCTGATGGCCACGGCACTGTCGTTTCCTGTCTCTGTTCATGCGATTGTCCTGTTCCCATTTCATATCCATTTGCTGGCCCTCGTACATTATCGATGATCGGTATTTGTGTATGTGTGGAGCTCCCATCCGTCGCATTGACAGCTTGGCTGGGATTTTTGGAGCCCCCGTGCGACGACCTGGAACCCCTATGGCTCCCTTGCCCATGATCACCATTTCGGCGAGAGGTCGACGCGCTTTCCGTATCCGAATCTCCCTCTTGTGACTGTGAGAAGCGCTGCCTTCGACGTTGCCGCCGGTGCTCACGTAACACCTGCGGCGTCATCTGCCATGGCATCGATGGCATGCCCATCACGCCTGGCTGCTGACTCTGAAATAGCGGTCGTGCATCAGTCATTGCATCAAACAAAGCGTCGTAGACCGTCTGCTTAAACTTGTTCAGCTCCCGCTTGGTCGAACGGTCTCGGTCTCTGTCTGCCGCCAAGGCCTCGATAGATGATGTACCGCTACTGGCGTCGCCAGAATCTTCCTCCTTGTCTCCAAGCGTTGACGAGTGATAACTATGTAGTGGAGAGTTCATATGGGGTTGCGGTGGAACAGGGGCTGGCGGTGTCATCGGGAACACGGGTTGAGTAGCCTGAGGTGGTGTTAAGACGGGAATCTTGGGATACTGTGGGCTTGGAACTACCCAGTCCTGGTGCCTGGAGCCAGGAACGAATGTCGGTTTGATATCCATGACTGCAGCCCGAACGGTTTCGTTCGCGATTCTCCTTGCCTCCAGGGCGGTTTTCTTGGCCTCCTCAGAGTTCCTTTTGGCCTCATCCGCTGCGGCCCCTACGTCTTCTGTGCTTGCCTTTGCGCCCTCGGCAACCCTCTGGGCCTCTGCTGCCGCCATCTTGGCGCCTTCAACCGTCCGCGCGATCTCGGCCAGTGCTCTCTTGACTTCGGTGGTGATTTTCTGCGAATTCTCAAGGGCTTGCTGAGCATTGGTTGCTGCCTTCTTCGCGTCGTCGGCCGTCTTTATTATGCGTGCCACGGCCTTGTTCGCTGCCTCAACAGCGGCGATAGACTCGCTGGTGGCCTTTTTCGCATCTGCCGCCATGCGTCTCGCCGCTTCTGAATCCCTCTTGATTTCTTCGAGATCTTTTCGTGCCCCCTCCCGGCAGTTATCAGCGTCTTGTGCAAGCTTCTCAGCAGCATTCGTCGCGCTCGCTGTCAACTGTCTGACTGTTTCCAACGCTCTGACCTCAGCTTCAGCAGACTGCTTGACAGAATATGCCACTCTCCTCGCCTCTTCGGTCGCCCGCATGGCAGCCTCTTCCATTTCCGATGCGCGGTCCACCATGCTTTGAAGTTTCTCCATCTCCTTTTGAACATACTTTCTTGTAATTGAGATTTCTTCCTCGATTTCTCTCTTGGCCGCTGCAACCGCCTCGGCTCGGGTGGAAGAGTCTAATCGGCTCTTGTTGGCCATATCTCGGCGAAGCGAGTCATTCTCACGCTGCATCTGTACTCGCAGCTCCTCCAGCTTCCTCGGCCACTCAAGAATTCGTTCCTCGGTATCGTCCCGCTTCTTCAGCTCGGCCTCGACTGCCCGCTTCACCCACGCCAGCCCCTCATCGGTTTTGATCTGCTGGGCGAAGTATGCCTCTAATTTGCTGTCCAGCTCCTTCTTCCAGCGATCCATATCGTCTTCCCGTTTAGCCTCCCGTTCTTGGAGTTGCTTGAGCCTTGTGTCGACATCACTCAGCTGCTTGTTCATGAAATCATTGACTTTGTTCTGGAGCCCTTGAGCTTCAACCACTTCTTTGGAAGGACCAGTCGCTGCGGGAGCCACTGTCACTGGCGCTGTTACTGGTGCTGTCGCTGGCGCCGCAGCGTGAGCTGGCGGCCCTGTGTAGAAGCTGGTGGGGGGAAAGAAGGTCGGAAGTGGCGGCTGTGTTGGTCCATACGAATAGCTAGTACCATATCCATAGGTCCCAGACTGATCGTACGGCGCCCCCTGAGTGTGCTGCTGGAAGGGGGGCACGGGGTGAATGTTACTATCATTCGAGTAGTCAATTGAGCCCGCATTTGGTCGATTTGACCACGCATCGCGAGTATGTCCATGGTTGCGAGCAGTGGATGCCCTTCGCCGGAAGTCGTCGGCCCCATGATGGTGGTGCCCATAGTGACGGTTGTTCCCCGTCCTTCCGGGTGGTTGTGTGTAGGATACATTTTTGCTCTTAGTGCTGGTTTCTTTTGTTAGTCGCGCAATTTATGGAAAGAAGAAAGAAGAGGAAAACTGATTCGCACCCTGTTCTTGGCATGTTGGATGTTGCCGCCCCCTGGTACTCGCCCTCATCGACGGGTCTCATGAGAAATTCTTTTCCCGAGCCCTTTCCTTTCGACGTGTTCTGAGGACGCTGAGATGACAGCGGCGGCCGGGCTGACGGACCTGCCTCCTCAGACGATGAAGTTGATGAGTCGCTCATTTTGAAGCGATAACCGAATGGGACCAGTGCCTTGGTGAGGTCTTCAGAACTGCTTGCGGGAAGTTGGATTCTGTCCTCGGTGTCAAGTTTTTGATGGTGTTCCATGGATTCTCATCGTGGTTCTACAGCGTGCTGATGATACAGCACAGGGTGCGCGACACAAATTCCGGGGCGGACCGACAAGTAAAAGACGCCAATCGGTTGTGGGAAGGCTCTCTCAATTCGCTGGCGAACCTCCAACGTTAATCTGCAGTCTGTTGATTGGTCGGCGCTTGCATGAGCAGACTAAATATCGATAGCTACAGAATGGCGCTCCATTGCACCGCCCCTCCCCTTCATCAGGCTCGGGTCAGCGCTGCAACGGTACGTAGGCATGAAACCTGCCCTGGAGGTGGCTGGAAGGCTGTCGGGCTTGGCAGTAAGAGAAGCAGGCCTGCATCGGATTGGCTGCAAGGAAGGACAGAGAGGTGCCATCATTCTCCCAGTTCAGCGAATGAGTGGGCATAGTTTGGTGTGGAGGGGTCATGTTTGGAACTTGTGCAGCGGTTGAGGGTGGGTTGCGAAGGAAAAGAACAGCCAAGTAGTTAGTTTGACCCCACTGAAAAATTGTTAGCGCGGGACTTTCACTGGTGTTGCTTCCTCTAGAACTGCACAAGGTAGGACCGGGAAGTTCATTGGAATGGTAGAAATCAGATATACTTCGTTCCTTCATGGGATTCAAAGATCAATAACCGTATTTTTATTTTTATTTATTACTTCCACTTACCCTCTTGGCGTCAGGAAAAGTCCCCCCGCTGCATTGATGTTAGGCCTCCAAGGCTTGGAGGGAGGCTACACAAATTGAAAGGTCCTACACTAATAATCTTACAGGAGTCCATGTCCCGACCAACCAGTCGGAGGAAAGAGGCAGACGCAGAGGGAAACCTGGAGAGCTGGAGGCGAAGCACTTCAACCATCATCACGCTCCCTAAACCCACTCATCTCCATCTTTGCGACATGTCAACTCCTCCATCACCAAACCGTAGCTTCACCACCAATGGCATGCCAAACTTACATGCCGGCCAGAGCGCACTTCAAAATGGCAACAGTATCGTTTACTTCTACAATTCCTCAGACAAGCCGTATCGCCCGATGAGTACGCCGTAACACCAAAAAAGTCAATCCGGAAACTCACTAAACGTATCCCCAGCGTCGGTGTCTGATGAATTTTTGGAGTGGCTGGATGTCCAATGCAAGCCCTTCAATGTGTTTGCCCGCCACGGCGACATCCAGAAACAGCGGAGGGCAGGCACTGGCACTTGGGCCCTTGAAAGCAAATGGTTCAGGGACTGGAAAGACGGGGATGGCCGCCAACTTCTTTGGTTGAATGGAAACCGTGAGTGCCAGCCTGTTTACCTTCTCGAATAAGAAGGGGGAATAGACTGTCTAACTGGCTTCAGTCGGCTGTGGGAAGACTGTTCTTGTGTACGGCTGCCTAGGTACCTATGCGATCCCATAGCTCTGTAACTCACATTTCTCAGGTCCCATATCGTCGACCACCTTGAACAAACAACTCGTAGATTTCGCGACGAGGCTTACATATTTCTATACTTCGGAGACGATGTCAAGGCTGATCCCATTTACAAACAAGTCCTCGCCGCCATGCTCAGACAACTTCTTGCACAACAAACCAAAAAAGGGCAGCAACTGGCAACAACAGGGGAGCTGAGAGCTCAGATTCAGCTTGGCGCAGACTGGGACTCTTTAACTGACCTGCAGCTCGAACAGCTGTTTCTCAGCGAACTCCGAGTGTTTGACCGTATCTATCTTGTCATTGATGCTTTGGATAAGTACAACGGCGATCGTGGATTGCTCACCGAGGTCATTAAGAAGCTGCCTCAGCAACTTGCGACAAAAGTCCTCATTTCTGCGCGGTCAGAATCGGTCACCACGGACCTGCACCTGTCTCGACAAGAGTTCCGCTTAGATTGCGGTGCGAATGCGGCCGATATCGAAGTATACGTGAGAGCTCGAGCAAATGACAAAGGTGAGAAGAATCTACACTGGCTTGCCAGCGAGTTTCAGGACAAAGTGATCGATCAGATTGTTATGGCTGCCAATGGGTTGTATGACCTTCCCGTTCTGTCTACCCTTGATACTGTGGCTGACGACACCAATTAGGTTTCTTGTTGCAAAGGAGCACTTAGACTGGCTCTCAGAACAACGCGGAGGCCTCGGTGCTTTGGAGTCAGGTGTATTTAAGCCTCCGGTTAGTGTGTACAAGACCTTTGATGGTATAATTGCCAGCTTGGAGCGGCGAGAAATTACCCCTCCTCTGGAGCAGGATTTGGTGCGCCATATCTTCACCTGGCTTTCTCAAGCCCAGTCCCCCATCACCTCCGAAGGTATTCAGCTGAGCCACGCAGCCGGCCTACTCACAGACTCCGTTGCGGGATCCGTTGGCCTGCATTCTCCGGGCGCCCTCCAGGACAGCATCAACATGCAAACCCTGAGGTCTCATCTCCAACATGAGGACAGCTTCATCACAGCTTGTGAAGGACTTCTTTTCGTACATCGCGAAACACAAGAGGTTCGCTTCGTTCACGACGCAGTTCGTAATCTCATATCGAAATCTGACAACTTGATGTCGCCCAGTCCACATGTTCGAATGGCGAAGCAATGCCTGGGTTATCTTTTGGCTCAGGATTACCAGCATTTTGTTGAGGAAGAGGAGGCCCCCGCAATTCCAGGCAAATATCCCTTTCTCTCATACGCTGCAACACACTGGCCGTACCATTTTGAACGTGGGCTGAAGGAAGAGACGGGCGATGACAAAATCGTTGAGTTTGCATTGAAATTCTTAAAGAATACGCCCAAAGTCAGCGGCTCATTTGGTCTCGCAGTTGCGCCCTCAAAGACCTCCCTGGTCGGAAAGTCGGGGGTAACTGGGCTACATGTCGCGGTGCTATTTGACCAACTGATGTTGGTCAGACGCCTCGTGGACGAGACTTCGCTCATCAATATCGCTTCTTCAAATAAGACAACGCCACTTCATTTAGCAATGAAACTCCAAAAACATGACATTGTCGAATTCCTCCTAGAACATTCGGCCGATCGGAGTCTGCAGGATGGGAATGGGGACACGCCACTTCATCTCGCCGTTGCTGCAGACCACGTCAAGGACCGATTGAAACACGAGGCGCTACTGAAAGCCTTGATAGCGGGGGATGGGGCGAGATGTATGAACATCCCAAACAACAACGGAGACAGTCCTTTTCGCCTGGCTATACGCAACGGACCGAGTCATGTGGCCAAAATACTCGCAGAGCACCAACCACGAACCCCTCCGGAGGCCAATACCTGGTCCGCTTTAAGGGATGTGATGAGCCTGAACCTCTACAATGAGTCAGCCATGGCTGAACTCGTGACATCACTGTTGAGAACAGGCGCCGACGTCAACAAACCACTGGGCGACGGATGGCTGCCTCTCTCTCACGCAATCGAGAGAAACCTTGAAGACATCGCCTGCTTGCTCCTAGGTCATGGAGCAGACGCCAACGTCGAAGATTCGCATCAAGAAACCCCCTTGATAAGGGCAATCAAACACGATCAGACACAGATTACCCAGCTTCTCGTTCGAGGCCCAGCTAGAGCTGACATCAATCGAAAAAACCGCGATGGCTCTACCCCTTTGATCTACGCCGCAAAGCTCGGGCGGGAAGACCACGCGTGGCTGCTTCTCCAGTCTGGTGCCTTGTTAGACGAGCAAGATTCCAGAGGGTGTACGGCGCTGCATCGTGCAATCGCAGCCGGGCATGGCTCGCTTGTCTGGCTTCTGCTGGCCAAGGGCGCCAACCCGAACATCCAAAGCCGCGAAGACAAGGGCTCATACACCCCGCTGCATCTCGCCGTAAAGTATGGGTATGTGTCGATTGCGTCACTTCTGTGTGTTCACGGTGCTAGGCTCGATCTTGTCGATGGCAGAGGCATGCCGCCTTTACATCGGGCAGTCCAGATTCAGAATGAGGAGATGGTGCGGCGGCTTCTGCTCTCGGGCGACAGCGTATACCGAGAGGTCAAAGATAGCAACGGCTCCACGGCACTTTTCTATGCGATTGCAAACAAGGATCTGGAAATGGCCAAGTTACTGCTTCGCTATGGCGCCTCTTGCCGTGCCAGGAACAAGAAGACTGGGGCCACGGTACTCCATCATGCCATTACCCACCGTGGGGGACTGGCATCCATACTGGTCGCCCTGCTTGGGGAACCTGACATTGAAATCGACGCCTTGGATTCCAGTGACAGAACACCTCTGGCCTTCGCTGCCGAGGTCGGATGGAGCGAGGCTGTTCTTGCCTTGTTGGAGAGAGAAAAGAAACGTGAGACTGATCAAGGTTCGGTGCGTTCATTTCCACATTGCCTGTGTTACTTGTACGGTCTACTGACAGGTTCAATAACCAGTGGAGTGCAAAATGCCAAACGGCGAGAGATATTGCAGAAAAGGGCGGGCACCACACAGTTGTCTTTCTTATTGACCAACTCACGCGGTCTTAGCAGAAGGCGCCTGCTAGAAGACAACACCGTTTATGGTCAAACAAGCTATTGTATCGCCGGCAGAGGACGAGCTACATTGGTAGAATCGAATGCACTCAGATGTGGCCAGAAAAAAAGGTAAAGATCTTGGTCGAAGAAAAAGTCTGTCTTCCTTACGAAGCATGCTCGGTCGAGGGGGAAGGCTCCAAGTTAGCGACTGATCGTGCCTGGAGCTTCAACGCTCAAGCCATTTAAGCCATCTTCCATACCCCTATCTGGCGTACACAGAGAATGCAATGCAGCAAATCAGACGGACATACAGGGCAGGGGCCAACTTTTACCACTCATCGATCCTCGTTCTATTGCAAAGAGACTTCGGCCTTGATTGCCACATGGTTTCATTCACCAAGTCTTTTGACACTCAAAAACTACCACCCGCTTGTAGCAACGACTCTACACTGATATTGCTCAAGCGGGATCTGTGATGAGCTTGGTGATCTTGCCAATGGCAATTGTTTGGCCCTGAGGATAGTTTGGTTAGTATGCGGCTTCCCTACCACCGTCAACAGCCTTCACATACCTGATCTCTGAGGGTGAAACGGCCCATCTGCGGGTAATCTTCGAACCTTTCTACGCAAACTGATCCAGCACCACCAATGACCTGCAGGCGGGCAATGATACTATCGCCCTTCTTGGCATGGGAGGGTGGGTTCTTGCTCTTCCTGTTGGTACCCTTTTGAAGCTTGTGAAGCAGCGCTGCGAATGTTACCTCTTCAATGGCGGCATGGACGTGCAGGACACAGTTGAATCCGGCAGTGAGGATACTCTTCAGGTCCAAGATACGAATTTGTGCCTCGAACTGAGCCACGTTGTGCACCAGCCTCTTTGGGGAGCAAAGAACAAATCCGGGCAAGATCTCTTCTTCCTCAATACCGCGGAGTCGGAGGCGTACCTGCTCACCACACTGCGCGATTGAGACCTCGTCCTCTGTCTCACCGTAGACAGCTGAAATGTCCACAGTTTGCTTGTTAGGCATCATGGTCAAGGTCATACCCTTTTTGATCACACCGGCCTCGATCTTGCCCTCGATCATGGTGCCCATGTCGCGGTACTTTCCAGCAACAGCCATCATGAATGGCGCATTGACCTTGCGTTCTAGGGCCTGCATACCATCGAGGTATTCAAGGAGCGATGGCCCATCGTACCATGGGCACTTGTCCTTGGGAATGCGGTCCTTGATGCCCATAGTTTGCTGGGCAGCAATGGGCATGAAGAAGACATCGGTCTTCAAATTGTAACCCGTGCCCTTGAGGAACTGCGCAAGTTTCGTAGTGCACTCGAGATAACGCTCGTGAGACCAGTTGACGGTGGGGTCGTCCATCTTGTTGATGACGACGACTAGCTTGTTGACACCCTGTGTCTTGGCCAGCATGGCATGCTCACGGGTCTGGCCGCCCTTCTCGAAACCTGTCTCGTACTCGCCCTTCCGAGCACTGATAACTAGAATACCGACGTCGGCTTGCGAGGCACCACCAATCATGTTCGGCACATATGTCTTGTGGCCGGGAGCATCCAGAATGCTGTACTTGCGCTTCTCTGTCTCGAAGAAACCACGACCAACTTCGACCGTCTTGCCCTTGGACCGCTCCTCGTTGGTGAGATCCAGTGCCCAGGACAGGTACCACGTCTCACGGCCCATTTCCTTGGCTTCCCTCTTGTACTTGTCCATGGTCCTCTGGTCGACCATACCAGTACAGTAGAGGATGGAACCACCAAGGGTGCTCTTGCCCGCGTCGACATGACCGATGAAGATGATATTCACGTGCTCCTTGCCGTATATTTCCTTCAGCGTCTCCTCATCAACATCGGCTGCCTGCTCTTTCTCGACAGCGTCAACATCGCGGGTGGGCCCCTTGGCTCCCCGGGATGGACTAGACCGTCCTGATGACGGGGCCGGCGAAGTTGTGCCGCTGCTGGCTTTCGGATCCCCCTTATCAACCGCCTTGTTCGCGGCAACCTTGGCCGCTGCTTCGGCAGTGCCCTCCTTCTTTGCTTCTGCCTTCTTAGATTCCTCCTTCTTAGGCTCCTCCTTCTTCGGTTCCTCTTTAGCAGGGGCCGGCGCCGTGCTCCCGATCGACAGGACCTTGGCCTTGGGCTTGGCGTCACCACCGATGCTTAGAACCTTCGCACCACCGTCCTTGGCAACAACGGGTTTCGGTGCGTCCGCTTGAGCTGGGGGGTTGGCAGGCCGCTTCGCGATCGTGGGTGGCTTCTGGGTCTGCTGCTGCTGCGATTGATTCTGGGGTGGGGCTTGTTGATAGCCTTGGTACTGCCCTGGTCTTGAAATCAGCCCGTGCCTAGCTCACATGCGTAAACTTAGCTCACCGTATCCCTGATTAAAGCCACCCTGTCCGTAAACGTTGCCATAGCCTTGCCCACCATACTGATTGAACCCCTGTTGTCCCCCGTACTGGGGATAGTAGCCCTGTCCTCCATAATAAGGCTGCTGGTACTGAGGAACGAAACCACCGCCTGCAAATGCCTGGCCGGGCTGGAAAGTCTGCGCGGTTGGTTGGAAACTGGCGGCGCCCGGTCGGAAGCCTCCTTGACCCTGCTGCTGCTGCTGCTGCTGGCCTCCCAGGTTCATTTGCTGCTGCGTCTGGCGCGCAAGATTTTCATCCTGCGCAGCAGGGTCATCTTCCCAGGAGTTGAGGTCAGACATGCCGCCGTCTTGGATGCGGGGCTCCTCTGCTTGCAAGAACGGATGGCGGGGTTGTGCGGTTTTGCGCCCGAGCTATATGTTCCCTTTCTTTGTCGCTGGCGAGAATAGTCGGAGAGCTATAGGTAAATCAGTCAGCTGGCAAGAATTTATAGCCGGAGACCAGGGGACATCGGTTGTCGTACCTTACTGATGATGCCTTGCGACGATGTTCGATCCAGGTTTGAGGTACTGGGAAGATTTGGTGCAGGGTGTTAGGTTGCCCCACCATGGATATGCTGTTGTGGGGGTGGGGAAAGGGTTGACAAGTCAAAGCACAGTGGGAATGCCTAACACACACACGGTTGGTGACTCTATCGGTGTGGTGTGCGCGAGTGCGTGACCTTCTGAGTCACCTAAGGCCTCAGGCTGAAATTCCTGAGGCAGGCCATGCACAGTGCGAGAAATCCCCCACTTTGTCAGCCGTCGCTGGGGCGGTTCAGGCGTGCCACTCCCTAGAAACGCGCCGAAGAACGCCCAACGTGAGGGGTGAGTCCAGAATTGGGAACACAAAACATTTGGATTTGGTTGCCCAGTATTTCCTTCCAGAATGGACGTACATGAACAGGATGGAATTGCTTTTGTCAAAGCTTGGTAACCAAGCCATAAACTTGGTTTTGAGGTCAGGCATCGCCTTGACGTCGTCGTATGCGCAGCAGCAATGTTCCCGCCTGCTCAAAACCGTCAACGACAAGGCCATTCACACAGAGCTCAGAGCTCTGCAGAAAATACTCGATAGCAAGGTCAAGGTTGGTGTTGATTTTCAACTTATTTCTCCCACCCCCACGTCTGATACTTTATACTGACCGGCACTCCCCAGATCTTATCACCTGCAATTGATCTGATTGAGTTCAAGTCAGTGGCTCATTCCGAACAGTGGTCAAGCGGAATTGCTAACCAGACGCAGATCTGGGCGCGGAAATGTCTTCCTTGAGTCCGCCGTACCGCTTGCAAAGTCCCTCCACCGTGAGATAGTCCGCCTCGGTAAACGTTTGGATGATGCTGCGACGCTGGAAGAGGCATTTCGTCATGACAAGACTGGTCGCAAGACATCCATGTCTGAAGCTCACCGCTCTGAGCTTGCTCTAATCATCAAGGAGATCCAGACCCTGATTTCCCGGATCGACAGGGACATCCCTTTGATCCACCTCGCCATAACCAACTCTGGGGAAAAGATGAACTCTACATTGTCGCCCGGAATTTCACCCTCAAGAATGATGCAAGCAAGTTGGCTCCTCAACTATGCAGACCTACAGTTTGTTCATGACCCCAGCCATCCTGTCCAGATCGGCCCTTCATTCACCCTGTCTCTGTACATGCTCTTTCGCGGCCATTCCCCAACGACGGCCAGCGCTAACAATCACGCGGCGCTACCAAGCACCGACTCCTCCGGGGGTGAGACCAGCAAGGAGGAGCCATATGGTCTCGGCGAGGGTGAGAGAAAACCCATCTGGCAGGAGGTGATACATAAAGCTCGCGTGAAACTATGTCGAACACCGCTGGGTTGGCGTTTTGAAGGGGCTCGGGGATATTACCCTCAAGAGTCTCCAAATCTCGGCGTTGCGAAGGCATATTCTGCAACGTCTGCCATTCAAGTCTTGACCCAGCCAGATCAATACTCGTACTACCTCGAGGTATTTGAGGATCTAGATGATGGCCGCGTCCATGAAGACGGACCCAAACACCACCCTTTCGGCGAGATAGCCTCGGCAGGTATACGGGAATCCATCCCAGTCCACCAGATCGCCAAAATCTTCTACACCGACACGGGAAAGCTTCTTAACATAAAAAACACTAGTGACGGGGATAATAGCCCTGTCCTGCTTTTGAAAAGAGACGTTGATGCCAAGACGCCCACCCGGTTACGCCAGGAATGGTTTGATGATTCCGACTCCGAGACGCAAGGCACGAACGGGGACCCGGCGGATGATCAGTTCGACGTGGATCGCCAACTCCTGCAGGAGAGCGAACTCGCCGAAATATCCGTCCAGAGATCCGGCGACTCGAGGACCAACCTCCCGGCACACCTCGATCCTGAGTGGCTTGCATTTGAAGTGTTCATGGAAGATAACAATGATAGCGGAGAGTCGGAATCGGAAGATGATGAGACGAACGACGACGACACCAATAACAGCAGCGATGGAGAAGTGGCAGATGCGTCACACAAGTCCACGCCCCAGTCCAGGCCCAGCCTCGCGCGTGATCGGTCATCAATCGACTCCAACCTCGTGGCGAGGCTGAAGAGTGTGTCCCTGGGTTCAAACTCCCCAGGCCAGGCAATGTCGCAGATGCCACCTGGCTGCGAGCTGCAAACCGAGGGAGTGCCAGAATCCTCCGTAGCGCGGTCACCCTTTGGAGCTGTGCTCACCTCGTTGTCTCTCCTGGAGATGTTGATTCGGCTCACGAGTCTACAGGAATTTCAGCAGACTCCGCACTTGTCGATACCCGACCACATTCTGACCTTCTTTCTCGATGAGACGTCAACGACAGGCTTGCAGGGAGAGGCGCACTGGGCAATGAGAAACGAGGCGAAACGCCGGGTTGGCTTTGATCCATATACCAATACCCCTCCGAGATAGTGGAGAGTAGTATTCAGGCAGCAGATAACAGGCAACGGATGCCAATAGACAGCATGTTACCGCCTGCTTCGATTGGCTAACCAACGGACTGCATTGCTTGGATCTTGACTCAGATTCCACCTTGACTCGAGAAACTCAGGCAGCCCAAGGGAGTCATTGACTTGAGAGTTTTGGGCATTACGATATCCCTGGAACTCTTCACGCACAACAGCCTTCTGATTCTCAGCTAGGTAACGTATTCCCTGGCTAGTAAGCATCTTCGTCCTCAAAGTCGCAGTGAACAGTCGGGAGTGGGATCCTGTTGGGCTGGCAAATGTGCCGCAATGGCTCGGCTTCATTCACGACACTCTCATTCCGATGGCGAGGCACACGAAGACCCCGAGACCCCAAGTCTCAAATTCTCTCAATGAAGCATTCGGTCCTTCGCGATAATAGTATTTTCTCTCGAATGTGATGGCAAAACAGCCTTCCTCTGATGCCTCTTGGTTTTCAGGAATCGCAAACGCGGCCGGAGACTGAACGCGGGTGAAATCTGAACTTTTCGCTCATTCCGCAATCCCCTGACGGGAGACTCCACGCCAAATGCCGAAACGCGCGGCGTTGCATGTTTTAGTTGGTCTGCAGATAATTTTGATATTATGCTCGAACCAGAATAAAATGGGGGTGGGGGAGAAGGGCGGGGACGAGGAAAGGTAGAATCGAGGTCTGCGGCGAAGGGCATGTAAAAGTATCTACGAAGTGCACTACGGATAGATATCATGTACAACGCCGGCACGAGAGACTCAATGTACGGTGTGCCGGGCTCGCTAACCAGGGATCTATTAGTGGGACTTTGTCGCCACTAACTCTTGGCGGCTCACCAGACTGTTGGTTCGGCGGGGTCCTTCACCAATTTTGGTTGCCTTGGTGCCCGTCCCATTTCGTCATCCCTTGTAAACACGCGATGAAATGTACCTAAACACTCTGGAAGAACGCCCAGCTCATCAACGCGTTTGACTTTTGGGAAATTCGAGTCCTTCTCTTCGATCTGAGAACTTCTCATGAGGTAAATAAAAATTTCCAGGCACAAGAGGTTTGGATGCAACCGGCAAACTCGTGGCAAGAGCAAAACTGACGTAAAGCGAGCCAACAGACCAAAGCCCGGCGCTCACTTCGCAGTCCAACCGCAGAACAATCTCTCGTCGAATGAAAACCCGTCATTTAGCGGCCGTGGCCAACACACCGGTCGCAAGTCCAAAGCGGAGCTTAGGCAGAGTTTCTACGACCTAATTCAGTCGACGACAATCAGCTACACTACCAACGCTGAGAACGGACGCCAGCTCCTCAACCACCCCAAAATGCCCCTCTCGCGCTCCCCGTCCTTCGGGGACGACGACCTCGAGTTCATCAGCTCCCAGACAGCCGCCATGTCGCTCCAGCCTCCAGGCCCCTCGGCGCACAGCCAGTCCCAGGCCGACTTCGATCCCGAAGTCATCGATCTTTCGAACAACCCCGCGCGCAAACCCACCGCAGTGCCAACCTTTGGCCACCCCACGCAGCTACCCCAAAAGCTAGTAAAGCGAAAAACCGATCCCAGCAACATGTTCATTCGCCAAAAGACTCACGTCGAGTTTCACAAAGACCTCTATCGCTCCAAGGGCGGCCCACTCCAGAACAAACCTCCTCTAAAAGCTCCAGCTTTGCCCACGTTCAGCTCCATGTCCGAGGACGCCCATCCCGTCTCGCAGTCTTCATATTCGTCAGCCAACACAGACCAAGTCTTCTACACTGACCCCACCAAAGCATCGGCAGATCTCAAAGCGTTGCTGGAGGGCGGCATGGATGACGAAGACGACAACGACGAAGAGGAAGCAAGTGAGGGGGTGGCTAAAAAGGCGGTCGAAAAAACGAAGGTAGAGTCACTGGAGGATGGCACACTGGAAGGGATCAGCGTCAAGCTGTTGCCACACCAGGTCGAAGGTGTGAAATGGATGCGCAACCGCGAGCTAGGTCCGCTCAAGCGCGGCAAGGTACCGAAAGGTGGTATCTTGGCTGACGACATGGGCCTGGGGAAGACTCTGCAGAGCATTTCGTTGATCATCAGCAATCCCATGCCCAATCCGGACGAGAAGGGGTGGAAGAGGCATTTCGAAGGCATCAAGCGAGCCACGTTGGTCGTGGCACCCTTGGCCCTGATTCGGCAATGGGAATCTGAGATCAAGGAGAAGGTGACAAAGAAGCACGCCCTCAAGGTGTGCGTTCATCACGGCCCCCAACGAACCAAAGACCCCAAGGTATTGACGCGTTACGACGTGGTCATTACGACTTACCAGATCCTCGTGTCGGAGCATGGCAACTGCACATCAAGCCTCCAGGCCGGCTGCTTTGGAGTGCACTGGTTTCGCGTCATTCTAGATGAGGCACACAGTATCAAAAATCGCAATGCCAAGGCTACCAAGGCAGCATGCGCCTTGCGCGCCGAATACCGTTGGTGTCTTACGGGTACACCCATGCAGAACAACCTCGACGAGTTACAGTCACTCGTCAATTTCCTGCGGATCCCACCGTATGATAGTCTTGCTGAGTGGCGCGCCAACATTGACGGGCCCATGAAGAATGGCAAGGGCCATATCGCCATCCGACGTCTGCACAGCATCTTGCAGTGTTTCATGAAGCGTCGGACTAAGGAAATTCTCAAGGAGGAAGGGGCCTTGGTTGCCGGTGGTAAAAAGGCTCTCGCTGACGCCGCAGCCAAGGCCAAGGCCAGGAAGGATGCCGGCGAAAAGGTAGAGGAGGAGGAAGAGGCGCCTAAACCCGCTTTCAAGATTACAGAGCGCAAAGTTGTGACTGTTGAGACAGAATTCTCACCAGCTGAGCGCAACTTTTATGATCAGCTGGAGGAGCGCGCCGACAAGAGTCTTGAAAAGATGATGAGGGGTAAGGTCAATTACGCCAATGCCCTCGTCCTACTGTTGCGCCTCCGGCAGGCATGCAACCACCCGCGCCTGGCAGAAACCAAGGTTGAGAAAGACCAGGACGCGTTAGCGGCGGATACGGCAACTCAGCCTAAGTCGCCTGATACAGATGTTGATGCTCTTGCCGATGCATTTGGAGGAATGGGAATCCAGACCAGGCAATGCGACATGTGCCTCAACGAACTCTCCCGGTCAGAAGTTGCACAGGGGCTTGTACGCTGCACTGGATGCGCAGAGAGTTTGGAGAAGGTGTACAGCGAGAGTCCAGCACGGAAGAAGTCCAAGAAAACGAACAGAAGGGTCAGCGTCGTGAAGGAGGAGATCAAGATTGAGCAACGAGAGAGGCAAAAGCCTCGAAACCGTAAAATCGTTGCTGACAGTGACGACGAAGAGGATGATGAAGGGAGCTGGATTGTGCCAGAGGACCAGCGTGGGTCGCTCAAATTGGGCAAGACTGGCGATTCGGAGGATGAAGACGCTGATGGCGGAGGTTACGACGTCGGTTCGGAAGACTCAGACCACCCTTCGGAAGAAGACGACAATGGTAGCGACCTTGATAGCTTCATCGTTGACGACGAGAAGGTTAAGGCTGAAGCGGGGGATTCCGATCCGGAAGGAGACACATTTGTGTCCGTGGCTAGAATCCACTCGCAACAAGTTCCCCAAGCATCGGGATCGGAAGCTTATGATTCTGATGCCTCTGACGCCTCGAGCATTTCGGAATCGGAGCTCTTATCCAACTCGGAGTCGGACAACGATACTTTCCCAAGCGCGCTTGCTATTTCCAAGACGCGCAAGTCGACCAAAAACAGAAGCAAAGGTGACAAGAATTCAGTCATGGTCTCGGCCAAGATCCGCGAGCTTCTCAGCATCCTAAGGCGAGAATCGGGCGAGCACAAGTTTATCGTTTTTTCCCAGTTCACGTCGATGCTTGACCTCATCGAACCGTTCCTCCGCTCACAGCCGGGCCTCAAGTCAGTTCGCTACGACGGCAAGATGGCCAATGATGCCCGTGAGGCGGCTCTCCGCGCTCTGCGTACCGACCCACACACTCGCATCCTGCTGTGTAGTCTCAAGTGTGGTTCCCTGGGTCTCAACTTGACTGCCGCGACACGCGTCATCATTGTCGAGCCGTTCTGGAACCCATTCGTCGAGGAACAGGCGATTGACCGTGTTCACCGCCTGACACAGACAATCGATGTTGTTATTTACAAGCTCACGGTCGCGGACACGGTGGAGGCAAGAATTTTGGAGCTGCAGAACAAGAAGCGCTTGTTGGCCGAGGCGACGATCGAAGGTGGCATGCGCAAGAAGGACAAGGGCGCCTTGAAGCTTGGCTTGCAGGAAATGCTCGAGCTGTTCAAGCACGACGCGAGGACAAGTATGGGCGGTGGCGATTTTGTAGATGCAGGTCTTGTCTCGCAAGATGTGGGTGCCATTGCGAGGTCCATGGTGAATCCTAAACAGAGGAATGAACACGGGGTTTATGGGAGGCGGTGGTGAGCATATTTGGTCTAGGGGATTAGCGATTGGATTGGGTGACGGCATACATGCGCTCTGGCGGACACATGACTGATGATAAATGTCAGAGAAGATGGGTTGGAAGTCGTATTTTGTATATATATGTATGTATTCTTGCTCTTGAGTGCGAAGATCATCCAGCGCTTCTCCCGACACCTACTATTAATATGAAAAAAACCGCCGCGCCGTCGCTGTGGCACACAAAACAACCACACGGCCCATCCTATCCTAGAACAGACCCAAGCCCCTGAATCTAGGTGTCCAACCCTCGTGACCTCAGCTCGGACACTTGAAGCCCGCTGGTTCATGAGGTCATCTTCAAAGAGACATCCAGTGGTTTGTGAGCACAAAAGCCTCTGCTGACACTGTTGCAGGCCGAAATGTAGACCGAGGAAATTACTGATTACACCCCTGTGCTATGGGCACTATCCAGTCAGGCATGAATTAAACCAACTAAACGCCGAGTCCCTGATACCCCTAAATTGCCGTGATACCAAACGCCTGCAACTCTCGTCAACACGCCCCAGAATCAATTTTCAAGATTTCGAATACTCGGAGGACCACTCCTGTATGACGGAGGCCTCGAATAGTTTGGAGGTTCTGGCTGTGGTCGGAAGCCGTCCGAAACTAGGTATAGGTCTGGGTTGAAAGACGATGTCGTCTCCTGCGAAATACGGCCTCGAGGCATGGAAAAAGGTTCTTCCATGCTAGCATAGCGCGGTAGGTCTTCTGATGTTGGTCGCCTGGGAGTAGGCGTTGATTGTGGTACCATGACAGCGTAAACCTGCGTAGGCGCTGCGTCGCTAGATATCCGCGGCGGCAGGCTGTGGTGGTATTGAAAATCTGGCGACCTGCCCCGCTGGGGTCTGTCGGGAATTGCTTCTTCAATGTGTCCCAAACATGTGCTCTGTTCATCGGACAGTTTAGTCCTCTGAAGCTGCATGCCGGTAAAGAGCACCGAAAAAGTGTAGGAGAATCTACTATGATTAGCTGCTACTTGTAAGTTGATGGCTGGGAACTCACATGGCGATCCCGCAAAGCATGTAGATAACTTTGGGAAGACAGCAAGCAATGTCAAGCTCAGCATGGTTATGGTGAGCCCCCCAACCAAAACGGTTCTTCGCAAAGGTTGCCCCGTTACTGATGACGGTCTTGAAGACTAGGTAGGACAAGTTAGTGACGCATAGCGATTTTCGACCATGTCACTCACTGTTCACTTCGTTCTGGCTATTGCACTCAGCTGTCACCCCAGCAGCACTCAGGATAGAGAGCTTGGACATGGCAAGGCCCATCATCCAAAAATCGCCCACAATCGAAGAATATGCAAAGAAGCGCCATGTCCGACTTTCCTTCGACTTTCGGAGGAGGAAGACGAGGAACATGACATTGACATGGTATGCGCTAGAAATGATGGCCTGGGTTGTTGTAAGCGGGTGTCTTTGATCAGGGAACAAGGGGTTTGCATACAAGGCCTTCGATAGCTGCTAGGCGAATCTGGCTGGGAGCTGTGTCGAACTTCACGTTAGAGACGTAATATGTGTAGACAGTGAACATGACTAGCGATGATATCGTCTGCCAGACTCGATTCGTCGTTGCGAATACGCTCAACCAATGCCGGGGCTTTTTCGGCTGTTTCTCGTTGATGTCATTGCTGCGACGAAACCTATGGCTGAGTCGCCAGCAAACCCCACGACGGCTCTGATGGCTCTCCGAGAACCGCTCGGCCAGTCTCGTTGTGACACGATTGGCAGGGTTCCGGGCCAGCCGGTCAAATAGAGACGGCGAAACTGTCATGTTCGCTTTCTTGCTGCTCGCAAGCAGCGACGATGAGAATTCTCGAGTGCGGATCCACGCACGCTAAAAAGAAAGTTGGAACAAGACTCGACAAGCAATTCGTGGGCTGTCTAGTTTTTGTTTGCAAGCGGAGAGGGATAAGGCAGTCACTCAGTCATTGCCCCTCGTTCGCTCGGGTTGTTCCTTCCTCATCTGTGGGTGGTCATCCGTCTGCCTGGTTTCGTTTCATTGAGCATTGGCCAATCCAAGGGGGACATGTATTGTGGTCCGTGCGAGGCTGCCTCTCGCGCCAAGCAGCGAGGCGCAGCCCCCCTTCCGCTGGCCATCCACTAAACCTCATCAGTCATGGCTGCTATTCGATTACGCGTCCTCTTCTCGTGTGGGAGCGGGCTGCTTGTGCAACACCACGTTTCTTGATCAAAATGCTGCGAGAAGCGCGCACCGTGCATGTGTGCGCCGAAGAAAGGCACAACAGGCTCACATCATCGGACGCATTTCCAGGTGGAGTGGGACCCACCTTCGGCTGCCATGGATCGCTGCCGTTGACTGCCAAGTTTACCGCTTGGCCTGCTCCTACCGATCGCTCTCAGCTTCCTACGGCCCCGAAGTGCCCGCAGGGCCAGTCAACACAGCCACCCGGCACTGTTGTTCGAATTCACTTGAGCGGGCTGTTGCTCTTCTGTACAATACATACCAATGCCATTCCCGTAGTCACAGGACGCCATATTCGTCCGAATCTTGTCCCAATTTCTTGTCGGTGTCTTTCTCTCTCTCCGCCGCTCGTGGTCGCCTCTCGCCAAGCAGGCTTACACCGACTCAGTGAGGGCGGACCAGAGCCATGGCGTGGTCGGTGTCATCGTGGATGACATTCACGCGTGTCTTCCAGCTGCTCGGAGCCCTGGCGGCTTCGGGTTTAAATGGCTTCCTCACAGCGTGGGTTTACAGCAGGAATCTAGGTCTCGCCCAAAACTTGGTAGTTCTTGAGCTGCTGGTATGCCATATCTCGCCGTCGGTGGAATAGAGATGGAACCGTTAGACGCTGACGCCGAGCCCGCTCCAGATTTGCATGTTGCTTGTTTACACCACAGTGGCCATGATCCTCCAGCGGAACAAGAAGCGCACTAAGCGGAAGAGGTGGCTCGTTTCCTTCATTGTATGCGATGTCCTGTTTTGCGCGGCCGACCTCGCTGTCATCTCGATGCTCTCCCGCGCTGGTCTGCCGAACCATTGCCGTGGCTTGTCCAAAGATGGCCGTAGGTTTTTTGAGGGTTACCATCCGCTGCGGCCACTGCTAACGACTTCATGCAGCACCACCCGATGACATTGTTCTCGAGTCTCCTTACACCACGGTTGGCTTCAGCGACGAAACTGAAGGGCAATCTGGTCATCTCGACAGATTCTGCGGCTACGAGCGGTCCTTTTTCATGATTGCCATGGGCTTAGTGTCAGTACTCCCAGAGATGACTGATGGTGCCACCAACTAAGACGTCCATAGTTTTACCTACATTGTCACCATTGTCCTCGGCAGTCTCGCCATCTACGGGCTGAGCCACACGACTAACACCAAGGTCAACGAACTTCTTGAGTCCCTCGAGCGCGCCAAGGAGGACAACATCCAGCTCAAGTTGCTCGACTCGGGCTCAACACCCCGGGAGCCCGAACCGAGAACGAGTGTTGCTCCAGCGAGCGAAGGCGTTATCACGCGCACTTCATCGCTCCGCAGCACCTTGACGTCGCTGACATCGTCAACAACCGGACAGCGTTTCACCATTCAGAGACGACCTATTCCCCCGCCAGCACCCGCGATGCCGCCTCGCCGGTTGTCACTCACCACGCCTTCCTCCCCGCCCCAAGCTATAGGTATGGGGCATAACAGCGGCTTTACGCCCGTGCCTCTCGACGAAGATAGCGCCGAAGCTGCTCTCGTAGCCGACGGCATGCAGCATCAGCCGCACAGGTCGCACCGACGTGGCCCCTCAGCATCAAACCCGCAAGGGGTAACAATGCCAATGCTCCTCGAGGAGGAGTCTGCCGACTCAGCCCTCGTCTCAGACGGAATGCGGCCATCTGAGCCCATGCTCCCACCTTATGAGCCGGGGAGCAGCCGCATGACTGGACACGGCGTCGAGAGTAACGACATGCGCTTGAGCGAGTATGTCAAGGGCGAGACACAGGCGCAAGATATGAAAGATTCGGGAAGATACTAGACTGGTGAGAAACAAGTATAGTAAGAAAGCTCGGCAGCGGTGGGATACTAATATTTATAAGTCGGAAAGTGAAGCAGGGGCGAGTTAATGACGTTATGATACCCACCATCTCTTTTCCTTTTCCTTGGAATACTTTTGGGATGCGCGGACAGGGAATAGATAGGGCGTACAATTTATGGCTGGGAATGGCTCGGATCGGATTGGACTGGATCAGACAAGAACGAACCGGGCAAAGATTCAACAAAGGACGGAACTGGCACGGACGGACCAACCGGGTTTTATATACACATCTGGAACATACAGGGTCAAAGTTTGTCAGTCATACTGGGGAGTGGGGTACGCAACATCAGGCACGGTACTTTTACCAGCTATCTACCTACCTACCTACCTAGGTATACAGGCCATCTAATGAGGGGTACCTACATATAAAGAACTGGAGAAATTGCATTGCGTGTGACCTTTTGCTCCCGAAGAGGTTGGGTACTTGCCTAGGTGGTAGGTACCCAGATAGGTAAGAATGCGTGTGACGCGGCGACACGTAATCAGCAAGCATCATCACTTGCGCTTGCCTTTTTTTTTTTTTTCGCCCCGCCATTTGGGACTCGGGTGCCAAGGCATCGGAACTTTCCATGCTCTTTGGGGATTATGGGGGGGTGCTAGATGAACCAGACTGGACCTGTCTGTGGTGGTGTAAGTGTCAGGTTCGAGATATCAAACGCTTTTGCTTTTGCCCTTTCGCCGAGGCTGAAGTATCCGAGATGCTATTTACTAAATATCCATCCCATGGGTGGTTTAAAGGCGGGGGGCTAACTAGGTAGTAGTGAGATGAAGGCCGGGCCGTCGGGTACGACAACAGGCCGGGTCAAGTTCAGAAGAGCATCATTGTAATCTCTCCCTCTCTCTCTCTCTCTCTCGTGTTTCTTGGGAAATACCCTTAAACACCGCCGTGTGGAAATCCAAGAGACAGAACGAAAAGGGGAGGGGGACAAAAAGCCCATTGAGAAACATCCAGGATACTTTTTGTCAATGGGTGTTTCTACCTACCTACCTAGATGATAGAAGAAGCAATCTACAAAGCGGGTTCTTTATCATATATATATACCCCTGCTCTCAAACTAAACCCTCACCCTCTGTCTCCTTGACCGGCCACTTCATCTTGCCGTCGACATACTCCTGTGGCCAGCGCAGGGTCCACCCGGTAACCGTCTTGCGCACCTCCTCATCACCCGGGTCATTCTCAAATAGCGGTCTCTCCATCTTCTTTTCGATAACCTTTTCAACCACAAACCCCCTCTCCCTAGCTAGGTCAAAGAAGTGTAAATCCTTGTGCTGTAACCAGGGACGATATGACGTGAACACCACAAACGCCCGGCTCGCCGAATCCACCTTCATTAACATCTCAATCGACCGAAGCAGCCTCCCGTGTTCGCTATGACGAAAGAGCAGATCCGCCAGGATGAGCACGTCGAAACCCTTTTCCCCGGCGGGAAGAAGATAGCCAAGGAGATGTGACGGGTCCATGCCCCAGACGTAGCCATCTGCCGTGATGTGTTCCTCTTTACCCTCTTTACCCTCACATGCGATAGAGGTGGGAGGAGGGATAATCTCACACTCGTCAATATTCTTCCTCATGGTCGCTATCAACTCCGGGTCCGGAAAATCCGTCACCACAACGCGGCGAGCGCCGAGGGAGGCGGCGACTAGGGAAGGAAGGCCTGCCCCAGCGCCGAGTTCGAGGACGGTGCGGTCCTGAATGAGAAAAGGGTGGGACTCAAAGTGGGAGGCTACGACGCGCGAGCCGTTCCAGAGGTGGTGCGCTTCGAGTGGGGAGTGGCCTACGAGGTGTAGGGTGATGATGTCGCCGCCAGCCGTAGTGTAGTGTTGGGTTGTGGGAGGGGGAGACGGCGGATAGAAATCTTGGGGGTCGGCGAAGAGGTCCGTGTCTAGATCTTCTGGAGAGGGAGGGGAGGAGGTCTGGGAAACGGGGTTGTTGGCGTCGTCCATGGTGGTGGTTGCGGTCATATTGTGCCGAGTGCCCGGTTAATGGTTCGTTAGGCTGCTTGGTTGATTGGGCTTCTGTAGTGGGAAAAAAAACCTTGGGTTTTACTCCCAGAATTGCCTTGTCCTTTCCTCAACGTAATGAGAGCAGACCCAGAAATTTTACTCTCTGAGTCAACCCTTCTTTTTGACTTGCTTTTTATTTGGTTTGGCTAGGTTGCGGGCGGGGTGAGTGGAAATCTCCTGAGTGAGAAACGAAAAGGTGAAAAGTGAGGAGAATGGGGTCTACGCGGAGATGTGGAACAGATGAGCGAACGACTTTCAACGGAATAAACACAGCACGTAAAAGGAGAGAGAAACGAATCACAACTACAAGACTTGGTATTTCAAGATCCTAAACACTACTTTGTGGCAAATCGGCACATTTTGTCATATCACGAATGGTGTGAGGGTAAACTAAGTGCAAGCCTAACATGAACGGACATGCATAGAAATATATATTCTATTGGAAGCGGCGTCCCTCACCACATCAGGTCACCTTCATATCAACCAAACCGCGCTCTCGCTAACTCCCTCAGCTTCTCCCTCGTTCTTTCCTCCTTCTCTCTGCACGCCTCTATCCTCTGCTGCCTCTCGGCTGCCCTTGCCCGATCAATCTCCTCCCTCCTGCTGACCCTCTCCGAAGCCTTCTGCCTCTCCGCAGTTAGCGCCCGCTTATACGTGGTGATGTCGTCCTCCCCACCGCCCACCAGCTCATCATCCGCCACCTCGTCCCCCCCCGGGGATTTCTCTCGAAATGAACGCATCTTGTCATTCACCTCCTTTCGCTTTTCCAATCGGCGCTCGCGCGTTCCCGCCTCCGCGCGCGGGACCAGCTCCTCAAGGCGCTCCTTTTGCTGGCGCCGGTCAGCTTTGCGCTCGGCGCGCAGGTCGGCGCGGGCCTCGGCTCGCTCTTCGGCCTGGGCTTCCCGCTGTGCGGCGAGGTCGTCGAGCGTGGGGATGCTGGGCCCCTTGCGACGGGAGGAAGATGAACCTGAGCCGGGGAGGGAGGGACCAAAGTCATCTTCGTCTTCGTCTTCGTCATGGTCATCGTCTAAGTTGTTTTGACCGCCTTGGGTTGCGAGCTGTTGAGGGTCATCCTCCTTGCCCTGCTCGTCTTGGGTGCCACTCTGACGATTTGTTCGCTCGAGCAGTACCCATCCTTCGGATGCCCGCGCAAACACATGCGGGTCGTACCACCCCCGCGCTAGCTCTCCGCGATTCCACTTCCCCTTGAAGCTTTTCCAGCGTCCGCGGACCTCATCGGGCTCCAGCGCCGCCATGTTGATGCCCTTTTGCAGATCGAGATAGTGGGCAAAGAGCGGAGCGAAGGCGGTTTGGTCTGCGCGGGAGAGGTGACGCGCATTGTAGGGAAGGGCACCAACGGCAGGGGCATCATTCGAGTTGATGTGGTCAGGACTAGTTCTTGCGTGGTGGTGATCTTGCGTGTGGTCTCGTCCGTGTCCACGTCCATGTCGGTGTGAACTGCGATTGTGACTGTGAGTTTGACTATGACTGTGAAGACCATGTTCATGCCCCCGACCATGATCCATATCCCGACCCCTTTCCCTCCCTTTCTCCGCACCTCGCTCCGACTCTCGACGGCGGTCTCGGTCACGATCACGATCCCGTCGACGTCCAGAATATCCCTCCCACCGTGGCGATCGGGATCTCGACTGAGAGCGCGCTTGCCTCGGTGGAACCGACATATTTCTTCCCTTTTCCTCCCTTTTCCTCCCCTTCCCCCCCAGAGTCTCACAGCTCTCTCTGACGTGAAGTCCCTAACTTGATAGCCTTAAATAGTGCTTGTGGCGGAGCTCAAGAGATGACTAAGCGAGCCATGACTTTTGGAATTTGAGGCTTGTTATATTCGCTGCCCATTGACCGCTTTCAAATGTTTAAAAGTCAATTGGTGGTGAGTGGGCCGGCGGCACGTCATTGAGCGTTTTGGCGACTGGCGTTCCATCGGCCCGAAAATCGATATCGTGTGAGTAAATTCCTCGCCGACTGTTTCCGGAAATTTCGACGATAGCCTGCCCGCTCGCTGCTCCATGCGTGACACGGATGTGATTCTGCTGCTGTCGTTGCTGCCTATAGGCCACTGTAGTATTCACACCCTGCCCGTTTCCTGCGCCCAATAAGCTGGCGAGGGACTTTGGCTGGGGAAAAAAAAATGTCTGCAACAGCTTCGGTGCGGCTCACGACGAGCCTCTGCCGTCGGGCAACCTCGACAACCCCCCCGCGGAGTGCCGTGACCGCGACGGCCCAATTGCAAGCCCGCGGGCTGCGGATACTATCCGTAACCCCGATCTACGCAAGAACGAACGAGAGGCCCAGCGCTGACCGTTCACAACGATGCGCAATTCCTCCGTCTTGCGCCGCAACCGTCTCCCGCCGACCCCTCTCGACCACCCCTGCACCCCGCCGCCCCAATGACGAAGACTCCTTCGACCCGGCGACGATTGAGCGCGAGAGCGACCAGGTCGATGTCTGTATTGTCGGTGGCGGACCGGCCGGTCTCGCCGCGGCTATCCGCCTCAAGCAGCTGGCTAACGAAGCCGGCAACGACGAATTCCGCGTCTTGCTCCTCGAGAAGGCCGGCGAGATTGGTGCCCACATCCTGTCGGGCGCCGTCATTCAACCCTCGGCTGTCGAGGAACTGCTACCAGACTGGCTGGCCGAGGACAATGAGGCTCGCTTCACCGGCGCCACCCCGGCAGGCTCCGACACGATGCGCTTCTTGACCAAGAGTATGGCGATTCCCGTGCCGACTCCGCCGCAAATGCATAACAAGGGCAACTACATTGTCAGCCTGAATGAGTTTACAAAGTGGCTGGGAGAGCGCGCCGAAGAGGTCGGCGTTGAAGTGTACCCTGGTTTCGCTGCCAGCGAGGTGCTCTACAAGCCCGATGGGAGCGTTAAGGGCGTGGGCACCAACGACCTTGGCATTGCGAGGACAGGCAAGCCCAAGGACTCGTTTGAGCGGGGTATGGAGTTCCACGCGCGCATCACTCTGTTCGGCGAGGGCTGCCACGGCAGTCTGAGCAAGCAGGTCATCAAGAGGTTTGACCTACGCAGCGAGAGCCAGCATCAGACGTATGGCCTGGGAGTGAAGGAAGTGTGGGAGGTTCAGCCAGAAAAGTTCCGCAAGGGAGAGATCACGCACTCGATGGGCTACCCCCTTCCCTACGACACATACGGCGGTGCGTGGATGTACCACTTTGGTGATAACCTAGTCAGCATCGGCTTGGTGACGGCGCTAGATTACAGCAACCCGTGGCTCTCTCCCTACGGTGAGTTTCAAAGGCTCAAGCAGCACCCTCTGTACCGAAACGTTCTTGAGGGCGGCAAGTGTATCTCGTACGGCGCGCGCGCTCTGATCGAGGGTGGTTTCCAGTCGATCCCCAAAGTTGCCTTCCCTGGCGGTGCGCTGATTGGAGACTCGGCTGGCTTTGTCAATGTGCCAAAGATCAAGGGTACACATAACGCCATGAAGTCGGGCATGCTGGCGGCCGAGGCGACCTTCGCCGCACTCCAGGGCAGCGACGACAGCGGCTCCGTTTTCTTGTACGACTATGAGGATGCGCTCCGCAAGTCCTCCATCTGGAAAGAGCTCAAGGAAGTCCGCAATATGCGGCCGTCCTTCCACACGCCACTCGGCATCTACGGCGGTATAATGTACTCGGGTCTCGAGGCCTTTATTCTCAAGGGCCGCGTCCCCTGGACCTTGAAGCACAAGGTGACAGACCACGGCGCCACTAAGCCCGCCGACCAATGTCCCAGGATCGAGTACCCCAAGCCTGACGGCAAGATCACCTTTGACATTCTTACCAGCGTCTCCCGCACCGGAACTAACCATGAGGAGGACCAACCCGTCCACCTGCAGGTGGGAGACTGGGACAAGCACACGGCCGAGACGTACCCCACTTTCAAAGGTCTTGAGAACCGCTTCTGCCCGGCCGGTGTGTACGAATATGTTGAAGATGCCTCCAAGCCCGAGGGTGTAAGGTTCCAGATCAATGCGCAAAAGTCAGTTTATCCCCCCCCCTTTTCCCTGACTGACTGATGGACGTGGCTTGACTGTCTTGGTCGAGGAACAAATGGATAGACGAACAACAAGAAACTAACCTGATTGCCGAAATAGCTGCATCCACTGCAAGACATGCGACATCAAGGCTCCCAACCAGGATATCAACTGGCAGGTCCCCCAGGGCGGAGAGGGCCCCAAGTACTACATGACATGAACCATAAATGCAACCTGGGTGGGGAGCCAGGGAGACGGGATACCCGTTGGGGGCAGTGCTCGGCGGTGAATAAATAGATGGGGTCATATTTTTTCCCTTTGCATATTGTTGGGATAAGGCTTTTTCTGCGGAGGGTGGAGGGTTTATTCTGGCTTGTTGTTCGGAAGAACAAGCATTTGTTAGGTTTGTATTATTCAGAGATATCAATATATATAAGAGACCGGGGAACAGTTCCAGAGCTCTCGGCTTCTCTTGCTCTTGACCTGCGAGGTTCATCCGCCTGCATCAACGATGCTATTTAGGTATTCAGCCCTCTAGGACTGGCAACCTCGTCACGTGGCGAACCTCGTGGCGTTGTCAATCAATCGGCCCAGCCGAAGTCATGGTGAGTTTCTTGCTTTAGTGTGCCAATAGAATGGTCGGATAGGTATAGCCTGGACATGCAGCATTCTAGGTCATGTCACCAGAAAGGAGAGTACCAGTCATTCGATGCCATCATGTCCAGGGTGTCAGTTGGGATTGATGAATGTGCCCATACGTAACCATGATCAATTACTATTTCTGAAGTCCCGTCAAACACACCTTTGGTGGCGGATGGTCAATATGCAAAATACCCACCGCTTAACTGTCGCTAGTTTTAACCCTATTATGAGTTTGACATACCCTTCATGACCGTTCCCCCTTTTCTCCCTCTCGAGTCCATCAGGTCCTGCGCTGGGTATCATGCCATCATACTATGCTATGCCTCAGCAAAGCCAACCCATCCCTTCTAATGTGCTTACAAGCATTGTACCGACCCTGTCCTCTTCCCTATTCCGATTCCACAGAAGGCGCGTTGTGAACAAGACACCCGATGCACTCGCAGTCGTCCCCGCATGGACATGAGTGAATATTGCCCCCGCACGGATCGCCCATTCGAAGCGGTATGTTGACAAAAAAGTAATCCATCGTCGACAGCAATTGCTCTTCGCTGACCGCCGACCCGTCGCTTGGTGTTTGTGCCTCGGGCGGTGATTCCGGGGCCATCACCACTTGCGTCGGCGTCTGCTTCTGCGTCTGCGCTACGTCCGCTGCTGCATCCCCACCACAACAGTTGCTTGCGCTACCACTGCGGCTCCCATTAGTCTCAGCATAGGCGTTGTTTACGTATTGGAACATTTGTTCGTTGAAGGGGTGGGCCAGGCACCCCACACATTGACAGCCCTCACCACAGCCGCATTCGTGAGTCGTGCCCAGCCCCCCCGAGGTGCCGTTGGTCTGAGTGGTGGATGGAGAGACGTCTACCGTTGCGCTGGGTTGTGACGCGACCTGCTGCCACATTTCTGTGTTGACCGGGAGATTCCAAGAGCCATAGTCGTCGGGGTAGACGATGGTGGGGTATGGGAAGGTCTCGAGGGATTGATGCTTCAAGTCAACTGGCGCCTGGTACTGTGGTAGGAAGGGGTTTTCAAAATCCGTTGGCGGCCCAGTCAAATCATTCGATTCTTTGCTGCCACTGCTAAAGCTTCCTCCCACAGGTGAAGGGATGGTGCCATTGGACTTTGGCATCGGGGAAGGCCCCAGCTCCAAGAGGACCGCTTGGCCATTGAGAGACGACGACCTACTATGCTTTCCAGCGTTGACGTACGGCGGAGGTGGCATGGGCGCCCCCATGTGGTGGTCCAGTGGTATTGGGGCATGTGCTTCTTCGCTTTTGACGGTCTGCAAAGGTAGACCATGGGGCTGGGCATACTGGAGACCCATATCGTACTGTAGCGGGGTTCCATACATCAAACCTTGTGTCGGTGGAAACGCCCCGGGCGCTGTGGGCATAAATCTGACTCCAGTATCGAACCCGGTTGGGAGTGTTGTCGGAGACACTTGTGCTACCATGGAGGTTGGAACCATGGCGATGGTGCTGGCATCGAGACTGGTACCCGCGGGGATTACCAGGTTCACCGACATGGGGTCGACTCGGTTCAGGTTGGAGGGGTCGAAAGACGGTTTCCGGCCGTTCGGCTTCGAGACCGACCCCGACTTGCTCACGCGGAACGATGTCCGTGGCGGTGACGTCGGTGTCTCGGAAGGCGAGTGTTCGGTTGGGGTCGAGTTCGTGTCATGTCCGGCATCGGGGCCGCACACGCACTTTTGTTTTCGCGGTATAGCAACCTTCACACCACCACAGGCACATGGCTTCCCTGGCGGACATGGGCATGTGCTCAGTGGCCGTCCGGGTTTTCGCACGGGTACCATGACCCGTTCGTTGAAGTGGTTGCATTTTGTGGATCGATGGCCGCGAATGCAGGGCGCGCTGTTTTGGATCCATGTTAGTGATACCATGTGCAAACAGAGAGCGATACACTCCGCCTTGCTCGGAGTCGGCGCATCGCACAGAGAGTTCATGCGACACAGGCAGTGGGAGAGTTGCGAGCAGAGTATCTAAGATAAATCTGACTCACCAGGCCATCTTCTGACCGTTTATAATAGGCATTTTGACCAGTCAAACAAGGGCCACCCAGTGCGCATCTGTGATAGGAGGCCAAGGAACTCTCCTGCGCGATTCTTGAGGTGCTGGGGTTGTATACCAGGAAGGGGATACGGGGGTCCAGCGGCGTCGAGGAAGGAGCGTAACCGGGGGAGGGTTGAGCCTCATAAGACGTCGACGGCCAGAATGGAGTCTGTGGCCTGGACAGAACAAAAAGTTGTACACTCGATAGGAAGCAGCCTCAATGGGATACCAACAAGGTCCCCAACGGTGGGAAGTCAGAGATGGTGATGCGCTGTGAGGCACCTGTATATACGACACTGCATGCCTCACACTGCACAGTATCGTTTTCGCCAAAGCGGTGATCTTCAATGGCGGCAAGGTGGGCGGTTGGCCCGTAGCTTTAGTAGCCGGCAAAGTCCTGACGGGGTGGTGTTTAATGTGACGGGTCCGACAAGTTGCTCCAGAGAAAAACGGCCCAGTAGCAATGTCGATGGCTCAAAGCATAGGGGGGCCGGACGGACGGTCAAACTCGGCCGCCGTGATCGAGAATCGGGACAGCGGGGGGCAAGTGTCTCTGGAGAGCCCCAAAGGCACGGTAGGTCGAGGCTTGGAGAGGTGGCCCGGGAGTGGGTTTGGCCGGCCTTGGATGCTGCTGGCATGGGATTGACCAGAGACGGTGGGTAAAGCGGAGAGGGACGGCAGCCTCCAGCTGGTGGGGGAGAGACAGGCGACGCGAGCCGATGGAGCGGAGACAAACGCCATACACTGAAGTGGTGCCTTCTCGTCGATCCGCAACTGGTCGGGAACCCGACCTGGCGGTTCTCCTGTTGATGCCGAGAAGAGGTCAGGACGAGTGATCAGCAGCTGTTCGCCACCTATGTAAAATCCTAGAGCCAGCGCCGCGGTTGCGACAACGGGAGGTGGTGAATGGCGGGTCTTAGATAAAGAGGGGCGCGGAAGGGAGCATGGGGAGACGATGGTACATTGGCACCAACAGCAGTCATGGACGCTCTCCCACCCTCCCAGATCCGCCTGTCTGTCAAGAAGTGAAGGCGTTGCTGGCAGGTCTGGGATGCGCCAGACCAATGTTGATTCGACCCAGGGGCAGCGCCTTCCCTGGAACGTCGCCTTGGATCACAGTTGCAGGTGCGGGTGGGTATGGTGGGGTGCGGCGTGGTCGGAGAAGACTGAGCAAGTTTCTATTGGCTGAGTGGTGGGGCCAATGCCCTGTGCGCTTGGCATAGCCCTGGGCAATGGGCGTCCTCAGTCCCAGTCGAGGCTGCGGCGGGACATCCCCAACCCCAATAGGTCGTGGCGGCTTGGGGGGGGGGGGGGGGGGGGGACTGGGTTT